>Ga0136615_10000007_pt1 | contig 75793 bp, 69 predicted proteins | sample AntDrymUQ2882206_2_FD_106647 | JGI IMG/M metagenome (GOLD analysis project Ga0136615, IMG submission 106647) | Polar desert sand microbial communities from Dry Valleys, Antarctica - metaG UQ288 (22.06) | ecosystem: Environmental > Terrestrial > Soil > Desert | place: Antarctica: Dry Valley... | reverse complement strand
GCGCGAGGTAGTACGGGTGGTCGAAGTAGATCGGGTCGATCTCGTCGAGCGCGACGAAGTCCTCGATCTCGATCGACTTCGTCTTCTTGGGATCGAGCGCCTCAAGCTCGCCGGGCTCGATGATCACGTACTGCTCGGGCGTCAGCTCGTAGCCCTTGACGATGTCCTCGTAGGCGACCTCGTCACCGGTCGTCGGATCGACGCGCTTCTGCTGGATGCGCACGCCGGTCTCCTTGTTGAGCTGATGGAAGCGCACCGTCTTGCGCGACACCGCGGAGTACATCTTGACGGGCACGGTGACGAGCCCGAAGGAGATCGCACCGCTCCAGATCGACCTAGCCATACACCCACATTACCGGCCGCGGGCCCAGTTTCCTGTCAGGCGCACGCTGCGTTGCATCCGCGGGTACACGACCTACCGGCTCAACTCGACGCTCACGCGCCGCGCCGCCGCGCCGCTTCAGATCGTCTGCGGCGGTGCCGGCGGCTCGATCGGCACGTCGCGCTGCGGATCGGGCCCGGGGACGCTCGGCGGATCGGGCGACGGCGTCGGGACCGGATCGGGGTCGGCCGGAACGCTGGGCGTCTCGGGAACGACGGGCGTCGGCGGCTCGCTGGGCTGGGGAACCTCCAGCGCTGGAACGGGGCGTGCGAGTGTCAGGAGCATGACCTCGGCGCTACCCGAAGGGGGTGTCGTCCAACCGCTCGCGCAGGTCGACGATCGAGTCGTGGACTGACTCGGCGCCCGCCTCGAGCAGCTCGTCGGCGCCGAACCCGCCCGTGCGCACGCAGATCGTCGGGACCTTGAGCTGCTTGGCCGCCTCGACGTCCCAGGTCGAGTCGCCGATCATCACGCCCGGCCCGCCGCCGACCATCTCCAGCGCGGCGGCGATGAGATCGGGCGCGGGCTTCGTGCGCTCGACGGTGCTGGAGTCCGTCCAGCCGTCGACAAGCTCGCGCGCGTCGAGCAGGTCGAGGTAGTGCTGGAGATCCTCGGCCTTCGCCGACGAGGAGATCACGACCTTGCTGCCGCGCGCCTTGAGGTCCTCTATGAGCCCGCGCGCGCCGGCGAACGGCTGCACCTCGTGTCTGAGCTGCGCAAACAGCGCGTGCTCTTCGGTGCGCACGGTGTCGCCCTGCTCCTGATCGAAGCCCTCCCCCGCGAGGTGCTTCACGAGCTGGTCGCCGCCCATCCCGATCGCGCGGTGACAACGCCAGACCGGGAGCGTGACCCCGTGCAGGCGAAACGCGCGGTACCAGGCGAGCGCGTGCTGGTAGTTGGAGTCGACGAGCGTCCCGTCGATGTCGAGGATTGCGGCGGGTGGGGTCATCTCAGTGGCTCGCTCTCTCGTCAGGCGCCGCGTCAGGCCGAGGCCGAACCACAGGCCGGTGTAGACAAGCACCATCACGACGACCGTGATGGTGACGGTGGGCTGATCGAACAGCAGGTCGATGACCAGCAGCACCGCGCCGTTCATCGCCACCGCCAGGAAGGCCAGCCCGGCGAGCGTCAGCTTGCTCGAGACGCGCACGAGCATCGGCTTGTCGCGCTCGCGGAACATGAGGCGGTGGTAGGCGGTCGGTGAGCTCCTCCTCGGTCTCCTCGCGCTCAGACGGGTTGGGCTCGGACATCCGACATCGGCATCCCCCGTTCGCCCGCCGCGTGAACGCGCCGTGAAAGGTCCGTCTGAAAAGCGGTCGATCAGTCCGTGGCGGAGGGCGCGTCGGCGGCGACCCGCAGCCGCGAGATCGCCTGGCGGATGATCCGCGACACCTGCATCTGGCTGACGCCGATCACGGCGCCGATCTCGGCCTGCGTCATGTCCTGCTCAAAGCGCATCCGCAGCACGTCGCGCTCGCGCGGTGTCACGGTCGACATCAGCGACTGCAGCGTCGCGCGCTCCTCCGCGCGGGCGAATCCGTCCTCCTGGATGCCGACCGAGTCGCCGATCGTCGCGACGTCCTCGTCGCTGCCCGTGCGCGGCGCGTCGAAGGACACCGCGCGGTACGCGCCGCCGGCCTGCAGTGCCTCGAGGATCTCCTCCTGATCGACGCCGACCGCCTCGCCGATCTCCGTCACCGACGGCTGGCGCCGCAGCTCCTCCGACAGCTCGCTGACCGCGCGGTCGACGCGCAACGTCAGCTCCTGCAGGTCGCGCGGGACCCGCACGGCCCACGTGCGGTCGCGGAAGTAGCGCTTGATCTCGCCGAGGATCGTGGGCACGGCGTAGGAGGAGAACGCGATCTCGCGATCGGGATCGAAGCGGTCGATCGCCTTGATCAGCCCCAGCGAGGCGACCTGCAGCAGGTCGTCGAGCGGCTCGCTGGCGCGCTGGTAGCGGCGCGCGAGCTGCCGCGCGAGCGGCAGGAAGCGCTCGATGAGCTGGTCGCGGGCCTGCGCATCGCCGTCGCGGTGGTAGCGCAGGAACAGCTCGCGATCCTCGCGCGAGCGCTCCGGCCCGGGCCCCGACGCCGCGGGCGGCTTGGCGTTCATAAGCACGACCGAGCGCCGATCTGGTACAGCGATGTCCCGTCCACGAAGACCTCCGCACACCATCGTCGGACGCCGAAGGGCTGGGGCGCTTACGGCGCGCGGCGGGGATACGGCCGCGCGTAGGGCATGATACCCCACCTAGGGGTCCGACTTCCGGTTAGCTGCATGGACGACCACACCAACACCAAGAGCTTGCGCGTCCTCGCCGCCGACGAGGACGAGCAGACGCTCAAGGCGACCGACGATCTGCTCGCCGGGCTCGGTCACACCGTGACCGCGCACGCGGTCGGCGTCCGCCAGGCGGGCGACCTGATTGCCAGCGAGGATCCCGACATCTCGGTCGTCGTGGTGCACGACGACGACGAGCACGCGCTGGACCTCATCGACGAGATCTGCGAGTACGCGCGCGGACCGATCATCGCCCTGCTGGGCGCGCACGACTCGTCGTTCGTGCGCACCGCGGCCGAGCGCGGCATCGACGCCTTCGCACGGCCGCAGTTCGAGCAGGAGGTGCAGGGCGCGATCGAGCTGGCGATGAAGCGCCACGGCGAGAAGCAGCGCCTGACCGAGCAGGTCGAGCAGCTCGAGAGCGCGCTGCAGCGGCGCGGGACGATCGAGCGGGCCAAGGGCATCCTGATGGAGCGTCACGGCGTCGACGAGCGCCAGGCGTTCGAGCTCCTGCGCCAGCAGGCGCGCCGCTCCAACCGGCGCGTGATCGAGCTGTCGCACGCCGTCGCCGAAGGTCACTCGCTGCTGCCCAACCGGCCGACTGACCGCGCGGAAGGTCGCCCGTGATCGACGACCTCAAGCGCGCGTTCAAGAAGTTCCAGGCCGACGAGATGACCGATCGCGCGGCCGCGCTGACGTACTACATGATGATGTCGCTGTTTCCGGCGCTGCTCGTCGGGATCTCGCTGCTCGGCCTGCTCGGCGACGAGTCGCTCGTCACCCGGGCCGTCGACTACGCGCGCGACAACGGCGCGCCAGCCGAGGTCAGCGATGCCCTGCGGGCGGTGCTGACGAAGACCGTCAGCGCCACCGGCGGCGCCGTCTCGGGCGCGCTCGTGCTCGGCATCGCCGTCGCGCTGTACGGCGCGTCGGGCGCCTTCGGCGCCGCGGGGCGAGCGCTCAACCACGTCTACGGCGTGCGGGAGTCGCGCAGCTTCGTCAAGCACAAGCTCGCCGACATCGGCTACACGATCCTCGTCATCGCGCTCGCGCTCGTGGCGCTCGTGTCGGTGTTCCTCGGGGGCGACCTGGCGGGCGACCTGTTCGGCACGATCGGCCTCGGCGAGACCGCGGCGTCCGTGTGGCGCATCGCGCGCTGGGCGGTCGCGGTCGGTGCCGTGCTCGCGATCTACTCGCTCGTGTTTGCCGTCGCGCCCGACATCGACGCGCGGCGGCGGCGGATCTTCAGCCCGGGCGCTCTCGTCGGCGTCGCGATCTGGATCCTCGCCTCGGCCGGCTTCTTCTTCTACGTCTCGAACTTCGGCAAGTACGGCGCCACCTACGGCGCCTTCGCGGGGGCGGTGATCCTGCTGCTGTGGCTGTACATCTCGAGCGTCGCGTTCCTGTTCGGCGCCGAGCTCAACAGCGCCGTCGATCGCAAGGGCCGTGCGCCCGAGGGGGCGCGCGCGCAGCGCGAGGACGCGCCCGACCGGCGGCCTGGCGACGGGTACGGCCGCGACGTCCTCGCGCCACCGGGCTCGGTCAGCCGCGGTTAGGCGAGCGGGCGCCGGGGGCCGGGTGGCCGGTCACAGCTCCGCGCGCGGGCGCAGCGTCTGCTCCTCGTCGTAGGAGCACAGCGCGCGGCGGCCGGGACAGGTCAGGCACAGCTCGCGATGCGGCGTCGCGGTGACCGGGTACTCGCCCGCGAGCAGGCCGCCGGCGAGCTCCAGCAGCTCGCGCTCGAGGCCGTCGGCGTCGGCCGCCTCGAAGCGCGCCGCGACCGGTTCGCGCGGGCGCTCGAGGAACGCGTAGGCGACCTCGACGCGCGCGGCGCCCCCGCGCAGCGCGGCCAGCGCGTAGACGCGCTGCTGGATGCCGTAGCGCTGCTCGACGTAGATCGCGAGGTCGGTGCCCGGCTCGACGGGATCGGTCTTGTAGTCGACGACGAGCTGCGCCGAGCCGCGCTCGCGCGCGAGCACGTCGACGATGCCGGTCAGCAGGGTGTCGCCGAGCGCGACGGTGAAGCCGTGCTCGCGATGCACCGTCTTGGCTCGCGCGATCCGCTTGGCCAGCGGCGAATCGGCGAACGCGGCAGCCAGGCGCAGCACGTCGGCGCGCGCCTCCGCGCTGAGCTCGAGGTCCCACTGCGCCGCGATCTGCGCCAGATCGGCGTCGTCGTGCTCGAGCACAGCGTGGACGAGCGAGCCGCGCGTGCGCGCGTCGATCGCCCGCCCCGCGGGCGCCTCGTCCTCGGCCGGCGGCTCGTCGGGCAGCCCGAGCACGCGCTGCAGGTAGAAGCGATAGCCGCATGCCTTCCATGCCGACAGCCGCGAGTACGACAGCGTGCGGACGGGCTGCGGCCCGGCGGCCGGCTCGGGCTCGGACGGGCGCGGGGCCGGCGGCGCGGCAATCGGCAGGCTCGCTCCCGCCGGCGCGAGCGACTCGCTGCGCAGCACGCGGCCGACCGTGGCCGGCCGGTTGACCGCCGCGCGCACCCAGGCGTCGTCGCCGATCTCGATGTCCTGCTGCGGCTCGTCGTCGCCCGGCAGTGCGCCCAGGTCGCCGCCCAGCAGCGCCGGGCCGAGCCACGCCAGCGGCGGCGACTTCGGCCCCTCCTGCGGCCAGCTGTCGATCGTCACGCCGCCGCTGACGATGAGCCGCTCCTGCGCCCGGGCCGCCGCGACGTACATGACGCGCTCCTCCTCGCGCGCCGCGCGGTCGCGTGCGCGGTCACGCAATCGCTCGTAGGCGAGCGCCTTCTCGCTGGACCCGTCGAGGCCGACGAGCCGCAGCCCCACCTCGCCGTCCGCGACGAGCAGGTCCTCGTCGCCGTCGCCCGGACGCTGGCGGCCGAGATCGACGACGCAGACGACCGGGAACTCGAGGCCCTTGGCGGCGTGGATCGACATGAGGCGGACGGCCTTGACGTCGCCGAGCTCGACGGGCGCGTCGGTCTCGCGGGCCTCGGCCTCGAGCTCGGCGGTGGCGAGATCGGCCAGACCGCGCACGTCGCGGCCGCGGTCGCGCTCGAACGCGGCGGCAAGGCGCAACAGCTTGTGGACGTTCGCCAGCCGCCGCTCGCCGCCCGCGAGCGACAGCACGTGCAGGTCATATCCGGTCGCGTCGACGACGCGGCGCAGCAGCTCGTCGAGCGCTAGCCGCGGCGCGAGCGCGCGCTCGGCGGCAAAGCGCGTCGCGAAGACGTCGAGGCGCTCGCGGTCGTCGGGCGTCAGGCGCTCGCGCAGGGCAGCGTCCTCGCAGATCGCCCTCCATGCGTGGCCCTTGCCGCCGGCGCGCGCGATGTGCGCGAGCGCGTCGGACGACAGACCGGCGAGCGGCGACGCGAGCACGCCGTAGAGCGCGGTCTCGTCGCGTGGGTTGGCGAGCGCGGCCAGCCAGGCACAGAGATCGCGCACGACCTGGCGGCCCCAGTAGCCGCGGCCCCCGACCGACAGCGTCAGCAGCCCCTGGTCCTCGAGCGCGCGCTCGTAGACCGGCAGGTCGCCGAGTGCGCGCAGGAGCACGACGACGTCCTCGGGCCGGTGCACGCCGGTCTGCACCAGCTCGCGCACGCGCTGGGCCAGCAGCCGCGCCTCGGCCTGGCGCCAGGCCTTCGTGCCCGGGGGCACCGGGCCCAGGTCGACGTCCTCCCAGCCCGCCTGGTCGGTGACGTAGAGCTCGACGAGCGGCGCGGTCGCCGGCGTCGTCTCGCGGCCCTCCTGCAGCGCCACGAAGCCTTTCCCCATGCGTGGCGCAAACGCCGCATTGATCGTGTCGAGGATCGCGCCGTGCGAGCGGAAGTTCGTCGCGAGCGTCGCCAACCGGCCCTCGCCGGCGAACTGCGCGCGCAGCGTGCGGAAGACGTCGACGTCCGCGTGGCGGAAGCCGTAGATCGACTGCTGCTCGTCGCCGACGAGGAACAGGTCGTCGCGGTCCAGCGCGCGGAAGAGGTCCAGCTGCAGGGGATTGGAGTCCTGCAGCTCGTCGACCATGACGCGGTCGAAGCGCTCGGCGTAGGAGCGGCGCAGCGCGGGCGCGCCGGTCAGCAGGTCGCGCGCGTGCAGCTCGAGGTCGTCGAAGTCCAGCGCGGCGCGAGCGCGCTTGGCCTCGGCGTAGGCATCGGCGTAGTCGCCCAGCAGCTCGTCGAACAACGCGACCGCGGCGGCGGCGCGGGCGTCGCGGCAGGCGCAGGTGTAGGCCTCGAGGGCCGCGCGATACGCGTCGCAGACGGGCGTCTTGAGCGCGTTGGCGTTCATGCCGATCGTCAGCGCGCTCAGCTCAGGCGCGAGCTCGTCCGGCGGCGTCGCCGCGAGCAGGACGCCGCAGCGCTCGAGGTGCTCGCGCGCCCTGTTCACGCTCTTGATCGCGCCCGCGAGGTGCAGCTCGGCGGCGGCCGCGGCGCGCGCGGCCTCCAGCGGGGCGCGCAGCACATGCGGATCGGCGAGCCCCAGCGGGCGCGGGAGGCTCGGCCGGGTGTGGCCGGCGCTGCGCAGCGCGTCGTGCGCCATCGTGATCGCCGTGCGCAGGCGATCGGCGTCGTAGGCGGCGACGAGATCCAGCGCCGCACGGCCATGCTCGCCGTCGAGCAGCCGCGCCAGTGCCTCCTCCCAGGCGCGGTCGCGCAGCGGCCGCGCGGCGGCCTCGTCGAGCACCGTGAACGCCGGGTCCAGGCCGGCGGCGACGGCGTGCGCGCGCAGCACGCGGGTGCAGAAGCCGTGGATCGTGGAGACCCAGGCGGCCTCCGTCTCGCGCGCCGCGTCGCGGCGACCGAGCTCGACGAAGCGCTGGCGCACACGCGCGCGCAGCTCGCCGGCCGCCCGTTCGGTGAAGGTGATCGCGAGGATCCGCGCCGGCCGGACGCCGTCCTCCAGCACGGAGCGCACGAAGCGCTCGACGAGCACCGACGTCTTGCCGCTGCCGGCGTTGGCCTCGAGCAGCAGCGAGCCCTCGCGGCGGCGAACGGCCTCGGACTGCTCCGCGGTGAACGCGCGCCCGCCCGGGCCGAGGAGCGGTGGGGTGCTCACCGTCACGCGGCGTCGCAACGGCAGATCGTCGGGTACATGCAGCCCTTGTCGTTGTATGTGCAGGTCTCCGGCCGCGGCGCGAGCGACCCGGCGCGCAGCTCGGCGACGACGGCGAGGACGTCCTCGAGGACGCCGTCGACGATTGCGTCGAACTCCGCGCGCGGGCGACGGTCGGTCCTGACCGCCTTCAGCCCGGGGTCGGCGTCCTCGATCAGCAGCCCGCGCGCGCGCTGGTTGCGGCCGCCGATCGGCTGGTACAGGCCGCCGACGGGATCCAGGCCGAGCACGTCGCGCGCGGCCAGCATGTAGAGCGCGACCTGGTACTTGCGCTTCGCGCGCCAGTTCGCCGACTCGACGGTCATCCGGCCCTTGTAGTCGTAGACGACCGCCGTGCCGCCCGGGCCGGTGTCGACGCGGTCGATGCGCCCGCGCAGCCGCACGCCGCCGGGCAGCTCCAGCGGAGGGTGCTCGCCGTCCGGGGCGCCGAAGTCGACCTCGAGCGCCTCGGGCACGAGCTCGGAGCCACAGGTCGCGGCGTGCTCGAGGTAGCGCAGCACGTCGGCGCGCAGCCGGTGCTCCATCGCCCGCTGGCGGCTGGGGTCGCGCGACATGACGAACTGCTCGGTGCCCTCGAAGCGGTCGATCGCCCGGGCCGCAAGCTCCAGCGCAGCGGGCAGCGTCGCCTCGTCCAGCCGCCCGCCGCCGGTCGTCTCGATCAGCCCACGCATGATCGCCTCGAGCACGGTGTGCGTCAGCGCGCCGCGCAGCAGCGCCTCCGGATCGGGCGTCAGGCCCTCGGGCGTCAACATCCGCTCGACGAACCAGCGCACCGGGCAGCTCGCCCACAGCTCGATGCCCGACGCCGACCACGCGGGGCGGTCGCGCATCTGCGCGACGAGCGTCTCGTCGCGCAGCGCGCCGACCGGCGCCTCGCGCCGCCGCGGCCCGCTCGCCGCCGCGCCGCGCAGGCGCTCGCGCTCGCTCGGTGCCGCGCCCGCGGGCCACCCGACGGCGCCGAGCGAGCGCGCGCGCCGGGTCTGCTCCAGCGCGGGACCGAAGAGGTCGCAGACGTCGGAGACGAAGAACGAGCGCACCGCCTGCTCGCCGTCGTCGCCCGCGTCGTGCCAGGACAGGTACAGGCGCTCCTCGGGCCGCGAGACGGTCGCGTAGAAGAGGTAGCGCTCGGCGCCCAGCTCGTCGCGGCGGCGCAGCCGCAGCCCGGACGCGGCCGCGATCTGCTCGCGCTCGGTGTCGGCGAAGAACGGCTCTGTGCGCGGGGACGCGGGGAAGATCCCCTCCTGCAGACCGCAGGCAAAGAGGATCCGCACGCGGCGCGCGCGCAGCGACAGCGGCTCGGCGACAGTGACCAGGCCGGGGCCGGGCCGCTCGCCGACGAAGACCTCGAGGTCGTGCAGGAGCGCCGCCAGCTCGCCGGGCTCGGCGGCCAGGCCGCGGTCGGCGCGCGCGAGCGTCGCGAGCTGCTCGAGCGCTTGGCGGCCGGCCCGCAGGACGGCGACGTCCTGCGCCTCGGCACCGGCGAGCACCTGCGCCGCGCGGCGCCGCGGCGCCGTGAACAGCAGCTGCAGCTCCGCCGCCAGCCGCTCGGCCGGGTCGGCGCCGCCGCGTGCCTGCGCCGCCCGGACGCGGTCGATCGCGTCAAGCGTCCAGTGCTGCTCCTCCCAGAGCGCGCGGACCGCGTCGGCGCTGCGCGCACCCGCCTGCCGCGCGCGCGTCTCGAGCCGGTCGGCCAGCTCGGGGCGCTGCAGCAGGCCGGGGGTGCGCAGGTACGCGATCAGGTCCTCCGCGCCGCCGTCGGGCAGCGCGCAGCGGGCGAGGCCGACGAGGCCGCGGCCCAGCGGCGTGTGGCCGAACGCGACGGTGCGCTCGAGCGCGAGCCGCACCCCGAAGGCGCCGAAGATCTCGCTGAGCAGCGCGGCATGATCGCCGGGCTTGCGCAGCACGACCGCGATCTGCTCCGGTGCGACGTCCTGCTCGCCGATCAGCCGCGCGGCCTCCGCCGCGACGAGCTCGAGCTCCGCGCGCTCGCCGCCGCCCTGCAGCAGCGTCACCGCCGCGCCCGGATCGACCGGGTCGGGATCGAACAGCTGGGCTTCGTCGAGCTCAAAGAGGCCGCGCTCGAGATGGTGCAGCGCAGCGCGCGAACCCGGCGCGTAATGCTCGGCGCGGGGCCTGAGCGCGATGTGCTCGACGCCCTCGCGGCAGAGTTCGGCGAAGGCCGTCGCGCGGCCCGCGAACGCCATCCGCCCTGCCTCGTAGGCGAGCGACAGCGTCACGTGCGCGCCGGTCGCGGCGAGCGTCTCGACCGTGTCGCGCTGCAGCGGCTGCAGGTCATCGAAGCCGTAGAAGAAGACCGGCGTGCCGCCCCAGGCGGCGGGGTTCTCGCGCAGCGCGTCGAGCGCCGCCGCCTCGTAGAGGCGCGCGTCGCGGCGGCCCAGCCGCTCGAGCGTGCGGCGGTAGCCGGCGTACAGGCCGCTGATCTCGTCGGCGTAGCGCCGCCGCCCGGGATCGCCGGCGGCCCATGCGCGCAGCGCCTGCGTCAGGCGCTGCGGCGTGACGCGCAGCTCCTCGAGCTCGTCGACGAGCCGCAGCAGCTCGACCGTGAAGCCGCGCGTGCTCGCCGAGCGGGCCAGGGCGACGAGCGGCGCCGCCTGCACCGCGCTCGCCGCGACGCGCTCGCGCGCGAGCGCGCCCAGGGGGCGGCCCCGCACACCGCCGCGGCGCGCGCACTCCTCGATGAGCCAGGCGAAGCGCACGACGTGCGCGCCGAAGACGACGCCGGACGCCGCAAGCTCGGCGCGGTAGCGCTCGACGTCCTCGAAACGAGGCACCACGAGGATCGGCTCGGCCCCGCGTCGCAGCGCGACACGGTAGCCGTCGAGGACGACCTTGGCCTTCTCCGCGTTGGCAGGACCGGTGACGAGCTTCAGGGGCACCCCTGCATAGTCGCGCGTGGGGATGACGGTTTCACCACGGCTCGCGCGCAAGCCCGCCGGGGCTAGCCGAACGCGGTGAACGACAGCGCGGCGAGGTCGCTCAGGCGGTTGGCGGCCAGGCCCGTGTAGGAGAGCGTGTAGAGCGTCTGCCCTACCACGAGCGAGCGGCCGATCGGCGGCTTGTAGGCCTCCTCGCCGACCTTCGTCGCCGGGTGCGCGATCCGGCCGGCCTCGGCGATGCTCGCCGTGCCGATCGAGAAGCCGACGGCGCCCTCGAAGTCCTGTCCGGCGGCGCCGTACGTCGACAGCGGTATGACGGCGAGGCTCGCCGGCTTCCAGAACAGGAACGCGTGCGGGTCGTACTCCGCGTTGGACGAGGCGTTGGCGCCGAGCGAGACCTGCGCCCGGCGCGCGGGGCGCTGCGGCTCGGACACGTCGAACAGCGACAGCTGCGTGCCCTGGGTGCGCCCCTGCGCCGTCGCGTCCTGGCCGACGCCGAGCAGCAGGTCGTCGGAGATCGGGTGCAGGTAGGCCGAGTAGCCGAGGAGCTTCAGCTCGCCGGCGACGCGCGGGTCGGTCTTCTTGGACAGGTCCAGCGTGTAGAGCGGATCGACCTGGCGGAACGTCACGACGTAGCCCTTGTCGGCCGCGAAGCGGACCGCGTAGATCCGCTCGCCCCTGCCGAGCCCCTCAGCACGGCCGAGCAGCGCGAGCTCGGTGCCGCGCTCGCCGAGGACGGTCACGAACGACTCGCTGTCGCGCGTCATCTGGCCGTCGAACCAGGCCGGCTGGTCGGTCGACGCGACGCGCAGCGCGCCGTCGAACTCCGACAGCGAGTACTGGTTGAGCACGAAGCCAGCGACGCTGCCCGACGAGGCGTAGCTCGTCTGTCCGGGCTTGGAGGCATCGAAGCGGTGGAGCTCGGTGCGGCTGCGTTGCGGGACGGCACGGCCGGTCTCCAGCGCGGCCACGTAGCGCTGCGACGCGACGTACAGACCGGTCGTCGACGCGTAGACGGTCTGGGCGCCGGCCATGATCGCGTCGCGATCGACGTCGAACAGGCCCTTGTCGAGGTCGATCGTCAGCACGGTCAGCAGGTCCAGGCCCGAGAAGCGGCGCGGGTGGCGGACCTCGTCGCAACCGACGACCGAGCGGCGAAACGTGCGCCCGGAGACGTGGCTCTTCAGGACCGTGCGCGGGACGAAGCTGTGCACGCGCGTCGTGGCGATCGACGCCGGCCGGATGAGCCCCGGCGAGGCGCCGACGACGACGCGCGCCGTGGCGCCGGTCAGCCGCGCGTCGACGAGCGCGCCCTCCAGCGTCATCGTGCGCAGCACCTTCATCAGGGCGGGGTCGCTGATGTCGACCTCGCGCAGCACGACCTCCGATGCCGAGGCGATCACGTCGGCCGCGAACGGACCGCCGCCGTAGGCGCTGGTCATGACGAGCAGGCGGCTTCCGCGGATCAGCAGCTGGTGGCCGCCGGCGCCGCCGAGGTCGAGCGAGCCGAACAGGCGCGGCGCGGCGCCGGTGACGTCGACGGCGTGCAGTCTGCCCTCGGCGACGGCGAAGACCGTGCGCCCGTCGGTCTTGACGATGTCGGGCTCGTCGACGCCCGCCTCCTGCACGTTGGTCTGCGAGAAGTCCGGGCTGGCGGCGCCGCGCTGGCTTTCGGCGCTCGGCGCGGAGCTGTCGACCGACGGCTGCACGTCGCGCCGCAGCGGGCCACGAAGCACCTGCGGCTCGAGCACCCCGGCGCGCGTCGCGACGCCGGTGCGCCCGCCCGTCCGGCGCGCGTTGCGCCGCGCGTAGCCCAGCAGCGAGGTGCAGGACGGGAAGGCGGGCAGCGCGACCGGCGTGCCGGGACGCTTGGCGGCGGGCGCCGGGGCGGGGGCGAGCAGCAGTGCCGCGAGCAGTGCTCCGAGCGCTGCGATGCCGAGCCTCGCGGCCGGCGGCGTCCGTCCGGCGGTCATGGCTGCCCTCCGTGTCGAGCTCATGCGGACACTACGCCCGGGAGGCCGGTTCGTCACGGGAGCCGCCCGTGCACGCGCTCATGTGGCTGCCGGGAAGACGCCCATCCGCGCCGCCTCGCGCGCGAGTCGCCGCGCGTCGCCGAACGAATCGCGTGATCCCAGCACGACGATCCCGATCCGCCGCTCGCCGCGCTGCATGACCGCGACGAGGCAGAAGCCGGCCGGGTTCGTGTAGCCCGTCTTCAGGCCGATCGCGCCGGGATACCGGTCGCGCAGCAGGTGGTTGGTCGTGTGCAGCGTCAGCTTCCTGCCCGCCCCCGGCCAGACGCGCGCGTAGCGCTTGCGCGCGATCCCGGCGATCCGCGGCTCGTTCATCGCGCGCATCGCGAGGGCCGCGAGATCCGCGGCGCACGAGCGGTTGCGCACGTCGAGGCCGTGGGCGTCGACGTAGTGCGTGCAGGTCAGCCCGAGCAGCTTCGCGCGCCTGTTCATCAGCGCCACCCAGGCGCGCTCGGAGCCCGCGCCGGCAGTCGCGAGCGCCACCGCGGCGTTGTTGGCCGACGAGATCAGCAGGCCTTTGAGCAGGACGTCTGCGCGCACGCGCCGGCCCGGCTTCAGGCCCCCCATCCGCGAGCCGCCGACCCAGTCCGACGCCCGCGTGATCCGCACGCGCTGGCGCGGGCCGAAGCGCTCGACCGCCAGCAGCGCCGTCATGAGCTTGGTCAGGCTGGCGATCGGCCGAACGGTCGTCGCGTGCCGCCGCCAGAGCACCCTGCCGTCACCGAGATCGAACGCGAGGCCCGCCTTGGGGCCCCGTCTGAAGCGCAGGTAGGCCATGAGCGAGGGCTGGGTGAGGTCGACGTGCTTGCCGCCCGCCGGCTCGGGCAGCGGCCCGACGGCGTCCTGCTGCTCGGCGCGGGGCAGCGGCGGCGCGAGGCGCTGCGCCCGCTGTGGCTCGGGGGCGGAGCTGGCGGCGCGATCGCGCCCGTCGTCCTGGGCGAACGGCCCCACGACGAACCAGCTCAGCGCGACCAGTCCGGTCACGAGCGCGGCCGCGAGCCGGAGCGGCCGGCGGCGCCGGCGCGCGGCGGCGCGCCGGCGGGGGCGACTCACGCCGCCCGCCAGCCGCTAGGCGGCCGCTTCGGCCTTCGAGCCGGCTGCGGCGACCGGCTCGGCCGCTGTCTCGGGCGGATCGGGTGCGCTTGCGCCACCCTCCCGCGCCCAGGCTTCATCGAACTCCACCCGCCACTTGCCCTCCTCGCTCTGCTGCAGCGCCAGCTTGGCGCGGAACGAACGCCCGCTGCGCCCCTTGAAGCCCGTCACAGGCTTCGCCGTGCGCCCCGTCGTAATGAGCTCCTTGGCCACCGCGAGCGGCAGCGTTTTGCCCGCTTTGGCCTTCCAGATGACAAAGCCGCAGCCGGGGTCCTCGCGCGACCAGCACGAAAAGCCCTTGCGGTTCTCAACGATGTCGTGACCGCAGACCGGGCAGGGGCCGAGGTTGGCGCGCGGGATGCGCACGTCCTTGAGCTTGGCGTCGAGCTCGGCGACCGTGGACTCCGCAAAGCCCTTGATATCGGCCATGAAGCGTCCGCGCGGCTCCTCGCCACGCTCGATCTTGCCCAGGCGCTGCTCCCAGTCGCCCGTCATCGAGGGCGACGTCAGCGGGTGCTCGCCGAGCAGGCGGATGACGTTCAGACCCTTCTCCGTCGCCACCAGCGCGCGGGCGTCGCGCTCGACGTAGCCGACGTCGATCAGCCGCTCGATGATCGACGCGCGCGTCGCCGGCGTGCCGATGCCCGACTCCTTCATCGCCTCGCGCATCTCGTCGTCGTCGACGAGCCGGCCGGCGGTCTCCATCGCGCCGAGCAGCGACGCGTCGGAGTAGCGCCGCGGCGGCTGGGTCTCCTTCTCGGCGGCGCTGACGTCGCGCGTCTCGACGATCTCCTTGAGCTCGAGCTTGGGCAGCTGCTGGTCGCGGCCGGCGTCGTCCTCGACGGCGCTCGAGCTCTCGGGCAGCTCGCCGTACACGCCGCGCCAGCCCGGCACGAGCAGCACCTTGCCCGACGTGCGGAAGATGTGACCGGCGACCGTCGTCTCGACCTTCGTGTTCTCGAACTCCGCCTCCGGGTGAAAGACGGCGAGGAAGCGGCGCGCGACGAGGTCGTAGATGCGGCGGTCGTCGTCGGAGAGCTTGTCGAGGACGTGCGTCGAGTTCGTCGGGATGATCGCGTGGTGGTCGCCGACCTTGTCGTCGGCGACGACGCGCTGCAGCGCCAGCATGTCCAGACCCTGCACGTGGACGGCCGCGTCCTGGTACTCGCGCGCTGCGGCGCCGACATGGCCGGCGATCGGCTTGAGCTCGGCGATCATGTCGCTTGTCAGGTAGCGCGAGCTCGTGCGCGGATAGGTGAGGACCTTGTGCTCCTCGTAGCAGCGCTGGGCGGCGGCCAGCGTGCGGCGGGCGGTGAAGCCGAAGCGGCTGTTGGCCTCGCGCTGCAGCGACGTGAGGTCGTAGAGCAGCGGCGGGCGCTCCTTGCGCTTCTTGCGCTCGAGCTGCGTGATCGTGCCGGTCTGCTCGCGCGTCGCGTCGACGATCGCGTCGGCCTGCGCGGCGCTCGCCAGGCGCGGCTTGACGCCGTCGTGGTAGCGGCCCTCGTACAGCCGCTCGCCGGGCGCGGCGAAGAGCGCGTCCACGAGCCAGTACGGCTCGGGCTTGAAGGCGCGGATCTCCTCCTCGCGGCGGGTGATGATCGCGAGCGTCGGCGTCTGCACCCGGCCCAGCGAGACCGCGCCGTCAAACGACGAGCGCAGCCGGATCGTGGCGGCGCGGGTGGCGTTCATCCCGACGATCCAGTCCGACTCCGAGCGCGACCGGGCGGCGGCCTCGAGCTGGGCGAACTCGCTCGCCGGGCGCAGCTCTTCGAACGCGCGCTGCATCGCGCTCTTGGTCATCGACGACAGCCACAACCGCCGGACGGGTTTCTTGGAGCCCGACTTCTCGTACAGGTAGGCGAAGATCAGCTCGCCCTCGCGGCCGGCGTCGCAGGCGTTGACGACGGCGTCGACGTCGGCGCGCTTGAGCTGCTGCGTGACGACCGACATCTGCTTCTTGGAGCGCTCGTCGCGCACCACGAGCTTGAACTTCTCGGGCACGATCGGCAGGTCGGCCATGCGCCACTTCTTGAACTTCGCGTCGTACTCGTCGGGCTCGGCGAGCTGGACGAGGTGGCCGACGGCCCAGGTCAGGACGTGCTCGGGACCCTCGAGGTAGCCCTCCTGCTTCTGGAACGGGCCGGGCAGCACGCGCGCGAGGTCGCGGCCGACGGACGGCTTCTCGGCGATGACGAGTGTCTTGGTCTCGGGCAAGGGCCCGCAGGGTAGCGCCATAGTCGCCGGCCCCGGCCGAATGTCGCACTTAGTTCACGCAAGGTCCGGTGTCCACCGCTCCGCCCGCCGCGGCGAGGGTGTCGCGCACGATGTCGTTGGGAACCGCATAGCCCCCGTCGGGGCCGAGGACGACCTTCGAGAACACCGTGCCGGATACGCGGCCGGCGAGGTCGACGATCGGCCCGCCCGAGTTGCCGGGCTGCACGTCGGCGCGAAAGCTCGTCACCCGGCGGCGCACGAGGCGCCGGCCGTAGGCGTCGTTGGCCAGCACGGTCGCGGTGCCACCGATCCGCGCGGGGAGGAGCTTGAACGGCCCGTTGAGCGGAAATCCGAGCACCGCACCGGCCTCGGTCGGCTTCACCTCGCGCGCGAACGGCAGCGCCGGGCGGTCCAGCGCCGGCACGCGCAGCACGGCGACGTCGTTGCGGGGATCGAAGGCGATCGCCGTGGCGTCGAGCCGTGCGCCGCTGCCGTTGGGCTCGATCGACGTGTTGTTCGAGCCGGCGATGACGTGCGCGTTGGTCACCACGATGCCGGGGCCCGCGATCCAGCCCGAGCCGGCCACGCCGAGGCCGCACGCGTTCGACAGCACGCGCACGACCGAGCCGCCCGCCGCCTGCACGTCGGGATCGCGCACGTACCGCGAGCTCGGCCGCTCGACGTTGGGCTGCGGGCCGCGGATGCTCGGCAGCGGATCGAAGCGTGCGAGCGCCTTGAGGATCCGGTCCGACGGCAGGATCGTGTTGAGCTCCCTGAGGATCACCGAGCGCTGGATCGGCCGGCGCATGTCGCGCACGCCGGGCGTCTGCAGCACGATGACGCTGATCAGCCAGGCCAACCCGAGCGCGAGCGCGACCGCCAGCGCGCTGCCGAGCAGCCCGTCGAACACGGCGAAGGGCTGCGAGCGGATGCCGGAGCGCAGCGTCCCCGCCAGGCCCTCCGCGCCGGCCGACAAGATCACGCCGCCGACGAGCGCGCCGAGCAGGCCGAACAGTGGCGCGAACGGGGACGCGTTGCCCTCGTTGAGCAGCTGCGGCCCGAAGCGCGTGCCGAGGTACGCGCCGCCCGCGAAGCCCACCAGCGACAGGGCGCCGATCACGAAGCCGCGGGCGAACCCGACGTAGCCGAAGAACGCCGCGAGCAGGACGATGACGACGTCGAGCGCGGTCAAGCGGGCGGCCGATCCGGCGGCGGCGGCCGACGATGACGCACATACGTCCGCGCACGGGCCATAGTTGTGTTGGATGCTGCTCGAGTCGTCACGTTCACGCCGGTCGCCTCCTGCACGGTTCGTGATCATCGCAAGCGCCCTGGCGGCAGGGGTGCTCGTCGTCGTGCTGCTCTCGCGGGGCGGCGGTTCCGAGCCCGCCGAGAGGCGCGCCGCGGAGCGTTTCGTCGCCGCCTGGGCGCGCGACGACTACGCGGCGATGCGCGCCGAGGTGATCGAGAAGGACCGGCGGGCGATGTCCGTGGGGCAGTTCGCCGACGCGTACCGCCGGGCGCGGGCGACCGCGACGGCGACCGCCGTCACCCACGGTGAGGTCAGCGAACTGCGCGAGGGCGTCGTCAGCGTGCCGATGGTCGTCACCACGCGCGTCTTCGGGACCGTTCGCGCGCCGGTGCGCCTGACGTTCGCCGGCGACGGCGAAGAGAAGCAGATCAACTGGAAGCCCAACCTCGTGTTCCCCGGCGTCAAGCCGGGCGAGCAGCTCGAGCGGCAGACCACGCTGCCGCGCCGGGCGGACATCCTCGCCCGCGACGGGACGCCGCTCGCGCAGGGCGACGAGCGCAGCTCGCCGCTCGCCGACGTCGCGGACTCGATCGTCGGCGAGCTCGGCCCGCCGCCGCCCGAGCGCGACGACCGGCTGCGCGAGCTCGGCTACCCGGACGACGTGACGGTCGGGACGTCGGGCCTCGAGCGCGTCTTCGAGGAGCGCCTGGCGGGGACACCGGGCGGTCAGCTGCGGGCCGGTTCGCGCGTGCTCGCGCTGACGCTGCCGCGCCCCGGGGAGCCCGTGCGCTCGTCGATCGACCCCGACGTCCAGCGCGCCGCCGTCGCGGCGAAGGGCGAGCGGGTCGGCGGCGTCGCCGTCGTGCGCCCGCGCACGGGCGAGATCCTCGCGCTGGCCGGGATCGCGTTCTCGGGCCTGCAGCCGCCCGGCTCGACCTTCAAGATCGTCACGCTGACGGGGGTGCTGGAGGCCAAGATCGCCGGACCGAGATCGACGTATCCGGTCCAGACGAAGACGACGATCGAGGGCGTCGACCTCGAGAACGCCAACGGCGAGGCCTGCGGCGGGACGCTGCGCGACTCCTTCGCGCATTCCTGCAACTCGGTGTTCGCGCCGCTCGGCGCGCGGCTCGGCGCCGCCCGGCTCGTCGAGACCGCCGAGCAGTTCGGCTTCAACAAGGAGATCGGCATCGCGGGCGCCGCGACGAGCACGATCCCGCCGGCGAGCGAGATCGGCGACGACCTCGCCGTCGGCTCGTCGGCGATCGGCCAGGGCCGGGTGCAGGCGACCGCGCTGCAGATGGCCTGGGTGGCGGCGACGATCGCCGGGCGCGGCAGGCGCCCGCGGCTGACGCTCGAGCGCGACCTCGCTCCGCAGCGCGCGCAGGTCATCGATGCCGACGTCGCGCGCCTCGTCGGGCGGATGATGGAGGCCGTCGTGCGCCAAGGCACCGGCACGGCCGCGGCGATCTCCGGCGTGCGCGTCGCCGGCAAGACCGGAACCGCGGAGCTGCGCGACACGAGCACGGCCGAGTGCGTGCCGAGCCCCGACCCGGCGGTGCCGCCGTGTCCGCCCGTGCTGCCCGACGACCCGACCGACACCGACGCCTGGTTTGCGGCCTACGCGCCGGCGGCCAACCCGCGCGTCGCCGTTGGCGTGCTGCTCGTCCAGTCCGGCGTCGGCGGCGACACCGCGGCGCCGGTCGCCAAGCAGGCGCTGCTGGCGGGACTCAAGGCCACGCGGTAGCGAGCGGCCGAGCCGGCTACACGTCGAGGTCGATGATGCCCGTCTGGGGCGTCGTCGTGCCCTCGATCTTCAGCTCGAGCGGGCGGTTGTCGAGCGCCTGGAGGTCGAGCTTGAACAGCAGCAGCGAACCCTGGATCGGCGTGTCGTACGCCGGTGTGTCGGGGAGCGGCAGTCGCTCGCCCGCCGGGATCGGCTCCGACGCGCGGTAGGCGAAGAGGTTGACGTCCTCGAGCGCGAGCGGCTTGTAGACGTCCTCCTGCGTGTCGATGATCTCGATGTCACCGGACGGCGGCTGCGCCTCCCGGGCCTCGTTCTCGACCTGCATGAACACGCCGAACCAGACCTGGTCGGGCTTCAGCTCCTGTTCGGCCTGCGGCACACCGCGCAGGTAGCTGCGGTCCTGCATGTCCTCGGGGTTGAGCTGACGCGAGACCTGCACCTGGTACTTCAGCTCGCCGAGGCTGAGGTAGAAGCCCTCAGCCTCGATGCGCTGGATGCGCGCGTCCTCGTCGTGGTGCTTGCCGCAGGCCGACAGGCCGACGCAGGCGAGCAGCAGGGCGAGCACGGCGATGGATCGGCGCAGAGCGGGCAAGGGCGGGAAATCTACAACCTGAAGCCGCTGGCGGGCTTGCGTGCCCCACCGGCCACCGTCGTGTGCTCGCCGCGACCCTCGCCCGATTCGAGGATCGAGCGCAGGCGCTCGAGCGCGCGCTTGTGGCAACGCGTCGCCGCCACGCGGACGCGCAGGAACTTCTCCATGAGCTCGTCGGACTTCAGGACCGGCGTGGACTGCGTCTCGAACGTGACCTTCGTGCGGTCCGCGCCGTCCTCCTCGAGGATCCAGGTCGAGCGCGTGCGGATGCGGTTGAAGCGGCCGGAGCGGCCGGTCGCGACGATCCGCGCGGACGGCGTGAGCTCCGCGAGCGTGATGTCGCCGTAGGAGAAGCGGTCAAAGCGCGACTTGACGCGAAAGCGCGCCCCCGCCCCATGACCGTAGGAGTCCTCGCGCGTGAGGTGCCAGTCGACCATGCAGTGGTCGCTGAACTCCTCGTGGTTGGCGACGTCGGCGAGGTACTCGAAGACGTCCTCGCGCGGCCTGGCGATCGTCGTCGACAGCGTGAGGGGCTCCATGACCGTGAATGTAATCGGTTTCGCCGTGCGCTCACCGCGAGCGGCGGGCTACCGGCGGCGTCACACGCGATCGAGGCGGCGCACGCGGACGCTCAGGCCGGACTCGCCGTGGCGCACGCGCTCGCTCTCGATCGGCTCGCCGCGGCGCAGCGGCGCGCACAGCTCGCAGACCGCCGTGCCGCCCGCGTAGCGGTGCAGCGTCTCGCCGATCAGCGGCGTGCGTCCGCAGTCGGCGCAGCGATCGCACGAGCCCGCCAGCGACCCTACGCTCCTGCGCAGCAGCGCACGCTCGAGATCCTGCTCGTCGATCGTCGCGCTGGCGCGGGCCATGTCCGCTGCTTCGCCGCGCGCGACGCCGTTCCTTCGTCAGGCGGATCTTGGGGCATGCCCCTGGATATTGAGCGTGCCTTTATGAACGGGGCCACCATGGTAAGACCGCTCAGTCCTGAGGGCGTTTCCGCGCGCAAAGGGCTGTGCTAGGTGCGATTGCGATCTTTCGCACAACCCACGGGAGGATCTCGCGTTGCTGCCGATTGGCGAAGGGAGTATCGGTATGGAGTCGCTCACGTCTGGAACGCTCGCCGGCACCGGCACGTTCCGCTGCGAGGTGTGCGGTCACGTCGTGGAGATGACCACCGCAGACGTGCTTCCGGCATGCCCCAGCTGCGATGGGGCGAGCTTCACGCGCGCCTCGCTCTTCGCCGGGACGAACCGCTTCAAGCGCACCGAGCCCGACGCGCAGACGACGAGCGACGTCGACGCGCTCGATGCCGCCCGCGCGGCGATCGACGAGCCCGGGCGCTACCTGGTCTTCCATGACGCCGGCAGCGTCCGCACGGTCGCGATGCCCGGCGACTCGATGCGGATCGGTCGCAGCCTGTCGGCGCACCTGCGCTTCGAGGATCCGACGGTCTCGCGCCGCCACGCGGTGCTCGTGACGGAGCCCGAGGGCGTGCGCCTGCTCGACGACCGCAGCCTCAACGGCGTGTTCGTCAACGGCGAGCGGATCGTGTCGCACATGCTCGCCGACGGCGACGAGGTCGTGATCGGGCGCTACCGGCTGCGCTTCGCGGACCTGGCCGCAGTGTCCGCGGATGCCGCGGGCGCCGCCCTGGCGGCCGAGTAGCATCAGGCGCCCTTGGGCGCCACCATCGCAGTCCTGTCCCAGAAGGGCGGCACCGGCAAGACGACGGCCGTTCGCACGCTGACTGACGTCTTTCGCCGCGTCGGCATGGACGTGCTCGCCGTCGACCTCGATCCGCAGGGCAACCTGTCGGACTACTTCGACGTCGATCCCGAGGCGTCGCCGTCGATCGCCGACGTACTCGCGGGCCGCGCCGAGGCGGCCGCCGCGGTCCACGACGACATCATGCCGTCGAACCTCTCGCTCGCCGAGGCCGAGCTGCTGCTGGCGGGCAAGATGGGCCGCGAGCTGACGCTCAAGCGCGCGCTCAAGCCGCTGAAGGAGTCCTACGACCTGATCATGCTCGACTGCCCGCCGTCGCTCGGGCTGCTGACCGTCAACGCGCTCGTCGCCGCCGACCACGCGCTGCTGAGCACCGAGGCGCAGTACTTCGCGATGCAGGGCGTCGAGCAGGCGCTCGAGGTCATCGAGCTCGCGCGCGACGGGCTCAACCCCGAGCTGGGCTGGCTGGGCGTCGTGTTCAACATCGCCGACATGCGCACGCGCCACAGCCGCGACGCCTACACCACGCTGCGCGAGCACGTCGGGCGCAAGCTCTTCGACACGACGATCCGCCAGTCGATCGCGTACGCCGAGGCCGCCGAGCGCGCGCTGTCGATCCTCGACCACCGGCCCGACCTCGGCGCGGACTACCTGGCGCTGGCCGACGAGATCCTGCAGCGGCTGAAGCTGCCGGACGTTCGCGAGCGGTTGAAGGCGCTCGCCGAGGCGTAGCGGATGGCGACGCGCCTTCGCACGGCGGCGCTCGTCGCCGTCGCGCTGATGGCGGCTGCTGCCCCGGCCTGGCTGCTGGCTCCCGACGAGCAGCCCCGCCGCGGGGCCGCGCCCCAGTGGCGCGAGCAGGCGCAGCCCACGCCACCGGCGCGCAGCGCCCCGCGCCGGGCACGCGGCCCGTTCGGCGCGCGCCTCGTGCGCCCGGTGCTGCTGCGCGATCGCCCCGGCGGGCGCATGCTGCGCTCGCTCGGGCGCCGCACGGAGTTCGGCTCCCAGCATGTGCTGGCCGTCGTCGGGCAGCGCCCCGGCTGGCTCGCCGTCCTGACGCCGCACATGCCCAACTCGCGCGCCGGCTGGATTCCGGCCGACGGCGCGCAGCTGCTGTACGAGCCCTACACGCTGCGCATCGACCTCTCGGCGCGCTCGCTCGTCGTCCGCCATCGGGGGCGCGTGGCGCGACGCATCGCCGTCGCGATCGGGCGACCCGGCGCGGCGACGCCGACCGGCCGCTTCGCGATCACCGACACGCTCGTCACGCGGCGCGCCGGCGGCCCCTACGGCTGCTGCGCGCTGGCGCTGACCGGCCGCCAGCCCAACATCGTGCAGGGTTGGACCGGCGGCGACCGCCTGGCGATCCATGGCACGCCCGCCGAGCACACGGTCGGCACCCGCGCCACGAGCGGCTGCCTGCGCGCGCGCAGGGCCGACATGCGCTGGCTCGTGGCCAGGGTGCCGCTCGGCGCGCCCGTGCGGATCCGCGCCTGATAGGCGCCCCGCTACAGCTCCCGCACGTCGGCGCCCTGCGCCTCGAACGGCGCGCGCAGCACCTCGGCCCAGCCCTCGGCCAGCGGGCGCAGCCGGCCGACGACCGCGCCGGTCGCGTCGGCCTGCGTCCAGAAGAGCACGGTCGGCCCGGCGCCGGAGATCGTCGCGCCGATCGCGCCGAGCTCGCTGGCGCGCTCGAGCAGCGCCATCGACCGCGGGTAGAGGTGCGCGCGGTAGGGCTGGTGCAGGCGGTCCTGCAGACCGCGGCCGATGAGGCTGAAGTCGCCCGTGTTGAGGCCGAGCGTCAGCATCGCGCCGTGGGCGACGTTGGCGCAGGCGTCGGCCATCGGCACCGCCGCGGGCAGCGCCTTGCGCGCGGCGGTGGTGCGTACCGCCGCGCGCGGGACGACGATCACGGCCTCCAGGCCGTCGGGCGGCTCGAAGCGCGCGACCTCGCCGCCGGTGACGATCACGAAGCCGCCGAGCAGCGCGGCGGCGGCGTTGTCGGGATGGCCCTCGAGCTCGGCGACGTGGCCGAGCAGGTCCTCCTGCAGCTCGAACATGTGCGCCGCCGCGAGCACCCCGGCGGTGTAGGCCGCGGCGCTCGATCCCAGGCCACCGGAGAGCGGGATCGAGGAGCGGATCCGGAACGTGAAGTTGTCGGGCGGATGCAGCTTCGCGAAGCCGCGCACGCACAGGTTGCGGCGGTCGCGCGCGATGTCGAGCTTCGTCTCGACGCCGAAGCGCCCGCTCTCGATCACCTCGACCTCGACGTGCAGCGCGAGCGCTGCGGCGAACGCGTCGAAGCCCGGCCCGAGGTTCGCCGACGACGCAGGCACGCGGACGAGCCGCCGGCGGTGGGTCAGGGTCACCCGAGCACGGCCTCCTCGACGGCCGCGAGGTTCGGCTCGCACGGGATCACGCCGCCGACCTGGTGCAGCGCGGTGTCGGGGTCCTTCAGCCCGTGGCCGGTGAGCACGCAGGCGATGCGGCGCGCGCCGTCGGCCCCGTAGCGCAGCAGGCCGGCGACCGAGGCGGCGCTGGCCGGCTCGCAGAAGACGCCCTCGCGCGCGGCGAGCAGGCGGTAGGCGGCGAGGATCTCCACGTCGGAGACCGCGCGCACCATCCCGCGCGAGGCGGTCATCGCCTCCATCGCTTCCTCCCAGCGCGCCGGGTTGCCGATCCGGATCGCGCTGGCGATCGTCTCGGGATGCTCGACCTTCCTGCCGAGCACGAGCGGCGCGGCGCCCTCGGCCTGGAAGCCAAACAGCCGCGGCGCGACGCCGAGCTCGCCGAACCCCTTCCAGTAGGCGGTGATGTTGCCGGCGTTGCCGACCGGGATGCAGAGCCCGTCGAGCGTGTCGAGCTTCTCCATGATCTCGAAGGCGCCCGTCTTCTGGCCCTCGAGGCGAAAGCGGTTGACGGAGTTGACGAGCGCGATCGGCTGGCGGTCGGTCAGCGCGCGCACGAGCGTCAGCGCCTGGTCGAAGTTGCCGCGCAGGGCGATCACGCGCGCGCCGTGCATGAGCGCCTGGGCGAGCTTGCCGGCGGCGATCTTGCCCTCGGGCACGATCACCGCACAGGTCAGGCCCGCGCGGGCGGCGTAGGCGGCGGCGCTCGCCGCCGTGTTGCCCGTCGATGCGCAGATCACGGCCTTGGCGCCCTCGCGCACGGCCGCGCTGACCGCGCACGTCATGCCGCGATCCTTGAACGAGCCTGTCGGGTTCGTGCCGTCGAGCTTGAGCCAGACCTCGGCGCCCGCGAGCTCTGAGACGTGCGGCGCGTGGACGAGCGGCGTATCACCCTCGCCGAGCGTGACGACGGGATCACCGGCGGCGAACGGCAGGCGCTCGCGATAGCGCTCGATGAGACCGGGCATCGGCCGGACCCTAGCGCTGTCACGTCGCGTCGAGGCTAGTGGCGCCTCGAGCGCTCGATCCCCGATCGCGGCGGCTCGAGGGCCGCGGGTGCTGCCTCCAGTTGGGAGCTCGATCGGTCGTTGAGCTCGGGGGACGGGTCACCGTCCTCGTGCAGCCCCCGCCCGGAATCGCTGTCGGCTGGACGCGCACGCTCGCCAGGTACGGCCTCCCTGGGCGGATCGTCGATCTCGAACGACAGCCACAGCCGGCCCGGACCATCCTCCCGAATGCGGCAGGCACGAGCGCCGAAGCTGTGCGCTAGCTGCGGCGCGACGCGCTCGACGTCCTCGGTGCACTGCCCGATGGCGAGGCGGATCAGGACGCGGTCACCCCACGGCTCGGATTGGACCGACTGGATCCTCGGGATGTGATGACGCAGCCGGTACTGCTTCCCCAGGCCTGAAAGCACCATGGCCGCTCGCCAGCGGCGGTCGTATACCCACAACCGCCGCCACGAGCTGCGCAAGCGCCAACCGACCAGGCGCTGGAAGGAGCGCTTGTGGGCCAGCCGCCAGGTGATGAGCACGATGAGCGCGTAGATGGCCAGCGCCTGCGCGTCGTGCGCCCCGAGCCACATGGCGAGGCCGACGTACACGACGATCGGGACGCCGATGATCGGGCGCTTCACGATGAGCCAGATGGCCAGCAGCCATCCGGCGCCGAGCGCAGCGACTGTGAGCAGGAGCGCGACGACCAGAAGCACGAGCATCGTTCTCAAGCCCCGTCGGCCGCTGTCCGTCGTCGCGCGTGCGGCTGGGAGCGCATCGCTCAGTCCTCCCGGTCGCACGTCGCATCGATCGGCGTGCCGAGGCGTTCCTCGGCGACGACGTCCATGCGGGTCACGACCAACAGCAACGCATCGACGAGCTCGAGCGCCTCACCGCACGACAGGCGCCGCACATCGCCCGAGATCGCGAGCGAGCCCTCGGTACACGCCGCACCAGGGAGCACGCCCGTCACCATCACCTGGCCCACCACAACCTGGGTCCGAAACTCGGGCTGCGGGGCGTGCTTCCTGACGGTCTCCTCGTGGTTCTCGTGGAACCCGTTGGCGTTTCTCTGGCCGGCGCGCGGCACCGGTCCCACATCGATGCGGCTGCACGCGCAGCCGCTGCTACGGTCTTGCTGCATGGCCATCGACCCGTCCCTCTGGATTGGTCTCCGTGTGTCGGGCACCGGGCGGCTCTGGTTGGCGCCGACCGCTCGGTGTCCGTGCTGCTTGCGGTCGCTCCTGCGAGCGACTGTTCGCGATTTCCGCTACCGCCGCAGCGCGCACGGTTGCTCGGCTGGCTGCGCGCAAGGGTGCACCCAGCGGACCTGACCTGACGGCGACCAACGGCCGCTTCGTCACCTCGTCGCTGTCGTGGCGGTAGCCGCCGCTGAGTCGTCGCCCACGCAAGCATGGCCGCGCCTCAGGGGCTCTACTCAGGCATGCCCATTGGCCCCATCCTCCCTCGGTTTGCGGCCATGCGGGCGTCCGAGCCTCGACGGTGGCGGCCATGCAGAGGCTCGCACCCAGCAGCGCCTGCGATCCGCCGGGCGGGATCGTGGTGCGCTAGGGGCAGGTGATAGCGGTGCGCCTCCGGCAGCAAGGCTCTTCGCCATCGACATACACAGCCGGAATTCTTGACTAACTTGCTGCACACCACGCATGCCTCTCATAGTCAGGAGAGTACAAGTTGATCAAAGCAACGTCAAGAGAATCCGTGATTGGTGTCAAGTCATTGACAGTTGTCTGCAGAGCTCCGGACAATCCATGCGCGTAGTCGTGCCCAGCTTGGCCAAGCAACGTCGCAGCGATAGGATAAAGTCATGCGTCTATAGATCTAGATAGGGTACGCGCATGGCGCCGCGATCGCGATCATCAAGAACAGGTAGCACTGCTCTGCGAGCACGCAGCGAGGAGCTGGTTCTGCGAGCTCTGCAGCACCACGGCTTCACACATGCCCGTGGTTTTCGCAACGATTCCTTCGAAGGCCTGCCGCTGGCAAAGCTCGCCGAGACCGCGGGCCTATCTCGTCCCTCGGTCTACAACGTGCAGGGGGTTTACCAGAACCTGCTTCTCGATCCCCTGCGGCTCAGGCCCAATGTCGGCTATGGCGTCGGCGTCGAGCTGGGACCCCGCCACGCTCGTGTCGCCATCGCCGACATCCATGGTCAGCTGTTCGAGCAGCTGGAGGGATTCGAACAGTACTTCAAGCTGCTCGAACCGCCGGAGGAGTATCTCGACTGGGCCGCGCCGAGGATCGACGAGCTGGTCCGCAAGGCAGGTGTGGAGCCGCACGAGGTCATGGGCGTCGGCATCAGCCAGGTCGCTCCGATCAACACCTCGACCGGCCATCCGCATCCCTCCGGGCTGGCCAACAAAGCCTGGCGAGACGTCAACGTGGGCGATCAGCTCGCGCGGCGGCTGGTCGCACTACGGCGCGACTGGGAAGGCGTCGAGACCGGCCCCTCGGACAACGACACGAACCTCAGCGTCTTGGCCGAGCACACCTTCGGCAGCGCGCAGGACGTCGACCACGTCCTCTACGTCAACTGGTCAAACCACGTCGGCTTCGGCTTGATCCTCGCCGCCAGGCCATACCGCGGCAGTCGCGGCTACGCGGGAGAGCTCGGGCATCTGCTCATCGAAGAAGACCGCGGCGCCAAGAAGCGAAGGAAGACCGAGGAGTCGTGCGCTCGCTGCGGGAGGGTCGGATGCCTGGAGATGCGGGTTGGCGCTTCCTGGCTCGCCGAGGAGTTCGGGGCGAGAGATGACGAGTTGATCAAGGCCGATGATTACGTGCTCGAGCGCGTGAGGGGCGTCGGCTATGAGGATGACGAGCGCTTGCGGGTGCACGACGCCGCCCGCCTGCTGGGCCAGTCCGTCGCTTCGATCGTGGACACCCTGGATCCGGCGGTCTTGATCCTGGGCGGGTCGATCGGAGGACGCATCCACGATGACACCGCCCTCTTGAGGGCCTTCCGGGAGGGACTCGACGAACGGATGATGGGCTTCGCGCACGAGATCGAAATCCGCCAGCCAAGACTGCAGACCAGCGCCGTCCAGGGCGCGATCCTGCGTGTCCTGTCCGAACGCCTCATGGACTGGGCACAGCAGAAAGTCGCGGCCGAGCCGCCGGCAACCAAGGATCGGGGCACCGCGACACCAGGAACCGGCACGTGAGCTCACGCGATAACGCGCTCTCCGCCGATGAGGACGCCGCGAAGACCCAACCCGAGATCGAAGCCGTTGCGCCTGTTCTCGACGCCTCCCGACTGCGGCGCGCGCTCGACGAACCACGCCGGGAAGCGGCCGTTGCGCAGATCGACGGGTTGACGTCGGAGCGACTGCAGGGCAACGGGCGGGGGATCGACCTGACCGACGCTGCGCTGGTTCACGCAGACCTCTCGTCGCTCAACCTCCGTGGCGCCACGCTCAGCCGGGCGACGCTGCACTCCGCGTGTCTGGACGGCGCCGACCTCTCCGAGGCACGCCTGATCTGCCCGGCGATGGAGAAGACGAGCCTCCGTGACGCCACGCTCAGCAGAGCCTACCTCCACGCGCTGGCGGCACAGGTGTGCGACTTCACCGGCGCCGACCTGTCGTCGGTCCTCGACGCGACAGGAAGCCTCTTTCATGGCTGCCGGTTCGTGGAGGCGGTTCTCGATCGCGGCACGCTTGCCGGAGCCACCTTCTATCAGTGCGATCTGCGAGATTCGAGCTGGCGAGGCGCGTCGCTGCAGGGAGCGACGTTCAATGAATGTCTGCTCGATCGCGCGTGCTTCGACGGCGCCAACCTCGATCAGGTCACGATCACCAAGTGTCGGCTCGACGAGGCGCGCTTGGCCGGCGCCACCGGCTTCGGACTGACCATCCAGCGCCCGACGGCGGCAGGACGCGTGCAACTCGACGGCGCCGAGCTGCCATCGCTGCGCCTGCTGAACGTCCGAGGTGCGGGCTGGTCCGCTCGCGGGTCGCGGCTGCGCGACCTCGACGTGGTCGACTGCCACCTGGCGAAGGCGATCTTCACGCAGGCGAACCTGGCAGGTGCGCGCTTCACGAGAAGCGATCTGGCCGAGACGGACTTCAGCGGCGCATTGCTGATGAGCGCGACGATCTCCTCCTCGTCTCTCGTCGAAGCCCGGCTCGACGCTGCCCAGGCCGAGAACGCGACGATCGTCGAGAGCGCGCTAGCGGGCGCGTCGCTGGAGGGCATCCGCGCACGCGGGCTTGTCGTGCGGGACACGGACCTCTCGGGCGCGTGTCTTCGCGCGGCCTACCTCTACCGAGCGATGTTGACCGGTGATCCGCCCCAGGCGATGTCGCTACGCGGTGCGGATCTGCAGGGAGCGAACCTCGTTCAGTCCCATATCGCTGCGGATCTCTCGGGCGCCAACCTCGTCGGAGCCCACGCGGCGTACGCTCGCCTCAACCAGAGCATCCTGCGCGGCGCCGATCTGCGCGGGATCTCGCTCTTCGACGCGAGCCTGGTGAAGACCGACTTCTCTGAAGCGCGCCTCTCCGTGCTGTGCCCTCCGTTCTTCGCCGACCGCTGCACAGGTCTCGGCGACGCCCTCGCCGTCGCCGATGACGCCACGGCCATCGCGTTCCTCGCGCAACTGCGCACCGCGATGAGTGCAGGCGTCAGCGGCTCCACCGTGGCCTAGAGGCGTCCATGATCACCGTGCTCGGTGCCGGCGCGATCGGCGGGTTGCTGGCGGCCTTGCTCCAGCGCACCGGCAACGGCGTGACGGTCTTGGCACGCCCGTCGACGGCTCGACTGATCGAAGACCGAGGACTCACCGTCCACAGCGTCGCGTTCGGCGACTTCACCGTTCACCCGCGCGCGGCGACGGAGCTTGATTCGCACAGCGACATCCTGATCGTGGCGACCAAGTCGAGCGGCCTGGAGGCGGCCATCGCTCGCGTCAGATCTTCCCCCGCCTTGGTGCTTGCGCTTCTCAACGGGATCGAGCACATGCCGATCCTGCGCGCGCGCTTCGGTGCGTGCGTCATCGCCGGCACGATCACCGTCGAATCCCACCGGCCCGCGCCGGGGGTGATCGTTCACTGCAACAGCATGCTGCGCATCCACATCACGAGCCCGTTGCCGGCGCAGCGTGCCGCAGTTCGATCGCTCGCGGAGAGCCTCGAGGCGGCCGGCATCGACACAGCGGTCTCCGGCTCGGAGCCTGAGGTTCTCTGGTCCAAGCTCGTGCGCCTGAACGCCTTGGCATGCACGACGAGCGCCTCGGGTCTGCTGCTCGGAGCCATCCGTGACGACCCGACGTGGCGCGTGCGGCTCACGCGAGCGGTCGTCGAGACCGCTGCGGTCGCCCGAGCCGAGGGCGCGGCGGTCGACCCGTCGCTCGCGCTCGATGACCTCGCCCGCTTCGACCCCAGCCATGGCAGCTCCATGGCACGTGACATCGCGGCCGGGAGGGAGTCGGAGCTGGACGCGATCGCTGGGGCAGTGCTCCGCGCTGCACGACGCCACGGGATCGGCGTCCCGATGATCGAGATGCTGGCGGCGAAGGCCGCGGAGCGCGCCGGCGTCGCACCGTCCCGCCGCGCCGATGAATGAGCGCGCCGTCCGACCGCGTGGACCGGCTTGCCTGGGGGCGCAGAGGCCACGCACGAGCGCTGTCGCCTACACGAACTCCTCGTCGATCACCCGGATCGCGCGCGGCGGCGAGCGCAGGAAGTCCAGCGCCGCGATCTCCTCGACGGCGGCGAAGAAGCGCGACTCGAGCACGGGGTGGACGACCATGACCAGGCGCGCCTTCTCGCCCAGCCCCTTCTGCACGACGGACTTGATCGATGCGCCCTGCTCGCCGAGCACGAGCGCGACCTGGGCGAGCACGCCGGGCCGGTCGGCGACCTCCATGTGCAGGTAGAACGACGACTTGACGTCGTAGATGATCTCCAGCCACTGGGTCGTCTCCGGGGTCGACGCGGGCGGGATCATCGCGCTGATGACGTCGCCGAGGACCGCGCTGGCCGTCTGCGGCCCGCCGGCGCCCGGGCCCGACATCGTGATCTCCGTGATCGCGTCGGACTCGACCGTCACCGCGTTGAACGGGCCGTGCACGCTGGCCAGCGGATGGCCGGAGTACAGGAACGCCGGGTGCACCCGCACGGCGAGCCGGCCGTCGATCCGCTCGGCGGTGCCGATGAGCTTCAGGCCGAGACCGAGGTCCTGGGCGTACTCCATGTCGTCGGCCGTGATCTGCTCGATGCCCTCGTAGGTGACCTGGTCGAGGTGGACGGGCGTGTCGAACGCCAGCCGCGCGAGGATCGCCATCTTCGCGGCCGCGTCGCGGCCGTTGACGTCGTCGCTGGGATCGGCCTCGGCGTAGCCGAGCCGCTGCGCGCCGGCAAGCGCGTCGTCGTACGAGCAGCCGGTGCGGGCCATCTCGGAGAGGATGTAGTTCGTCGTGCCGTTGACGATCCCGTGCACGCGGTCGACGTGCGCGGCGGCGAGCGATTCCTGCAGGACGCGGATGACGGGCACGACGCCCGCGACCGCGGCCTCGAAGCGCAGCTGCACCCCGTGCTCCCGCGCGGCCGCCCACAGCTCCTCGCCGTGCTGGCTGAGCAGCTGCTTGTTGGCGGTGACGACGTGCTTGCCCGCGCGCATCGCGCGCAGCACGTAGTGGCGCGCCGGGTCGAGGCCGCCGATCAGCTCGACCACGAGGTCGCACTCGGCGAGGATCTCGTCGAAGTCGCCGCGCGAGCGCGTCAGGACGCCGCAGATCCGCGGCCGCAGCCCGGTGATCGCGGCGACGTGGTCGGCGCGCTGCTCGAGCAGCGTCTCGAAGGCGGCGCCGACCGTGCCGTGACCGAGCAGGCCGATCCGGTACCCCGCGCCCGGGCGCGCGACCGGCGCCTCGGCATCAGTCGACATCGCGCGCGAAGAGGTCGTCGTAGGTCTCGCGCCGCACGGCCACGCGCGCGTCGCCCTGCGCGACGAAGATCACCGGCGGGCGCGGCACACCGTTGTAGTTGTTGGCCATCGCGTAGCCGTAGGCACCGGTCGCCGGCGTGACGACGACGTCGCCCACGCGCGGGTCGTCGAGCTCGACGTCGCGCACGATCACGTCGCCGGACTCGCAGTGCTTGCCGGTCAGCCGCACGGGGGTCCCGCCGCCGAAGCGGTCGGCGATCTGCGCCTCGTAGACCGAGCCGTAGAGCATCGGGCGCAGGTTGTCGGACATGCCGCCGTCGACGGCGACCCAGGTGGAGACGTTGCGCTTGACGCTCTGCACGGTGTAGAGCGTCACCGTCGAGTTCGCCACGAGCGCGCGCCCGGGCTCGTCGAGGATCCGCTTGCCCGGGCCGAGCACGCGATTGACGGTGTCGACCTTCGCCGCGACGTAGTCGGCGATGCGCGGCGGCTCCTGGTCGGCCGTGTACGCGACGCCGAGCCCCCCGCCGAGGTTGTACGTGCCGAAGTCGCCCAGCGGCGCGACCGCCTCGATCGCGCGGCGAAACGGCTCGAGCTCGAGGATCTGCGAGCCGATGTGCATGTGCAGGCCGACGAGGTCGAGGCGGTCGGAGGCCTGCAGGCGCGCGATCGCGGCCGGCGCATCGGCCATCGAGACGCCGAACTTCGAGTCGGCCTGGCCCGTGGAGATCTTGTCGTTCGTCCGCCCGCGCACGTCGGGCGTCACGCGCAGCAGCACGGGCTGCGGCGGCCCGTCCCCGACGACGGCCTCGAGACGCGCGATCTCCCCGGTGTTGTCGACGACGATGTGGCCGACGCCGGACTCGCGCGCGTAGCGCAGCTCGTCGACGGACTTCGCGTTGCCGTGCAGGTAGATCCGGGCCGGGTCGAAGCCGCCGCGCAGCGCGAGCGCCAGCTCGCCGCCGGAGGCGACGTCGCAGGAGATCCCCTCCTGCGCGAGCACGCGGTAGACGGCCGTGCACGGAAACGCCTTGGAGGCGAACAGCACGTCGAAGTCCTTCGTCCGCGCACGGAAGGCCTCGACGAAGGTCTGCGCGCGGGCGCGCAGGTCGTCCTCGGAGACGATGTACGCAGGGGTGCCGAACTCCCGCGCGAGCTCGAGCGCGTCGCAGCCGCCGATCTGCAGGCGGCCGTCCTCGTCGATGCGGCTGCCGATGGGATAGGCCTGCGAGAGCTGGGTACGGGTGGCCGTCATGCGGATCGGAGAGTATGCGAGTGGCGTGCAGGGCCACCGACACGACGGGCTCGCCTACGAGCTGACGCTGCCCGACGGCGCGCCGCGCGGTGGCGTCGTCGTGCTGCACGGGGCGGGCTCGCGCAAGGAGAACCATCGCGACTTCGCGCAGCTGTGCGCGGCCGCCAGGTTGGCCACGATCACGTTCGACCAGCGCGGGCACGGTGACAGCGACGGCGCCTTGGACGGCCGCGCGATCACGGACGTTGCGACGATCGCCTCGCTGCTGCCCGGCGGCGTCCCGCTGTTTCTGCGCGGCTCGTCGATGGGCGGCTTCCTGGCGCTGGCCGCCGCCGAGCACACCGGCGCGGCCGGCGTGGTCGCGATCTGCCCGGCCGGCGGCGAGTTGCTGCTCGCCGCGTTGCGCGAGGGGCACCTGGAGTTTCGCGCCGACCGCGCCGCGCTCGAGCGGCTGGTCGCCGCCCAGGACCTCACCGCGGCGGTCCGCGCGCTCGGCCCGCGGCTGCTGCTCGTCCACGCCGAGGGCGACGACCGCGTCCCGTGCGCGCACTCGCGGCGCCTGCACGCCGCGGCGCCTGGCAGCCGGCTGATCGCGATGCCCGGCGGCGACCACCAGTCCGCCCAGCACGATCCGGCGCTGCAGGCCGCGGCCGTCGGCTTCCTCACCGCCCTCGCTAGATGAGAACCATTTTCGATAAGCTCCGATCGTGCGCTGGCTGACCGATCCCCTCGCGCTCCCGTTCATGCAACGCGCGCTGCTGGCGACGCTTCTGCTGGCGGTCGCGGGGGGGCTGCTGGGCACGTGGATCGTCCTGCGCAGGCTGGCCTTCTTCGCGCACGCCGTCGGCACCGCGACCTTCCCGGGCCTCGTCGTGGCCGGGCCGTGGGGCCTCGCGCCGCCGCTCGCGGCGCTCGGCGCCGGGCTCGGCTTCGCCGGCCTCCTGGCGCGCATGACGCGCCGCGGGGCGACCAGCGCCGACGCAGCGACCGGGCTGCTGCTGACGGCCGCGCTCGCGCTCGGCGCGATCCTCGCCAGCGACGTCTACCGCTCCGGCGCCGGCGTCGATCGGCTGCTCTTCGGAACGCTGCTGGGGCTCGGCGACGGCGACGTCGCGCTGGCCGCGGCCGCCGCGGTCGCGGCGCTCGCGGCGACCGCGGTACTGGCGCGCACCTGGCTTGCGACGGGCTTCGACCCGGCCGGTGCCGCGGCGCTCGGTGTGCGTGCCGCGCGCGGCGACTGGCTGCTGCTCGCGCTGCTCGCGGTCACGGTCGTCGCGGTCCTGCCGGCTGTCGGCGCGCTGCTCGTCAGCACGCTGCTCGTCGTCCCGGCGGCGACGGCGCGGCTGCTGACCGACTCGCTCGGCGCGCTGCTCGCCGCCGCCGTCGCGCTGGCAGCGCTCGAGGGCGTCGCCGGGCTGCTGCTCGCCTACCACCTCGACCTGCCGCCGGGTCCGGCGATCGCGGTGATCGGCGGCACCGGCTTCGCGCTCGCCGCGCTCGGGTCAGCGCCGAGGACCGCGCGATGAGCGCCGCCGCGATCGCGGTCGCCGACCTGTCGGCCGGCTACGGCAACGACGACATCGCGCTCAGCGAGGTGACGTTCAGCGCGACCGCGGGACAGGCGGTCGCGGTGCTCGGACCCAACGGCGGCGGCAAGACGACGCTCTTTCGCGCCCTGCTGGGCGAACTGTCCGCCACGACGGGCTCGGTCCACGTCGACGGGACGCCGGCCTACGTGCCGCAGACCGAGCGCTCGCGCCTGGACTTCCCGGTCAGCGCGCTCGACGTCGCGCTGATGGGCGCCTACGCGCGCACGCCCTGGTTCCGGCGGATCGGCGGCGCCGACCGGGCGCTCGCGCGCGCCGCGCTGGAGCGCCTCGGTCTCGCCGACCGCGCCGGCAGCCGCTTCGGCGCGCTGTCGGGCGGCCTGCGCCAGCGCGTGCTGATCGCGCGCGCGCTCGTGCAGGACGCCGGCGTGCTGCTGCTCGACGAGCCCTTCGCGGGGGTTGACCGCACGAGCGAGGACGCGATCATGCGGATTCTCGACGAGCTGCGCGCCGAGGGGCGCGTGCTGCTGATCGCGACGCATGACGTCGAGCAGGCGCGCCGCTGGGACCGCGTGCTGTGCCTCGCCGGCGCGCAGGTCGCCTACGGCCCGCCAGCCGAGACGCTGACCAACGCGGTGCTCGAGGGGACCTACGGCAAGGAGATCGTGCTGCTCGACTGCGGGCACCGGGCTGTCGCGATCCAGCACCACTCGCACTAGATGGAGATCCTGCGCTCCGGTCTGCTGCAGCGCGCTCTCCTGGAGGTCGTGATCCTCGGCGCGACGTGCGGTGCGCTCGGCGTCTGGCTGCTGCACGTGCGCAGCGCGTACGCCGCCGAGTCGCTGGCGCACGCCATGCTGCCGGGGCTTGTCGTCGCCGCGCTCGTCGGCGCGCCGCTGCTGCTCGGCGCGGCCGGCGGCGTGCTGGCGGCCGCGGCGCTGATCGCGCTGGCGGCGCGCGACACGCGCGTCGGCGCGGAGGTTGCCGTGGGCGTCACGGTGACGACGGCGTTCGGCCTCGGCGCCATGCTCGCGCTGGCGCCGGACGTCCCCGCGCAGCTCGGCGAGCTGCTGTTCGGCGACCTGCTCGGCACGAGCACGTCGGACCTCTTCGCGGCCGCCGCGCTGGGGGGATGCGTCGCGTTCGCGCTCGCCGCCGGCCACCGCTCGCTGGCGGCGGCCGTCTTCGATCCTGTCGCGGCGCCCTCGCTCGGAGTGCGTCCCGAGCGCGCACGGCTCGCGCTGCTGGCGCTGCTGGCGATCGCCGTCGTCGCGGCCGTGCAGGGGCTCGGCAACCTGCTCGTGCTGGCGCTGATCGTCGCCCCGGCGTCGGCCGGGATCCGGCTCGGCGCGAGCCTGCGTGCGCAGATCGGGCTGGCGGCGGCGATCGGCGCGCTCGCCGGCCTGCTCGGGCTCGTCGCGAGCGCCGAGCTCGACGTCGCCGCGGGCGCGGCGGTCGCGCTGGCGGCGATCGCGCTGTACGTGCTCGCGGCGCTGCTGGCGCCCGCAACGTCGCCGGCACACGGCGCGCGCCGCTCGCCGGTCGAGGCGCTGGGAGGCTAGATGGTTGACTGCGCGGATCAACCATCTAGGTGGCCGCCGACGCCGCCGCGGCCACCGCGCCGCCGGCATCCTCGCGCCGCAGCCCGCCCGAGCGCGCCCGTGTCCAGAGCCAGACGAGGCCCGCGATCATCATCACGATGCTCAGCAGCTGCGCCTCGGTGAGCCCGGCGAGGACCGACTCGTTGCGGCGCACGAACTCGACGAGCAGGCGCTCGGTTCCCGCCAGCACGAGGTAGAAGCCGAACAAGATGCCGGGCCGGAACGTCGCGCGCATGCGCCACAGCCACCACGCGACGAGGCACATGCTGAGCGTCTCGTAGATCGGTGTCGGGTGCACGACGTCGGTCGTCGGCACGACGCCGTCGGGATAGGCCATGCCCCACGGGAGGTCGGTCGGCCGGCCGTAGTCGCCGTCGCCCGAGATCTGACAGCCGACGCGGCCGACCGCGTAGCCCATCGCGAGCGCGGGCGAGCAGATGTCGAGCAGCAGCAGGTTGAACATGCCCTTGCGCCAGGCCCACAGCAGGACGCCGGCCGCGCCGCCGAGGCCGCCGCCGAACCAGACCAGCCCCGAGCCCCCGAAGACGTTGCCGACGACATCGCCGCTGACCTCGTCGAGGTTGCCGAGGATCCAGTACAGCCGCGCGCCGACGAGACCGCCGACGAGCGCCGCGAAGACCATCTCGTACGCCCAGTCGACCGGCTTGCCGAGCTCCTTCAGGCGCCGCCCGACGATCGCCCCCGAGACGACGAACGCCAGGCCGAAGCACAGGCCGAACGTCTTCAGGGGCAGGCCGAGGAGATCGATCTCGGGCTGCATCGGCCGCGAACGCTACCGGCATGCCCGAAGTAGGATGCGCGACCAGGCGGCCTCAGGAAAGGGTCTTGCTTGTCGTCTCCGCGAAACCGAACCGCGATCCTCGCAGCTGCCGCAGCCGCAGCCGGCGTCACCGGCCTCGGCGCGCTGAAGGTCGCCAAGGACGGGAAGACGGCCGCGCGCGGATTTGACCTCCGCGATCCGCCGGCTCCCGGCAGCGCGGAGTTCGGCCGCCTGCTCGAGTCGTTGGCTGGATCACCCGTGCGCGCGGGAAACCGGGTCGAGGTCCTGCGCAACGGCGACGAGATCTTTCTGTCGATGGTGGCAGCGATCGAGTCCGCGCAGGAGACGATCGACTTCTCGAGCTACATCTACTGGACGGGCGGCCCGACGATCACCCGGTTCGGCGAGGCGCTGCTCGAGCGCGCGGTCGCCGGGGTCGAGGTCAGCATCCTGCTCGACGCGTTCGGCAGCGCGGTGAAGATCGATCACTCGCTCGTCGAGCGCTGGCGAGCGGCGGGCGCGCGGGTGGAGTTCTTTCGCCCGCCGCACTGGTACACGCTCCACAAGGTCAACAACCGCCTGCACCGGAGGCCGCTGGTCATCGACGGGCGAGTCGGCTTCACGGGCGGCGTCGGCGTCGGCGAGGAGTGGACGGGTGACGCCCAGGATCCCGACCACTGGCGCGAGACGCACGTGCGCGTCGAGGGGCCGGCGGTGCGCGACCTCGCGGGCGGTTTCCAGGAGAACTGGGCCGAGGCGACCCAGCGCATCCTGACCGGGCCCCATCTGCCCGAACTCGCCGCCTTCGACGACGGCATCGACGTCCAGGTGACCAGAAGCTCGGCCACCAAGGGCAGCACCGACATCGAGGAGCTCTTCTACGCCGCCATCGCCGGCGCGCGCCGGCGGCTGTGGGTCACGACCGCGTTCTTCGTCCCACCGGATGCCTTCGTCGACGCGCTGTGCGCCTCCGCGCGGCGCGGCGTGGACGTGCGGATCCTCATCAACGGTCCCCACATCGACAAGGAAGTCGTGCGCCGCGCGGCACAGCACTCCTACGACACCCTGCTGCGAGGCGGGGTGCGGATCTTCGAGTACCAGCGGACGATGCTGCACGCCAAGACGCTGCTGGTCGACGGCGTGTGGGCGAGCGTCGGCTCCAACAACGTCACCAACCGCTCGGTGGAGTTGAACAGCGAGCTGGAGCAGTGGAACGCTCGCCCGCTGCGCACAAGCGGGCCGTCGAGCGGGCGACGACGCTGGTGCGCGCCCAGTTCTGAGCGTGTGCCGGCGTGGCCGCGCTGGACGCGGCTACAGGTAGCTCATCGGGTTCGTCGGCGCGCCGTTGACGCGCACCTCGAAGTGCAGGTGTGCGCCGAACGAGTTGCCCGTGTTGCCGACGTAGCCGATCACCTGGCCCTGGCTCACGCGCGCGCCCTGGCTCGTGCCGAAGCGCGACTGGTGCGCGTAGCAGCTTGACATCGTGGCGGTGTGCTGCACGCACGTGAAGTTGCCGTAGCCGCCCGAGGCGCCCGTGCCCTGCATGAGCACGACGCGGCCCGCGTCGGCGGCGTGGATTGGCGTGCCCTCGCCGGCGGCGATGTCGATGCCGGCGTGCATGTGGCCCGGCCGGGCCTCGCCGAAGCTGCCTGAGATCGGCCCGTTGACCGGCCAGATCATGCTGCCGTTGCCGCGCCTGATCGGCAGGTCGCCGGCATACTGGCCCTGCGCCGCGGCGAGCTGCCCGGCGATCTTGTTCGAGGCCGCTTCGAGGCTGTCGACGTGCTCCTCGAGCTCCTGGCGGTCGTCGCGCACCCGGCTGAGCGCCACGGCCTTGCCGTTCTTCGTGCGCGTGTAGCCGACCTGCGTGCCGATCAGCGCCATCTTCACGCCGGCGATCTCGTCGCGGCGCCGCTGCACGATCGCCGTGACGACGCGCTGGCGCGCCTCGATCCGGGCGAGCCTGCGCTCGCTGGCGAGCGAGTCGATCTTCGCGGCGCGCACGATCGTCACGATCCTGCGGTCCTGGTCGGAGATGCGCCGGATGAACTCCGTGCGCTCGAGCAGGTCGGCGAAGCCGTCGGAGTTGAGGACGACGGTGACGACGTCGGGCGGCTCGGCCTTGTAGATCTCGACGAGGCGCAGCCGCAGCTGGGCGCGCGTCGTGTTCAGGCGGGCGCGCAGCCGGACGAGGCGCGCGCGCTCGGAGCGCAGCTCGCCGCGCAGGCTCTCCAGCTCGGCGCGCTTGGCGTCGAGGTCGACCTGCACGCGCTGCTGGCGCGTCTGCAGCGTGCCGATCCGCCGCTGCAGGCGGCGGATGCGCCGGTTGTAGCCGGAGATCTGCGTGGTCAGGACACGCTCGGTTCCCTTCTTGCGGCCGATCTTCGCGCGGGCGCGATCGATCCGCTGCTGCAGCTTCTGCAGCTCCTCCTGCTTGGACTGGCCGGTCGAGGGCAGCGGCAGCAGCGCCCACAGGACGAGCGGCAGCGCCACGGCGGCCAGAAGAACGCGGACGCGCATGCGACCGCGGAGTCTAGGTTTGTGCTGCACAGCGCACCAAACCGGCACCTCGGGTTATGGAGCCTTGCGAGCGGCCTTGCGGCGCGGCGGGCGGCCCCCTCGTTCCCCTCCCACGCAGGGGATTCGGCGGCGGACGCTAGCAGCACGCGGCACCTGACGAGCCGGCCGGTGCGGTTTGTCAGAATGGATGCATGGCTGCCACGAAGACGACGTTCACACGCGACGCGGGACTGCAGACGCGCATGCTCATCACGATGTTCCTGCTCGGCGCGGTGTACGTCGCGTTCGTCGGCGTGCTCTTCGCGGCGGGCGTCCAGGGGTTCATGATCCTGCTCATCGCCGGCGGCTTCGCGGCGCTGCAGTTCTTCACCTCCGACAAGCTCGCCATGCACGCGATGGGTGCACGCGAGGTGAGTCCACAGGAGGCGCCCGAGCTGCACGCCATGATCGAGCGCCTGTGCATCCAGGCGGACCTGCCCAAGCCGAAGGTCGCGGTCGCCTACACCGAGATGCCCAACGCCTTCGCGCTCGGCAAGTCACAGAAGTCCGCGACGGTCTGCGCGACGACGGGCATCATGAAGATGCTCTCGCCCGCGGAGCTCGAGGGCGTCATGGCGCACGAGCTCGCGCACGTCAAGAACCGCGACGTGATGATCATGACGATCGCGTCCTTCTTCGCTTCGGTCGCCGCCATGATCCTGCAGTTCGGCTTCCTGTTCGGCGGCGGCGGTGGGCAGAGCGACGACGAGGGGCCTGGCTTCCTCGTGATCCTGCTCGCCTCGCTGGCGGTCTACGTCATCTCCTTCTTCTTGATGATGTCGCTGTCGCGCTACCGCGAGTTCGTCGCCGATCGCGGGGCGGCACTCGTCACCGGCCGTCCGAGCGCCCTGGCGTCGGCGCTGCGCAAGATCTCCTCGGGGATGGAGCGTCTCCCCGAGAAGGACCTGCGCGTGGCCAACGAGCTGAGCGCCTTCTTCATCTCGTCGCCGAAGAAGTCGATCGCCGGCCTGTTCGCGACGCACCCGCCGATGGAGAAGCGCATCGAGCAGCTCATGCGCCTCGAGGCCGAGCTGCAGCGCGGCACGCTCGCCGCGGCGTAGCCCGGCGCGAGCTACCGATGGGCTTTCTGGACTCGATCCTCGGCGGCAAGAAGAAGCTCAAGGGCCCCGCGCCCGACCGGCTCTTCGCGCTGTCGACGGCCTACGTGACGCTCGCCACCGGTCACGGGATCGACACCAAGGGCGCCGCGGCGATCGTCTTCCAGCCGCTCGCGACGGCCGACTTCGAGTCGATCGTCGCCGAGATGCAGGAGATCCTGAAGGGCACCGGCGAGGAGACGGGCACGACGATCGCCACCGAGGAGGACTCGCACGGCTACCGCTGGATCATCCTGCGCGACGACGACATCGAGGACCTCGTCGTCGGCGTCAACGCCGTCAGCGACGGGTTGATGGTCGGCGGCTACGGCGATCGGGTGCTCGCGGCGGTGTTCGCGTTCCAGGACTCCAAGGGCCGGCCCGTGTACTTCATCTACAACTACAAGCGCGGCTACTGGTACCCGTTCGTGCCGGCCGGCCAGCGCGCACGTGACGGCGAGCGCGAGCTGCAGATCAAGGCGATCATCGACGGCGAGCTGCCCATCGAGCCTGAGCTCGAGCGCTGGTTTCCGCTCTGGGGGATCCCGATCTAAGTCTGATCTACGTCAGTGCGCGTCGTCGGCGGCGCGTGTTCGCTCGCGAAAGCCCCGCACCTTGGCGCGGTTGCCACAGACGCGCATGTCGCACCAGACCGCCGAGCGGTTGCGCGACTCGTCGTAGAACGCCCACTGGCAGGTCACGGCGGGACAGGCCTTCAACCGCTGCCAGGTGCCGTCGTCGATCGCCTCCGCGACGATCGCGAGCAGGCGCCCGATCGCGCCGTCCACCCCGGCCGCCTCCGGCTCGACGGCGGTCGCGTCGGGGCCCGTGAAGCGGACGGTCAGGCGCGCGCGACGCGAGGCGGCGTCGAGCGCCTCGGCCGCGCCGCCGGGGAGCGGATCGCCGTGGTGTGCCAACAGGTGCGCGCGCAGCGCCTCGCGCAGCTCGACGGCGCGGCGTACGTCGCCCTGGGTCGCCCGCACGTCGCGCTCGCGGCCGAGCAGCTCGTGCTCGCCCAGCCAGGCGACGAGCTCGTCCGCCCCGGACAGCAGCTCGACGTCGTGGTCGATGTCGCGCGTGTTGACGAACGCGCGCACCGTCTCGAGGGCACCGGGCGCCGGGTTGGACATGACACCAATGTAGACGGTTGACGGGTTAGCTAACCAGCTATACTATGTAGCTAGTTACGAGCATCCACGTCAGGGGGGAGCCGCATGTTGCATCCAGCCACATTCGCCCAGTACGTCGCCCTCACGCCGCGCCGCAGGCGGTACCGCCAGCGACCGCAGGCAGACGACGCGAGCGTGCTGATCCGCCGTGCGGGCGCGGAGGACGAACCCGCGCTCGCCCGCCTCGCGGCGCTCGACGAGCGCCCCGAACTACCGGGCGGCGAGCGCCTGATCGGCGAGCTCGGAGGCCGCATCGTCGCCGCGCTCGAGGTCTGTAGCGGCCGCGCCGTCGCCGACCCGTTCGCGCCGACCAGCGCCATCGTCGAGCTGCTCGGGCTGCGTGCCGCGCAGGTGCGGCGATGATCGTCGCGCTCGACGAGATCCCGCGCGCGGCCGAGCCGTGCGATCCCGACCTGGACTGGCGCCCGGTCCGCGACCACCTCGGCATCAGCTCCTTCGGCGTCAACGCGTTCCTCGGCGCCGCCGTGGGCGACCGCGTCGTCGAGCTGCACGACGAGGCCGGGGCCGGGCACGAGGAGCTCTACATGGTCGTCCGCGGCGCCGCGCGCTTCATCGTCGACGGCATGGAGCACGAGCTGCCCGCCGGCAGCATGGTGCTCGTCGCGCCCGGCGCGACGCGCGAGGCGTTCGCCACGGCACCCGACACCGCGGTGCTCGTGGTCGGTGGCCCGCCCGGGTCGCACGTCGTCTCGGACTGGGAGGCGCGCCAGCTCGAGGCCAGCCGGCGCGCCTGACGGTCGTGTGCTAGTGCTAGTCGGGGATCAGCCCGTCGCCGCTGAACTCGGCAGCCGCCTCGGCCATCGACGTGTCGGCCGGCGGCACGATCACCTCGGAGGTCTCGAGCTCCTCGTCACCGAGATGCTCGCCTCCAGTGCGGATGACGTCGAGCAGCTCCTCGAACGCCATGTGAAAGGCGTCCTCGTCGTCCTGCTCGACCGCCGCCACCACCGCGTTGTCGAGCTCGTTGACGCGCCCGTGCACGTCCTCAGGCAGCCGGTACTGCCCCTCCCCCATGATCCGGACGATCACGGCTTCGGCCCCTCGCCCGATCCGGACTCGAGCTCGGCGGGCGCGGGCGTGCTGCCCTGGCCCAGCTCGGCCTTGAGCTTGGACAGCTCGTCGTCGACCATGCCGCCGCCGCCGAGCGCCGCCAGCTCGCGGTCGATGTCGTCCTGGCCGCTGCCGAGCTGCGTGAGGTCCTCGAAGGTCCCCGCCGCCTCGAGCTCCTCGACCGCGGACGCCCGCGCGCGCATGTCCTCGGTCTTGTCGACGGCCCGCTGCATCGCGAGGCCGACGTCGGCCATCTCCTCGCCCACGCCGGTCGCCGCCTCGGAGATGCGCACCTGCGCCTCGGCAGCGGAGTACTGGGCCTTGATGACCTCCTTCTTCGTCCGGAAGGCCTCGATCTTGGTGCGCAGGCGCTTCTCGGACTCCGTCAGCTTGTCCTGCTGGGACTGCAGCTCGGCGACCTGCTGATCGAGCGACTGCAGCTCGGTCTGCGCGAACTGCTTGCGCTCGAGCGCCGTCCTGGCCAGCTGCTCGTTGCCCGCGGCGAGCGCCTGGCGCGCCTGCGTGTCGAGCTTGACGACGGACTGCTCGAGCTTCTGGGCCTGCATCCCGAGGCGCTTCTTGGCGGTGACGACGTCCGCGATGCCCTTCTTGACGTTCTGCAGCGACTCGAGCTGCTTCTGGTAGCTGTAGTCGAGCGTCTCGCCGGGGTCCTCGGCCTTGTCGAGCAGCTTCGAGATCTTCGATTTGATGACGGTGGACATCCGCCCGGCCATGCCGGCCATGGTGCCTCCTCGGGAGTGGTGGGTCAGGGTCTTTCTAGCACGCGGGCGATGCGCGCCCGCGCAGCCTGGCCGCGACGGCGAGCGCCGGCAACGCCGCGACGGTCGCGAACACCCACCACGGGCACCCCCGGTGGCCCTGCCGCGCACGAGCGCGCATCGGCATGCCACGCCGCCGGACTGCTCCAGCGGGCCAGTGCCGGTGATCTGGAGTGCATGCGCCGATGCATGCGCCGCGAGCTTGGCCCGATCCAGGCTAATGTGCCCCGCGATGTCCAGCCCGAGGCTCGCCGTCCTGCTTCTCGCCGCCGCGCTGGTGATGGTCGGTTGCGGCCGCGAGGTGCGCTCCGACGACCCGTCGCAGCCCGCGCTGCTGGCACCACCGGGCAGCAAGCAGAAGGAGCACCTCGGCTTCCCCGAGGCCGCGACGAAGAACACGACGCGCGTGCCCGCGACCGACCCCACGCGGCTCGCCGCCGCCGTCGCGCGGGCGGTCTTTCCCGACCCGGCACGCAAGCCGAGCGCCGTGACGCTCGTCGACTCGAGTGACTGGCGCGTCGCCGTCGCGGCGTCCGCGCTGATGGCGGCGCCGTTCAAGGCGCCGATCCTCTTCAGCGACGGGACGACCCTGCCGGACTCGTCGAAGTCCGCGCTCGACAAGCTCGCCCCGACGGGGGCTAAGGCCGCCGGCGACGCGCAGATCATCCGCGTCGGCAACGTCGCCCGGCCGTCGGGCTACAAGACGACCGACCTGCAGGGCGCCGACGGGCTGGAGCTGACGCGCTCGATCGCGCGGCTGGTCCGCTCGGCGCGCCCGCGCGTCGCGTCGCGGATCATCATCGCGAGCTCCGACGACGCGTCGTTCGCCATGCCCGCCGCCGGCTACGCCGCGAAGACCGGCGACCCGATCCTCTTCGTGACCAAGAACGAGATTCCGCGCGAGACGCGCGCCGCGCTGGCGACGCTGAAGGGGCTGGCGAAGCCGCGGATCTACATCCTCGGGCCGTCCGCGATCATCTCGCCCGAGGTCAGCCAGCAGCTCAAGCGCTTTGGCAGCGTGCGCCGCCTCGGCGCCCGCGACGCGATCACGAACGCGATCGAGTTCGCGCGCTACCGCGGCGGCGAGTTCGGCTGGGGCGTCGCGACCCCCGGCCACGGCATGGTCTTCATGCGCAGCGGCCGGCCGCTCTACGCGGCCGCCGCGGCTGCGCTGTCGGGCTCGGGCAGCTACGGTCCGCTGTTCCTGCTCGACGATGCCACGCGCCTGCCGCAGGCGCTGCAGAGCCAGCTGCTCGACACGCAGCCCGCGTACCGCACCGATCCCGTCGCCGGCGTCTACAACCACGGCTGGATCATCGGCGTCCCGGACGCCATCTCGGTCGCCGCGCAGGCGCGCATCGACGCGCTGCTGGAGATCGCCCCCGAGCAGCTGCCGGGTAATCTGGACGGCGCGGAGAGCAATGAGCCAAGCTGAGCACCCAGACCGGCTACGCCCCGGCCACGCGGTCACGATCGACGACGTGCGCCAGCTGATGGGCGCCTCCACGCCGCACTTCGCGCTGCAGCTGCGCAACCGCATCGCCAAGCTCATCCGCGGGCTGCCCGCCGACGACCCGGCGCGGATCGAGGGCGAGCGGGAGATCGCGCGACTCACCGCGCTGGGCCTGGACGGCGAGGTCCGCGGGCGTGTCGCCGAACCCGGTATGCCCACGCTCGCGTCGGTCACGGGCCAGGGCGACGGGGACGCCGCCGGGCACTGACCGCCGCTGCGCCGGATCCGGGCGGACCGCTTCCTAGACTTCACCGCACGATGGCCGAGCCTCAGGCGACCCCGGCGGGGATCGACGGCAGCACGCTGCCCGGTCCCTACGGCGTCGGGCGCTACGCCGCCGGGCTGCGCGACTTCCTGCGCGAACGCCCGCGCGTGCAGCTGTTCGGCGAGGTCTGGAACCTGCGCGTCAGCCGGGCCAAGGTGTACCTGGAGCTGCGCGACACCGACGGCGCGCTGCCGTGCTCGATGTGGCGCAACGACTTCGACGCGCTGCGACTCGGCGAGGGCGCGCTGGCCGACGGCGCGCAGGTCGTCATCGCGGGCGGCCTGGACTACTACGCCGGCAGCCGCACGTCGTCGCCGTCGTTCACCTTCGCGGTCGGCGGCCTGCGCGTGGCGGGCGAGGGCGACCTGCTCGCCCAGCTCGACCGGCTGCGCAAGACGCTCGACGGGGAGGGTCTGTTCGCGCCGCAGACGCGCCTGGCGCGCCCCGCGTTGCCGCGGACGATCGGCGTCGTCACCGGTGAGGGCGGCAAGGCGCGCGACGACATCCTCGCCGGGCTGCACCGGCGCGGCTGGCAGGGCCGGCTCGTGTGGGCGTTCGCGCCCGTCCAGGACCGCCACGCGGCGCCACGGATCACCGCCGCGCTGCAGGACCTCGCGGCGACCGGCGCCGTCGACGTCATCGTCGTGGCGCGCGGCGGCGGCTCGCTGGCCGACCTGTTCTGCTTCTGCGACGAGACGCTCTGCCGCACGGTCGCGCTGCTCGGCGTGCCGGTGATCGCCTCGGTCGGCCACCACACCGATCGGACGCTGATCGACGACGTCGCGGCGCTGTCGTGCTCGACTCCCACCCATGCCGCCGAATCGGCCGTGCCCGTGCACTGCGCGGAGGCGCAGGCGCGTGTCGTGGCGGTCACGCGGCGGCTGAGCGTGCACGCGCGGCGCGCGCTGCTGCACCGTGCCCAGACGCTGGCGCGCCTGTCGCGCGCGCCGGGCGAGCACCTCGCGGGCGAGCGCCGCCGCCTGCACCAGCGCATGCGCGAGATTCGCGCCGCGGGCCGCCGGCGCGTCGAGCACGAGCGCGGCAGGACCGGCCGCAAGGCGCTCGTGCTGGAGCGCAAGGCGCGCGCGGCCGCCGGCGACGCGCGCGGCGCGGCGCGGCTCAACGCGCTCGCGATGGCACTTGCCGCGCACGATCCGGAACGCACGCTCGAGCGCGGCTACGCGCTCGTGACCGACCGCGCCGGCGACGTCGTCACGAGCGCCGCGGCGGCGCGCAACGCGGGCGACGTGCGGCTGCGCTTCGGCGACGCCGCGGTCGATGCGACGATCAGGGACGACGATGACTGAGCCCGTCAGCTACGAGGCCGCCACCGCGCGCCTGGAGGAGATCATCAAGCGCCTGGACTCCGGCGAGGCCGGGCTGCGCGAGACGCTCGAGCTCTGCCGCGAGGGCCGCACGCTCGTCGAGGTGTGCGCCGCCGAGCTCGACGCGGTCGGCCGCGGCCTCGAGGAGCTGCGTCTCGACGACCTCGTCGCGCGGCTGGAAGCCGGTGCCGGGACGGCCGGCGGCTGACGCTGCCGTGCGGGAGCACCGGCGGCTAGATGGTTGGTTCCGCGGACGGTGCCGGTCGTGGAATCAACCATCGTCCTCCTTGAGCGCCTCGCGCAGCACGTCGAACGCCGGTCGTGCGGTGCCGTCGGGCCCGATCAGGCCCGCGTCGAAGCGTGCCTTGGGATCGGTTCCCGTCCAGTTGTAGAGGTAGATCCGCCCGACGCGCTCGTTGTCGCGCGCCTGCTTGATCGCGTACGCGGTCGCGCGTGCGGCGCGCTGCTCGTCGCGCGGGAAGTTGCGGCCGAACTGCACGAGGCCGCCGGTCTCCGTCAGCCAGACCTCGCCCCGAACGGTGGCGAGCATCTCGCTCAGCCCGCTCGAGCGAAAGCGGTTCGTGTCGGCGTAGTTGTGCAGTCCCCAGATCGCGGGCTCGCCCTTGAGGTGACGCTGGTACTGCCTGAGGTAGCGCACCATGCCGGCCTGGTCGAGCACGTCGCCGGCGAGCACGACGCACGCCGGGCACTCGGCCTTCATCGCGTTGTAGTACGACGCCGCGCGCCGCGGCGCCCGAAAGGTGGGCTGGCTGTTGTGGTTGATCTCGTTCCACGGCGCGTAGACCTGGACGTCGGGGAACATGCGGCGGAACGAGCGAAACGCGGCGCGGTACTCCGCGACGCTCGGCAGCTTCCGCGGCGTCTCGCGCGAGTGGCCGAAGGTGACGAACGGCTCGGCGCCGGTGCGGCGCGCCTCGGCGAGCCAGACGGTGGCGATGTCGCGCTCGATGCGCCTGCGCGTGGCGTCGTACGGGACGACCAGGCGCACGTGCTTGATGCCGAGATCCGTGAAGCGCTTGTCCTTGAACATCGCGGCGCCCTGCTCGCCGATCCCGATGATCGGCCGCTGCTCGGCGGGCGGCGACGGCGCGGTCGAGGGCGCCGTCGCCGGCGGCTCGGTCGTGGCGGCGTCGTCCGAGCCGGCGTCGTCGCCGCCGCAGGCGGCGAGCGCCAGCACGAGGGTCGCGAGCAGGGTCAGCAGCAGCGCCGGCTTCACGAGCGGTGTTCTAGCAGCATGCGCCGGCTGAGGGGCGACGCGGTCACGCCGTGGACGACGATCGAGACGACGACGCAGGCCGCCACGGTCCAGAAGAGCGACCGCGACTCGTCGACCGAGAGGATGCCGAGGCCCAGTGCGACGGCGACGTAGTACAGCGACCCGATCCCGCGCACGCCGAACCAGCCGATGAAGGCGCGCTCGGCCGGCTTGGTGCTCGAGCCGACGAACGCCACCGCCGTCGCCAGCGGGCGGATGACGAACAGCAGCACCGGGACGAGCAGCCAGCCCGCCCAGCCGACCTCGCCCAGGCCGCTCACCGTCACCAGCGAGCCGAGCAGCAGGATCAGCCCCAGCTCGCAGAACTTCTCGACGACCTCGGCGCCGTCGTGCACGCGGCGGTTGATCTCGTGGCCGTGCTCGTAGTTGCGAAAGGCGATGCCGGCGGCGAACGCGGCCAGGAAGCCGTAGGACCCGGCGATCTCCGCCACCCCGTAGACGAGCAGCACGGCGGCGACCGCGATCCAGCCGTCGAGCGCGTCGGTCATGAGCCGCCGCTCGCGCAGGCGCACGATGCTCCAGGCGATCAGGTAGCCGCCGGCCGCCCCGATCCCGGTCCCGGTCCCGGCGAGCACCGCGTACACGACGTCGGCGACCAGCCACTCGCCGATCCAGCCCGACCCGCCCTCGGCGGCGACGTACGCCCCGAGAAAGACGAACGGAAACGCCAGCCCGTCGTTCAGCCCGGCCTCCGCGGTCAGCGCGACGTGCGGCTCGCGCTCGTCCTCGTCGCCCGGCGGCCCGACGCCCACGTCGCCCGCGAGCACCGGGTCCGTCGGCGCGAGCGCGGCGCCCAGGATGATCGCGGCGCCGAGCGAGAGCCCCATCACGACGTTGCCGAACAGCGCGACGGCGGCGATCGTCAGCGGCATGACGATGCCGAGCAGCCGCGCGACCGACTTCCACGTGTGCCGGTCCAGCGCCCGCTCGAGCTTCAACCCGGTGCCGAACAGTGCGACGATCAGCGCGAGCTCGGCGAGGTGCTCGATCAGCGTCGCTTCGGTAAGCGGATCGATCCAGCGCACGTCCAGCAGATCGATCATCGTCGCGGCGGCGATCCCCAGGCCGAGGTAGATGAGGCTTGCCGAGAAGGCACGCTCGTGCTGGTGCGAGAGCGCGCCGACGGCGGCGAACACGGCGATGCCCGCGAAGGCCAGGCCGATCGCGTAGGGGTCCGCGAAGGAGAAGCCGCGGTCGGCGGCGAGCGGGAGCACCCGGGCAGGGTAGGAGGACGGGCCGGTAGATTCGGACCCCATGAGCACGTATGACCTCGTCGCCGACCTGCCGCTGCGCATCGACAGCTACGAGCTCGAGGGCCTGGTGCAGAACGTCTCCAGCGACTTCGAGCGAAAGACGACGATCATCCGCCTGCGCGGCGCCGGCGAGGCGGGCCTGGGCGAGGACGTCGTCTACGAGCCCATCGACCACGAGATCGCCCAGCGAGCCGGTCCGGTGCTGGATCTCGCGGGCGACTGGACGATGTGCTCGTTCTCCGAGCAGCTGGCCGGCCTGGAGCTCTTCCCGGAGCCGCCGCAGCGCGACGTCTCGCAGCTGTACCGCGTCTGGGCCTACGAGTCGGCGGCGCTTGACCTCGCGCTGCGCCAGGCGGGGCAGCCGCTGCACGCGGTGCTCGGGCGCGAGCCGCGGCCGCTGACCTTCGTCGTCTCGCTGCGGCTCGGTGAGCCACCCTCGCTGGAGCCCGTCACGCGGCGCATGGAGCGCTACCCGACGCTGCGCTTCAAGCTCGACCCGACCGTCTCGTGGGACGACGAGCTGATCGCCGGCCTCGTCGCGACGGGGGCGGTCGACTCCGTCGACTTCAAGGGCCTCTACGAGGGCACGCCCGTCGACCAGCCCGCCGATCCGATGCTCTACAGGCGCGTCATCCGCGCATTTCCGGACGCCTGGATCGAGGACCCGAAGCTCACGCCGGAGATCGACGCGCTGCTGGAGCCCCATCGCGGACGGATCACGTGGGACGCGAACATCCACTCGATCGAGGACATCGAGGGGCTGCCGTTCGCGCCGCGCATGGTCAACCTCAAACCGTCACGGCTGGGCGGGCTCAAGCCGCTGTTCGACGCCTACGACTACACCGAACGGCGGGGCATGAGGGCCTACGGCGGCGGCCAGTTCGAGCTCGGCGTCGGGCGGGGCCACATCCAGTACCTCGCGTCGATCTTTCACCCCGACACCCCCAACGACACCTCGCCGGCCGGCTTTCACGTCATGGATCCGCCGCCGGGGCTGCCCGCGAGCCCGCTGCCGCCGGCGCCGTCGGCCACGGGCTTTCGCTGGGGCTGAGGAGGGGCGTCAGGCCGCGGCGCCGCGGCGATCGCTGTGGTGTGACGAATCACCCGCGCTGGGTGCGGATCATTCGTCACACCGCGTGTTCCGGCGCACCTGCGACGTGCGCACAGGATGGCCGCCCTACACGCGCTGGATCAGCGTCCCGGTCCCGAGCCCGCCGCCGCAGCACATCGTCACGAGGCCGGTCTCCTTGTCGGAGCGCTCGAGCTCGTGCAGCAGCGTCGTCAGCAGCCGCGCGCCGGTCGAGCCGAGCGGATGGCCGAGCGCCATCGCGCCGCCGTTGACGTTGACGCGGTCCATGTCGGGCTCGAGCTCGCGCCGCCAGGCCGCGACGACGGGCGCGAACGCCTCGTTGATCTCGATGAGGTCGAGGTCGCCGATCGTCATGCCGTTGCGCTCCAGCAGCTTGCGCGTCGCCGGGATCGGGCCGGTGAGCATGATCACCGGGTCCACGCCGACCGTCGTCTGGTCGACGATCCGGGCGCGGGCCCGCAGGCCCAGCGCGTCGGCCTTCTCGCGCGACATGAGCAGCACCGCCGCCGCGCCGTCGGAGATCTGCGACGAGGTCGCCGCCGTGATCCTGCCGTCGGGCTTGAACGCGGGCTTGAGCTGCGCGAGCGCCTCGAGGCTCGTGTCCGGGCGGATGCCCTGGTCGACGTAGCGCGTGTCACCGTTGGTCGCGAACGGGACGATCTCGCGCTCGAAGCGTCCCTCCTCGGTGGCCTCGTGGGCGAGGCGGTGCGAGCGCACGGCGAGCTCGTCGAGCTCGGAGCGCGGGATCTCCCAGCGGTCGGCGATGAGCTCGGCGCTCAGCCCCTGCGGGACGAGGTTGTGCTTCTCCATCAGCGCCGGCGGGAACGGGCTGCCGACCTGCTCGACGAAGCCGAACGTGACACCCATCGGGATGTGGCCGAGGTGCTCGACGCCCGAGCCGATGACGACGTCGTGCACGCCTGCGGCGATCAGCGCGGCGCCGAAGTTCACGGCCTGCTGCGCCGACCCGCACTGGCGATCGACGGTCGTCGCGGCGGCTTCGATCGGCAGCCCGGCCTGCAGCCACGCGTTGCGCGCGACGTTGAAGCTCTGCTCGCCGATCTGCTGCACGCAGCCGGCGATCACGTCCTCGACCTCGGCGGCGTCGATGCCCGCCCGCTCGATGACCTCCGTGAAGCACCGGCCGAGCAGCTCGTTGGGGTGCGTGTCCTTGTAGTAGCCCTTCTCGGGATGACCGCGCCCGATCGGCGTGCGTACGGCTTCGACGATGACGACCTCGCGGCCCTGCTGTGCGTTCATGCCGTCTAAGGTACTCGACCGATTGGCGGGTCAACGCGGGAGGAGCGGCCGTGGGAGAGAAGCTTGGAATCGCCGGTAGCGGTGCGATCGCGACGGGCCTGGCGGCCTGCGCGACGAAGACGCCCGGGCATGTGCTGTGGGCACGCTCCGACGCGTCGGCCGCACGCGCCACGAAGGCGATCGCGAAGGCCTGCGAGCGCCTCGGCGACGGCTACGAACCGGCCAACGTCACCGTCACGACCGACCTCAGCGCGCTGCGCCTCGCGACGTTCCTCGTGGAGGCGATCTCCGAGGACGCGGCGCTCAAGAGCGATCTGCTGGGGCGGCTTGGCGAGCTCGCGTCCGACGACGCGATCATCAGCACGACGACGTCGTCGCTGTCGGTCAGCGAGCTGGCCGCCGCCTCGGGACATGCCGAGCGCTTCGTCGGCCTGCACGTGTTCAACCCCGTTCCGCGGATGAAGCTCGTCGAGCTCGCCTACCCGGACGCGGCGACGAGAGCGACCCGCGAGCGCGCGGCGGCCCTCTGCGCCGCGCTGGAGAAGGAGGCCGTCGACGTTCCCGACCTGGCGGGCTTCGTCGTCAACCGGCTGCTGTTTCCCTACCTGTTCAGCGCCGTGGACTTCATGGAGCAGACGGGTCTGCCGCCGGCCTCGATCGACACGTGCATGCAGCTCGGCGCGGCGCATCCGATGGGCCCGCTCGCGCTGCTGGACTACATCGGCCTGGACGTGTCGGTGGCGATCGGCGACGCGATCGAGGCCAACGTGCCGCAGTCACTGCGCGACCTGTGCGCGGAGGGCGCGCTGGGGCGCAAGGCAGGGCGCGGGCTATACCCTCCGGAGTTCTATGCGCGCTGACGCCGATCGTTTTATGGAGCGTTCAGCTTGAGCCTGGAAGATCGCCCGCGCGACAACCTCGCACCCTCCTCCCAGAAAGCACACGACGGGCCCGCTTTTCGGCGGGCCCGTCGTGTCTTCCGTTTGCGAGTTGGACCCACCCCGGTTCCAGCTCGCCCAGCCTCCGCCGTCCCACGGGCGGGGCGTTCAGAGGCTGTAACGCGCTTCGCGGCCGGAACTTGCGCCAATTTGCCAACGGTCGGCGACCACCCGCTTTACACGTCCGGCCGGCTGCTCTGCTGCAGGTAGTGATCCTCGTCGACGACGTCTTCCCCGTTGCTGTGCATCCCCCTATGCTCAGGCGGTCTGCGCCTCGTCGTCGTCGGCGACATCCTGGCGGCTTCGCTCGCGGATCCGGACCGCTTCGATGCGGTTCTCGCGCACCGATTCGACGCGGATCGAGTAGCCGTTGGCGGTGACGGTGTCGCCGCGCTTGGGCAGCCGCCCGAGGCGATCGAAGACGAAGCCGCCGATCGAGTTGTAGGCGTCGCTGTCGACGGGCAGGTTCAGGCCGTAGTCGGCGAGGTCGGTAATCGCCACGTGGCCACGCACGTACCAGTCGCCGTTGGCCAGCGCGCGGACGTCGCCGCCGGTGGGGTCGGTCTCGTCGTCGATCTCGCCGACGACCTCCTCGATGATGTCCTCCACGGTCACGATCCCGGCGACGCGCCCGTACTCGTCGACCACGACCGCCATCGTCGAGCGGTTGCGCTGCAGGTCGGCGAGCAGGTCGTCCAGCGGCTTGGTCTCCGGCACGATCGGCACCGGCCGGACCGCCGGCTCGATCGAGGCCTCTGGAGCCTCGGCCATGAGGATCCGCGCGAGCGAGTTGGAATGCACGACGCCGCGCACCTTGTCGGGGTTGTGGTCCTCGGTCACGGGCATCCGCGTGTGCCCGGTCGAGATGCAGCGCCGCAGCGCCGTCCCGACGTCCTCGGAGATGTCGACGGTGACGACGGCCGGGGTCGGCGTCATGACCTGGCGTGCCTGCTGCTCGTGCAGGTGAAAGACGCCCGTGAGCATCCCCGCCTCGCCCGGGTCGAGGTGGCCGCCGGCGTGCGCCTGGGCGATGATCGCGCGCACCTCCTCCGGGCTGGAGCCCTCGTCGAAGGAGGCGTCGCCCTTGATGCCGAGCGGGCGCAGCATCGCGCTCGAAGCCTTGTTGAGCAGGTGGATGAACGGCCGCATGACCGTGTTGAAGACGTTCAGCGGCGGCGCGACCCAGCGCGCGACCCGCTCGGCGTTGACGATCGCGTAGATCTTCGGGACCTGCTCGCCGGCCGTGATGTGGCCGATCGTGACGAGGACGTAGGCGATCGCGATCGAGATCGGTGCGGCAACCCCGTGCGAGAGCCCCCCGAACAGCGGCTCGACGAGCTCCGCGATCGCGGGCTCGCCGAGGAAGCCGATGCCCAGCGAGGCGAGCGTGATCCCGAACTGGCATGCCGAGAGGTACTCGCTGAGGTCGTCGAGTTGCGCGAGCACGAGCCGCGCCTTGCGGTCGCCGGCCTCGACGAGCTCCTCGATCCGGCCGCGCCGCGTGCGCACGAGCGCGAACTCCGCGGCAACGAAGAAGCCGTTGGCGAAGATCAGCACGACGACCGCGCTGAGCAGGAGCGCGGTCAAGAGGCGCGGATGTGGCCGGGCCTAGGGTGTCGGCCGCGACTTCGAGGAAGGTCGTCGTTCATTTGACGCTGCGCCGGAAACCGTAGCAGGGGTGCCAGCGGCGCCCGCCAGCGCTGACCGGCGCGCCGCGTCAGGCGGCGTCGGCGACGAGCCCGTCGATCGTCGCGGCCAGCCCGAAGTCGTTCTCCGTGACGCCGCCGGCCGAGTGCGTCGACAGCGTGAGGCGGACGTGCTTGTAGTCGTGGATGAGGATGTCGGGGTGATGGTTGGCCTCGTTGGCGGCGTCGGCGACGGCGTTGGCAAGCGCCATAGCGGAGTGAAAGCTCTTGCACTCGACGTCGCGCACGATGCTGTCTGCGTCGCGCCGCCACTGCATACCCTCCAGCCGCTCGTCGATCTCGGAATCGCCCAGTCGTGCCATACGCTCCCTCCCATGCGAATCGTGAGCCTCGTGCCACACGCTACCGAGCTGCTCTTCGCCCTGGGGCTCGGCGATCAGGTCGTCGGCGTGACGCACGAATGCGACTACCCCGACGAGGCGCGCGACCTGCCCCAGGTCACGCGCGACGTGCTCGAGCCGGGCCTGACGCCGGGCGAAATCGACGCGGCGGTGCGGGCGCGAACCGACGCGGGAGAGTCGATCTACGAGCTCGACGACGAGCTCGTGCGCGAGCTCGAGCCCGACCTTATCGTCACCCAGGCGCTGTGCCACGTCTGCGCGGTGGCCGTCGACGAGGTGCGGGCGCTCGCGCAGACGCTGCCCGGCGCGCCGCGCGTCATCGCGCTGGACCCGACGACCTACGGCGAGACCGTCGGCGACGTGCGCACGATCGCCCAGGCGACGGACTCCAAGGACGCGGCGCTGGATCTCATCGCCCGGACCGCGCGGCGCGCGGACGTCGTCCGGCTGGCGGTACGCGGGGCCCCGCGGCCCCGCGTCGCCGCGCTGGAGTGGCTGGACCCCGTCTTCGTCGCCGGCCACTGGACGCCGCAGCTGATCGAGATGGCGGGCGGCGAGGACGTGCTCGGCTTCGCCGGCGAGCCGTCGCGCCAGGCGACGTGGAAGGAGGTCGCGGCCGCGCAGCCGGAGGTCGTGATCGTCATGCCGTGCGGCTACGACGCCGCGCGGGCGCTCGTCGAGGCCGAGGAGTTCGGCCCCCGGCTGCACGAGCTCGGCGCCGACCACGTCGTCGCGGTCAACGCCTCGGCCTACTTCTCGCGGCCGGGCCCACGGCTCGTCGACGGCCTCGAGCTGCTCGCGCACATCCTGCACCCCGACCGCGCCCCGCAGGCGCCGGCCGAGGCGCTGGCCGTGGAGCTGTAGGTGGGCCGGCCGCCGGCCGCCGGCCCCCGCACCGTCCTGTACCTGCACTCCTCGGCCGGGCGCTACGGCGCCGACCGTCAGCTGGCGCTGCTCGCCGGCGGCCTGGACCCGGCGCGCTACCGCCCGCTCGTCGTGCTCGCGATGGACGGCGAGCTGCGCGAGGATCTCGCCGCCGCCGGCGTCGAGGTGCTCGTGCGCCCGCTGGCCGTGCTGCGGCGGGCGTCGATGTCCGCCGGCGGTCTGGCGGCGATCGCCGCGGCGATGGCGCGCGACGCGGGTGGCCTCGCGCGCCTGGCCCGCGCGCGCGGCGTCGCGCTCATCCACACGAACACGTCGGTGACGCTCGGCGGGGCGGCCGCGGCGCGCATCGCGCGCGTGCCCCACGTCTGGCACCTGCGCGAGATCTACGCGGGCTTCGAGCGTTACTGGCCGGCCTACCGGCGGCTGCTGCTGAACGCCGACGCGCTGCCGTGCGTGTCGCGGGCGACGCGTGCACAGCTCGGCGCGACGGCGAAGGCGCACGTGCTGCACGACGGCCTCGCGCTGACGCCCGCGCGCGCGGATCATGGCGTGGCGCGTGCGGCGCTCGGCCTGCCCGCCGATGCGTTCGTCGTCGCGATCCTCGGGCGGATCTCGTCGTGGAAGGGCCAGGACGTCCTGATCCGCGCGCTCGCCGCCCTCCGCGACGGCGCGGGCGAGCCGCCGGCGCTGGCGCTGATCGCGGGCGATCCCTGGCGCGGCGAGGAGCGCCGGCTGGAGGAGCTGCGTGCGCTCGCGCGCTCACTCGGGGTCGCGGAGCGCGTGCGCTTCGCCGGCTTTCGCGCCGACGTCGAGAACGTCTACGGCGCGGCCGACGTCGTCGCGGTGCCCTCGACCCAGCCCGACCCGCTGCCCAATGCCGCGCTCGAGGCGGCGGCGGCCGGCTGCTGCGTCGTCGCGGCCGACCACGGCGGTCTGCCGGAGATCCTCGCCGACGGCGCGACTGGCCGGCTTGTCGCGCCGGGCGACCCGGCGGCGCTGGCCCGCGCGCTCGACGAGCTGCGCGCCGATCCGGCCGCGCGCGAGCGGCTCGGCGCGGCCGCTGCGGCCGACGTGCGCGCGCGGTTCTCCGCGGCGCGGCTGCTCGACCGCACGCAGGCGCTCTACGACGCGCTCGTGTGAGCGCCGCGAGCGTTCAGATCGCGCTCGTGCTCGAGGCGACCGCGATGCAGCCGACCGCGAGCACGACCCCCAGCGCCACGCAGGCACCGAGCACCGGGGCCATCGCGCCACGCCGCCGGTCGGCGACGTCGAACATGAGATAGCCGACGATCCCGCCCGCGACGAGGCCGCCGATGTGTCCGCCGATCGAGATGCCGGGGATGAGGAAGGTGATCCCGAGGTTGAGCACGAGCGTCATGCCCAGGCCCGACTGCATGGGGTCTATCCCGCGCGCGCGCATCGCGATGATCGCGGCGCCCATCATCCCGAACACGGCGCCCGACGCACCGACGGTGACCGCGTCGGGCGAGAGCAGCAACGCCCCGAAGGAGCCGCCCAACAGCGAGACGAAGTAGATGACCGCGAAGCGCAGCTTGCCGATCTCGGGCTCCATCAGCGTTCCCAGGAAGTACAGGAAGTACATGTTGAAGGCGAGGTGCAGGATGCCCGCGTGCAGGAAGCCTGCGGTGACGATCCGCCACCACTCGCCGTCCGCGACAGCCGGACCGAACAGGGCGCCGTTCGTGAAGACCTCGCCGCCGCCGCGGCTCGTCAGCCCGCCGCCACCGCCGGCCGTCATCGCCACGAACGCGATGACGTTCAGCGCGATCAGCACGTACGTCAGCTGGGGGTCGCGGCGGATCGTCGCCGCGGTGCGCACCTTCGTCTTCTGGCGCGAGCACTCCGGGCAGCGCATGCCGACCGGCGTGGGCGTCATGCAGTCCGGGCAGATCGGCCGCCCGCACGACGAGCACGACACGCCGGTCTCGCGATCGGCGTGGCGATAACAGGTCGTCGCGGTCGAGGCTTCCACGGGCAATTGACGCTACCAGCCGCGCACGCTGGACCGCACGGCACGCCGCAGCACTAGGCGATCGTCGCAGCGATGACCGGCTGGCGCGTCGGGACCTCGCTGCCGCCGACCGGCTCGTCGGTCACGAGCACGCGCTTGACACCGCTCAGGTCGCCGGGCACGTTGACGCTCGCATGGCCCTTGCGGACCGAGAACAGGGCCTCGGTCGGCTCGGGCGCGGTGCGGTTGTCGCGGTCCAGCCACACCTGGTAGATGCGGCCCGGCGGCGGCGTCCGCAGGCCGGCGACGACGAGCTTGGCGCTGTCGTCGGCGATGCGCATCTGGCACGTCGCGCCGGCCGGGGCGCGAGCGCAGGCGATCGTCTGCGGCGCCGGAGCGCGCTCTCCATCACCGACGAGCAGCGCGCCGCCGCCGATGCCGAGCGCCAGCAGCGACGCGGCGAGCACCACCGCCGGCCACGGACGCAGGGCCAGCAGGCCGCTGAAGCGCCGTGCCGGCGCGCGCGGCACCGGCCGGTCGGCCATCGCACCGGCGGCCTGCAGCAACTCGGCCTCGGCGCGCACGACGGACATCACGCGGTCGCGGATTTCCGGTGGCGCGGTCAGCTGCGGAACGGCGTTGAGCAGCGCGTCGGCGACGAAGCCGAGCTCTGCGACCTTGCCGGCGCAGACCGGGCAGTCGGCGACATGGGCGCCGTAGTGCTCCCATTCGCCGTCGGGCATCGCGCGCAGGACGTAGCCGCCGGCGTCGTCGATCCGTGGGCAGGTGCGGGCCGTCATGACATCACCTCGCGCAGCCCACCGAGCTGCGCGCGCATCTTTTCCAGGCCCAGCCGCATCCTGCCCTTCACCGTACCTATCGGCGTCTCCAGCATGGAAGCGATTTCGGTCTGCGTAAAGCCGCCGAAATAGGCCAGCTCGATGACCCGGCACTGCTCGGCCGGCAGGGCCTGCAGCGCCTGGCGGATCTCCTCGGCCTCATGCAGGCGCGCGACCTCGACCTCGGTCCGCTCGCGCGCCTCGAAGCGCTCCTCGAGCCCCTCGTCGCTCGCGCGGCGGCGGTCGTGCACCACCGAGCGGCGCAGGGAGTCGATCGCGCGGTTGTGGACGATGCCCAGCACCCACGTGCGCACCGAGCCGCGCGCGCGGTCGTAGCGCGCGCCGCTGCGCCACAGCGACAGGAAGGACTCCTGCACGACGTCCTCGGCGGCGGCGCGGCTTCCGCACATGCGATAGGCGAGCGAGAAGGCGGCGCTGCAGTGGCGCTCGTAGACGACCTCGAACGCCGCGGCGTCGCCACGGCGCACGAGCTGCATGAGGTCCTCGTCGGCGAGATCGCGCAGCTCGGTCGGGCTCGGAGCCACGTTCTTGCGCAAGCGCGACATGTGCCTCGGGATACGCCGTCGAGGCGGTCGCGGATCAGTCCAGCCGCGCGAGCTTGCGCGCCTCGCCCACCGCCGCCTTCAGCGTGCGCTGGGCGAGATCGAGCGGGTTGCGCGACTGTGCGGCGCGCCTGCGCCGCTCCTGGCGCACGCGCAGGACGACGAGCGCCGTCCCGGCCGACGCGCCGACGGCCGTCGCGACGACCGGCCGGACCCAGTTGCGCGGGTCGCGCATCGCCGACAGCTCCCAGCCCTCGAGCTCGTCGACGGCGGCGTCCGTCAGCTCCTGCAGCGTCGTCTCGACGCGCGTCTTGAGCCGCTCGGGCGGGTCGACGGGAGCCAGCGCGCGCCGCAGCATCTGCTCGATGTCCATGCCGGCGACGTCAGGGGTCATACCGGCGTCACGATCCCCTCGAGCTGCTTGATCGCGCGGTGCAGGAGGACCTTGGTCGCGCCGTCGCTCTTGCCCATCGCGCGTGCGATCTCGCGATTGTCCATGCCGAGTGCGAAGCGCATGATGAGCGCCTCGCGACGCTCGTCGGGCAGCTCCTGGATGCCCGCGATGATGCGCGCGAGCTCATCGCGTCCCTCCACGAGATCCTCGGTCGTGTGCAGCGCGCTGAGCATCGTCGTGTCGTCGATCGGCGTCTGCGGCCGGCGTGAGCGGTCGCGGTAGAGGTTCGCGGCGAGGTTGTGGGCGATGCGGATCAGCCACGGCCGCAGCGGACGCCCGTCGGACTCCGCCTGCGCGCGCTCGAAGTGGCGGTAGGCCTGCAGGAAGGTCTGCTCCGTGAGGTCCTCGGCGTCGTGGTGGTTGCCCACCCGGTAGTAGGCGTAGCTGTAGACGTCGCGCAGGTGCGCCCGGTACAGGTCGGAGAACGCCGCGTCGAGGCGAGCCTTGTCGGGATTGTCCACGGTGCACGGAGCCTATCCCTGCGCCGAGCTCCGTTCGGTGGCGCCCGCGCCAGCTGTCGCGAGCGGCACCGAGCCGGCCCGCGTGCGCCTGAGGCACCCGCCCGGGGCGGTGACCGCGGCGGTGAAGGCGTCGGCGTCGATGCGCCCGTCGACGAGCGCGGCGAGCCGGTCGAGCGTCGGCGACGGCACGCCTTCGCGGCGCAGCGTCTGCGCCAGCAGGCCGACGCCGTCCATCGCCTCGCTGGACTGCCCCAGCCGCGCGCCGATGTGCTGCGCCGACATCCCCTGGCCCAGCAGCTCGCCCGCGCGGCGGTTGCGGCTGCCCTGGGCGACGACGGTCGCGACAAGGTCGCCCGCGCCGGCGAGGCCGGCGAACGTCTCGGGATGCCCGCCGCAGTGGCGCGCGAACGCGTCGACCTCGGCGAAGACCTTGCCCGCCGCGGCGCCGGCCGCGTTGGGACCGCTCACGCCCGCCGCCGCGGCGGCCAGCGCGGCCGCGTTCTTCGCCGTGCCGGCGAGCTCGACCCCGGCGACGTCGGCCGTGTTGGTCGTGTCGAAGCCGGCGTCCTTGAAGAGGCGAGCGATCTGCGTGGCGTAGATCGCGTCGGTGCAGCCGATGACGAGCGAGGCGCCGCTCTGCAGCGCGTCGGCGGCGTGGCTCGGGCCACCGATGCAGGCGACGGCGCGCGCGTCGGCGCGCGCGCCGACGTAGGCGCTGGGCAGCGTGCCGTGCGGCGCGACGAGGCCCTTGCAGAGCACCACCACGCCCGCGGAGGGATCGATCGCGGGGGCATGGGCCTCGACCGCGGCGGGCAGCGCCGCCGCCGGGACCGCGAAGCAGACGAGGTCGGCACGGTCCAGCGCGAGGCCGTCGCCCGTCGTCACGCGGATCGCGTCGGGCAGGCGGATGCCGGGCAGGTAGTGCTCGTTGACGCGGGTGCGCTGCAGCCGCGCGGCCTGCTGCTCGGTACGGCAGCCCAGCTCGACGTCCAGCCCGGCGCGGGCGAACGCGACCGCCAGGCCGGTGCCCCACGAGCCGGCGCCGACGATCGCGGCGCGGCGCAGGGCGGGCGTGCCGCCGAGCCATTCCCACTGCAGCTCGATGCAGGGCCAGATCCGATCGGTCACCGCGCGTGCGAGCGTCGGCGAGGGCTCGTCGACGTGCGGGAAGCGCAGCGGCCGGCCGGCGCGGACGCGGACCTTGTGCGGGCGGATCATCCAGCGCTTGCGAACGGCCTCGGTGCCGAGCAGGGCGACGGGGACGATCGGGGCACCGGTCTTCAGCGCGAGCCGGCCGACGCCGCGCTTGGGCGTGCCCAGCGCGCCCGGCCGGGTGCGCGTGCCCTCGGGGAAGATGACGACGACGTCGCCGCGCTCGAGGATCCGGCGCGCCGCGTCCATCGCGTCGCGATCGCCGTTGCCCCGGTCAACCGGGAAGGCGCCGAGCGAGCTCAGCAGCCACGCGATGCTGCGGTGGTGGAAGAGCTCGGTCTTCGCGACGTAGTAGATCGGCCGGCGCAGCATCATGCCGATCACCCACGGGTCCATGAACGACCGGTGGTTGGAGGCGATGATCAGCGCGCCGTCCTCGGGGATGTGCTCCATGCCGATCCGCTGCATGCGGAAGTACAGGAGGAAGAACGGTTGCAAGACGGCGCGGGCCACCCAGTAGACCAGCGGGTTGACGCCGCGGCCCTGTGCGCGCGCCAAGAGGCGGCTGCGATCCATGCCTGGCCATACCCGCCGTCCTCACGAGCGTTACAGTCATTGATGCGCCATGGTGATCGATCGAGCCAGGACCGTTCGCGGAGCCTTCGCAGGCGCCGTCGCCGCTGGTGTCTGGCTGGCGCAGCAACCGCTCGACAAGCCCGTCTTCGGCGTCGATTACGACGACAGCGAGCTGCTCGGCAAGGCCTTCACGCGCGGGCGCGCGTGGCCCGTCGTCGGCGCCGCGATCCACCTCGGCAACGGTGCGCTGATGGGCGCGGCCTACTCCAACGTCGCGGCGCGGATGCCGCTGCCCTCCTGGTGCCGCGGGCCGATCGTCGCGCTGATCGAGCACGTCGCGACCTGGCCGCTGACGCTCGCCGTCGACCGCGTGCATCCCGCGCGCGACGATCTTCCCCGCTTGGCGGCGAGCGGGCGCGCCTTCGCGCAGGCGACGTGGCGCCACCTGGTCTTCGGGATCGTCATGGGCGAGCTCGAGCGACGCCTGAACGCCCTACCCGATCCAGACATCCCGACGTACGAGCACGTGATCTCGAGCAACGGCCACGGCCGGCTGGAGCACGCCGGCAGCGCGCCGCGCGGCGGGGAGTGACGGCGGGCGCGCGTCGCGGTCCTCGCGCAGCCAGCGCCAGAGCGTAGCCCGCCGCCGCGTCCGATCCGGGCGCCTCAACCACTCGGGCGGTAGTCGCCTGACACGGGATCGGACACGTACTCGATCGGAGCGGGAGTGACCGCGACCGCATGGACGGCGTCGAGCAGGCGGTGGATGTCGCTGGCCGTCGTCGAAATGCCCGCCGAAGCGCGGACGGCACCCGGCAGCGAGCGCCGGTCGTGGCGGCGCGCGGCGGCGCGGAAGTCGACGCGCCTGTTCGCTGAGACCGAGCAGCCGCGTGAGGTAGGGATGGGCGCAGAAGCATCCGTGGCGGACGCCGATCGCGTGCTCCGCGCTGAGACGAGCCGCGACGAGGGCGTGCGGGACGGCGTCCACGACGAACGTCGCGAGCGCAGCGTCTCGACATCGAGGCGAGGACCCAGGAGGCGGACCCCGGGGATCGACGCCAGGCCGGCGCGCAGCATGCGCGCCAGGAGCGCGTCGTGGGCAGCGATCGTCGGCCAGCCGATCTGCTGCAACTCGCGGGTGGCGGTCGCCAGCGCGACCGCGCCGAGCACGTTCGGGGAGCCGGCTTCCTCGCGATCAGGCAGGCCGGTCCAGACGACCTCGTCGAGGTCCACGAGGTCGACGGCGCCCCCGCCGACGAGGAACGGGTCGCCGCGCTCGAAGGCGTTGCGATGGCCGATCAGCGCGCCCGCACCGAAGGGTGCGTACATCTTGTGCCCGCTGAACACGACGAAGTCGGCGTTCGACGGCAGCGCGCGATGCGCCGCAAGCTGGGCGCCGTCGACCACGACGGGCACGCCGCGCGCGTGGGCCAGCGCGATGATCGGATCGAGCGGCGCAAGCCAGCCGCTGACGTTCGAAGCTCCCGTGATCGCGAGTAGCCGCGGCGCCGGGGCAACGTCGAGCGCCTGCTCGACGGCCGCGGGCTCGAAGGTTCCGTCGCGACCGCACTCGACGAAAACGCAGGGTTGCGGCCCGCGCCCACGGCAGCAGGTTCGCGTGGTGCTCGACGACCGTCGTGACGATGACGTCGTCGGGCCGCAAGCGCAGGCAGTGCGCGAGGTGGTTGATCGCCTCGGTGGTGTTGCGGCAGATGATCGCCACGTCCTGTCAGCCAGTACGCCCGCTGAAGCCGAGGATTGCCGCCCGCGCCTCCTCGTAGGCCGCGGTGGACAGCTGGGACTTGTATCCCGCACGCGGTGGACGCTGGAGTACCAGGGAGGAGGTCGGTGACGCTGTCCGCGACGGCTGGAAGGGCGCTGGTCGACGCCGCCGCATCGAGGTTCAGGTACGGGCGCTCGAAACCGTCGACGCACGGCACGGCCAACCCGTCACCGACGAGCGCAGCGATGGCGAGCCCACCGGGGGAGCGCGCCGGGTGAAACCGAGCTCACCACACTGAAGGTCACGCACGTGTCCGTTCCTAGCAATTAACGTCGATGCGAGACAATCTACGGCCAGAACCTGATGAGGACCGTGATACGCCGCACATCCACGGCCGGCAGCTCAGTCAGTTACTCGCTGCGCGACTGTGGCGATCGGATATACGTCCCATGATCCCAAGGGGGCGAGCGCTGGCTACATCAGGTCAGGCGAACCGGCACGTGCATCATTCAGTCGGACTAGATCTCACCGATGACAACGCGGATACTCCACAGCATCATGCTCTGCGGTGACTGACAAGCAGCAACAGGAGGAGGGGTTCAGCTCATGGGCATAGGACAGTGGCTGAGAACAGGGATCGGGTGGCGGGCAGGGGCCCAGTTGTGCGCGGGGGCGATCGCTCTCGGCGCGGTGCCGGCCGCAGCGACGGCAGCTGGCGTCAGCACGGTCACGCACAGCAGCGCGGGCGCGGCTCCGGTGGTAACCATCGCCGACGGAGCTGTCCGCGGCAAGACCACGGGCAGCGCCGATGAGTTTCTCGGCATTCCCTACGCCGCTCCTCCCGTCGGTCCGCTGCGCTGGCGCCCGCCAGCGCCGGCCGCCAGCTGGAGCGGTGAACGCGACGCCACCACGTTCGCGCCGCGTTGCGCACAGCCGGCCTCACCGTTCAGCTCGGCCAGCTCGTCCGAAGACTGTCTGTACCTGAACGTGTTTGCTCCGGCCGACGGCAAGCACGGCGGCAAGGGCCGCCCGGTCATCGTCTGGATTCACGGCGGCGGCCTGTGGTTGGGCGCGAGCGATGACTACGACCCCGCCAAGCTGGCAGCGGATGGCAGCGTCGTCGTCACCATCAACTACCGGCTCGGTGCGCTGGGCTTTCTTGCCCACGCGGCCCTGGCCGACCGACCGGGAGGCTCGTCCGGCGCCTACGGCCTGATGGACCAGCAGGCGGCGCTGCGCTGGGTGCAGCGCAATATCCACGCGTTCGGCGGCGACTCGCGGAAGGTCACGATCGCCGGCGAGTCGGCCGGTGGCCTGTCGGTGCTGACGCACGTCGCCTCCCCCCGCGCGCAGGGGCTGTTCGCCCGTGCGATCGTGCAGAGCGGCGCCTACGCCCTGACGCAGCTACCGCTGGAAGAGGCCGAGACGGCGGGTGAAGCCTTCGCCGTCAAGGTTGGCTGTGCCAGCCAGACCGCGGCCTGCCTGCGCGGCCTGCCGCTGTCGATCATCCAGGCCAACGACTCCCCTCCGGTGAGCGTACACCCGGGGGTTGTTGACGGCGAGGTGCTCGAGCAGTCCATCGGGACCGCGATCGCCAGCGGTCAGTTCAATCGCGTGCCGATCATCAACGGCACCACTCACGACGAGGCGCGGCTGTTCACCGCCGCTACCGAGCTGCAAGGCACGCCGGTCACAGAAGCCAACTACCAGGCCGCGATCGCGTCGATGCTGGGGGTCTCGGCCGCCATCGCGGCGGTGGTCGCGACCGAGTACCCGCTCAGCTCGTACCCGAGCCCGGCCCTCGCCGTCAGCGCGGTAGGCACCGACGCGCTCTTTGCCTGCCCCGCACTCAAATTGGACAAGCTGACGTCCAAGTTCGTGCCGACGTTCGCCTACGAATTCAACGACGACAACGCGCCACAGCGCTACCTGCCGCCGGTCAGCTTCCCGTACGGAGCGGCGCACGCATCCGAGCTCCAATATCTCTTCGACCTCCCGACCGCCCCGATCGCCGGGTCGCTGACCGCGCAGCAGCAGATGTTGGCAACCGCGATGCAGCGCTACTGGACTCAATTCGCAGCGCGCGGCTTCCCATCCTCGAAGGGGCAGCCGCTGTGGCCGCGCTTCACCAGCCACAGCCAGCAGAGGCTCTCGCTCGTACCGCCCCAGCCGCAAGTCGAAACGGACTTCGCCGCGGCGCACCACTGTGGGTTCTGGGCGCAGGCCGGATAGCCCTTCAGCCACCTGAAACGCAAGCGTCCCGGCGGTGCCAGCCATCCAGGCCGGCGCCGCCCGGCCGCCGCCGTGCTCGGCGAGGAGGGCGCGCGCTGGCGGACCAGCAGCGACTGGCGGTGAGGATCCATGAGCTTCGCGAATTCGCCCGGTCCGTGGGCGTTTCTGGGTGTCTCGCCGTGGCCGCGTGATGCGGCTCGTGCGCGGGCTGGTGTGTCCGTCTTGTGTCCAACGATACGTTCCTCTGTTCGGGGGTAGGGCTGACCGGTGTAGTTCAGCGGGGGTTGTCGGCGCGCCACGCGACGTAGTCGGCGACCGCCATGGTCGCCGGTCCCGATTCCGCGAATAGCTCGCTCCCGGGACTACTGCGTTCGTCGAGAAGGAGCACTCGCGGCTCGCCCGCGCCAGCTCGCCAGTTCGGCAACGGGTCAACCCGGCGCAGTCTCTCCTCTACCGGGGCGGTCTGCGGGTGAACCCGAAGCTGGCCTCGACCGCCCACGGCGCCGAGGTTCGCGGAGAGCGCGCTGATCGATGTCGATGTCGATGTCGATGACGATGACGATCCGTCGCCACGCGGGCCGTCCACGCGTGCGCGCACGCGCGCAAGCCCGTACCGCAACGCGTCCAACAACGGTAGGTCCTTTGGCGATCATGTCGATGACCCGAAGGGCCGGCGGCGGGCTATGACATGGTGAGCGCCGTTTGGTGCAAGGTCCGAATAGCGGCGATATCAACGCGTGATTCTCGAAGCAGGCGCTGGCTACTCGCACGCGCAGTGATCTCTCGTCTCACGGGTGACGTATCCGGCGGACAACATAACCGCCGGTGAGGGAACGGCCCGCGCTTCATCCGGGAGCACCGCCGTGAGGACGACCATCGGGTTGCCCGGCTGCCGAGGATCGAATAGCTTCGCGCCAGCATGCCTGACGTCACCCAGGCCCTGCTCCAGCTCCGCGACGTCCTTGACGAGCTGCTCGACGAGGACGACTGGCGCGAGTCCGGACCTGAGCTGATGCGGCAGTTCGAGCGGCTCGAGCGCGCCGCCACGCCCGAGGACCGGAAGGCGGCCGTTGACGATCTGATCGTCGCGCTGACCCGGTTCGAGGCGCTCCACGGTGCCCTGCGCAACGCGCTGCGCGCCGGCGTGGGAGGCGGCAGGCGGCGCGGCGGCTTCGAGACTGATGAATCGTGGATCTGGTCATCCACGCAGCCCGAGCTCGCGGCTGAGGACGGCCCATCCGGCGAGATGCTGGAGCGCTGGCCGCACCTCGACCTCGGCCAGCCCGAGCCGGTTGCCGCCGGGAGCGAGCTCGTCGCCACAGTGTACGTCGACGACGACGGCCCCGGCGAGGGGGAGACGAGCACCCCGCTCGCGCTGCCCGCCGACCGGGAGATTCGCCTTCGGGTCCTGCTGGTGACATCGCATCACTTCGAGATAGACGGCGACGACGCGGGCTGGATCACGCTCGCCGCGGGCGCCAAGCGATCCACGACCGCGGAGTTCCACCTCCGGGTCGGCGACGGCGCGGCCGGCGTCGGGGTGGTCACCGCGTTCCTCGTATACGACGGGCGGCCGGCCGGCTCGGTCCACCGGCAGGTCAAGGTCGGCGAGGCGGTCGCCCTCGCCACCCCCGAGGAGTTGCCCGCTCCGATCATGAGCGCCGACCTCAGCGCCGCGCGGCCGGATCTCACGGTCATGATCGCCCCGATCCCCGGGAGCGGCGGCAGCCGCTACGCCTGCACGGTCTCGACGCCCCACCTGCGCGAGTACGCCGACGGCGTAACAGAAGACTGGGACCTCCCGGACCAAAGCTCAACGAGGGCGTTCGTCATGACCCGGATGGCGGGGTTCACGCGCGGGCGGATCCCGAACGACGCGCGGCGCGCGGCGCTCGTGGGCGCCGGACTCACCCTCTTCGAGGCGGCGCCGGAGAACTTCAAGCGCGTCTACTGGAAGCTCCGGAACCGCAACCTCCCCCTCGGGACGATCTTCGTGGTGTCGTCCGAGCCGTACGTTCCGTGGGAGCTCATGATCCCCGCGCGGGACGGCAACGAGGACGCGCTGCCGATCGGCGTGACTTCGTCCGTCGGGCGCTGGGTGCACGCGCAGCACGTGTCGCCGCGCCAGCCGCTCGCGCTGCGCGACAGCTACGTGATTGCGCCGAGCTACACAGGCAGCAAGCGGCTGAGCTTTTCGGCGGACGAGGCGCGCTACGTGTGCGAGACGTTTGACGGACGCGAGATCTCACCGGCGCTGTTCGCGACCATCGAGGCCACGCTCGGGCAACGGGGCGCCGCCCTGCTGCACCTGATCTGCCATGGGGCGGACGAGGAGGGCGGCGGGCAAGCGATAGACCTCGACCCCGATGAGATCCTCACCGACGGGATGCTGCGCGGGATGCCGAACCTCAAGGCCGCGGTCCGCGCTGTCGGCCCACTCGTTTTTATCAATGCCTGCCAGGTCGGCCGCTTGACGCCCGCGCTGGTCGGCACCGGCGGGTTCGCCGCCGCGTTCATCGCCCTCGGCGCGCAGGCGGTGATCGCACCGATCTGGAGCGTCAAGGACGCCGTCGCCGCGAACGCCGCCCGCGAGTTCTACAACGAGGTCAGAGCGCGTCCCGGCCGACCGTTCGCCCGGATCCTGCGCGACATCCGCCGGCGTGCCTACGAGGGCAGCGGTCCCGAGGACAGCTGGGCCGCGTATTGCTTCTACGGGGATCCGCTGACGGCCGCGTGTTGACCGGGCTGGCTCGCGCCGACGTGCACGAAGCCGGCCCAGTAGTACGGTGCCGCCCACGGGCGGGCATTGGGCCGTCGCGTTGCCAGCAGGTCGTCGCGGAAGTTCTCGATTGCCGCCCACATCCGAACGTCGCCCGCGTCGCCTCCCTTCAGGCGCCGCGCACAGACGTCACGGGCCGGCTCCAGGGCCGCGAGCGCCGCCCCACGGTCGAGGTCGCGCAGCCACCGCTGCGCGTCGCGCAGGGCTGACGCCGAGTCCTGGCCGCAGCGGAGGTGGCGCCGGTAGAGGCTGGCCATCAGCAGCGCCGTCGTCGCGTCGTCAACGGTCCATAGGGTGGTGATCACAGTCGCCGCCCCGGCACGCAGGAGACCTGCCGGCAGGCCGACGTACTCGTCGATGACGCGCCCGAGCTCCGTCAGGCCCGTCTCGCACGCGGACAGTACGACCAGGCGCGCCGCGTCGAGGCGCCATTCGGCGTTGATCTCCCCCAGGGTCAGCGGCTCCCCGCCCGCGAGCGTCAGCGTCGAGGCGAGCGCATCGTCCCACGAGTGCGCGCCGTGGCTCGCCACGTGGACGTACGGATGCCGGCCGGCGGCCGCGGTGACGGCGCCGCGCGTTGCCGCGCCCCCGACGAGAATGTCACCGGCGTCGAAGATGTCCGCGATCAAGTGGCCCTCCACGCGGGCGTGCGGCAGGTCGCCGCCGGGATCGGCGACGGCCAGTACCGACGGCGCCGGGGGGTCGCGGCACCGGCCAGCGGCGAGCACAGCCGCGCTCGGGGCGATGATCACCGTGAAGTCATCGAGGAAACGCGCCGGCAGCCGCGAGCGGAAGTAGGCTGAGGCCGCCCTGCGGGACGATCGCGACCGGTGCGCCGCGCGCCAGCCCGAGGCGGCGCAAGCGCTCGTGTACTGCACCCATGACGAGCTTCCACAGCTTCCCGATTGCGGTGGCGATCGCCTCCTCCCAGGCCAGGCGGCCGGGGCTCCCCAGGAGCGCGCCGCGCTCCGCCATGAAGCCACCGAGCCACGCGCCGAGCGGCGCGTCGGTCGGACCGCCGAGGAGTTCGACGACCGCGAGGTCAGTCAGCCCGTCCAGCCACAGCACGTCCTCGGGCGCGGGTGTGCGGCGCCCGGCGGGGAACACCAGTGCGGCCCCGCCCGCTGGCGTGACGACCGGCATCACGAGCGCGCCGCCCGCCGGCGCGAGCGCGAGGATGCGCTCTGTATCGAGCCCGGTCTCGGGAGCCAGCCCGAGCCTCTCCCCGAGCAGCCTCGCCTTCCCGCGGTCGAGCGTGACCAGCGCGTCGGCGAGCTGCCCGCGGCGCAGCAGTGCGTAGGACGCGCGCGCGTGTACGTGCCAGCTCTCGCGCACCTCGCGCCGCCTGACGGCGTCCGACCCGGCGGCCTGGAACACTTGCGCGCCGAGCTCAAGCGCGGCCGCGTACGCCTCGGCCGCCCGCTCCCATTCGCGCTGCCTCAAACGCGTAGTCGCCGAGCGTGGCGAGCGCCTTCCGGTGGCGGGCGGGCTCGGCGCGCAAGACGGGCAGGGCGGCGCGGACTCGGCGCTCGGCCTCGGCGTACGCGCCAGACTGCGCTAGCGCGAGCGAAAGGTTGAACGCGATCCGCGCCCACTCCTCTCGGTTCCCGTCCAGCTCCTCCGGCGCCGCGCGGTAGAGCGCGACCGCCTGGTCCGCGTCGCCGTGCGCGGCGTGTGCCTGCCCGAGCTCGGCGGTGGTCGCCGCCCACTCCGCCGGGCGCACGGCGCGCGTCCGGACGGTCAGTGCCGCGCGTCCCGCGGCGAGCGCGCGCTCGAAGTCGCCCGACGCGTCACGTAGTCGGTATGCGACCGTGAGGTTGTGCTGCACACGCGCGCGCCGGACGCCCTGCAGGTCACCAAGCGCCTGTTCGGAGAGCTCGATCGCCGCTCGACGTTGTCGGCGGCCACGCCCTCGAGCCGCTCGAGCAGCACACCGGCCAGACTCGCCGCGGTAGCCGCCCACAGCCCGCCACTGCGCACCTCAAGCGCGGACTCGTAGGCCCCGATCGCGCGCTCGAGGTTGGCGGCGGGATCGCCGTCGGTCCGGTCGCGCCAGGCGAGCGCGAGGTTGTGCTGGACCTGTCCCCAGAGCTCAGGCAGCTCCGTCCGACCGACCAGCTCCAGTGCCTGGTCGTAGCACGAGATGGCTTCCCCAAGGTCGCCCCCCTCCTCGGCGATCCGGTTGGCGAGGTTCATCAGCGTCCCAGCGCGCGCGCCAGGCGGCTCGTCGCTCAGGCGATCAGCTCCTCCGTGTGATGCGGGTTGCCGTCCTCGTTCATGTAGCGCACGCGCATCGCGCGGCCGTTGAGCTCGACGACCGCGAAGCCGAACGTGTTCCAGGGCTCGAGCCCATGCCCGAACTTCTTGCGGTAGTCGTACTTGAGCGGAGCGAGGAGCTTCTGCGGGTTCATCTTGACAAGATATTCCGGGATCCCGCCGTGGCCGATGCAGCTGGAGAACCCGACGCCGCGGTGTGCACGGTAGGTGAGGCAGCGGTGCTCGTGCGCCCAGAACCACGCGTCGACGCGCCCCGTGTCGAGCACCGGCTGGATGTCCATGCCCATCTGTTCGGCGCCGTCCTCGTAGGCGCTGAAGAGCTGGTGGTGGCTGAGCAGCGCGGTGCGATGGCCGGGGTTCTGGTCGAGCTGATCCATGATCCAGCTTGCTTGGCCGCCATGCAGCGCCTGGTTGGCGTAAGACGAGTCCAGCGCGAAAAACTGCCACGCGCTGCTGCGCAACGCGAAGACGCTGCGGCCCTCCTGGCGCGAGAAGCGCGCGTCGGTCAGGCACGTTTCGTAGTAGGCGTGCCCGCCCTCGTACATGTCGTGGTTGCCGACGAGGTTGTAGGAGTCGATGTCGTCGCACTCGTGGACCGGCCAGTTGGCGAGGAAGTAACGCTCGTACTGCTTCTTGGAGCCCGTGTAATAGACGTCCCCGAGGTGGACCACGTGCTGCTCGCGGCCGGCGCCACGATCGAGCTCGGCGCGCATCTGGGCGGCCACTTTGCACGCCCGCTTGGTCCCCGAGCCCCAGTCGCCGACGAGCAGGATGCGGGCGTCGTCGGCGATGTCGATAGGGCCGTCCGGCAGACCGCCGAACTGCGTCTTGTCGTTCTTGAAGCGGTGCCACAGGATCACGGCCCCGCTCAGAACCCACCGCGGATCGCTGAAGATCTTCGGTTTCGCGACCTCGAAGCGGCCCCAGGCACGGCGGCCGTCGTCGCGGTGCGAAAGTTCGAGCCCGGCTAACTGGCGGTCCGACATGACCGCCTGACCGCCGCCCGAGCGGCGTTCGTCCTCGGGCGCGCCTGACTCGATCGCCTCCGGCCGCTGGTCCTCCGTGACCTCCTCGATCACGGTCTGCAGGATCGCGAGCATCGGCTCGCGCGGCATGTAAGCGAAGTCGTCCTTCGGGAGGGCCTCGGACGGCGGCTCCCCCAGCGCACCGGATGCGAGCCCTTCCATCGGCTCCTCCGCGGTCACCCGCCGCAGTTCCTCCACGGCCGCCTGCACTTGTTCCGCCGTGACCTTCCCGAGCGGGCCGACATCCTCCCGGCGATCGATCAGTTCCGCGGCATCCAGCAGATCCGTCCGGATGACATCAGCGGCGTCCAGGAGGAACTCCCGGTTGAGCAGTTGGGCGATCACGGCGAGACACTACCGCCATGGACTGTTCGCTGGCAGTCACTCGAGCGACGCGCTGCTCGGCATGCGACACCGAGTTCGAGCTGCCGACGTGGCTCATCGTGGACACGGATGTGCGCCCCGACCTCCGGCATGCGCTCGTGCGCGGGCGCCTGCGGAATGCCCGCTGTCCGCACTGCGGCGCAACCCTCGAGCCCATATCCGCCGCGTTGCTGGTGATCCGCCGAGCGACGGAACCGCGGGTGATCCTCGCGATGCCCCGCGAGGACTCGGATGATGAGGTCCGCGAGATCGGCTCCGCGTTGCTGAGCGAGGCGGCGCAAGCACTCGGCGAGTCCTGGCATCACGAGCTCGAACGGCCCATGGTTATCCCGTACGACACGTTGCTCCCGGGTCTGATCGCGGACACGTTTGCGGCGCTGACAGACGCGCAGCGCCGGGCGCTCGAAGACGCGACGGACGACCGAACGTGGGCGCGGGCCGTCGCCGACGTCCCGGTTGCCGCCGAGGCACTGGCCCTGTCGCGGGATCTGGCCGCGATGATGGAGGACCATCGCGGCGCGGCACGCGCCGCGCGCCTGCTGCGCTTGGGTTCAGCCGCCGCCGACCGCCGGCTGGCCGCAGCCTTTGGCGACAACAATCTAGCCGAGTGGGCCCGCGAGGTCGACCTGTGGGCGTGGGGCCTCTCCGATGACGACCCCGAGGCGTGGATCCACGCCCACGCGCTCGCCGGCGCCGCGTGGGCGGTGCTGGCCGAGAGCGCGCCCGGCACCGCCGAGGCCGATCGTGCCCTCGACCGAGCGCGCGAAACGCTCGAGCGCGGGATCGCCGCGGCCGAGCCGCGGCTACGCCACCTGGAAGAGCTGGTCATGGCGCGCTGGAGCCTCGGTCGCGTCCTGCGCGCGCTGGCCGAACGTGCGCACCCGCAGAGCGACGTCCCGGCGCTCTTCGAGGCCTCGCTCGAGCAACACGAGCTGGTCGCCGCCGCGCTCGACGCGTCGGTGCCACCAAGAGACCTCCGGCGCGCGATGGCGCACAGCAACCTCGCACGCGCCTGCGGCGCCCGGCGCCGCGGCGACCGCGCCGAGAACGCCGAACGCGCCATCGAGCACATGAGCGTGGCCGTTGACCTGACCGAGGACGCCAATGCGGCAGATCGCGGCCGCATGCTCGTGAACCTCGCGCAGGCGCTGCTGGACCGCGTCTACGGCGAGCGGATCGACAACCACCGGCGGGCGGCGGAGGCGCTCGAGCGCGCGCTCGAGATCTTCGCGCCCGACGACGTCGAGGGGCGGCGGCGCGCGACGCTTATGCTGGCGACAGTCGAGGGGACGCGGCCGGGCCCCTCGAAGTGGGTTGGGCCGGAAGCCGAGGAACTACGGCGCCTCGTCAAGGAACTGGACCCCAGCGAGAATGTCGGACTGTGGGGCCGTGCGGCACTCAACCTCGCAAACACGCTGTCAGTGAGCACGCGCTCGCGCGATACCTGGCAGGAAGCGCTCGACGTCTACGACCACGCGCTCGCGCACGTCACCCCGGACGACGATCTCGAGCTCTGGCTGATGCTCCACGTCAGCGCGGCCGCCCACGCGCTGCGCCGCGCCGGCGAACCGGGCGCCGGCGCGGCGCAGGCTCTCGCGCGGTCCCACGCCGAGATCGCGGTGCGTGACGGGTCGACGACGGCCTACCCGCACCTGTGGGCGATGGCGCACCGCAACCTGGGCGCGGCGCTGGCGCACTCCGAGCCGCGAGGCATCGAGGTCGTCGCCCGACACTACCGCGAGGCGCTCGCCATCGCCACGCCGGAGCAGCATCCCTTCGACTGCCTCGGCACCGCTACCGAGCTCGGCCGGTTCATGCTCGAAGACGAGCGCTGGTCCGAGGCGCTGGCCGCCTTCCGGATCACGACGCGGGCCGGGCGGGAGCTGCTCGACCGGGCCGCGAGCTTCGTCGGCCGCCGCGTCGAGGTCGGCCCGCTCGGCGCTTTGCACGCCGCCGCCGCGTACTGCCTGCTCAACCTGGACCGCGTGGCCGAGGCGGTCGAAGAGCTGGAGGTCGGCCGGACGCGCCTGCTCGGCGAGCTGTACGTCGCGGTCGACGCGCCGGTGCCTGCGGACGCGGCCGCGGACCCGGGGACGGCGCCGCCGCCGACGCCGGCGGCCGACCGCGTGCGCGTCTACCTCGTCGTCACCGCCGCGGGCGGAGCCGCTATCGTGCTGCCGCGGCCGGCCCGCGCGCTGGCGCCCTCTGACGTCGTCTGGTTCGAGCGTCTCGACCGTGGCGCGGTCCGCGCGTTCGTTAACGGCCGGGTATTCGGCTTCGACACGGATCCGGGGCAGGCCGACGCGCTGGTCGGCCTGTCGGAGGGAACGATGTACATCGCCGACATCGCCCACACGCCGGAGGAGCTGCTCGACCACCTGCGCACGCGCATCGTCCAGCCGCTCAGAGCGCACCTCGCGCGCACGGGCGGCAACGTCCGCGCGACGCTCGAGCTTGTGCCATCCGACCTTCTCACCGTGTTGCCCCTGCACGCCGCGGAACTCGCCGCGGAGGGCCAGGCAGCACCCGCGATCTGCTGGGTCCCGCTGGCCCGGTCAGTCGCGCCGCGCGCCCCCGTCCGGCGCCAGCGGCGACTGCTCGCGCTTGCCAACCCCGGGGGCGACCTCCACTGGGGGGCGGCCGAGGCGCGCGTCGCGGCCGACCGAGCGGGCGCCGGGGACGTGCTGGTCGGCGCCGAGGCGACGCTCGACGCCCTGCGCGCGCGAATCGCCGGCTGCACGCACCTCCATCTCGCCTGTCACGCGCGCTACGACTGGCGCGACCCGCCCCAGTCCTATGTGGAGCTGGCGGGCGGGCAGCGCATCACTGTCGCCATGCTGCTCGAGCGCGTCGTCGACCTCTCCGGCGTTGAGCTCGTGGTCCTCTCCGGCTGCGACACCGCCGCGGTCGACGTCGGCGCTCCCGAGGAGCAGCTCGGCTTGGGGCCGGCCATGCTGGCCGCCGGGTGTCAGGCAGTCGTCACCGCGCTGTGGCCCGTCCTCGACGCGCCGACGGCGATCCTCATGGCCGAGTTCTACCGCCGGCTGTTCCGTGCCGGAGGGGACATCGACCATGCCCTGAGCGGGGCGTGCGCGTGGCTCCGCGACCTGACGGGCGAGGCCGCGCAGGCCGCCGTCCGCGAGCTGACCGCGGTGTCGGACGCCGAGGCGATGGCCGACGAGCTGGCGGTGCTTGCGCTCCACCCGCCCGGCTTGGCGCCCTACGCGGACCCGCCCCAATGGGCGCCGTTCGTCGCCGCCCACCACGCGTAGGTCGGTGGGTCTGTCTCAGCGGTCACGCCGCACGCGTCGTGTCCGACCGACTGGCGGCTGTACCCACCCGCCCGAGTGGCATGACGACCCGCGGCGGCAGGCGTGCCGGGTGCCTGACGAGGTGCGTTATGAGCTCGCGCTAGAGATCTCGACGAGCTGATCGGCTGGGGGATCACACCGGCGCCGGTGCTCGGCGACGCCGCCTATGACGACATCACCGAGCTGCGCCTGGCCTGAGGAGCGCGCGTTGGACTACGTGCTCGATGCCAATCGACAGACGTCGGCGCTCGGCGAGGACGCTCGACCCGAGAAGCCGGCGTGGTCGGGTTCGTGGCCAGCCGCCGGCGCCGCGGTACCGTCGGCCATTCAGCACGCTGGCCGACCTGGCGCTGGCCGCCGGGCGCGAGGTATGCGTCGAGGTGACGTGCGGCAAGCCACGCGCGGCGCGATCACCTCGCGCTTCATCGCGCTGGGCGTGCGCCCGGCCAACGTCAAGCTGGTCTCCCCCATTTTTCGTGGACAACGTCCGGCCACGTGACGCCGTTGAACGCGAGCACTCCGGGCGTTGACGCTGCGCCATCGCGGGGATCGAGCGCTCCGAGACCGCGATCGCAGAGTGCCCCTCCTCGGGGCATGAGACTGCGGCGTGGAGGTTGCTGGTCGGTCCGGGGCGCGGGTTAGCGTCGAGCGACCGGGCTTGGGGCCTCTTGGGAGAACGCTGGTTGGGTAGGCCGCTTTTGTGCGATGG
>Ga0136615_10000006_pt1 | contig 86137 bp, 83 predicted proteins | sample AntDrymUQ2882206_2_FD_106647 | JGI IMG/M metagenome (GOLD analysis project Ga0136615, IMG submission 106647) | Polar desert sand microbial communities from Dry Valleys, Antarctica - metaG UQ288 (22.06) | ecosystem: Environmental > Terrestrial > Soil > Desert | place: Antarctica: Dry Valley... | reverse complement strand
CCGGGCAGCGCGGCGACGCGCTCGTGCAGGCGCGGGTTGTGCTTCATCGTGCACGAGCCGAGCGGATAGAAGCCCGAGTCGAGGTCGAAGTTGCGCTTGGAGACGTTGACGTAGTGGCGCACGATCTCCGGCTCGCTGCACTCCGGCAGGCGCGGCGGCTCGGCCCGCCGCTGCGCGGCGGGGATCAGCCCGTCGACCGCGGGCACGTCGAGGTCCGGGGCGCGGAACGCGCGACGCCCCGGCGCGCCGCGCTCGAAGATCGTCGTCGCGTGCTCGCGCTGCTGCCTGGTCTGCGTCGCGTCGGCCGGGCTCATGCGGTCACCTGCGCCGCGGCGCCCGTGCGCTGCTCCGCCGCGACCGCCGCGCCGAGCACCTCGGCCAGCCGGTCGATGTCGCCGCGCGAGCGCTGCTCGGTGATCGCCACGAGCAGCCCGTCGCCGTGCTCGTCGTAGTCGCGCCCGAGCGCGTAGCCGGCGTTGATGCCCTCCGCCGCGCAGCGCTCGAGCACCCGGGCGACGCCGTCGCGGCCGTCGACGTCGAGGCGCAGGGCGAACTCGCGCACGACCGGGCGGTCGTGCAGCTTGTCGACGCCGTCGAGCGCCGCCAGCGTCTCGCGCGCGTAGTGCGTGCGCTGCAGCATCAGCTCGCCGAGCTCGACGATCCCGCGCCGCCCCAGCCAGCTGAGGTAGACGACGCCGCCCAGCGCGTTGAGTGCCTGCGAGGTGCAGATGTTCGAGGTCGCCCGCTCGCGGCGGATGTGCTGCTCGCGCGTCTGCAGGGTCAGCACGAAGCCGCGGCGCCCGTCGACGTCCGTCGTCTCGCCCGCGATCCGGCCGGGCATCGAGCGCAGGTGCTTCTGCGTCGCGGCGAAGAAGCCGAACGAGGGGCCGCCGAAGTCCAGCCGGTTGCCGAGCGACTGGCCCTCGCCGACGACGACATCGGCGCCCTGGTGGCCGGGCGCCTCCAGCACCCCGAGCGTCAGCGGGTCGGCGGCGCAGATGACGAGCGCACCGTGCTCGTGGGCGGCATCGGCGAGCGCTTGGACGTCCTCGATCGCGCCGAGGAAGTTCGGCTGCTGCAGGATGACGGCGCTGACGTCGCCGGCCAGCGCCTCCTGCAGCGCCTGCAGATCGGTGACGCCGTCGTTCAGGCCGAGCTCGGTGACCTCGGTCCCGTAGCCGACGGCCAGCGTCGCGAGCGTCTCCCGGCTGTGCGGGTGCACGCCACGGCTGACGAGCACGCGCGGGCGCTTGTTGGCGAGCTTCGCGAGGTACGCGGCGGCGCCGACGGCGCTCGGCCCCTCGTACACCGAGGCGTTGGAGACCGGCAGCCCGGTCAGCTCGGAGATCGCCGTCTGGTACTCGAACATGACCTGCAGGCCGCCCTGGCTGACCTCGGGCTGGTAGGGCGTGTACGGCGTCAGGAACTCCGAGCGCGACATGAGCATGTCGACGATCGCCGGCACGTAGTGGTCATACATGCCGGCCCCGAGGAACGTGATCTCGTCCTCGGCGCTGACGTTGCGCTCGGCCAGGCGGCGCAGCTCGGCGTAGACGGCCTGCTCGGGTTCGCCGGCCGGCAGGTCGATCGGCCGACCCAGCCGCACGCCGGCGGGGATCGCGTCGAAGAGCTCCTCGATCGACTCGACGCCGATCGCGTCGAGCATGATCGCGAGGTCCTCTGCGGTGACTGCGGTGTAGCCGCCCACTAGAGGCTCCCCTGGTAGGTCTCGCTGTCCATCAGCTCATCGGCCTGCCCTGGATCGGAGAGCTTCACGCGCACCATCCAGCCAGCGCCGTAGGGATCCTCGTTGATCGCCTCCGGCGTGTCGGCCAGCGCGGTGTTGACCTCGACGATCTCTCCCGTCAGCGGCGCGATGACGTCCGAGACGGCCTTGACGGACTCGACCTCGGCGTAGAACTCGCCCGCGGTGACCGACGATCCCACCTCGGGCGGGTCGAAGAACACGACCTCGCCGAGCGCGTCCTGCGCGAACCAGGTGATCCCGAACGTCGCGACGTCGTCCTCGATGCGCGCCCAGTCGTGATCGGAGTGGTAGAGCAGGTCATCCGGATAGCTGGCGGGGGCCATCGGTCTCCTTGTCGTAGAGGGGCCGAGCTGCGACGACGGCGGAGCGCAGCTTGCCACGAACGTCGATCTGGAATCGCTCTCCGACCGTCGCCCGCTCCGCTGGCACGTAGGCCATGCCGATGCCGATGCCGAGGGTCGGTGACATCGTGCCGCTCGTGACCTCGCCGCCGTCGACGACCGGGTTGCCCTGGCGGGCGATGCCCGGGCCCTCGATCTTGAAGGCGACGAGCTTCTGCGCCGTCCCTTCCTCGCGGGCGCGGCGCACGACGTCGGAGCCGATGAAGCCCGTGTCCTCCTTGCAGACCCAGCCGAGGCCGGCCTCGATCGGGTTACGGTCGGTCGACAGCTCGTTGCCGTAGAGGTGGAAGTTGACCTCCAGGCGCAGCGTGTCACGCGCGCCCAGGCCGCACGGCGTGGCGCCGCGGCGCAGCAGGTCCTCCCAGATCGCCGGCGCGTCGGCGGGATCGAGCAGCAGCTCGATCCCGTCCTCGCCCGTGTATCCCGTGCCGCAGACAAGCGCCTCGCGGCCGAGCAGGATGCGCCGCGCCGCCTGCATGCGCGCGGGCAACGGGCTGTCGGCGATCGCCTGGACGAGCTCGCGCGCGACCGGGCCCTGGACGGCGAGCATGGCGTAGGAGTCGGCGACGTCGGCAACCTCGACGTCGAAGCCGCCCGCCTGGCCGCGCAGCCAGTCGACGTCGCGCTCGTGGTTGGCGGCGTTGGTCACCGTCAGGTAGCGGTCCGGCGCGAGGCGGTAGGTGAAGACGTCGTCGAGCACGCCGCCGTCCTGGTTGCAGATCAGCGCGTACTGCGCGCCGCCCACCGCCAGCCGCGCCATGTCGTTGGAGTACACGCGCTGCAGGAAGGCTTCGGCGTCGGGCCCGGAGAGCTCGACCTCGCCCATGTGCGAGACGTCGAAGACGCCGGCCCGGCTGCGCACCGCCTCGTGCTCGGCGCGGACCCCGCCGGCGTACTGGACGGGCATCTCCCAGCCCCCGAATGGCACGAGCTTGGCGCTCGCGTCCACGTGCGCCGCATACAGCGGTGTTCGCTTCAGCGTTGGCGTGGTCATGCTCACGAGGCTAGCGGAGCGCTCGGCGCTCCAGAGGGCCCGAAAGTACAACATTCTGTCGTGCCTCACCGGGCCGTAGAGTGGAGCGCGTGGACGCGCTGGGCAACCCCGGCCCGCCGCCCGTGGGCGCGCCGGGTTGGTACCCCGATCCTGCCGGCTCCGGAAGCTATCGCTACTGGGACGGCAGGCGCTGGACGGACGCCGTCTCGTCGGCGATCCCGCCCGCCGGGCCGCACGATGCCCGCGACGACGCGCGCACCTTCGCGCTCGCCGCGCACCTGTCGGCGCTGCTGAGCGTCTTCGTCGGCGTGCCGATCGCCGGCCCGCTCGTGGTCCTGCTCGCCAAGAAGGACGATCCGTTCGTACGCGGCCACGCCGCCGAGGCACTGAGCTTCAACCTCTCGGTCATGCTCTGCGCCGCCGTCCTGGTGATCGCCGGGCTGTTCCTGGTGATCGTTTGGCTGGCGCTGATCCCCCTGGCAGCCGCGTGGCTCGTCCTGACCTGCATCGCCGCGTCGAAGGCCGGGCAGGGCGAGACATACCGCTACCCGCTGACGATCCGCTTCGTCCACGATTAGGTGGCCGGATCTCGGCGAGCTGGCGGGCCGCCGCGTCGACGACCGCCGAGCGCTGGACCGCGCGGCGGCCCCCGACCATCTACGGTTCGCTGCATGTCCTCCGCCTGGCCGGCGCTCGACTACGACGCCTGGAGCGCGACGTGCGAGACGCTGCACGCCCACACGCAGGTGCTCGGCAAGCTGGCCGCGAAGCTCGCGCCGCCCGAGCCGCAGCTGCAGCATGCGGCGCTGCGGCTCACGGCGCGCGGCTGGGAGACCCTGCCGCTGCCGGCGCCCGACGACTCCGGAGCGCTCGTGGTCGCGCTCGACCTTCACGCGCACGAGGGCCTGGTCGAGCACAGTGACGGTCGCGTGGAGCGCGTGGCGCTCGCACCCGACCGGCCCGTCGCCGCGGTCACGCGCGAGCTGCTGGCGGCCGTACGCGGCCTTGGCGGCCCCGTCGAGATCGACCTCACGCCGCAGGAGACGCCGTGGACGACGCCGCTGGACGAGGACGAGGAGCACGCGAGCTACGACAGCGGGCAGGTGGCGACGTACGTCGCGGCCGCGACGCGGGTCGCGCTGGTCCTGGCGGCGTTCCGCGCCCCCTACCGCGGGCGCTCGACGCCGGTCAACGCCTGGTGGGGCTCCTTCGACCTCGCCGTGAACCTCTTCTCGGGGCTGTCGGCCAAGCCGCCCTCGGACGACTTCATCATGCGCAACGCGATGGACGCCCAGGAGGTCGCCGTCGGCTGGTGGCCGGGCAGCCCGGCGTATCCCAAGGCGGCGTTCTACGCCTACGCGCACCCGGCGCCGGAGAGCTTCGCGGGCGCCACGCTGTCACCCGCCGCCGCGCGCTGGGAGGCGCAGCTCGGCGAGTACGTGCTCGACTGGGACGACGTCATCGCCAGCGCCGATCCCCACGCCACGGCGCTCGAGTTCGCCCGCTCGGCGTTCCAGCACGCCTGCCTGGTGTGCGGCTGGGACCACGCGCTGGCCGCCAGCGCCGAGGGGACGCCGCCGCCGGTCGCGTAGGACGCCCCGGCCGCTTATCCGTCGTCGCCGAGGAACAGGTCGGCGTCCTCGCTACCTGAGGAAGGGCGGAATCTCGATCTCGTCGTCGGGGATCTCCAGCGAGGAGCGCTGGCGATCGTCGATGCGCGGGTTGCGATCCAGCCGGCGGGCGCTCTCGCGCGTCTCCTCGCGAGCGGTTCGCGGACGCGCGCGGCCGTGATCGAAGCCGGTCGCGATGACCGTCACGCGGACCTCGTCGCCCTGGCTCTCGTCGATGACCGCGCCGAAGATGATGTTCGCGTTTGGGGCCGCCGCCTCGCGGACGATCTCGGCGGCCTCGTTGACCTCGAACAGCCCGAGATCCTTGCCGCCGGTCATGTTCAGCAGGATGCCGGTCGCGCCCTCGACGTCCTCCTCGATCAGCGGGCTGGAGATCGCGATCCGCGCCGCCTCGGCAGCCCGGTTCTCGCCGTTGGACGTGCCGATGCCCATCAGCGCCGAGCCGGCGTCCTGCATGATCGTGCGCACGTCGGCGAAATCGAGGTTGATCAGGCCGGGGATCGTGATGAGGTCGGTGATGCCCTGGACGCCCTGGCGCAGGACGTTGTCGGCCTCGCGGAAGGCGTCGAGCATCGTCGTGCGGCGCTCGACGACCGCCAGCAGCTTCTCGTTGGGGATGACGATCAGCGTGTCGACGACCTCGCGCAGGCGCTCGATGCCATCCTCGGCCTGGCGCGTGCGCTGGCTGCCTTCGAACTCGAAGGGCTTGGTGACGACGCCGACGGTCAGCGCGCCGATCTCGTTCTTGGCGATCTCGGCGATGACGGGCGCCGCGCCGGTGCCCGTGCCGCCGCCCTCGCCCGCGGTGACGAAGACCATGTCGGCGCCCTTGAGCGCCTCCTTGATGTCGTCGCGCGACTCGGCCGCGGCGCCGAAGCCGATGTCGGGGTTGGCGCCGGCGCCGAGGCCCTTGGTCAGCTCGTGACCGATGTTGAGCTTGATGTCGGCGTCCGTCATCTGCAGCGCCTGCGCGTCCGTATTGGCCGAGATGAACTCCACGCCACGCAGCCCGGCGTCGACCATGCGGTTGACGGCGTTCGTGCCGCCGCCGCCGACGCCGACCACCTTGATGACGGCTAGATAGCTGCTGCTGGATTCCATGAGGACGCGTCCGACCCTTGAGTTAGCGTTGAGAGATTTGGCTCTCCGGCCCGATCGTGCGGAAAGCACAGTAAGCACGGGCCGGAACGGATGTCAACGCGAAGTCTACCCGCGCAAGAACGATTGCAGAACCCAGGACTCTCAACCTATGCAGGAGAATCGCGTTGGTGGTGCCATGAACCTATAGTTGAGGTTCAGAGTTCTCCGGTCGCGGCTGCATTCCGCCGGCAACCGGCCGCTCGGGAATCCGCAGATCGACATACGATGCGGCGCGCGATGTGCGGTGCGCGAGCACCAGTGCCGCGGCGCCCCACTTCGCGTCCAGGCGTGCCTCGGGGCCGAAGTAGAGCTTCGGGCCGTTGTCCATCGCGGCGGCGAGGCCGCGCGGACCGCGGTAGACGCGGCCGACCCGCGCACGCAGCGGGCGCGGCGCCGCCGCCAGCAGCCGGATCGCGCCGAGCGTCTCCCCGCGGCCAAGCCGGTCCCCGGCGGGGATCGAGCGCACGCCGACGGTCGGCAGGCCGCGCGTGGTGGTGCCCCGCAGCAGCGTGCCGTCGGCGGCGACCGCGGTCAGGCCGCCGCCCGACGCGCGCAGCGCCGCCACGGCCTCGTAGGCGTTGACGACGATCCGCAGGCCGTGCGGGAAGTCGGTCTCCGTCCGCACGCTGCGCACGACCGGGAACTGGCCGACCGCGCCGAGCAGCGCGTCCTCGCGCACGTGGAGCGTCGTCATGGTCAGCCCCTCGGCCCGCAGCGCGCGCCGGATCTGCGCGGCCTCCGACCCCCCGACGCCGTCGACCGAGACGCGCTGGACCCGCACGAGTGAGCTGTCACGAAGCCACAGCGCGAACGGGGCGAGCACCACGAGCAGCAGGGCGACGCCGAGGACCACGCGCGTTCGGCGGCGGGCGAACGAAGCCATCGCCGGTGGGTTTCGCCGCCACCGCCGCAGACCCTTCCCGGATGGTTGATTGCGCAACCAGCACCGTCATCTACACGCGTTTCGCGGCCCTGGCCGCGAAATCAACCATCTAGGGTGCCTGCCGATGTCCACGCCGCCGCTCTCCGAGCTGACCACGCTGCGTCTCGGCGGGCCGGCCGCGCGGCTGGTGACGGCCGAGGACGACGACGCGCTCGTCGAGCTCGTGCGGGCCGCCGACGCCGCGCAGGAGCCGCTGCTCGTGCTCGCCGGCGGCAGCAACGTCGTCGTCGCCGACGAGGGGTTCGCGGGCACGGTCGTGCGCGTCGCCACACGCGGCGTGCGGTCGTTCGCGATGAGCGACGGCCGCCTGCAGCTCGACGTCGCCGCGGGCGAGAGCTGGGACGCGCTCGTGGCCGCCTGCGTCGAGCAGGAGCTGTCGGGCGTCGAGGGGCTCTCCGGGATCCCCGGTAGCGTCGGCGCGACGCCGATCCAGAACGTCGGCGCCTACGGCCAGGAGGTCGCCGACGTCATCCTCGGCGTGCGCGCGCTGGACCGCCTGACCGGCGACGTGCACGAGCTCGACAACGAGGCCTGCCTGTTCGACTACCGCTCCAGCGCCTTCAAACGCGACCCGGGCCGCTGGCTCGTCCTGCGGGTGCGCCTGGCGCTCGAGCGCACGCCGGACTCCGAGCCCGTGCGCTACGCGGAGCTCGCCGCGCGGCTGGGAGTCGGCGAGGGCGAGCGTGCGCCGCTGGCGCGGGTGCGCGAGGCGGTGCTCGCGCTGCGCCGCGGCAAGGGCATGGTGCTCGACCCCGACGACCCCGACACCGTGAGCGCGGGCTCGTTCTTCACCAACCCGATCCTGCGCGCGCGTGACTTCGACGCCTTCGCCCGGCGCGCCGCCGACCGCCTCGGCGCGGACGTGCGCCCGCCGGCGTGGCCGGTCGAGGAGCGTGCCGTCAAGACATCCGCGGCCTGGCTGATCGAACGCGCGGGCTTCAAGCGCGGCCACGGCAACCCGCGCGGCATCGCGATCTCCTCCAAGCACACGCTCGCATTGACCAACCGCGGCGCCGGCACGACCGCGGAGCTCGTCGCGCTCGCGCGCGAGATCGCCGGGGGCGTACACGAGGCGTTCGGCGTGCAGCTCAGGCCAGAGCCGGTCTTCGTCGGACCGCAGTGGTGACGCGCTCCGACCCGGCTCAGGCAGCCTCGATGCCCGATGCGCCCTGCGCGTCGGCGGCCACGAGCCGGCGACCGAGCGCATCGACGTCGCCGGCGCCGAGCACGAGACACAGGTCGCCCGTTCGCAGCGTGGCGCGCAGCAGCCGTTCGGCGGCGTCGAAGTCGGGCGCCCACGAGACGGGCCGGCCGCACGCGGCGTCGGCGGCGTGCTCGGCGATCCGCAGCCCCGTGACGCCTGGGAAGTCAGACGCGCGCTCGCGGGAGGGGTAGACGTCGAGCACCACGGCGGCGTCGGCCTGCGCGAGCGCGGCGCCGAACTCGCGTGCGAGCAGCTCGGTGCGCGAGAAGAGATGCGGCTGGAAGACCGCGACGACGCGCGGGGGCGCGAGTGTGCGCGCGGCGGCGATCGTCGCGCGCAGCTCGGTCGGGTGATGGGCGTAGTCGTCGACGACGAGCGCGCCGGACGCTGTCCGCCCGAGACGCTCGAAGCGGCGCCCGGCGCCGCGGAAGTCGGCGAGCGTCCCGGCGAGCTGGGTCCGCGGCGCGCCGGCGATCGTGCACGCCGTCAGCGCCGCGGCGGCGTTGGCGACGTTGTGGGCGCCAGGCACGCCGAGGCTGACGACCTGCCCGGCCCAGACGAAGCGCGAGCCGTTGGCGCTCAGCTCGATGTCCGACGCACCGGCGAAGGCGGCCTCGACGATGCCGACGCGATCCAGGAACGACTCGGCGGTGGGCACGTCGGCGACGACGCGGCGCAGCGCGTTACAGAGAAACGCACCAAAGGCCCGCTCGAGCTCGACGTGCGAGGCATACGTCGTGTGGTGGTCGAGCTCGATGTTCGTCACCACGCCGATCTCCGGCGTGAGCTTGAGAAATGAGCGATCCGACTCGTCGGCCTCGACCACGAGCCACTCGCCCGCGCCGTACGCGGCGTTCGTTGCCTGACCGCCCTCGCCGGGCGGTCGCAGCTCGCCGCCGATGACGAAGGTCGGCTCCCAGCCGAGCGACAGCAGCGCGTGGGCCGCCATCGACGCCGTCGTCGTCTTGCCGTGCGTCCCGGCGATCGCGATCGTCCGCCGCAGCCGGCTGAGCTCGCCCAGCAGCGCGCCGCGGTGGATCTCGCGCAGGCCTCGCGCGCGCCCCGCGGCGCGTTCGGCGTTGTCCGCGCCGATCGCGGTCGAGACGACGAGCTCGACGTCGTCACCGGCGGGCACGTTGGCGCCGTCGTGGCCCACGACCGCCGCGATCCCCGTGTCGATCACCCGCTCGAGGTACGGCGACGGCGCCTGGTCTGAGCCCGTGACGGTCGCGCCGAGCTCGGCGGCGATCAGCGCCAGCCCGCTCATCCCGGCCCCGCCGATGCCGACGAAGTGCAGCCGCCGCCCCTTCCATTCGCTCATCGCGGCGGCCCCCGCACGGCCGCCGCGGCGAGCAGCTCGTCGGCGACCGCCTGCGCGGCATCGGGCCGCGCGAGCGCCGCCGACGCCGTCGCCATCGCCTGCAGCCGCGACGGGTCGCCGAGCAGCCCGCCGACCTCGCTGCGCAGCCGCGCCGCCGTCAGCTCGCCGTCGGGCACGACGGCTGCCGCGCCGGCCGCCTGCATCCAGCGGGCGTTGGCGGTCTGGTGATCGGCGCTCGCATGCGGATAGGGCACGAGGATCGCCGGCTTGCCGGCCGCCGCGATCTCGAAGATCGACCCGCCGGCGCGGGCGACGCACAGATCGCAGGCCGCGAGCGCCTCACCGAGGTCGTCGATGTACGGGCGCAGGTCGTAATGGGCGCCGTCCACGCGTGGCGCGAGCGCGGCGTGGTCGCGCGTGCCGGCCGCGTGGAGGACGTGGAAGGGGGCTGCCGTGAAGGCCTCGACCGCCGCCTCGTTGATCGTGCGCGCCCCGAGGGAGCCGCCGAACACGAGCACACACTGCTCGCCGTCGTGCAGGTCAAAGCGCGCACGAGCAGCGGCGACGTCGCTCGCCGGCGGCGGCACGGGCCGCCCCGTGACGCGGTAGCGCGACCCGTCGCGGCCCGCGATCTGGTACGCCAGGCAGACGCGGCGCGCACCCGGGGCCAGCAGCCGGTTCGTGATGCCGAGGTGGCTGTCGGCTTCGGTCAGCACGAACGGCACGCGCCGCGCGAGCGCCGCCAGGCCGACCGGCCCGGCGACGTAGCCGCCCCCGCCGAGCACCGCCGCGGGGCGCAGCTCGCCGAGGATCCTGCTGGCCACGCCGAGCGCCGCCCCCGCGCGCAGCACGGCGCGCGCGGCCCGCAGCGGGTTGGTCCGGCTCAGCCCCTCGACGCGGATCGTGCGCAGCTCGTAGCCGGCGGCGGGAACGAGCTCAGCTTCCGCGCGCTCGCCGCCGACGAAGACGACCTCAGCGCCCGCCGCCGTCAGCCGCTCGGCCACGGCCAGCGCCGGCACGACGTGCCCGGCTGTCCCGCCGGCGGCGATCAACACTCTCTGCACCGCGTGATCCTCGCGCATCCTCGTCCCGGCCGGCGGGCTCCCCCGGCAGGGCGACCAGATGGCTCGTGCTGCGCGCGGCGATGTTCAGCAGCAGCCCCATCGTCGCCAGCAGCACGAGCAGCGAGCTCGAGCCCGAGGAGATGAACGGCAGCGGCACGCCGGTCAGCGGCGCGAGCCCCAGCACCGCGAAGATGTTCAGCAGCGCCTGGCACATGATCAGCGCGGTCAGCCCGGCGGCGAGCAGCTGCGCATAGCGCGTGGCGGCGGTCTTCGCGGTGCGCAGGCCGGCGTAGCCGATCAGGCCGTAGAGGAAGAGCAGTCCGCAGACCCCGGCGATGCCGAGCTCCTCCCCGATCACCGCGAGGATGAAGTCCGTGTGCGCCTCGGGCAGGTAGAAGACCTTCTGCACCGACTCGCCCAGGCCGACGCCGAAGAACCCGCCCGAGCCCAGCGCGATCTGCCCCTGGACGGACTGAAAGCCGACGGAGTCGGCGTGTGCCCAGGGGTTCATGAACGCCGTCAGCCGCGCCGCGCGGTAGGGCTCGATCAGGATGAAGAGCATCACGAGCACGACGCCGATCCCGGCGATCCTGCCGATCAGGCCCAGCGGGATCCCGGCGACGAGCAGCAGCGCGCCGAGCGTGAAGGCGATGACGAGCGAGGTGCCGAGATCCGGCTGCGAGGCGATCAGCAGCATCGCGGCGCCGGCGACGAGCAGCAACGGGCCGGTGACGCCCTTGACCGTCCTCAGCCGGGCAGGCGTCGTCGCAAGCAGCCCGGCCGCGTAGAGCACGAGCGCGAGCTTCATGAGCTCCGACGGCTGGAACTGCAGCGGTCCGACCCCCAGCCAGCGCCGCGCGCCGTTGATCTCGATGCCGATGCCGGGGATCTTCACGGCGACCAGCAGCACGAACGACAAGCCCAGCAGCGCGGGCGTGAAGCGCGGCAGCAGCTCCAGGCCGCCGCGCGCGAGCAGCTGCATGACGACGAGGCCGATCGCGCCGAAGCCGAGGTACTTGACGAGGTACATCGTGCCGTCGCCCTGCCCCTCGAGCAGCGTGCGCGCCGAGGACGCGCTGTAGACCATGACCGCGCCCGCGGCGAGCAGGCACAGCGTCGCGGTGAAGAGGATGTTGTACTCGACGGGCTTTGGCTTGTGCCGTGATCTGGGCACGGCGGAGGCGCGCATCGGCCGGGCGGCGGAGGCCATCCCAGGCCCTTCGACGCGGCCGCGGCGACTCCTGTCGCGGCCGGACGCTACGTCGTGGCGGGCTTGGCGCCGCCGGTGGCCGACGGCGGTTGGGCGTCTGGGTGCTTGGACTTGACCTCGATGACGACCCTGTCCTTGCCGGTGCCGTAGACGTGCAGCACGCGATCGTCGCGCTCGACGCGCTTGAAGACCGCGCCCTCGCGCGGGTTGCCGTCCACCTGGTTGAGGTAGCGACCCTTGTCGGGGCCGTTCTCGACACGCGAGTACGGATGGCCCGCAACCTTCTTGGTCTGCTCGTTGTCGGGACGCGTCTCGGCCTTGACCGTGTTGGGAGCGGTGTTCGCGAAGCGCTCGAGCTGACCGGCGAAGCTCGTGCCGCGGACGGCGGTCGACCTGGCCACCGCGGCGTTCGTGTGCGACAGCCGGCTGGCGTCGGCGACGGACGCCGTCTGGATCGGGTCAATCATCAGCCTGGTAGTCGGACTCCGCGGTGGATTCTTGAGTTCGGCGGCGCGGGCGTCCCCTTGCGTGGCCTCGAGACAACCGACCAGAAAGCGGGCAAGCAGCGCGCACCGGGAGCCGCAGGCATTACCGTCGAGACCTGGACAAACCTAGGCTTAGAAAAGGATGGTTTACGACGGAGTCTTGACAAAACATTGTCCGGTTCGGCACAGTTGCCCCGATGCCCACCGTCGGATCAGGCTCGCTGGTATCGCTGCGGGAGCGCAACCGCCGCGAGCTGCTCGACACGCTGCGCCGGCGCGGCAGCGCCAGTCGCGCCGATCTTGCCCGCCTGACGGGGCTGTCGCGCTCGACGGTCTCGACGCTGGTCTCCGAGCTGCAGGCGAGCGGCATGGTCGTCGAGCAGGAGCCGACCGACACGCGCGTCTCCCAGCAGGGCCGGCCGCCCACGCTGCTCACGCTCGACCGCTCCGCCGGCCTCGTGCTCGGCATCGACTTCGGCCACGAGCGCGTCCACGTCGCGATCGCCGACCTCTCGCGCACGATCCTCGCCGAGGCCGTCCACGAGCTCGACGTCGATCGCTCGGCGGCGCAGGCGCTCGCGGTCGCCGTGACGCTGACCGACCAGGTCGTCGAGGCCGCCGACATCGATCGCGACCGCATCCTCGGTGCCGGCGTCGGCCTGTCGGGGCCGATCGACGTCGCCGCGGGCGCCGTACACGCGGGCAAGATCCTGCCCGGCTGGGCGGGCGTGCGGCCCGTCGAGGAGCTCGCCGCGCGCCTGAGCCTGCGCGTGCACCTCGACAACGACGCGAACCTCGGCGCGCTGGCGGAGGTCACGCTCGGCGCGGGTGTCGGTGCCCGCGACGCGATCTACATCATGGCCTCCGGCGGCGTCGGCGCCGGCCTGATCCTCGGCGGCGACCTGTACCGCGGCACCGGTGGCACGGCCGGCGAGCTCGGGCACGTGCTCGTCGACGAGACCGGCCCGATCTGCCGCTGCGGCAACCGCGGCTGCCTGGAGATGATGGCCGGCGGCCGCGCGATCATCGAGCTGCTGCGCCCCAGCCACGGCGACGACCTCACGCTCGACGAGGTCATCGCGCTCGTCGCCGAGGGCGACTCCGGCGCGCGCCGGGCGATCGCCGATGCCGGCCGCGTGCTCGGCCGCTCGGTGGCAGCCTTCGTCAACGCCTTCAACCCCGAGCTCGTGATCGTCGGCGGCAAGCTCAGCGCTGCCGGCGACGTCCTGCTCGATCCCCTGCGGGAAGCGGTCCACCGCTACGCCATCCCCTCGGCGGCGGAGGACGTTCGCATCACCCGCGGCGTGCTGGGCGAGCGTGCCGAGGTCCTCGGCGCGCTCGAGCTCGCAGCACGGCAATCCGACGTCGCAGCCCCGGCGGCGCCCATCCCGGTAACGGACCACCCACAGGAAAGGCACTGACATGATGTTCATGCGAGGAGGAACTCGTCTTCGAGCTGGATCGCTGGCGGTCGCCACCGGCGCCGCGGCGCTGGCACTGTTCGTCGCGGGCTGCGGCGACGACGACGAAGGCGACAGCGCATCGTCGTCTTCAGGCGACGCCAAGGCCGGCAAGGTCGCCGTCCTGCTGCCGGACTCGAAGTCCTCAGTTCGGTGGGAGAGCGTCGACCGGCCGTTTCTGAAGGCGGCCTTCGAGAAGGCGGGTGTCGACGCGGAGATCCAGAACGCCGAGGGCGACAAGTCCGCCCAGCAGCAGCAGGCCGAGCAGACGATCACGAACGGCGCGAAGGTGCTGCTGCTCGTCAACCTCGACTCGGGCAGCGGCGCGGCGATCGCGGCCAACGCCAAGTCGCAGGGCGTCAAGGTCATCGACTACGACCGCCTGACGTTGAAGGGCGACTCGGACTACTACGTCTCCTTCGACAACGAAGAGGTCGGGCGCCTGCAGGGCCAGGGCCTCGTCGACTCAAGCAGATCCCGGTCACCGGCCAGGACGCGACGCTGCAGGGCATCCAGAACATCGTCAACGGCGACCAGTGCATGACCGTCTACAAGGCGATCAAGAAGGAGGCCGACGCGGCCTCCGCGCTGGCGATCTCCCTGGCCAAGGGCGAGGAGCCCAGCGGCGTCACCGAGTCGGTCAACAACGAGACCAAGGACGTGCCGTCGGTGCTGCTCAAGCCGGTCGCCGTCACCAAGGAGAACATCAAGGAGTACCTGGGCGAGCCGGACTTCCCCAAGCAGACCGAGATCTGCGCGGGCAAGCTCGCCAGCAAGTGCAAGGCGGCCGGGCTGTCATGACCGCGACCACCGATGACGGGGGGCCGCGCGAGCGGTCCCCCGGCGCGGTGCCGATCCTGGAGCTCAAAAAAGTCTCCAAGCGCTTCGGCGCCGTGCAGGCACTTCACGAGGTGAACTTCGACGTCCGCGCCGGCGAGGTCAGCGCGCTCGTCGGCGACAACGGCGCCGGCAAGTCCGTGACGATCAAGTGCATCGCGGGCATCTATCCCATCGACAGCGGCGAGATCCTCTGGGAGGGCAAGCCCGTCGCGATCCATGGTCCGAAGGACTCGGCGGCGCTCGGGATCGAGATCGTCTACCAGGACCTCGCGCTCGCCGACAACCTCGACGTCGTGCAGAACATGTACCTCGGCCGCGAGGAGATCACCCCGTTCCACGCGCTCGACGAGACGAAGATGGAGCGGCGCTGCAGCGAGACGCTCAGCTCCCTGTCGGTGACGACGATCCGCTCCGTGCGCCAGACCGTGGCGGGCCTGTCGGGCGGCCAGCGCCAGTCGATTGCGGTCGCCAAGGCCGTCATGTGGAACTCGCGCCTGGTGATCCTCGACGAGCCGACGGCGGCGCTCGGCGTCGCGCAGACGCGCCAGGTGCTCGACCTCGTCAAGCGTCTCGCCGAGCAGGGCCTCGCGGTCATGCTCGTATCGCACAACCTGCACGACATCTTCGAGGTCGCCGACCGGATCACGGTCCTGCGCCTCGGCCAGGACGTCGCGCGCTTCAACACGAAGGACACGACCCAGCGCGAGGTCGTCGAGGCGATCACCGCGGGCAAGCTGTCGACCGTTCCCGGCCAAGAGGCGGAGGTCCACGCATGACGGCGCCCGACCGCTCGACCGTCGCCCGCGTCGAGCGAGCCCGGAGGTCCTGGCGATGAGCGCGATCACCCCACCCCTTCCGACTCCGGCGACCGCGCCCACCGCGACGATCGGCGCCTACGCCAAGCGCTGGGCCGACAACGTGCGCGGCGGGGAGCTCGGCAGCCTGCCGATCATCCTCGGCCTGCTCGTCATCTGCGTCGTCTTCCAGGTCCAGAACGACCGCTTCCTGACGGCCGGCAACTTCGTCAACCTCATGGTCCAGGGCGCTGCGTTCGCGATCGTGGCGATGGGCATCGTCTTCGTGCTGCTGCTCGGCGAGATCGACCTCTCGGTCGGCTACGTCAGCGGCGTGGCGGGCGTGCTCACGGCGCTGCTGCTACTGCCCGACGGCTCGCAGGTGCCGACGTCCGTGGCGATCCTCGCCGCGCTCGGCTCCGGCGTCATCATCGGCGCGCTGCACGGGGTGATCATCACGAAGGTCGGCATCCCGTCGTTCGTCGTGACGCTCGCGGGGCTGCTGGGCTGGAACGGCGTCGTGCTGCTGCTGATCGGCAGCCGCGGCACCGTCGTGCTGCAGGACGACTTCGTCATCGGCTTCGCCAACGACTTCGTCGGCAAGAGCACCGCCTGGGTGCTCATGCTGCTGGCCGTCGGGGCGTATGCCGCCATCCAGCTCTGGGGCCTGCGCAAGCGCGCGTCCGCGGGGCTGTCGAACGACCCGCTGCTGATCGTCGGACTGCGGATTCTCGGGCTGTTCGTCGCCCTCGCGGTCGTCGTCTACATCGTCAACCAGGATCGCGGGCTGCCGTACGTCGCCGTCCTCGTCGGCGTGCTGCTCGTGTTCTGGACCTACGTGCTGCGGCGCACGCGCTTCGGCCGCTACGTCTACGCGGTCGGTGGCAACGCCGAGGCCGCGCGCCGGGCCGGCATCGACGTCGACCGGATCAAGATCATCTGCTTTGCGATCTGCTCGCTGATGGCGGCCGTCGGCGGCATCGTGCTCGCCTCGCGCCTGCGCTCGGTGGACACGAACGCGGGCGGCGGCGAGATCCTGCTGTACTCGATCGCGGCGGCCGTGATCGGCAGCACGAGCCTGTTCGGCGGGCGCGGCCACATCAAGTCCGCCCTGCTCGGGGCGCTCGTGATCGCCGGCATCGCCAACGGCCTGGGCCTGCTCGGCCTCAGCTCGGGGACGAAGTTCGTCGTCACCGGCCTGGTGCTGCTGCTCGCCGTCGCCGTCGACTCGATCTCGCGCCGCGGTCGCGAGCAGTCAGGCCGAGCGTGACCAGACCCGCGGAGGGCCTCACGGGGAAGGTCGCGCTCGTCACCGGCGCCAGCCGCGGCATCGGTGCCGCGGTTGCGCGCCGGCTGGCGGACGCCGGCGTCGCGCTCGGCCTCGGCGCGCGCAGCGGCGACGACCTCGGGATCGCGGGCGCGGTGACTCTCCCCACCGACGTCCGCGAGCCCGCGCAGGTCGATGCGCTCGTAGCGGCGACGGTCGAGGCGCACGGGCGCCTGGACATCGTCGTCGCCAACGCCGGCGTCGGCGCGTACGGACCGTTCCTCGAGCTCGACCGCGAGCAGCTCGAGCTCATGATCGACGTCAACCTCAAGGGCGTCATATACACGGCGCGGGCCGCGCTGCCCCACCTGCTGCAGGCGGGCGGCGGCGACTTCGTGTCGCTCGCGTCCGTCGCGGGGGTCAACGCGTTTCCGGGCGAGGCTGTCTACAACGCGTCGAAGTTCGGCCAGGTCGGGTTCACGCGCGCGCTGGACCTCGAGCTGCGCGAGCACGGCGTGCGCTGCACGTCGATCTGCCCCGGCGGCGTGGCGACGGACTTCGCGATCGGCACTGGGCGTACGCCCGACATGCCCGAGCTCGCGGAGATGATGAGCGCCGGCGACGTCGCCGACGTCGTGCTGTTCGCGCTCACGCGGCCGCGCTCGATGCGGCTCATGACGACGACGTTCCGGCCGATGGGCGAGGCCTCGTGGGGATAGCCTGGGGCATCCTGTCGACGGCCCGGATCGCCGGGCGCCTCGCCGAGGGGGCCCGCGCGACCGCCGACGCCGACGTCGTCGCGGTCGGCAGCCGCAACGCGCGGTCGGCGCAGGCGTTCGCTGACGCGCACGGCATCCCCCGCGCGCATGGCTCCTACGAGGCGCTGCTGGCTGATCCCGACGTCGAGGCTGTCTACATCCCGCTGCCCAACAGCCTGCACGTGGAGTGGACGATGCGGGCGCTGGACGCCGGCAAGCACGTGCTCTGCGAGAAGCCGATCGACCGCCGCCCCGAGCAGGTCGCGCGGGCCTTCGACCTCGCACGGGCGCGCGGCCTCGTGCTGAGCGAGGCGTTCATGTGGCGCCACCACCCGCAGACCGCGCGGCTGCGGTCGCTGCTGGACGACGGCGCAATCGGCGACGTGCGGCTCGTGCGCGCCTGCTTCTCGTTCATGCTGGCCGCGGACGTCGACGTGCGGCTGAACCCGGCGCTCGACGGCGGCGCCCTGATGGACGTCGGCTGCTACGCCGTCAGCGGCGTGCGGTTCGTCGCGGGCGGCGAGCCGCTCAGCGTCTCGGCGGAGGCCGTGACCGGCCCGACCGGGGTCGACCTGCGTCTCGGTGGGCTGCTGCGCTTCGACGGCGACGTGGTCGGGATGATCGACTGCGGACTGGATCTGCCGAGCCGCGGCGAGCTCGAGATCTCCGGCAGCGAGGGGCGCATCGTGCTCACCGACCCGTGGCACTGCATCGCCCCGAAGATCGTCGTCGAGCGTGGCTTGGAGCGCGAGGTCGTGGAGATCGCGCCCGCCGACAGCTACGCGCTCGAGCTCAACGACATGGCGGCGGCGATCCGCGGCGAGCGCGCACCGCTGCTCGGGCGCGCCGACGCGCTCGGGCAGTCGCGGACGATCGACGCGCTGTATCGCTCGGCCGCCGAAGGCCACGCGGTCCCGGTCGGATGAGCGGCGCGCCGCGGGTCGCGATCGCCGGCTACGGCCTGGCCGGCGAGGTCTTCCATGCCCCGCTGGTCGCCACTACCGCTGGGCTGTCGCTGGTCGCGGTCACCACGTCCGACGCCCGGCGCGCGGCGCGCGCGCGGGCGGCCCACCGGGGCGTCGCCGTCTACGCGGACGCCGACGAGCTGCTGCGGCAGGCGGGGGACGACATCGACCTGCTCGTCGTCGCGACGCCGAACCGGCTGCACGTGCCGGTCGCGCGCGCGGCGCTGGCCCGGCGCATCGCGGTCGTCATGGACAAGCCAATCGCGGCCGCCGCCGCGCCGGCGGCCGCGCTGGTGGACGACTTCGAGGCCGCGGGCGTCCCCTTCACGGTGTTCCAGAACCGCCGGTGGGACGGCGACTTCCTGACCGTGCGACGGATCGTCGAGTCCGGCGAGCTGGGGACCGTCACCCGCCTGGAGTCGCGCTACGAGCGCTTCCGGCCCGATGTCGACGCCGCGGCATGGCGCGAGCTGGCGGCCGTCGAGGCGGGCGGTGGCCTGCTGCTCGACCTCGGCGCGCACCTGATCGATCAGGCGATGACGCTGTTCGGGCAGCCCGCGCGCGCGTACGCCGAGGTCGCCGTACGCCGCCCCGGCGCGCAGGTCGACGACGACGTCTTCGTCGCGCTGGAGCATGCCGGCGGCGTGCGCTCGCATCTGTGGATGAGCGCGATCGCGCCCGTCGGCGGGCGCACGCTGCGCGCGAGCGGGACGCGGGCCGGCGTCGAGACGCCGGGCCTGGACCCGCAGGAGGAGCAGCTCGCCGCGGGCATGGCACCGGGCGACGAGGGCTGGGGCGTGGGCCAGCCCGCGCGCTGGGTCGACGAGCGCGGCGAGCGCACGCTGCCGCTCGAGCGCGGCGCCTACGAGGAGTTCTACGCCGGCGTTCGCCGCGCGCTGGCCGACGGGACGGCGATGCCCGTCGACCCGCGTGACAGCGTCGCCGCGCTGCGCGTCATCGAGGCGGCACGGCGCAGCGCCCGGTCCGCGGCGGTCATCGAGATGGCGCGTGAGGAGGGGTCGTGAAGACGGGCCGCGGCGTCTACGCGTTCTCCGGCGCGTGACCCTCCTCGCGGGCCTCGACGTCGGCACGTCGTCGGTCAAGGGGCTGCTCGTGCGCGCCGGCGACGGCGTGGTCGTCGCGCGTGCCGAGGTCGAGCACCCGCTATCGATGCCGCAGCCCGGCTGGGCCGAGCAGGCTCCCGAGGACTGGTGGACCGGCGCGCGCGCGGTGCTCGACGCGCTCGGCGCCGAGGCGGAGATCGCGAGCATCGGGCTGACCGGGCAGATGCACGGCCTCGTGGCGCTGGATGCGAGCGACCGCGTGCTGCGGCCTGCGATGCTGTGGAACGACGGGCGCACCGGCACGCAGTGTGCCGAGATCGAGCAGCGTGTCGGCCTGCAGACGCTGATCGAGCGCACCGGCAACCGTGCCCTGCCGGGCTTCACCGCGCCCAAGCTGCTGTGGCTCGCGCGGCACGCGCCCGACGTCTACGCGCGCATCGCGCGCGTGCTGCTGCCCAAGGACTACGTCCGGCTGCGGCTGTGCGGCGAGCACGCGACGGACGTCGCCGATGCCTCCGGGACGCTGCTGTTCGACGTCGCGCGGCGGCGCTGGAGCGACGCGATGGCCGAGGCGCTCGAGGTCGACCCGGCCTGGCTGCCGCGCGCGCTGGAGTCGCCGCAGCTCAGTGGCACGACGCCCGGCGGGGTGCCCGTCGCCGCCGGCGCCGGTGACCAGGCGGCCGGCGCGCTGGGCGTCGGCGTCGACCGGCCGGGTCCCGCCTCGGTCGTGCTCGGCACGTCGGGCGTCGTCTTCGCCGCCTCGGACGCGTTCGCCGCCGACCCCGAGGCCCGCGTCCACGCGTTCTGCCACGCCGTCCCAGGCGCCTGGCACAGCATGGGCGTGATGCTCTCCGCGGCGGGCTCGCTGCGCTGGCTGCGCGACGTGGTGGCGCCCGGTGGCGAGTTCGCCGCGCTGCTGGCCGAGGCCGAGCGCTGGGAGCCGGGCGCCGAGGGCCTGACGTTCCTGCCGTACCTCGCCGGCGAGCGCACCCCGCACGCCGACCCCGACGCGCGCGGCGCGTTCACCGGGCTGTCGCTGCGCCACGACCGCGGCGCGCTCGTGCGAGCGGTGCTCGAGGGTGTCGCGTTCGGGCTGCGCGACGGACTGGACCTCGTCTGCCAGCTGTCGGGACGGCCCACGCTCGGGCGCGTCTCCGGCGGTGGTGCGCGCAGCCGGCTGTGGCTGCAGATCCTCGCCTCGGTGCTCGAGCTGCCGCTGCAGCGCACGGCAGTCGACGAGGGCGCGTCGTTCGGCGCGGCGCTGCTGGGCGGGGTCGCCGCCGGCGAGTTCGCCGACGTCCACGAGGCGGTCGCGGCGTGCGTGCGCCCCGGCGAGGTCGTCGAGCCGGTGGCGGAGTGGATCGAGCCCTACCGCGCCGTGCGCGAGCGCTTCGTCACGCTGTACCCGGCGCTGCGGGCGATCGCGTGAGACCGTCCTGCTGTGCGACCGGCGGCGGCGCTCGGCGTGGTAGATCCGCGCCCCTGCGTCGTGCTGGAGACGCGCGATCTGCTCGGCGTGCCGGAGATCGCCGCGCGGCTCGTGGCCTGACGCTATCCTCGCGCGCCGTGGGCAAGGCCAGCAAGAAAGATCCGATTCGCAAGCTGCTGGCGGACCTCCCGCCGGCGCTGTTCCTCGGCAACCCCGCGGGAACCGTGGCGATCATGCAGGACAAGGTGATCGATGCCGGCGGCGACCCCGACGCGGTGCTGGAGTGGGTCCGCGAGCACGGCGGCTATCCCGACAAGACGTTCGGCGTCCGCGCGCGGCAGGGGTTCGACATGCGACCCAAGGCGCCGAGCAAGCACTACTACGTGGTACCGGAGGACGCGCTGAAGTAGCGCAGCGGTCAGCCGACCGACCGCGCGATGCGCAGCAGCTCGCCGGCAGGCTGCTCGGCCTCGAGGCGCAGCAGCAGCTCGCCGCGCTCCCACAGCAGCGTGTTCTTCGCCAGGCGCGGCTCGGAGACGATCGTGCCTCCGCCGGGCTGGTGAAACAGCACGACATGGCGCCCACGCAGCTGCAATCCGGGCCGGCCGCCGATCTGCACGCGACGGGCACGCCGCGTAACGAGCTTCTCGACGTAGCGCCGCGTGCTGCCCGGCACCTGGGTGAAGAGGATCGGACGGCCGGAGCGGGCGCGGTACACGAAGGTCACCGCGTCGCCGTCGGCGTAGACCGCGGCGGGTGTGCCGAGCGTGGCGGGACGAACGAGCCTGTAGCCCGCCAGCCGCTGCGCGTCGGCGAGTGAGTAGCGGTCGCCGAGCGCGAGCGCACCGCCGAGCGACGCCGGCGGCAGCTCGCGCACCTGGGTCACGCTCGCGCCCCGCAGCCCGAGGCGCTCGAGCAGCTGCGAGCCGGCCCCGGGCGTCGCGAGCACGCCGCCGCCGACGACGAGCGCGAGCAGGGCGGCCAGCAGCGGCCGGCGCGGGCGACGACGCCGCACGGGCGCGGGTGCCGGAGCCGGCGCGATCTGCGCCCGCACGCTGGCGGCCAGATCTGGCGTCGGCGGCCAGGTCGCGGCGGCGGCGAGCTGCTCCAGGCGCTCGTGTAGCTCAGGCATGCAGCACCTCCGTCCCGGCCTGCGCGCGCAGCCGCTCGAGCGCCCGCGACAGGCGCGACTTGACCGTCCCGACGCGGCAGCCGAGCGCGGCCGCGGTCTCGGCCTCGGTCAGCTCGAGCAGGTAGCGACAGGCGATCACCTGTCGGTCGCGCTCGTCGAGTCGCTGCACCGCCGCCGCGAGCGCGCCGTCGCGCTCGGCGACGAGCAGCGCCAGCTCCGGCGACGGTGCGCCCTCGGCGCCCGCCCCGTGCGCGAACGCGCGCAGCGCGAGCGCCTCGCGGCGCCCGGCGGCGCGGCGCCGGTTGCGCGCCTCGTTGGCCACGATCGCCAGCAGCCACGGGCGAAACGGGCGCGTGCGGTCAAAGCGCGGCAGCGCACGCCAGGCCTTGACGAAGGCGTCCTGCGCGGCCTCCTCGGCGTCGGCGGCGTTGCGCGCGAGCACGAGCGCGGTGCGAAATGCGAGCTGCTGATGGAGGCGCACGAGCTGTTCGTAGGCGTCGAGGTCTCCCCCGCAGGCGCGGGCGAGCAGGATCGACTCGCTTTGGGGGGCGTGCTGCAGAACCGCTAGCTCTACACCGTCGGCGAGGAGGAGGTTCCCGCCAACGCGCGCGCCGTGCTCGCGCCGTTACGTGACGAGCGCCTTGAAGGCGCGCCCGCGCGCCTCGAAGTCCGCGAACTGATCGAAGCTCGCGCAGGCCGGCGACAGCAGCACGACGTCGCCCTCCACGGCGGCGGCCCGCGCACGGTCGACCGCGGTCGCCAGGTCGCCGCACTGCTCCCCGCCCGCGTCGCGCCCGATCCGCTCGCCGTCCGCGCCGATCAGGTAGGTGCGGTACGCCCTGCCGCGCAGCGCGGCGAAGTCCTGCCCCTTGTCCAGGCCGCCGAGGATCAGGTGCACCTGCACCTCGGGCGCGAAGCTCGCCAGCGCGACGAGCGTCGAGGCGACGTTCGTCGCCTTGGAGTCGTTGACGAACAGGACGCCGCCGACCCGCGCGACCTCCTCGAGCCGGTGCTCGACGCCCGCGAACGTCCGCAGCCCCGCGCGCACCGCGTCGTGGTCCACGCCGCGCGCCAGCGCGATCGCCGCCGCGGCCGCCGCGTTGGCGCGGTTGTGCGCGCCGCGCAGGCGGATCTCGTCGTGGCCGACCAGCGGCGCGTCGTCCCACCACAGCTGCCCGGCGCGGTCGTCGAGCTCGCCGCCGGGCCCGAACGGCACGCGCCGCGCGCAGCCGCCGAGGTCCTCCACCGCCAGGCCGGCGGGAAACACCGCTACGTCGTCGTTGCCCTGGCGTGCGAACGCCTGCAGCTTGGCGGCGACGTAGTCCTCCAGCGTGCCGTGGCGATCGAGGTGGTCGGACTGCACGTTGAGCAGCACCGCGCCCTCGGGCGCGAACGCGAGCGTGTCCTCCAGCTGAAAGGAGCTCGCCTCGCAGACGACGGTCGTCCGCGCGTCGAGCTCGCCGGCCAGCCCGCTCACGGCCGTCCCGACGTTGCCCGCGACCGCGACCGGCAGCCCGGCCTCGCGGTGGATGTGGCCGAGCAGCTCGGCGGTCGTCGTCTTGCCGTTCGTGCCGGTCACCGCGACGAACTCGTTGGGCAGCAGGCGCCAGCCGAGCTCCAGCTCGCCGAGCACCGGCATCCCGCGCGCCCGCGCCCGCGCGATGACCGGCGCCTCGCGCGGCACGCCCGGCGACTTGACGACGGCGCGCGCGCGCGTCAACTGCGCGAGCCCGTCCGTCTCGACGTGCGCCTCGACGTCGTCGGGGACGATCGCCGGCGCGCCGCGGTCGACCACGACGACCTCCTCCCCGCGTGCCTGCAGCGCGCGCGCCGCCGCCAGCCCCGACCGCGCCAGCCCCACGACGAGCCACGGGCCCGGCGGCAGCGGCGGACGTGGACGGCTAGACAACGGAGGCCTGGTACAGCGTGAAGCCGATCGCGCTGCAGATCGCCGCGATGATCCAGAAGCGCAGGATGATCTTCGTCTCCGACCAGCCGAGCAGCTCGAAGTGGTGGTGGATCGGCGCCATCAGGAACGGTCGCTTGCGGAAGGTCTGAAACGAGAAGACCTGGATCATCACGCTGAGCGCCTCGACGACGAAGATCCCGCCCAGCAGGATCAGCAGGATCTCGGTCTTCGTCATGACGGCGAGCCCCGCGATCGCGCCGCCCAGCGCCAGCGATCCGGTGTCGCCCATGAAGATCGTCGCCGGGAACGCGTTGAACCACAGAAACCCGACGCAGGCCCCCACGAGGCAGGCCGAGAGGATCGCCAGGTCCTGCTGCCCGGTGGTGATGAACGTGATCCCGATGTAGGCCAGCGCGACGATCGCCGCGCAGCCGGCGGCCAGGCCGTCGAGCCCGTCGGTCAGGTTGACGGCGCTCGTCGTGCCGGCGACGACGACGTAGACAAGCACGAGAAACGGGATGCCGGCAAGGAAGCTGAGATCGATCTGGTAGTCGATGACCCGCAGGCGCAGCGTCTGCGGCAGCCCCGCCTTCTGCGTCGCGATCCACCACAGCGCGACCGAGATGAGGATCGTGATGCCGAGCTTCATCCGCGCGCTCAGGCCGAGCGAGCGGCGGCGGACGATCTTCGTGTAGTCGTCGGCGAAGCCCAGTAGCGCGCAGGCGACGACGGCGCCATACACCCCGATCGCCCGCCAGTCGTACTCCGACAGGATCAGGAACGGGATCGAGATCGCGGTGACGATGATGATCCCGCCCATCGTCGGCGTGCCGGCCTTGACGTGGTGCTTGGCCGGCCCCTCCTCGCGGATGAACTGGCCGAACTCGCGCCGCTGCAGGAACGCGATGAACTTCGGCGACAGGAAGATGCAGATGAGCAGCGCCGCGGTGCCGGCGATGAGGACCTCGCCCATGGTTCGCGCTACCCCCTCTCCGCGCGCGCCGCCTGCAGGCTCTGCGTGACGACCTCCAGGCCGACGCCGCGCGAGCCCTTGACGAGCAGTGTGTCACCGGGCGCGACCAGCGTGCGGACCAGCGCCGTCGCGGCGCCCGCGTCGTCGGTCGCGTGCCGCTCGCCGCCGAACGGCGGTCCCATCAGCGCGGCCAGCGGGCCGACGGTGACGAGCACGTCGATGCCGGCCTCGCGCGCGTACGCACCGATCTCGGCGTGGAAGCGCTCAGCGTCGGGGCCGAGCTCGAGCATGTCGCCCAGGACGGCGATCCGCCGCCGGGACGCAGGAGCGGACGCGACGAGATCGTCGAGGGCGGCGCGCATCGACATCGGGTTGGCGTTGTAGCAGTCGTCGATGATGAGCACCGGCCCGGCGAGCTCGATCCGCTGCCCGCGCAGGGCGCTCAGCTCGACCTCCAGGCGCCCACTCGGCTCGACGCCGACCGCCCGCGCCGCCGCGAGCGCCGCCAGCGCGTTGCGGCGCATGTGGGCCGACGCGAACGGCAACTCCAGGTCGTCGGGCAGCGCCGCGACATCGCCGCCGGGCCCGAACGTGACGGTGTGCAGGTCGTCGCGCACGTGCGCGTCGAGCAGCGGCTCGTCGGCCGGCAGGATCGCCGTCGCGCCGGGGCGCAGATCGACGAGCAGCTCGGCCTTCGCGGCCGCGATCGCCTCCAGCGAGCCGAGCAGCTCGAGGTGGACGGGCCCGACGTTGACGATCACCCCGACGTCGGCCTCGGCGATCGCCGCCAGCTCGGCGATCTGGCCGCTGCCGCGCATCGCCATCTCCAGCACGAGCACCTCCGTGCCGGCGGGCGCGCCGAGGATCGACAGCGGCAGCCCGATCTCCGTGTTGAGGTTCTGGCGGCTGGCGACGACCCGGCGCTGCGGGGCCAGCATCGCCGCGAGCAGGTCCTTCGTCGAGGTCTTGCCGGTCGAGCCCGTGATCGCGATGACCTGCGCGCCGAGTGCGCGCCGCCACGAGCGCGCCAGCGCCTGCAGCCCGGCGAGCGGGTCGTCGGCCACCAGCAGCACGCCCGGGCCGCTGGCGGCATGCGCGTGCTCGGGCGAGACGAGCGCGCCCCAGGCGCCGCCCGCGAGCGCCGCGTCGGTGAAGCGCCCGCCGTCGACGTTGCGGCCGGTGAGGCCGACGAAGAGGTCGCCGGGCGCCACCGCGCGCGAGTCGATCGTCACCCGCGACGGGCCCGGCGGGACGTCCGTCTCCCCGCGCGCGGGCCGGACGAGCCGCACGCCCGCGGCCTCGGCGACGACCTCAGGCGACCAGTCGCGCACGCAGCGCCTCTCGCGCGACCGTGGCGTCGTCGAACGGCAGCTTGCGCCCGCCCTCGAGCTCCTGGCCCTGCTCGTGGCCCTTGCCGGCGATGACGAGGACGTCGCCCGGCGCGGCGAGCTCGACCGCGCGCTCGATCGCCGCGCGGCGGTCGACGATCGCCTCCGTGTCGCTGCGGTCCGCGATGCCGGTCAGGATCTCCTCGACGATCGCGGCCGGGTCCTCCGAGCGCGGGTTGTCCGACGTGACGATCGTGCTGTCGGCGAGGCGGGCGGCGATCGCGCCCATCTGCGGGCGCTTGCCGCGATCGCGGTCGCCACCGCAGCCGAAGACGCACAGCAGGCGCCCGGCGGTCAGCGGCCGCGCCGCGGCGAGCACGTTCTCCAGCGAGTCGGGGGTGTGCGCGTAGTCGACGAGGACGGCGAACGCCTGACCCTCGTCGACGGGCTCGAAGCGGCCCGGCACGCGGCCCGCCCCGGGCAGTGCCGCGGCGATCGTCGCGTCGTCGACGCCGAACGCGCGCACCGCGGCGATCGCGCAGAGGGAGTTCATGACGTTGAAGCGCCCCGGCAGCGGCGAGCGCAGCCGCAGCCCGCCGGCGGTGAACGTCGAGCCGGTGAAGGCGCTTGCGATGTCGGTCGCGCGCACCTGCGCGTCCGGCGCGTCGATCGCGACGGTGACGAGCTCGGGGACGACGCCGCGCAGCTCAGCGGCGAGCCGCGCGCCGTACGGGTCGTCGATGTTGACGACCGCGACCTGGGGCTGGCCCTCGACGAACAGCTTGCACTTCGCGGCGAAGTACTCCTCCATCGTCGGATGGAAGTCGAGGTGGTCCTGCGTGAGGTTCGTGAAGATCGCCGCCGCCCAGTGGATCGCGTCGGCGCGGCCCAGCGCGAGCGCGTGGCTGGAGACCTCCAGGACGCAGTGGCTGTCGCCACCATCGCGCATCGCGGCGAACGTCGCCTGCAGGTCGACCGCCTCCGGCGTCGTGCGGGTGACCTCGTGCTGCACGCCGCCGGCGATCGACGTCACGGTCCCGAGCAGCCCGGTCCGCTCGCCCGCGGCCTCCAGCAGCGCCCGCACGAGGTAGGCCGTCGTCGTCTTGCCGTTCGTCCCCGTCACGCCGATCGTGCGCAGCCTCGCGGTCGGGTCACCGTGCAGGCACGCGGCGGCGGGCGCCATCGCCGCGCGCACGTCCTCCACGACGATCTCGGGCACGCCGAGGCCGAGCGGGTGGTCGACCACGAGCGCGACGGCGCCGCGCGCGACGGCGCCGGCCGCGAAGTCATGGCCGTCCCGCGTGAAGCCGCGCACGCAGAAGAAGACGCTGCCGGGCACCACCCGGCGGTTGTCGTAGGCCAGGCCGCCGACCGGGATCGGCGGAGCGTCGGGCGCGACGTCGCCGAAGAGCTCGCGCAGCGTCATGCGGATCAGTCCGTCCAGAAGCTGATGGTGGAGAGGCTCGTGAAGTCGACCTCGGCCGTGCCACCCGATATCCACACCACATCGCCCGTCGGCAGGACGTCGACCCGGGAGGCCCAGCCGCCCACGGCGTCGCCGACGGGGAAGATCAACCTCCCGGTGGGCCGGTAGCCGGGCGGCAGCGTCGCGATCACGCTGCCCTCCGCCAGCGCGTCGCCGTTCGTCACGAGGCCACGCAGGTAGACGCGGCCGCGCGCGTCCTTGCGGTACGCGCCCGGCGCGTAGCCTTGGTAGTTGCGCCAGGCGCCCTGGAACGGCAGCGCCTGCCAGGCCTCGGGCGCGACAGCGTCCCCGGATGACCCAGGCGGTCCCGCGGGTCCGCGCGGCCCGCGCGTGCCCGAGCGAGCGCTCGGCGCCAGATCCGAGCGGCTGATCGCCCGCGGGCGGATCTTCGAGCCGCTCACCGCGTTGCTCTTCAGCTCGCGGTTGCCGACGGACTTCGCCGGCAGCTTGATGACGGCGTAGGACGTCCCGCCGAGCGCCACGAACAGGGCGATCAGGGAGATGACGGTTGGAAAGCTCGGTCGTCGCATGGCGGCAGGGTAGCGGCCGTCCTGGCGCCCCTCGCCGCTCAGCGGCTCGGAGCGATGCGCAGGTACGGCAGCGCGAAGCGCATGATCTCGCGGAAGGCCGGGGCGGCGACCTCCGAGCCATAGATCTCCCCCTGCGGCTCGTCGACCATGACGGTCACGAGCAGCTTCGGCCGCTTGGCCGGGGCGAAGCCGACGAACGACCCGATGAAGCGCGTCTTGGAGTACTCCCCCGTCGTGCTGTCGACCTTGTTGGCGGTGCCGGTCTTGCCGGCGAGCGTGTAGCCGGGGATCGCGACGCGGCTGGCCGTGCCGCCGGCCTCGACGACGCCCTCGAGCATGTCGCGGATCTGCGCCGCGGTCTCCTGGGAGATCACGCGCCGTCCGCGTGGGGTCGGGCTGCGGACGCCGCCGACGTCGGCGATGATGCGCGGGCTGCGCATGATCCCGCCGTTGGCGATCGCCGCGTACGCGGTGGCGAGCTGCAGCGGCGTGACCGACTCGCCCTGGCCGATCGGCACGTTGCCCATCGAGGAGCCCGAGTAGTCGCCCAGCTCGAGCACCTGACCGGCCTCCTCGGCGGGCAGCTCGACGCCCGTGCGCGTGCCAAAGCCGAAGCGCCGCACCCACGCGTCGAAGCGCCGCTGGCCGAGGCGCTGGCCGATCTTCACCGTGCCGACGTTGCTGGACTGGGCGAGGATCTGCGCCGTCGTGAGGTCTACCGCCGGGCGAGGATGCGACTCCTTGATCGTGCGGTCGGCGACGGTGATCGTCGGCGGCAGGTGGAACACGTCGGTCGGCGTCACGACCTTCTCTTCCAGCGCGGCGGCGACGGTGAAGGGCTTGAACGTCGAGCCGGGCTCGTAGTTGAAGCCGGCGGCGCGGTTCTGTCCCGCGTAGTCCGGCGCGGCGGCGCTGTCGTTGGCGTCCACGCGCGGCCAGTTGGCCAGCGCGAGGATCGTGTTCGAGAACGGGTCCATCACGAGCGCCGTCGCGCCCTTCGGGCGCCACTTGACCCCGACCCGCGCGAGGACGTCCTCGACCTTGCCCTGCAGCTCGGCGTCGAGCGTCAGGCGCAGGTCCTTGCCGGCCTCGGCGCGCTTGGTCTCCTGCAGGACGATCGGCTCGCCGAGCGCGTCCTTGACGATCCTCCGCGTGCCGTCGTCGCCGCGCAGGATCGCGTTGCGGGCGTACTCCAAGCCCGCCAGCCCGGCGCCGTCGGTCCCGACCCAGCCGAGCACCTGTGACGCCAGCCATTTGCGCGGGTACTGCCGCCGCGAGCTGGGGATGAACTGCAGCCCCTCGATCTTGAGCTTCTTGATCTTCGTGGACTGCGTCTGGGGCATGTTGCGCGTGAGGTACGCGAAGCCGCCCTTGCCGGACAGCTTGTCGAGCACCTTGGCCTGGCTCGTGCCGAGCAGCGGCGCCAGCCTGCGGGCAACCTTCAGCGGCGACTTCACGAGGTAGGGCGTGACCGCGATGTCGTCGGCCGGCTCGGAGACGGCAAGCTCGATGCCGTTGCGGTCGACGATTGCGCCGCGCCGGGCGGGGACGTCGAGCTGCTCGACCTGCTGCGTGCTGGCCAGCGCCTGCAGCGACGGGCCGCGGATCGCGCCCAGCCAGCCCGCGCGTACGACGGCGATCGCCAGCAGGGCGAGGAAGAGCGCGAACAGCAGCCCGATCCGCCGCTCCGTGAGTCCGGCTATGGGCCCGTCACCCCGCCTGAGGGGACCGGCGCGGGGGCGGTCGCAACCGGAGCGCCCGGCGTGGCCGCGGCTCCGGTGGCCGCGGGCTGGGGCGCCGCGGGCTGGGGCGCCGCGGGCGCGCCGCCGCCGGGCGGCGCGGCGCCGGCGGGCGGCGCGGCGCCGGCGGGCGGCGCGGTGCCGGCGGGCGGCGCGGTGCCGGGCGGGCCGGTGGTGCCGGGCGTCGTGGCGGCGGGCGCGGCAGCGGGATCGGTGGCCGGCGCGGCCGCGGCGACCGTGCCCGCCGCGGCGGGGTCGGTCGTGGGCGGCGCGAGCGTCGAGGCCAGCAGCACCGATCCCGCGGGGCCCGCGGCCTGGGGATCGGGCGCGCTCATCCGCCGCGCGGCGGACGCGCCACTGGAGCTCGCGGCGCTCAGGTAGGCGACGTCGCCGGGCTCGGGCATGACGAAGCCGCGCTCGCCCGCGAGCGCCTGGATGCGATCGCCCGAGCGCAGCCGCGACACCTCTTCGCGCAGCGTCACGTTGCTGCGCTCGAGCGTCGCGGCGGTCTCCACCGCGCGGCCGATGCCGTTGTTGAGCTTCAGCATCGAGACCTGCATAGCGACGATCCCGATCAGGCCGAAGGCGACGATGACGACCCATGCGCGGCTGCGCACGAGGCTGTCCATCGTGCGGCTGCCGGAAACCTCGAGCGTCGCCTCGGCCACGCGGCGCGCAATCGACGCGCCGCCCGCGGCGATCCGCAGCGGCGGGCGCGACGGGGTGCGCGGGCGCGGCCGCGGGATCGGCTGCGGCGCGAAGGCGGCGTCGGGCATCGCCAGAGCGGCGTCGACCCGGCCGCCCGCGGGTCCGGACACCCGGCGCGGGAGGACCGGCGCGCGCGGCGTACGGCCGCCGCGGTCGGGATCGGTGCGGGCAGCGGCGGAGCGGCTCATCGCGAGCGCCCGCCCTGCGGTTCGAGGCCTGCGGCGGTGCGACGGTGCGACGGGGTCATCCTTGATCCTCCCTGAGCTTCGATGCGACGCGCAGACGGGCTGACCGCGCGCGTGGGTTGGCGGCCACCTCGCCCGCTGTAGGCGCGATCGCACGACGGCTGACGAGTTCGGCCTCCGGCTCACGCCCGCACGCGCAGATCGGCAGGTCAGGCGGGCAGATGCAGCCCTGCGCGCGCGCGGCGAGGAAGCGCTTCACGCGCCGGTCCTCGAGCGAGTGAAAGGAGATCGCCGCGAGCCGGCCGCCGTTGCGCAGCAGCCCCCAGGCGAGCGGCAGCGCCGCGTCGAGCTGGCCGAGCTCGTCGTTGACCGCGATCCGCAGCGCCTGGAAGACGCGCTTGGCCGGATGGCCCGCCGCGAAGCGTGCCGGCGCCGGCACCGCGCGCGCGATGACGTCGACGAGCGCGATCGTCGAGCTGATCGGCGTGCGCTGGCGCGCCCGCACGATCGCGCGGGCGATCGGGCGCGCGTAGCGCTCCTCGCCGAGTTCGCGGAAGATCGCCTCGAGGCGGCGCGGCTCGGCCTCGTTGACGAGCTTGTGAGCGGACGGCTCGAGGTCGGGATCCATCCGCATGTCCAGCGGCGCGTCGTAGGAGTAGGAGAAGCCGCGCTGCCACGTGTCGACCTGCATCGAGGACATGCCGAGGTCCATCAGCACGATGTCCGCCCGCACGCCCTCGTCGCGCAGCTGCGCGAGCCCGTCGACGAACGAGGCCCGGATGAAGCGCGCGGCCGGGGCCAGCTCGGGCTCGAGCTCGGCGAAGCGCTCGGCCGCGACCGGGTCGCGGTCGATCGCGATCAGCGTGCCGGACGCGCCGACCCGCCCCGCGAGCAGCCGCGCGTGACCGCCCGCGCCGAAGGTGCAGTCCACGACGGTCTGACCGGCCCGCGGGTCGAGCAGCTCGATCGCCTCGCCGGCGAGCACCGGCACGTGGGGAATGGTCATGTCAAGCAGTGTTGCCAAGGGATGCGGTGATCTCGTCGACATCGGAAGAAAGCGCGTCGTTGTACGTCGACCAGGTGCTGCGGTCCCAGATCTCCAGGGCGTCGCCCGCGCCGGTCACGACGACGTCCTTGCTGAGGCCGGCGTGCTCGAGCAGGAAGCTCGGCACCATGACCCGGCCGGCGGCGTCGAGCTCGGTGTCCAGCGAGTTGGCCGAGAAGAAGCGGCGCAGCTTCTGGGCCTCCTTGGAGAGCGGGTGCAAGCCCTGCAGCGCGGCGGCCGTGTACTCGTCGTACGCCGCGGGCGTCCACACCGCGACGCACCGCTCGAGGCCCTTGGCGAGGACGACGCCGCCGGAGAGCTCGGCGCGAAAGCGAGCGGGGACGGTGAGGCGGTTCTTCGCATCGAGGGTGTAGTCGAAGGTTCCGCGGAAGGCCATTGGGTGGGGTGCGCCTGAAGGGTTCGGAGCCGGAGTGGAGGGGTGGGAGGAGCCCCTCCACTCCGGCTCGCTGCGGCGAAGGTATCCCACTCTCTCCCACTTAGCAACCCAATTTGCACGCTTCGTCCCACCAGGCACCACAACACTTGTCCACTCCGCGCAAAATATGCCTCTGAGCAGGGGTTTTCGCGGTGGGGGAAAGGACCCCTCCTCACCCCCTCAAAGCGGCCGTGCGCTTGCAGAAGCGCTCGCCGGGCGCGATCTTGCAGCGGCGGCAGGATTCCGCCGGTCGGTGTGCATGGCGGTGGGGAGCCAATCCAGCCAATCCAGCCAATCCAGCCGAGCCCGTCGGAACGTCGTGTGGAGGTAGTGGCTCATGGTTTCGGTGTCGCTCCGGCCTTGTGGCCTGCGTCACAATGGATGGAACCCCTACTGAGGGACCCGAGCTCAGCAGCGCGAGCCACGTGAGGAGTGACCACCATGAACGCCGGATCCACCGAGCCCGCTCGCCGTATCGTCGTCGAGCCCATCCGACAGCCGGCCGTGGCGCCGGCGGAGCCGGCACCGGCACCAGCGCCCCAACGGACGCCTGAGAAGACTCCGGCATGACCGACGACACCCCGCTGCTTGCCGGCGAGGTACTCGGCTATCGAGTCTGGCGGATGGGCGAGAGTGGGTTGGCGTCCTATGTGTCCGTGCATCCGGACGCGCGGACCGTCTGGGCGCCGGGCGTCGTCGTCGCAAGCTGCCGCAACCACCATCGAGCGCCGTACGTCGGCTGCCAGTGCGGTCTTCACGCGTCGTACGAGCCCCCCAACCCGTGCCGCGACGGGTTCGGAAAGCACAACACGGCCGTGTACGGAGCGGTCACCGCGTGGGGCGCGATCGACACGACGTCGACGGACTTTCGGGCGCAGTACGCGCGGGTCGTCTGCCTGTCCTTCTGGCGTATGCAGACCGGGCACCACATCGAGAGGATCCGCGCGCTGGCGCACCACCACGGCGTCCCCTGCGTCGAGCTCGACGGGCTGGTCGACGTCGCGCACGAGTACGCGAGCGAGATCCCACCGCAGCTGCGCGGGCTCACACCGGCGTCCTAGCCGGCGACGCCGGGGGAGGGGGCCCGTCCGCAGACGGACCCCCTCCCCCGGCGTCTATGAGCCCGCCCCCACCGGCGTGAGCACGTTGTCGTAGATGTGCTCCGCCAGCGCGGTGCCCGAAAGGAACCCGTGGTCGCCGTCCCACTGGAAGTGCACGCCCAGGTAGATACGGCTGCGAGCGTTCTCGCGCGCCGCCTCCGTGAAGCTGTTGAACGTCCGGGTCACACCCGAGGGCAGATTCGGATCATCGGTCGAGGCGGTGAACGTGACGTTGTCGGTGCCGAAGAACCGGCGCATGATGCCCGCGTGGGCAGCGCTGAACGTGGCATGGCCTGACACGTACGCCGGGAACGGCGGCGAGAACGTCGTCGTGTCGGGCGGGGCCTTCCGTGACAGCGGCCGCCAGGCCGTGTCGGGGGCCGTCGCCGGGTTGGTGGCGGTCGACGCCTCCATGATCGCCGTCTCGGGCCGCCAGAGGTCCAGGCTCGTGTCGAACTTCGCGTCCCACGCGACGATCCCGGCGTCCGCCATCGCGAAAGCCACGAGCGCGAACAGCCGGGCGTTGTCAACGATGCCCAGGCCCTTCTGGTCCGAGACGACCTTCGTGATGTCAAACAGCTGGCCCGGCGGCTTGTACGTGCCGTCGAGATCGTTGGCCCAGAAGAAGGCGATCTCCTCCTGCTCGGCCGTCCTGTCCCCGGTCGCCGTCGCGTCGCACCTGCCGAGCGTCTTGACCTCGTTGAACTGCGCCGCGTACTCCGAGCTCATGAGCATCTCGGTCTTCGACGCGTAGCCACCGGGCCGCGGCGGACGGAACGCGTTGCCGGCCGGAATGCCGAACGGCTTCACGCTTCCCCAGTTCGGCGTCGCGGCGGGGGTGTCGTCCGTGGGTCGCCAGCTGCCCGGCTGGGTCTCGTGCACGTACGGCGTCATGTCGTCGGCACCGTCGCCCGTGCGAGCCTCGATCATTGCCGCAGCTGCCGCCTTGCCGACGACCTCGCCGCGCGGCACGTTCGGGGTCTGGGGAAGCGCGGCGATTGCCGCATCACGCTTCGCCGTGATAAACGCGGCATTGGACGGAAATGCCGCGACGAGGGTGTCGTGCGCCGCGTGTGCGATCGCCGCCCTGACGGACGTGCCCGGCAGCGACGGCACCGAGACCAGATAGGGGCGGTGCGTCGAAGGCCTGATCGAGTTGACCGCGTCGTAGATCGCACCGTGCATCATCGCGCCGCCTCGCGCGATCGGCCCGGGGGCGCGACCGACGTTCTGTACGACCTCCAGCAGCACGTCGTTCCACTGGGTGACTGCATCAGCCATCGCTGTGTTCCTCCTGGTAGTCAGATCAAGGAGGCCGGAACGGCCCCGCATCCCTTAGAGCGGGGAACGCACTGGATGGATACATGCGCCGCATGACAGCAGGTGCTAATTCATACGCAGCGGGAAAAGTTTTGCATAACTTACACGGCGCTGGATGTATCACGCCGTCGCGATTTGACATCTGGTTGTAGGCAACGGCGCACATACGCGTCGACATTCAAGAAGGGTTGTCATGCCAAACCCGACGCAGGACACTTCCACCAGCACAGATGAGCACGCCGCCCAACCACGTGAGGCCTACGGCGCCGCGCGACGACTGGAGGCGCTCGAGTTGGCGCTGCATCGCTGGCTGGTGGCCCACAGCATCACGTTTCTGCGCGTCAGCCTCGGCACGGTGTTTCTGTTTTTCGGATTCTTGAAGTTCTTCCCGATGGTCAGCCCGGCGGAGCAGCTGGTGATGGACACGACCTCGATGCTGACGCTCGGCTTCATCCCCGGCTCGATCGCGATCATCGCGATCGCGGTGCTGGAATGCGTGATCGGTCTGTGGCTACTCAGCGGCCGAGCGCTTCGCGGCGCGATCTACCTGCTCGTCATCGAGCTTGTCGGGATCCTGTCGCCGGTCGTCCTGCTCGGCGACAGGCTGTTCAGCGGACCACACCACGCGCCGACGCTCCAAGGTCAGTACGTCCTCAAGGACATCATCCTCGTTGCCGCCGTCCTCGTCCTCGCCGCGACCGTGCGGGGAAGCAGGCTGACCGACACCAAGCACGATCAGCAGGCGACCGGCAGCCCGCGCGGTCCCGAGCCTGCTAGCAGCGATGGTTGAGTCGCCTGCGAACGCACAGGGAGCAGGGCAGACGGCCGCGGGTGCGCGCGGCCGCTTCTGTCCTTTAATGCTGCTGCGGCCATATGACGGTTCGCTGAACGCGACGCCGCCGATCTAGTCGCGTGAAGCTCGATCGGGGATCGTCGCGGTGATGAAACGTGTTGCCATCGTCCTGCCAAGTCCGTTTCGGCGTGAGTGCTGGCGCAGCCCCCTGCGAGGGCCATGGCTGACCTCGGTGCTTGGTGCGGTGCTGCTGGCCGGTATCCCGATCGTCGCCGTGACCGGCCTGCTGTCGTACGCCGCGTACGAACCCTCGCTCGGGCGCAACAACCTCATCGGCGACCCAGGCCTGTTGGATTTCTACGTCTTCTCGTGGCCGACGAGCCCGAGCTGGCTGTACGCGCTGACACAGGGCCTGCACGTGACGGTCGGGATCGCGCTCGTGCCGATCGTGCTCGTGAAGCTGTGGTCGGCGATGCCCAAGCTCTTCGAGTGGCCGGCGCTGCGGTCGCCGGCTCACGCGCTGGAGCGCGTAAGCCTGGCGCTGCTGGTCAGCTCGACGTTGTTTCAATTCGCGACCGGGATCCTCAACGCGCAGCTGTACTACCCGTGGCGCTTCTCGTTTCTGGCCGCGCACTTCTACGGCGCCTGGGTGTTCCTGGCCGCGTTCGTGCTGCACGCGGTCCTCAAGCTGCCGACGATGCGGCGCTCGCTGCGCCAGCGACGGCTGCTCGACGAGCTGCGCCGCGGCCTGGATGAGACGAAGCCGGAGACCGGCGACTCCGCGCTCATCCCGGCCGCGCCGAGCGCGCCGACGATCTCGCGCCGCGGCGTCCTCGGCCTGACCGGCGGCGCGTCGCTCGGGCTGCTCGCGCTCACCGCCGGGCAGTCCGTGGGTGGCCCGCTGCGCGAGATCGCGCTGCTCGCGCCGCACGGCCGCGACCTGGGCAGCGGACCCAACGACTTCCAGATCAACAAGACGGCCGCATCGGTCGGGATCACCTCCGCGCAGACCGGCGACGCGTGGCGGCTGCGCGTCGCCGGCGGACCGCGTCCGCTGGAGCTCTCTCGCGCGCAGCTGCTGGCGCTGCCCCAGCACAGCTACGAGCTGACGATCGCCTGTGTCGAGGGCTGGTCGACGACGCAATCGTGGAGCGGGGTGCGGCTGCGCGATCTGGCAGCGGTCGCCGGCGTGGAGACGTTCGACGAGCTGTACGTCGAGTCCGTGCAGCGCGGCGGCAGCTTCCGGCGCGCGTCGCTGAGCGTGAGCCAGGCGAGCGACCGCCGCGCGCTGCTCGCATTGCGCGTCAACGGCGCCGACCTCTCTGCCGACCACGGCTATCCGGCCCGCATCGTCGTGCCCGCGCTGCCGGGCGTGCACTGCACCAAATGGGTGTCGCTCCTCGAGTTCCGGGGCACCCGCGCATGAGCCTGCACCGCGTGTACGGCGCGGGAGCGCTGCACCTGCTGAGCACGCTCGCCGCCCTTGCCGTCGCCGCCTATGCGTTCACACGGATCTTCGCGGGTGCACAGCCGGCGAACGTCGTCGCGTGGTTCGCAGGCGCGCTCGTCGCGCACGACCTCATCGCGTTTCCGCTCTACACGGCCCTGGACCGGCTGGCGCGCGGACGGCGTATGCGCGGCGTCAACTACGTGCGCGTGCCGGCGCTCCTGGCCGGCCTGAGCTTCATCGTGTTCGCTCCGCTGATCCTCGGCCTCGGCGACGGACGCTACGAACGCGCGACCACGCTCTCACAGGACGTCTACCTCGGGCGCTGGCTGCTGCTGTGCGGCGCGCTGTTCGCGGCGTCGGCGCTCGTGTATGCCCTCCGTGCGCGGCGCCGATAGCCGTCAGGGCGCGACCACGAGGCGCGCGAACCAGCGCCGCTCGTCCTGCCAGCGCTCGGCAACGGCGAAGCCCGCCGTGCGTGCCACCGCGTCGATGGCATCGGTCCCGACGTAGGCCCACGCGAACGAGCGGCTGTGGCGACCGCCGATCTCGAGGCGGATGCGCTCGCGTTTCACCGGCACTCCCGGTGGCGCGAGCTCGACGAGCAGCTCGCCGGTTGCGCGCAGGAGCTGACGCAGCCGCGCGAGCAGCGCGTCGGGCGCGCCGCCGATGCCGATGTTGCCGTCGAGCAGCAGCGCGCTCCCCCAGGTTCCAGCGCCCGGGATGCGCGCGAACACCGACGCCTCGATCACCCGGGCGCCGCGCAGCCGGGCGAGGCGCACCGCCGCGGGCGCGATGTCGACGCCGAGCGCGAGATGGCCTCGGCGGGCGAGCGCCAGCACGTGCCGGCCCGGGCCGCAGCCGACGTCGAGCACGGGCGCCCGGGCGCGGTCCAAGACAGCGGCGTCGGCCGCCGTCAGGGGGCCCAGCCAGCGCTCGAGCGGAAGCGCGATGGCCGTTCCGTCCGCGCGATGTGCGCGCAGCGTCGTCGCCGTGTCCTCGAGCGCCAAGGCGTAGAGGTCGCTGGCCGTCGGGGTCATGCGGCAGCCACCACGTCGTGCACGCGTAATGCGGCGAGGCAGCGCGCAAAGCGCGTGTGCGGCGCGAGCGCGGCGACGGCGCGCGCGTCGGCGATCTCGTCGACGTCGCGCAGCACGGGCAGCTCGTGCGTCATCAGCTCGAGTGCGTGCAGGCGCTCGCGCTGCACGGCGCACGTGGTCAGATCGCTCATCGGCACGCCGGCGAAGACGCCGTCGTGGGCGCGGCGCAGTCCGATCGCCCAGTAGCCGCCGTCGTACGCGGGTCCCAGGACGGCGTCGGCTCGCGCCAGCCGGTCGAGCGCGTGGGCCAGCAGCCGCGGCGTGAGCTGCGGCGTGTCCATCCCGACGACGAGCGCCGGCTCCCCGAGGTCGGCGAACGCTGCCGCGAGCCGCTCGCCGAGCCCGTCCCCGCGCTGGGGGATGACGTCAAACCGCGGCCCGAGCCACGGGCCGGGCAGACCGTCGAGCACGAGCACGCATCGCCGAGCCGGCGTCGCGGCGACCGCGGCAAGCGTGTCGGTGAGCGCCGCCGCCGCGAGGGCGGCCGCCTGCTCGGGCGTGCACGGCGGGCACAGACGCGTCTTGCTGCGACCTGGCACCGGAGCCTTGGCGATGACGGCGATCGTCGTCACGACCGCGCCCCGCGGTCCCGTGCAACGTGCGAGACGCGGCTCATCGCAGGTCCTCGTGCGACAGGATGGCCGCCATGTCGTGGATGGCTCGCAGCGTCCCGCGCGCGGTGCCGGTCACCTTCGAGCACCCGCTGCGCGCGCGGTACGGCACGTCGACCTCGACGACCCGCCAATCCTGCGCCGCTGCCCGCAGCACCATCTCCAGCGGCCAGCCGAAGCGGCGATCGACGATCCCCAGCTCGAGCAGCACGTCGCGCCGCGCCGCGCGCATCGGGCCGAGGTCGCGCAGCACCAGCCCGCTGCGGCGGCGCAGCTCAAGCGTCAGGACGCGGTTGGCGAGGCGGGCGTGCGGCGCCATCGCGCCGCGCTCGGCGCGGCGTGCCCCGAGCACGAGGTCGGCGCACCCCGCCACGACGGGTCCGGCGACGCGCGGGAGGTCGCGCGGATCAAGCGAGGCGTCGCAGTCCATGAAGCACACGACATCGCCCTCGGCGGCCGACAGCCCGGCGTAGCAGGCGGCACCGAAGCCGCGCTGCGGCTCGTGCACGACGTGCGCACCGAGCGCCTCGGCGATCTGCGCCGAGCCGTCGGTCGATCCGTTGTCGACGACGAGCGGTGTGTAGCCCTGCGGCATGCGCGCCAGCACCCACGGCAGCGCCTGCGCCTCGTCGAGCACCGGGAGAACGACTGTCACCGACATGGCACGACAGTACGACGTGCAGCCCGCAAGCTCGATTAAGAACTGCGAAACAACGACCCCAGGGGGTTCGCTTGTCGGGCCCGGGTCCGTAGCGTCAGGCGGCATGGAACTCGGCCTACCGCGCGCCGCCGCCAGCGCCGCCGCCACGGTCCGGGTGGGGCGCTGGGGTGCCGGGCCCGCTGCCGTTGCGGGCTGGGTGCTCGTCGTCGCCGCCGGGCACGTGCTCGGCGACGCGCTGTACGCCCGCGACCCGCTCGTGCACGTCGGCGCACCGCCGCTCGTGGGCAGCTTCGACCTGCGCCTGTCGACCCGCGTGCTGCCAGTGCTGGTGCTCGCCGCCGCCGCGGTTGCGTGGGCGCCGGCCCTGGCCGCCCGGATGCGCTGGCGCGGCCTGCTCGCGGCCAGTTGGACGGCCGCCGCCGCCTGGGCGATCGCGCTCGCCACGACGGACGGCTGGGACGCGCTGGCCGCGCCGCTGACAAGCCGCTTCGAGCTGCTCACCGCCGTGCCGCTGGTCGGCTCACCCGAGCGCTTCCTGGAGTCGTTCGCCGACGTGCTTCCGAGCTACGCGACGCACGTCCAGGGCCATCCGCCCGGTGGCGTGCTGCTGCTGTGGGCGTTGGACGGCGCCGGTCTCGGCGGCGCCGAGACCGCCGCCGCGCTGGCCATCGCGTGTGGCGCCGTGACCGCGCCGGCGGCGCTCGTCGCCGTACGTGCCCTGGCCGGTGAGACGCAGGCGCGTGGCGCCGCGCCGTTTCTCGTCTTCACGCCCGCAGCAGTCTGGATGGCGACGACGCTCGACGCGGTCTACGCCGGCGTCAGCGCGGTCGGGATCGCGCTCGTCGCGCTCGCCTGCACAGAGCCGCACCGGCGGCGCGCGGCGCTGCTGGCTCTGACCGCGGGCATCGTGCTCGGCGCGGCGCTGCAGCTCAGCTACGGCGTCGCCGCGCTCGGCGCCCTCGTCCTGGCAATCGCGCTGGGGCGCCGCAGACCCGGCGTCCTCGCGCTGGCAGGGGCGGGCGTCGCGTTCGTCCTCGGCGCGTTCCTCGCCGCGCGCTTCAACTGGTTCGAAGGACTGCAGGCAACGCGCGAGCAGTATCTCGCCGGTGTCTCGCGCCGACGGCCGTACGCGGAGTTCCTCGTCATCTCGCTCGCCGCGTTTGCGCTCGCCGTCGGCCCCGCCGCCGCGGCGGGGCTCGCGCGGCTGCGCGACCGCGGCGTCTGGCTGCTGGCGGGCGGGGCGCTCGCCGCGCTCGCTGCCGCCGATCTGTCGGGCATGTCCAAGGGCGAGACGGAGCGCATCTGGCTGCCCTTCGTGCCGTGGGTGCTGGTCGCCACGGCACCGCTCGCACGCTCGCGCGCGTGGCTCGCCGGGCAGATCGGCCTCGGCCTCGCGCTGCAGCTGGGGGTGCGGTCACCATGGTGATGCGCGTGCTCGTCACCGGCGGCGCGGGCTTCATCGGCTCACACGTGGTCGACGCGCTGCTCGCGCGCGGCGACGGCGTGCGGATCCTCGACGTGCTGCATCCCGCCGCCCACGCCGGCCGGCCGGACTACGTCGACGGTGCCGCCGAGTTCCTGCACGGCGACATCCGCGACCCCGCCACCGTCGCTGCGGCGCTGGAGGGCGTCGACCACGTCTGCCACCAGGCGGCGATGGTCGGCCTTGGCACCGACATCGGCGACATCGCCGACTACGTCGCCCACAACGACCTCGGCACGGCGGTGCTGCTGCGCGAACTCGCCCGCCGGCGGTTCCGTGGCCGGCTCGTGCTGGCCTCCAGCATGGTCGTCTACGGCGAGGGCCGCTACGCCTGCGCCGAGCATGGCTTTGTGCGACCTGGACCACGCCGCGACCGCGATCTCGCGGCGGGCCGCTTCGAACCGCCGTGCCCGGTGTGCGGCGCGGCGCTCGAGCCGCGCAGCATCCCCGAGGACGCGCCCACCGACCCGCGCAACGTCTACGCCGCGACGAAGTGCCAGCAGGAGCATCTCGCGGCAGCGTTCAGTCGCGAGACCGGCGTGCCGGTGACGGCCCTGCGCTACCACAACGTCTACGGCTCGCGGATGCCGCGCGACACCCCCTACGCCGGTGTCGCATCGATCTTCGCGAGCGCGCTGGCGGGTGGTCGCGCCCCACGCGTGTTCGAGGACGGCGGCCAGCTGCGCGACTTCGTCCATGTGCGCGACGTCGCGCGCGCGAACGTCCTCGCGCTCACGGCGACCGAGGTTGTGGCCGGCACGTTCAACGTCGCCAGCGGCACCCCACGCACGATCGGGGCGATGGCCGCCGCGCTGCACGCCGCCAGCGCAGCCGGCGCTCCCGCGCCGGTGACCACCGGTGAATACCGGCTCGGCGACGTCCGTCACGTGTTCGCCGGCGCGCGGCTGGCGGCCGAGCGGCTCGGCTTTCGTGCGCGCGAGGACTTCGACGCAGGCATGGCCGAGTTCGCGGCCGCGACCCTGCGCGCCCCGCCATGAACAGCCGATGAACAGCATCCGATGTCACACGACGAAGGCGCCGCCCGCTGCGACACTAAACCAGCCCATGGCGACCGCCGATCACGCCCGCGGCAACATCCTGGTCGTCGACGACGAGCCGACGATCGCCGAGGTCCTGTGCCGCTATCTGCAGCGCGCCGGCTACCGCACCCGGATTGCCGGCGACGGCCACGCGGCGATGACGGCGGTTCACGAGCAGACACCTGACCTCATCGTCCTGGACCTCATGCTCCCGGGCATCGACGGCCTGGAGGTCATGCGCCGCGTCCGTGAACTCGGCCGCGACCACACCGCGATCATCCTGCTGACGGCCCGCGGCGAGGAGTCAGACCGCATCATCGGGCTGCGCCTAGGAGCCGACGACTACGTCGTCAAGCCGTTCTCGCCAGCCGAGCTCGTCGCGCGCGTCGGCGCCGTGCTGCGCCGGCTCGATACCGCGCCCGGCACTGAAACGCCACTCGAGTTCGGCGATCTCGTCATCGACCCGACGGCGCGGCGCGTGACAATCGGTACCGAAGAGACCTCGCTCACACAGCGCGAGTTCGAGCTGCTGCTCTTCCTCGCCCGCCATCCAGGGCAGGCGTTCACGCGCAACCAGCTCATGGATCTCGTGTGGCGCTACTCGTTCTACACCGACACGTCGACGGTGACCGTCCACATCCGCCGCCTGCGCGCGAAGATCGAGCCCGACCCGGCGCGGCCACGCCACATCGACACCGTCTGGGGTGTCGGCTACAGGTTCTCGCCGTGACGAAGAGCCTTGCGTTCGCCGGCGTGGCGGCCGCCATCGTTGCCGGGCTCGCCGCCGCCGCGTACGGCGCGGCCGCGGGCCGCAGCACATTGCTGATCCTCCTCCCGCTCGGCCTCGCGACGGTCCTCGCCGCGCACGGGATCGTCACCGCGCGAGCACGCATCGGCGGGCTGCGGCGCCAGTTCGGGCTGCTCGCCGCCGTCGCCGCGACCCAGCTCGCGATCGCCGTCGGCGTGTTCGTCGAGCTCATGTTCGTCTCCGCCCACGACGCGTTCTTCACCGTGCTCGTAGCCGCGTACACCGGCGTGCTGGGCCTGTGGGCCGGGCGGTTGCTCGGCCGCCGCGCGCTCGCTGATGTCGACGCCGTGCGCACGACGCTCGAAGCCGTCGGCCACGGCCGGCGCGATGTACGCACGAACCTCGCCGGCGGCGATGAGCTCGCGCGGCTCGGCGCGGACGTCGACGTGATGATCACCACGCTCTCCACCGAAGAGCAGGCGCGCAGCGGGCTGATCGCCGCCGTCTCGCACGACCTGCGCACCCCGCTGACCTCGCTGCGGCTGCTCGTCGACGCGCTCGACGACGACATCGTCACCGACCCGGCGACGCGAAGCGAATACCTCCAGCGGATCTCCACCAACGTGCGCGCCCTCAGCGCGCTGATCGACGACCTCTTCGAGCTGTCGCGGCTGCAGTCCGGTGACATCCACTGGACGATGGAGCGCGTCATGCTCGACGAGCTTGTCCACGACACGATTGACGCGATACGCCCGCACGCCGAGGCCGGTGCGGTCGCCGTCCACGCCGAGCTCACCCCACGCCTCGCGACGGCTCAGGCCAACCCCGAGCAGATCCAGCGCGTGCTGTTCAACCTCATCCAGAACGCGATCCGCCACACCCCGGCCGACGGCAGCGTGGTCGTTCGCGCCAGCCCGACCACCGAGCACACGATCGAGATCGAGGTCGCCGACACGGGCCCGGGCATCGCGCCACACGACCGCGAGCGCGTCTTCGAGCCGTTCTTCCGGGGCGGCGACCGCAGCGCCCGCTCGGACGGCGGCGCCGGCCTCGGCCTCGCGATCTCGCGCGCGATCATCGAGGCCCACGGCGGCAGGATCTGGCTCGGCGACGCCACATCCGGTACATGCGTACGCATCCGACTGCCCGGCGACCCCTAGCCGGCGCGTCCTACCCGATCGCATCACGACCGACCGCTTCACGCGCGCGAGGACGCGTGTCGTCCCCGTCTCCCACGGCGTGTCTCAGCCCTCGATGCCCTGCACGAGCACCGCACCGACGAGCAGCATGACGGCTGGCACCAGCACGAGCGCGACGACGAGCTGGATCTTCGGCGCGGCCTTCGCGGCCGCGTCGCGCAGCTCGCGCGCCTGCTCGGCGCGAGCCTCGGCGGCGAGCGCCACGAGCGCCGGGGCAAGCGGCGCGCCGTGGCGGTCGGCACGGGAGATCGCGGCGGCGAGCGCGGCGACGCCGGGCAGCGGGCAGCGCGCGACGAGCTCGCCCAGGGCGTCCGCGCGCGGCATGCCGAGCTGCATCCGCGCGGCCGCGCCGTCAAGCTCGGCCGCGAGCAGACCGCTCATCCGCCGCCCCACCTCCCCGATGGCGCGGGCCACCGGCAGGCCGGCGCCGACGGCGACGCGCAGCAGGTCGAGCGCGTCGGCCAGCTCCCCGGCGATCCGTCGCCCGCGTGCGCGGGCGAGGCGCGCGAGCACGAGCTCGGGCGCGAAGAAGCCGGCGATCGGCGCCGCCAGCAGCAGCGTGACACCGAGCCGGCCCGGCAGCGGGGCCACGAGCGGGAGGGCGAACAGCGTCAGGCCGAGGGCGCCCGCGCCCTTCAGCGCGATGACGTCGCCGACGGCGAGGCCGAGCGGCGTACCGGCGGCGGCGAGACGTGCCTCGAGGTCGCCCGGTGCTGCGCGCGGCGCGGCGCGGCGCGCGATCCGCGCGAGCAGCACCGTCATGCCGGCGAGGTGCGAGCGGCCTCCGCCGCGCCGCTCCGCACGGCTGGCGTGCGGAGGCCGTGGAACGCCGAGCCACTCGACAGCGGCGGCCGCCGCGCACGCCCCGGCCGCGGCGGCGAGCAGCGCCGCGGCGCTCATCGCAGCGCCCCCACCCGCGCGATCCGCCGCACGCAGGCAAACGCGACCGCCTGCAGCGCGAGCGCCAGGGCGACCATCGCCGCCGTCAGCGGTGACGAGGCGAGCCCCGGGAAGAAACCCGGTTGCGCAAGCTCACCGAGCGCCAGCGCGACGGCGGGCAGGGCGGTCACGAGCAGCGCGGTGAAGCGCGCCTGCGCGGTGGCTGAGCGGGCGTCGGCGACGACCCGCCCGCGCTGCTCCAGCGCAGCGGCGAGATCGCGCAGCAGCGCGGCGAGATCGCCGCCGGCGTCGCGCTGCAGCAGGACGGCCGCGACGAGCGTGTCGAGCGGGCCGCCGCCCGCGCGGCGCGCGAGCCCGGACAGGACATCCTCCGTGCGCTCGCCGAGGTCAAGCGCCGCCGCCGCGACGCGCAGCTCCTCCCCCGCCGGCCCGCCGACGCCGCCGTCGCGCGCGGCGGCGCTCAGCGCGCCGCGTACCGAGTGCCCGCCGGCGATCGCGTCGGCCAGCGCACGCGCGATCGCCGGGGCGCCCGCCGCCACGGCCGCCACGCGCCTGCGGCGGCGCGCCCACATGACACGCCGCGCCGCCCACGGCGCGGCGGCGCCGAGGAGCAGGCCGGCCCAGGGCCCGGCCACGAGCCAGCCCGCGCCGAGCAGCGACAGCGCGCCGAGTGCCACGAGCCGCCGCCGCTCGGGGTTGGTCGGCTCGCGACCGGAGCGCACGGCGTCCAGCGCCGGCGCCAACCACTGGCCGACCGCGCGCACGAGACGCTGCTCGTCGGCCGCCGTGATCACGTCCCACGCGGCCAGCACGGTGATCGCGCCCGCCAGGCCAGCGAGCAGCCCGGCGGCGGTCATGCCGCCCTCTGCGCCTGCGCCAGGCGCGCGGCCAGCTCGTCGCCCAGCGGCGCGCGCCAGCTCGGGCGTCCGTCGCGCAGGGCGTACAGCTCGCGTGTCGCCGGCCCACCCGCCACGCGCACGACCTCGCTGACGGCGACGACGCGACGCTCGCCGCCGGGCATGCGCGCCTGATGGACCACGAGGTCCAGCGCGCCCGCGACCTGCTCGCGGATCGCCGCGTGCGGCAGGCCAAGTCCGGCCATCAGCGCGAGCGTCTCGACGCGCCGCAGCGCCTCCTCGGGCGAGCCGGCGTGGACGGTCGACAGCGATCCGTCGTGGCCGCTGGACATCGCGCTGAGCATGTCCAGCGCCTCCCCGCCGCGCACCTCGCCGACGACGATGCGGTCCGGGCGCATGCGCAGGGCGTTGCGGACAAGCCGGCGCACGGTCACCTCCCCGCGTCCCTCCAGCGACGCCGGCCGCGCCTCGAGGCGCACGACGTGCGCGTGGCGCAGGCGCAGCTCGGCGGCGTCCTCCACGGTGACGATGCGCTCGCCGTCTGCGATGAACTGCGTCAGGGCGTTGAGCGTGGTCGTCTTGCCCGAGCCGGTGCCGCCGCTGATGAGGATGTTGCAACGCGCGCGCACCGCGCGCGCGAGCAGGTCGCGCAGCGGCGCCGCCCAGGTGCCGTTGGCGACGAGCTCGTCGGGGCCGAACCCGCGTGGTCGAAAGCGGCGGATCGTCAACACGGAGCCGTCAAGCGCCAGCGGGGCCACGACGACGTTGACCCGCGACCCGTCCAGGATCGACTACACGTGACAGTCGTGCGAGGATGCCACGCATGAGCCCAGCCCGTGTCCCAGTGCCCGACCTTCCGGGCCTCGAAGACCTCACCAGTCCGATCGATGGCTACATCCGCGTCTCGCGCGTCGGCGATCGCTCCGGCGCCAGCTACATCTCGCCCGACATCCAGCGCCAGGCGCTCGAACGCTGGGCCGCCGCGCGCGATATCCAGCTCGCGCTGCACGAACCCGAGGAGAACGTCAGTGGCGGCACCATGGACAGACCCATTTTCAATCGCATCCTTCAGCGCGTTCACGACGGCGACAGCGGCGGGATCGCCGTCTACAAGCTGGATCGATTCGCCCGCACGCTCGTGGGCGGGCTGACCACGCTCAAGGACCTCGCCGACCGCGGCTCCCTGTTCGCCAGCGTCACCGAGCCCATGTACGACATGACCACCGCTGACGGGCGCATGGTCATCCAGTTCAACCTGATGATGGCCGAGTACTTCCGCGAGCGCACGACCGAGACCTGGGAGGAGGCGCTGACCTTTGCCGTTGGGCGCGGCGTGCACATCAGCCCCGGCTTGCCCTACGGCTACAGCAAGGACGACGGCAAGCGCCTCGTACCCAACGAGGCCGCGCCGTTCGCGCACGGAGCGTTTGAGATGCGCGCCGATGGCCTGCCCTTCCAGCGCATCGCCGACTGGCTCAACCAGCACGCCCCACCCCGACCAGACAGCCACCGCTGGACCCACGCAAACGTTGAGCGCATGCTGCGCCGACGCGTCTACCTCGGCGTCGCCTTCTGGGGCCAAGTCGAAAACCGCCAAGCCCATCCACCGCTCGTCGGCGACGAGTTGTGGCACGCCGCCCAGCGCCGCGTGCAGGCCCATAGCAAGAAGCGTCAGGCGCCAGACGCCGCCCTGCTGCATGGCATCGTGCGATGCGCAGGCTGCCGCTTTCAGATGAGCCGCGCCCTCAACACCAGCGGCGACCGGCGGCGCCAGTACTACCGCTGCCGTGTCCACCGCGTCAGCGGTACCTGCGCCGCACCCGCATCTGTCCGCGCTGATGCCGACGACGGCCTTGAGGCTTACATCGAACAGGTCGTCTGCGACGAACTCGACCGACGCGCACACACCTTCAGCAGCACGCACGACACCCACGACCTCGCCACCGCAATCGCCGAACTCGACGCCGCCACGGCCGATCTTGAAGACCTCCGCCAAGACACCACCGCCAAGCGGCGTCTCGGAACTCGCTGGCTCTCCTTCCTTGAGCCCTACCTTCAGGCCCATGAGGCCGCGCAGACCCGCGTCAGCGAGCTTCGCGCCATCCATCGGACCCCGATCGCCGGACTGACAGCACATGCCTACCGCACCCGGTCACGCAGCGAGCGGACCGAGATCCTCCGTGCCATGATCGACACCGTCTTCGTGCGCAGCGCTGGCGGCCCGCGCGGCCCCCAGGCCATACCGCTCGATCACCGTCGAGTCCGCATTCTCTGGCGCGGTCAGGGACCCAGCGACCTCCCCTCCTCCAACCAGGCCAGCACAACCGTCCCCTGGCCCTGGCCCGAAGACAAAGCGTAGCCCCGGATGCTCGCGCGCCATCGCGCGCCCCAGCACGTCCAGGCCGGCTTGCAGCGCAGCGATCGGAATCGGCCGCTGATCGTGCGTCCGCTCCCCATCGCGACCGATTGTTTCACCTCTTGCACTCATGTCTGAACAAGAAGCGTACAGGACCGGGTACCGGCCCTCGACGGCGCTAGTTGAAAACCGGCGGCGAGTTAGTTGAAAACGATGGTTTGAGTCCGAGCCAGCTTTGGCGCCCCAAGTGCTGCTAGTCGTCGCCGAGTTCGTAGACCATGCGGTAGCGCTCGGCGCTCATGACCGACACGGTGACCTCGATCGGCTGCTTGTCGTCGGCGGTGTAGTTGACGCGCTGGACGCTCAGCACGGGCACGCCAGGGCCGACGTCTAAGCGCTGTGCCTCGGCTGTGGTGGGCATGCGGGCGCTGACTTCCTCGGTCATCCGCGTGATCGAATAGCCGCTGGCGGTCAGCATCAGATACACCGCCGGGCCGCTCTCGATCTCGATCAGGCCCGCCTGCGTCGCGACATCCCAACGGGTGTACGCCGAGGCGAGCGTGCGAACGTTGCCCTTGTGGCTGGCCTCCCAGCCCCGCACGAGCACCTCAGCATCCGCCGGCAGACCCAGCAGCTTCGCGATTGCAGCTGGTGGACGAGCCCGTTCGAGCTGCGTGGTAGCAAAGCTCATCGTCAGCGCCTCCGCGATCGGGCCGCGCTCATCATCCTCAAGCTCGCGGACGATCTCCCAGTCCGCCAACTGCCCGCCCGGTCGCAGCCGCTGCACGGGCTCTGGCTCGCGCACGAAGCACCCTAAGCCGTGCACGGCGTCGATCAGGCCCTCGTTTCGCAGCAGCATGATCGCCTGCCGAGCCGTCCCGCGCGCGACGCCGTACTCTGCCGCCAGCTCGTGCTCGCTGGGCAGCAACTCGCCGGGCTCGTACGCGCCGCTTGTGATCGCCACGCGCAGCCGGTCGGCGATCTGCTTGTAGACCGACCGATCAGCCCGCGGATCAACAACTCTGGCCAGAAGACAACCTCCTGTAGCTACACATGCAGACAACCGCAGCGTATCGCACCCTCCAGCCGGCAACCATACGCAGACGAGCACATAGCCTGCGACGAACCCGCGGGTCGTTGAGACTTTCTCTACTTTCTCAAGGGGCGCGCTTTCGCGCGCCGCCGGCCGCGCCGCTGCCTGCGGCCCGCCTGCCCCTACGGGCTAACGCCCTCCGGGCCGGCGGCCGCGGCACGGCCGGCAAACAGCGAGCACGACCAGAGGCCGTAGGAGCACCTCAACTTCCTCCCGAGTCGTCGCAACGGCGTAGCTGCGCCGGTCGAGGCGGTCAAGTGCACCGCTTCGCGGCTCGCATCCGTTCGGCCCATTCGGGCTGCACTGGACAGTCTCGCCCGGCTCCGCTCATGCATCGATCAAGATCCGGCCGGGCCGGACGGGGAGGAACGACAGCTACCCGCGTCATGCTGCTCTTGGCAGACATCCAAGCTCGCAGTCGCGGCGGGTCCCGTCAGCCTACCGTTGGCTCCAGGTCATCGAGATCTTCGACGTAGGTCCGGGCATCGTGCAGCGTGGCGTGGTCGCCGTCGTGCATGCACCAGCCCGATCCGCTGGAACGGCGCTGCGCGACCAGCCAGCGATGGCGCAACTCCGTCGTGAGTGCGTATCCGGTTGGTTCCGTCTGGCTGGGTTGAGAGTTTAACGGGGTGTCGCGGCCCGAGTTTCCTCGTTCGATCATGGAGTTCCAAGACCGCTTCGCGACCGAGGACGCTTGTCGCGAGTATCTGTTCGCGTCGCGCTGGCCGGATGGGTTTGCGTGCCCGCGCTGCGGTGGCCGGGAGGCGGGCGAGATGCACCAGGCGCGGCTGGTCTGGCAGTGCAAGGCCTGTGGGCATCAGACCTCGGTCACGGCGGGCACGGTGATGCACGCCACGCGCACGCCGCTGCGGACGTGGTTCTGGGCTGCCTACCTCGTGGCCACGCATCATCCAGGGATCTCGGCGAAGCAGTTGCAGCGCCAGCTGGCGTTGTCGCGCTATGAGACGGCGTGGCTGATCTTGCACAAGCTCAGACGCGCGATGGTGGCCCCCGAACGCGGCCTGCTCAAGACCGAGGTCGAGATCGACGAATGCTTCGTCGGAGGCCGTGAACCCGGGCTCAAAGGCGGTCGTCGGCACGGCAAGAAGACGCTCGTCGGCGTCGCGATCGAGGTTCGCGGACGCGGCTCGGGCCGGCTGCGCCTGCAGATCCTCGCGGACGCATCGAAGGACTCGCTGGGACCCTTCGCGACCGCCACGACCGCGCCCAAGGCGATCGTCCACACCGACGGGCTGGCGTCCTACCGCACGCTCGCCAAGCTCGGCTACGACCACCGCCCGCGCCCCCAACACACCGCCACGCCCGACGAGCAACTGCTCCCGCGAGCGCACCGCGCGATCAGCAACCTCAAGGCATGGCTACACGGCACCCACCGCGACGTCTCTGACCAGCACCTGCACGTCTACCTCGATGAGTACGTCTTCCGCCACAACCGCCGCGGCACCCCGATGGCCGCCTTCCAGACACTGCTCGGGCTCGGCACCCAGCACCAACCCACGACCTACCACCAGATCACCCGACGAGCCGCATAACCAGCCAGACGGAACCAACCGGATACGCACTCCGTCGTGAGCTTCCAAGGATTCGCGATGCGCCACTGGCCATCAGCGGACTCAAACAAGCCGCGCTCGATCTTGCGCCACCCCTCAGGCATCGGAATGGTCCTCTGTGGTGAGCGGATGAAGTTCGCAGCCATCGCCCAGAGCGTCGTCACGCAGGATGTGAGCCGCGCGTCTGAGTGCGCGGCGTTGGGCGTGCTGGTGAGGGCTCAATCCGGGCTTGTTTGACCAGCGTGCGAGCTGACGGTGCGCAGCGAATCGCAACGCGATGATCTGCTCGCCCGAGAGCCGTCCGGCCCGTCCGTCGCTCGCCGGGATCACGTCAGCTCGCGCAGCCCGAACATAAGATCGCGTAGCGGGCCGTGGCGTCGCTGCGGTGGTCGCAGCCCGCCGATCATGCGCTCCTGCCCGCCGCGTGGATCGTCGATGACCACCTCGATCGGGTCGACACGCTCGGCCACACGATCGGACGCCAAGCCGCGCCGGCCTGCAAGCTCAGCCAGGTCAATACGCAGGTCATCATCGACAGGCTCGTGAAAGCGCACCCGCACCAGACGCCGCTCGCGCTCGGTCAGCCCCAGCCGCTCGTCGAGGCTGATTGCCACATGCACGCATCCACAGACCAGCTGGCCCGCACGATACGCCCGCCCGATACACCAACGCCCAGAGCCCGGCCCATATTCCGTGGCTACGACTGCCGGTGCGCTGCGGTCCAACGCCATCCGGCTCCTACCGGCTGCGATACGCATGTACCCCCCCTTCGCTCGATGGTTGCTGCCAGGCGCACGTGCGAAGCACCCCTCCGGCGATTCGCAGCACTCCGAGCCGACGGTGAGATACCGTCAGCCTCAGGCGTCTAGCCCACCGCACTTCTGACGTTCCGCCAAGCGCAAGAAATGGCCCAAGAAGATCCCGCACGCCGAGGCCGTCGACCACGATCGATAGATCCAGGCGCCTCCAGCTCAGCCCGACTCGGAGCTGAGCTTCGAGCACTTCGCAACCGGCACGGGCTAACCCTTAAGCAGCTTGCCGAGCAGATCGGGTTCTCCACAGCTCATCTCAGCGCCGTAGAGCTCGCCAGAGCGCCGCCATCAGAGCAGTTCGTTCTGGCGTGCGATGGCGCACTCAACGCTCGTGGAGCGCTGCTAGCGCTACTCCCGGCGGCGGTTTATGAGCGTGCCAGCCGGCGGCACCGGGACGAAGCGCGACGGCGCTGGGGTGGCGAGCTACCAATGCCCCCGCGGCGCGAGCCCGCGCCTGCGGCCGAGACAGAGTGGACCCATGGGGCTATGCAACTGGATCTTTCCCCGGACGCGCCTCTGGCTACGCTCCTCCAAGCGCGCTTTCCCGGCATGCGCATGTCACGGCCTACGCCCGACTTCGGCATCGACTGGAACCTCAGGTTGCCGGACAACTCCCTCGCCGCCGTCCAGATCCATCCAGCCGCCACAGACCCAGAGGGCGGCGGCGTCCTGATCCACGTGCATGACGCAGCGCGTCTGGAGGAGTTTCTGCGCACCCCATACCGAGCGTTACTACTCGGAGTCGATACGCACGCGGAACCTCGAATCTATGCGCTGGACGCGCGAGCCGCTCGCCACCAGCTTTCCGCACGCCCATACGCCGGCGCGGTCCTCTCGATCCCGTCCGCGTACGAACTCGACGATCTGACCTACGGCCTCCTCTGGGCCGCCAGCAACCTTGACGACTGTCTGCTCGCCGACGACCTGGCCCTCATCCAGAACCACCGCAAGCTCGACACCTATCAGCGCCTCCGAAGCTCCGAGGTCACCCGCGAGATAGCAGGGGACCTCACCCACTTCTCGCACGCCTGGCTCGGATCAGCGTTCTGCGCCCACCACATTCTCCGCAACTTTGGCCGCCTCGGTGACCTCCCCCTGTTCTGGACGCGAGAGCAGCGAGGCCAAGAGGCGTGCACCTGGCTGCTCTTCTCCCACAAGCTCGCCTACCTACGCGCGACCAGCCGATACTTCGGATCGACACCGATGGTCCGCATGTTCTGCGTGCCGGAGCGTGCGGTACGCGACTCGCCGCCGTTTGAGCGCATCCTTCTCTTCCTTGCCGTCGCCCTCATGGAGGCCCACGGTGTCCATGTCCACGTTTGCACCGAACAGGAGTACTCGGACCTCGACGGCTTCGTGCTGGCGCCCGGTCGCGCAATCGTCGCAACCTGGGTCCGCGCGGACAGCATGTGGCACGTCGACACTACTGTCCAACGTCCCGTCCTAGCCAGTTATGCCGAAGCGTCCGGCCACGCGGCCGCACACTCCGCTATCGCCGCAACCTCCTCTACTGGACGGCTGGCTGCATTCGCCGACTACCTCGAACTAGACCTTCCGTGGCTGAGCCGCCGATGCGCCACGCTCGCCTATCACGGTTGCGGCGACCTCATCAGACCCCGCAGTCGCCTCCTCACCCTCACAGGCTTAGAGTCTGCTTGTGCCCGCGTCGCCGGTAGCACTGCCGCCGCACCGTAGCGTGGCCGACGTCGCCTTGTTCGAGACATGAGGGAGCGCAGCATGCAAAGCCGGGAGCTGACGATCGGCAGAACCTTCGGCGTGACCTTCGACCACGGCGACGACTTCTTCGACACGCTGATCGCGTTCTGCCGATCCAACGACATCCGCCAGGGCTACATCCCCATGTTCTTAGCTGGCTTCGAAGAAGCCGAGATCGTTGGCACGTCGGAGAAACTTAAGGATCCCAATGCGCCCGTCTGGTCCAAGGTGCACCTGGAGAACGTCGAGGCTATCGGCTGCGGCACGATCGCCTACGACCCCCAGAACGACCACCTCTTGCCCCACATTCACACCAGCCTTGGGATCAAGGACCACGGTGCGACAGGCCACACCAGCCACCTGCTCTCGGCCCACGTGCTCTTCCTCGTCGAGATGCTTTTCATTGAGGTTGCAGGCCCGGCGATGTACCGACCTCCGAACCCGAGTCTCTACGACGTTCCCCTGCTTACGTTCGATACGTAGCGAGTAGCACCGGACCCGACCGGACCGGTCGGCGGCGGCGCGAAGCGCCGTCGTCCTTGAGGACGCAAAGATACTCCTCACCGCCGGCTACGGTCGTTCGTTTACGCTCCAGCGCAGTGTCGGTCTGAGAAGGGGAGCAGCCTGTTGGCGGATAAAAGCGATGACCCGCCCAGCGACGATTCCATCGCATGGCGTCGCTTCCGCCATTTCTGGGGGTCTCTACCGGGTGTTCTTACCGGGCTCGCTGCCGTCATCGTCGCAGTCGTTGGCTTGGTGCAGGTCTTCGATCGTCCCGGTGGCGATCCGGCGGTATCGCCTGGCGTGAGGGCCTCCTGTTCGGATGGCGAGGACAACGACCACGATGGCCTAACCGACTTCCGCAAGGACCCAGACTGCACCGGACGTCAAGACCAAACAGAACAAGGCCCAGATATGAGCGCGTCCTGCTCTGATGGCGAGGACAACGACCACGATGGCCTAACCGACTTCCGCAAGGACCCAGACTGCACCGGACGTCAAGACCAAACAGAACAAGGCCCCAAGAAGTAGAGAAACCCTCGACGACTGCTCCGCGTCGCTCGCGGAGCAGTCGAGCGGCGACGACGAGCGATCGGCGCCACGCGGACGGCCCCACCGCACCAGCCCATCGTTACGGTGGCGCGCGACGCAGATCGAGCAGCGCTTCACGTGCGGCGCGTACGGAAGCCTCGACGCCTGCCGCCAGGAGAACGTCGCCGGGGTTGAGGTAGCCGGAGCCAACGTACTGCCAGACGGACAGCACGGCCGTTGTGTCGCTGTCGTCGTCGGTGATGGTTGGTTGGTCTTGGTCCGCACGGTAGGCGGCGCGGGCGGCGCGAAGTTCGCCGAGGGTCGTGGAGTAGCCGCGGGACTTTGTGACGAAGTGACCGCGGAAGCCGAGCATGTGCACCCACCGGCCGAGACCCCGTAGGCCGGAGCGCTCTCTGAGGCGCAGCGCAGCGGCGGCCATCTGGACGAGCTGCTCGGGTACGCCGCGATCACGCCACCGGGCGGGGTCGGTGTCGCGGGTAGTGATCTGCTCGTGGCTTGCCTTGCAGGAGTACTTGGCGACGTAGGCGGCGACCTGCTCGGCGCGCAGCTCGCCGTTGTCTTCGCTGGCAAGGATGCGGGTGTGCAGCTGCTCGCCGAAGCGAATGTCGATCGTCGCGCCGTTGCCGGCATCCCCGTCGAGCCGGGCGCGACCGGCCGCCTCGCAGATCGCGTCACACAGCTCGTGCGACGTGACACCGACGCCGGGCGCGGCAGCGCGGTCCTCGGCGCCGTCGAGGCGGATGATGGCGTGGAAGTGCACCAGGCCGCGGCCCTGAAACTCAGCGACCTTCGCGTACGCGATCCGCACGAGCCGACGCCATGCGCGCTCACTGAGCCCCGCCCGGCTCGCGAGGACTCGGGCCAGCTCGATGACGAAGCGGTTCCACAGCGCGGGGGCATGCCAGTTCCACAGCACCGCGCCCTCGTAGTCATAGGTCGTCGGGTCGATCGCCTCGCCGACCACCGCGTCATCCGGGTCATGGCGCTGACCGCAGCGGCACGCCCGGCCGTTGTCAGGGCGGCTGTGGACCGCTCCGAACGACGGCGCCGTCAACGTGGCGAAGACCTGCGGATGCTCGGCCACCGAGTCAGGGACGCCCTTGCGACCACCCGCCAGGCCGGCGTAGACGAGCTGCCACATGTCCCCGCGGTACTCATACGCACAGGACGGACAGCACGCCTCACGCCGGTTGCCACAGCGGACCATCAACGCGCCATCGGGCTCGCTGGCCGTCGAGTACACGGGCTCGTCGCCGCGGAGCACGACGCCGCGCAGGCGAACCGGATGGCGGCAGGCGCCTGTTCGCCTGACCTGCTGCAGCCAGCGCTCCCGCTTGGGATCTTTCGCCCTCGCGACCAGACCCCGGACGGTCGCAGAATCCAGCTCGTCCACAGTGGTCATCGCTGAGCCTGTCGACTGTTACGGACATACAGCGCCGTCGGGCAGGCGCGCGTCACACAGCGGCTCGGCCTCATCGACGCGGCGCCCGAGCGGCGCGAGGATGCGCTCGATCGCGTGGCGCAGCGCGGCCTCGTCACCGAACCGCGCGTCCGACGGCTCGATCCGGCCCGCCCGCTCGACCCACACCTGACCGGGTCCGTTGACCATCACCTCGTCGACCGTCGGGTCGCCGAGCAGCGGCTCGAGCGGCCCGAGGCCGAAGGCCCGCACCGCCACGCGCGCGGCGAGCCGCGCCCGCGCGCCATCGTCGAGCAGGCCCGCCTCGCGGTCGACGAGCGCGCGAATGCGCTCGTGCAGATCACCGGCCGTGCCGCGGCGGCCGGCCTCCGCGAGGAGGCGGTCGCGCAACGCGCCCGCGAGCGCGTCGAAGGCGTCGTCGCCGGCCTGATCGGAGCCCATGTCTCCTATAGGCGGCGGGGCATGCCGGTTCGCCCCCGGGGCGCGGCCAATCACGCGCGGACGTTGCATGCGATGGCCGATCCCCCGGACACACTGGCTGGCGGTCGACCCGAACCGGTCAAGCCGAAGCTCAAGCCGGACGGTTGCGGCGGCTCTCAGCTGTCGAAGTGCCCGGGGGCATCGCCGCGGTGCATGGGTGTCCTCATTGACTGAGGAGCGCCGCCGGCACGACAGCGATGCCATCGGGGCGGCGGTATGCCTCGGTGCCCGTAGTGACAACGACCGCATCCAGCAGGTCGGCTCCCATCTGCTCGCGCAGCCAGTTGAGATGGATGACGTCCCTGTCGGTCGCGACGGGATGGAGTTTGACCTCCATCGCGACCACGCGTCCGTCGCCGCGGTCGACGATGAGGTCAATCTCGCGCTCGCCGGCGTAGGTGCGCAGGTGGCCGACTGAGGCGTCCGCTGCCTGCGCGTACACCCGCACCGATTGGGTGACCAGCGACTCAAATAGCGCTCCCAGAAAGGTCCCGTCGCGGGGAATGGCGATGGCCGGCTCATCACCAGCCAGCAGCTGCTGACTCGTGAGTCCGAGCAGCGTCGTCGCCAGCGCCGGGTCGGCGAGATGATGCTTCGGCGGCTCCGTGAGACGCCTGATGTGGTTGCGAGTCGGCTTCCAACCCGGCAGAGGGTCGAGCACATACAAGCGTTCCAGAACGTCGCGGTACGGCATGACCGTGGTGCGCGCGGGCTTGTCGGACTCGCCGCTGGTGGCGGCGTCGCGTACCTTCTCCCAGCTGGCGCCCGTGGCGGTCGCCGACGCGTAGGCCAGCATCCAGCGCCGCAGCGCGGCGGGGTTTCGCGGCTGATGGCCAAGCTCGGGGAAGTCCTTGTCGATAACGCGCTGGATGTACCCGTCCAGCTGCGCGCGACGCAGCCTCACCGGGAGGTCGCGTAGCCCCGGAAAGCCCGACTTGAACATCTCCTCCGTGTAGTCGGCGAGCCCGAACGAGCTGCCGCCGGCGACCCGTGGGCGCTGGCCGACGAGCAGTTCGCGCAAGCTGACGGTCGCGCTGCCCGGCCAGCGTTCGGCAAGTGACAGCGGTCGCATCCGCAACGCGATGATCCGCCCAGCACCCGTGTGAACGCCCGTGCCCTTCGGCGCCGCGGAACCGGTCAGCAGAAAGGGCCCCGGCGGGTCATGCTCATCCACCGCGCGACGGACGCGGTCCCAGACGGGAGGATAGTGTTGCCACTCGTCAATGAGGACCGGGGGCGGCTGCGACAGCGCGAGGCCAACATCCGCTGAGACGACAGCGAGATGCGTCTCGTCATCGAGCTCGTAGCGCGTGGCGGCGCGCTCTCCCGCGGTCGAGGTCTTCCCGATCGCCCGGGCCCCTTCTAGAGCAACCGCGACGGCGACATCGGGAGCAGACTCCAAGTACCCGTCCAACTCCTCATCAACGACACGGCGGCGATAGCTCGGCGCAGGCGGCATTTCGCCAGCCTACAGCAACTCGCCACCATACGCTACAGATTCTCGGCTTTATAGACTACATATTATCGCCTTCTCAGGCTACAAGTTCTCGGTGTTCTAGGCTACAAACACTCAGAGAAGGCGCGAGCTCCGGCGCAGGTTCGACCCGGCGCAAGCGGGTTGGCCGAACGGACCTTGCATGCCCCGGCCGCTCGCGGGGAAACTGGACGGACCGATGGACGACGTCGAACCGGCGAAGCCGAAGCTCAAGCGCAAGTTCTTCGACAAGGAGCTCGAGCGGCTGCAGCGCGAGCTCGTCCTCCTGCAGGAGTCCATGAAGGTCAAGGGCCTGCGCGCCGTCGTCGTCTTCGAGGGCCGTGACGCGGCCGGCAAGGGCGGCGTCATCAAGCGCATCACCGAGCGCACGAGCTCGCGCGCCTGGCGCATCGCGGCGCTCGCCGCGCCGACGGAGCGCGAGCGCACGCAGTGGTACTTCCAGCGCTACGTCGAGCATCTGCCGGCGGCCGGGGAGGTCGTCCTGTTCGACCGCTCCTGGTACAACCGCGCCGGCGTCGAGCGCGTGATGGGCTTCTGCACCGAGGAGGAGTACCGCGAGTTCATGCGCACGTGCCCGGAGTTCGAGCGCATGCTCGTGCGCTCGGGGATCATCCTGATCAAGTACTGGTTCTCGATCTCCGACGACGAGCAGGAGCGGCGCTTCCAAGCACGTCTCGACGACCCGATGCGGCGCTGGAAGCTCAGCCCGATGGACCTCAAGGCGCGTGAGCTGTGGGTCGAGTACTCGCGGGCGAAGGACGACATGTTCGCCGCCACCGACATCAAGCAGGCGCCGTGGTACGTCGTCGAGGCCGACGACAAGCGGCGGGCGCGGCTGAACTGCATATCGCACCTGCTGTCGATGATCCCCTACGAGGACGTCATCCCGCCGCCGCTGGACCTCCCCGAGCGCCAGTCCGACGAGCACTACGTGCGACCGCCGATCAGCGACCAGACGTTCGTCCCCGACCTGTACTAGATGAGTGATTTCACCATCTAGCGCAGCCGCCGCGGCCCGCGCTACGGAAGCTCGGGCATCATCCGCAGCCCGGCCCGTTCGCGGCTGCGGTCGCCGCCGCCGCGCGGCAGCAGGCGCAGCTCGCGGGCGAAGTCCTGTGCGGCGGCGAGATAGACCGCCTGGCGCACGGTCACCCGCAGCGCGGCTGCGACGCGCGGCCCCGGGGCGCCTTTGGCGGGCGCGTCGTCGCCGGACAGCTCGGTCGCCGCGATCACCTCGACGTCCTCCAGCGCGAGCAGCGCCTCACCCGGCCGGTCGCCGCGCGGCTCGGGCGTGACGAGCACGTCGACGTGGCTGCCGGCGAGGACCAGCTGCGGCGGCGCGAGCGCGACGACCTGGGCGATCCGCTCGCCTCGCCCGATCGGCGGGCCGGCCGGTCGCGCGTCGTCGCCGACCATCGCCGCGCTCAGGTCGGTGCCCGCGGCGATCGGTAGCCGCGCGCGCTGGCCGACCAACTGCTGCGGGTCGCCGGTCGTCCCGCGCGGCGCGAAGCGCTCGGGCACGCGGCGGATCGCCAGCGCGCGCTCGGGCACGCGCTGGCCGGCGCGGATCGGCTTATGCGCGACAACGACGTCGACGAGCCCGCCGACGCGGCGCTCGAGCGCCGCCTCGCGGCCGGCGACGTTGAACGCCGCCAGGCCGCCGAGCACGAGCGCCAGGCCGCCGAGCACCAGCGCGCGGCGCCGCCGGCTCACCGCGGGCGCCGCACGTGCGGCAGTTCGAGGCCGATGCGCGTCCCGCGCGGCGTCGGCGCGGCCACGAGCCGCCCGCGGTGGCGCTCGGCGATCTGCGCGGCGATCGCCAGGCCGCGCCCGCGCCGCCCGCGGCCGGCGCGGGCGCGCCGCGTCAGCTGCGCGAGTGCGACCGGCAGCCCGGGGCCTTCGTCGATGACCTCGATGCGCACGTGCTGTGCACCGACGAAGCGCGCCGTCAGCTCGATGCGGCCCGGGCCGTGCTCCAGCGCGTTGGCGATGAGGTTCGAGATCGCCTGCGCGAGGCGCAGCCGGTCACCGACGACGAACGTCCCCGGCAACAGGCAGCCGAGCAGCACGACGCTCTCGAACGCGCCCGCGACCGCCTCCCAGCTGTGAAACTGCCCCTCCAGCAGCTCGGCCACCTCGACGGGCTCCTCGCGATCGAGGATGCGCCGCCCGCTGCGCGCCGCCGCGAAGTCATCCAGCGCCAGGCCCGCGCGGCGCAGCTCGTGGTCGAGCGTCGCCAGGCGCTCGGGCGGCGCCTCGCAGCGACGCTCCATCGTCGCCAGGCTGAGCCGTACAGCGGTGAGCGGCCCGCGCAACTCGTGACAGGCGCGCGCGACCAGCTCGCGGCGCCGGCGCAGCTCGAGGGCACCGAGCGCCGCCAGCGCGAGGCCGACGGCCGCCAGCGCCCAGGGGAGGATGCTCGAGGGCATGTTCCTGTACTAGGCGCCGGCGCGGAGAAGTTCGCCCCCCCCGCTCGATCTGACCCCGGTGGCCCCCGGTCCGAGCATCGTGTCGCTTCAGGTGCGCTCTGGGCCGCTTCGTTCGACACAACCGGAACGTAGCGGGCGCGTGGCGTTGGGAGCGCGGGTCGAGTTGCCGTCGTGCGGGGTGAACAACTCGCCCACCCCTCGCGGAGCCGCACCCGCCCGCGGCGACGACGCGGGCCCGGTTCCCGCGACGCGCGAAGAGCAGCCGCCGAGCCGCCGGCGCCCCGGTGCACGTCTCGCTACTCAGGCACGAACAGCCGCGCGCTCATGTGCTCGTTTGTCTGCGGGTGAAACTCCCACAGGCCTTTGAGCCGTGCGCGAAGGTCGTCCGGAAGTCGGTCGGCCCCGTGGTGGTCGATCTCGACGAGGTTTCCGGCCGGATCGCGTACGTAGAGCTGAACGACGTCTCCGGGCAGCTCGACGAGGCGGTTTCCGAAGGCCTGGTCGTCGAAGGCGTCGAGCCGCTCCGCGGCTCGGTAGACGGGCGCGAGATCGTCCACCGTGACGGCGAAATGGTGATGGATCGTCGGCTCGAGGTTCTTCTCGAAGAGGTGGAGCTGCGTGCGGCCGAGCGTCAGCCACTGGACCGGCAGCCCGAAGTTCGGCGTCGTGATCGCCTGCGCGCTCAGCAGCTCGACGTAGAAGTACACTGACTCCTGCAGGTTCAGCGCGTTGATGCTGACGTGGTTGATCCGTAGGCTCACCCGCGTTACCCCCGTCTCGTTGGGTACGTCTGATCCGCATCCCTTGGGGAGGAGCGTCGCATGTCGGAAGTCGTCGTCGTCGGATCCTTCAGTGCCCGACCCGGCAAGCAGGCCGAAGCCGTCGAGGCGTTCAAGGCGCTTGTCGAGCCGACCCACGGTGAAGAGGGTTGCATCCTCTACGCACTGCACCAGGGCGTCGACGACCCGCGCCGGCTGGCGTTCATCGAGCGATGGACCTCGCGCGAGCTGCTCGACGCGCACCTCCAGAGCGCGCACGTCCAAGCGGCCCTCGAGCGCGTCGAGGAGATCTTCGGCGACAGCGCCGACATCGTCGTATACGAGTCGCTGCCGGGCGGCGAGATGAAGAAGGGCTCGCTCGCGGCCCACGCCGGCGATTGAGCAACCGCCGGCCGCGGCCCGCGAACGCGCCTCCGGCTGCACGCGCACGCCGCGGGTCTTCGTTTCGTACGTCGTGCGTTCGAGGTCGTCGCGGATCCGCGCGGCGTCCTGTGCGATCTCGGCAACGAACACCCACGCGCGCTCGTGCGCCTCAGGATGCGGCAGGTGCTTGCGGCCGATCACCACGCGTCGCAGGACGTCGCGCCCGTCGGGCTCGAGCACGCAGAAGAAGCGCTGGACATCGTCGAGGCTGCGCACCTCCTCGACACCGACGCGCGGCCGGAAGAAGAAGAAGAAGTCGCCCTGCTCGAGGATCTCGCTCATGGGGTCTTGCCAAGTGCCCCGCGAGCGCCGCTCGCTACCTCCCTATCCACCGGCGCCGATACCTTCGCCGCATGAACGCCAGACCTTCAACAGCGGACGTCACGAGCACGCGCGTCCTGCTGATCGGCGACGACGAGCTGACCGATGTCACGCAGCGCGCGCTGCAGAATGCCGGCGCGACCGTCAGGAACCTGCGCGATGCCAGCGACCAGGCGATCCGGACTGCGCTTCGACACCCGGTCGACACGGTCGTCGTGATCTCCAAGGACGATCACATCTCCCTGCGCAACGCGCTCGTCGTGGAAGGCGTTCGTCCTGGCATCCCGCTCGTGGTGACGGTCTTCGACCACGATGTCGCGCTCGAAGTCGAGCGCGGGGTACGCAACGTGCGCGTGATGTCGATGGCCGACATCGTCGTTCCGACACTCGCCGGACCGTGCCTCGACGAGCGCCTGCTCTCGGTGCACCGCACGTCCGGCGGGTTGCGCGGCGTTCGCGATGGCGCTGACGGGCTACAGATCGGGCCGATCGACGCCCCCACTCGCAGTCGCCGGGCGCGGCTCGCCGCCGATATCGTCGCGACGCTGCGCCCGCACGAGCTGAGCGCGAAGATCCTCGTCGCAGGGATCCTCGGTTTCGTGTCGGTGCTCGTGGTGGACGCGATCGCAACGATGATCGTGCTGCACGAATCGCCGATCGAGGCGTTCTACGCCGCGACGAGGACGATCGTCACCGTCGGCCCAAACCACCTCGTCGACGAGGGGCCGACGTGGTTCAAGGGCTTCTCGGCGGTGATGATGATCGCGGCGTTGGCGTTCACCGCGCTTATGACGGCGGGACTGGTCAATCGCCTCATCGATCGCCGCTTGTGCGCGATCTTCGGTCGCCGCTGCCTGCCGCGCTCTGAGCACGTCGTCGTGGTCGGCCTCGGCCAGGTCGGGCTGCGGCTGTGCCTGCTGCTGCGCGAGCTCGGCGTCCCGGTCGTCGCGATCGAGTCCAACCCGGATGCTGACTACGTCGCGCGCGCCAAGGACAACGGCATCCCGGTCGTGATCGGCCGCGGCAGCAGGGCTTCCTCCTGCGACGCATCTCGCTGCACCGTGCGCGGGCGCTCGCCGCCGTGACCTCCGACGAGATCGAGAACATCGCGATCGTCGTGGCCGCACACGGAGAACGCGAGCAGCTGCGCACGCTGCTGCGCGCGGGGCGCGGCGAGGTCCGCAACGAGACACGCGCGCTGCTGAAGCTCGGCGTCGTACGCGACGTCTACCGCATCGGAGGCACCCTGCTGGCCGCGGCAGCACTGGGCTCGGACGCCTGCGAGGCCGTGCTGCACGAGCAGACCGTGTACCTCGTCGCTGCCGACGGCCGGATCCAGCCATTTGGCGCCGAGGCGATCGTCGCCTGAGGACAGCGACAGCAGGGCCCAACTCCAGCCGCATCGCCGTATCCGGCCCGGGCAGCCGCGGCGACGTGAGAGGTTCGGCGTTTCACCGCACGCGATACGGCAGACTGCGCGCATGCATCGCAACCGTCTTGCTCTCGCCGTGCTGGTGATCGCCGGGTTCCTCGCCACGGGATGCGGTTCCGACGACGACACCGACCCCAGGTCCGACGGTCAGCCCAAGGCCGGCCAGGCCGAGAAAGGCACCCCGCCCAAGAGTGCGCGCGGGCAGATGGTGGAATGCATCCAAAGCGAGCTGGGGTTCGACGTGAAGGCTGACGACGACCCCGACAAGCTGTCGGTCAAGAGCCCGAACGGCAAGCTGAAAGCCGTTGTCGCAATCCATACCGACGCCGGTGCGGCTCGGAAGGCGGTCGCGCAGACCCTGAACAAGGGCGTGAACGCCGTGGTGTTCGGCCGTGCCGAATTCATCCGGCACGCTGCCAGCGACACCGAGGCTGGCGTGATCGCCAACTGCGTGGCGATCGAGTACAACCGCCCCGGCTGAGCGGCGACAGTTGCTCCTAGGCGACCAGCCGATCATCAACCGCGGCCGTGCCCGCCAGCGGCGCATCGACCGTTGGCAGGGGCCACATGTTCGCTGGGGGCGATATGCCTTCTCCGCGGAGGCTCGACCCGCGCGAGCCGACGTGACGCGCATGCAAAGCGGACTGGGGATGCGGCGACCTCGCCCGCCGCGCCCGACGAAGACCTGAGCACGTCGTCCGGCGCCCCGCTCAGCGGGGCGTGAAGCGGATCACGTACCTCGTGCCCTTCGAGCAGTACGCGCCGGAGGACCGCGCGCTGGACTTCACGGGGCAGACGCCGTTCACGGCGGGGCTGCAGGTCCGCGAGGGCGACGCGAGCCACTCGCATCCTGCTCGGCCGCTTCCTGACGTACGACGCCCAGCAGCTCACCTGGCTGCGCGGTGCCGCCGGCAAGCTGTCGCCCGCCGGCCTTCAGAGCCCGATCGATCTCGAGCCTGCGTCGGAGCAGCTCGACGTCTTCCTGTCGACCCCTGACTTCCCGGATTGACCGGGAGAGACCGAGCCGATCACCATGACGAACCCCGTGCGGCTTGCCCGCCGCACACGCACGGCGCTCACGATCGCCGTGACGGTCGGGCTTGCCGCGCCGGCCGCCGCCAGCGCGCTCAACGTCTACGCTGCCGCCTCGCTGCGCGAGGTGTTCACGCAGATCGACGCGAACCCGACGTACAACTTCGCCGCCTCGAACACGCTGCAGCTGCAGATCGAGCGCGGCGCCCCGGCCGACGTCTTCGCCTCGGCCAGTCCGCAGGAGGCTCAAGCGCTCTTCAAGGGCAACAATTGCGAGCGGCCGGTCACGTTTGCGACGAACAAGCTCGTGCTGATCGTGCCGAAGGGCAACCCGGCGCGGATCAAGTCCGTCTACACGCTGCGCAAGGGCGGCTTCAAGCTCGCGGTCGGATCCTCCGGCGTGCCGATCGGAAGCTACACGCGCACGCTGCTTCGCCGGCTCGGGCTGTCCAACGTGCTGAAGGACAACACGGTCAGCCAGGAATCCAGCGTGGCGAACGTCGTCTCGAAGGTCGCGCTCGGCTCGGCCGACGCCGGCTTCGCCTACGTGACCGACGCCAAGATCGCCAATGACCGCACCGACCAGATCCGGCTGCCGCGTTACGCCCAGCCCCCGGTGCGCTACCAGATCTGCGCGGTCAAGCGCAGCGGCGCGGACTCGTCCGGCGCGCGCGGTTTCATCGCCAAGGTGCGCTCCGACCGCGGCCGCGGGCTGCTGAAGACGGCCGGCTTCGGGCTGCCGCCGAAGGGATAGGGGCGAGCCGGGGAGCCATGGGCGTCGAGACCGCCGGGCCGAAGGTGGCGGTCGCCGCACGCCGCGGCGGCCGGCGCTGGGCGGGCCGGTCTCTCCGCGCTGCTCGCCCTGTGCGCCGGCATCGTCCTGACGTTCCTCGCGCTGCCGATCGTCGCGTTGTTCGCGGAGATCCCGCTCGGCCGCGTGCCGGATCTGCTCGCCGACCCAGTCGTGCGCAAGGCGATCGAGGTCACCCTGCGGACGAACGCCGTCGCCAACGTGCTCATCCTCGCGCTCGGCACGCCGCTGGCGTACATGCTGGCGACGAAGCGCTTTCCAGGCCGGACGCTCGTCGTGACGCTCATCGAGCTGCCGCTTCGTGCTGCCGCCGGCGGTCGCCGGCATCGGCCTGCTCGCGGCGTTCGGCGCGGGCGGGCTGTTCGGCGACGACCTGCGCAACGCCGGGATCGTGCTGCCGTTCAGCGAGTGGGCAGTCGTGCTCGCCGTCACGTTCGTCGCGTCGCCGTTCTACATCCGCCAGGCGATCGCGGCGTTCGAGGCGATCGATCCGACGCTCACCGCCGCCGCACGCACGCTCGGCGCGGGGCCCGCGCGGACGTTCTGGCGCGTGTCGCTGCCGCTCGCCGCGGCCGGGCTCGTCGCCGGCTGGGTCCTCGCATTCGCCCGCGGGGTCGGGGAGTTCGGCGCGACGATCGTGTTCGCCGGCAACGTCCAGGGCCAGACGCAGACGCTGACGCTCGCCGTCTACGAGCAGCTCGACGCGAACTTCGACGTCGCGCTGGCGATCGGCATCCTGCTCGTCGTGTTGAGCGCCGGCGTGCTGTTGTCCTACAAGCTCATCCTCTCGTGGAAGGAGTCCGGCGCGGCGGCCCCGCCGGCCTTCGGACGTGCCGGTTCGGCGGCGAGCTGAGCATGGCCACGGAAGATCGCCCGCACGATGGTCTGGATCGCCTCGAACTCGACATCGCGTTCGGACTGCGCTCGTTCGCGCTCGACGTCGCCAGCGCGTCGCGCTGGCCCGTGCGCTCGCGCGCGACCCGTCGGTCCTGCTGCTCGACGAGCCGCTGTCGGCGCTCGACGCGCACACGCGCGGCGTCGTGCGCGTCGAGCTGCAGGACCTGCTCTCCGAGCTCGCGCTGCCGGCGCTGCTCGTGACGCACGACTTCCGCGACGCCGTCGCGCTGGCCGAGCGCATCGGCGTCGTCGTGGACGGGACGCTGCGTCAGATCGGCACGGCCGCCGAGCTCGTGCACCGCCCCGCGGACGCGTTCGTCGTCAGCCTCACTGGCGGCAACCTGCTGCGCGGCACAGCGACGCCGCTGGCCGGGGGCGGTAGCCACGTGCAGCTCGAGGGCGGGACGATCCTGCGCTCCGACGACCGCGCCGTGGGGCCGGTCAACGTCGCAGTCTATCCGTCGGAGATCACGGTCGAGTCCTGCGCCACGGCCAACGGAGCACCAAACGCGATCGTCGGGCCGGTCTCGTCGTTGACGCCCGAGGGGGGACGCGTCCGCGTACGCGTGGGCACGCTGACGGGCGAGTCGACGCTCGCGGACGTGGAGCGCTTCGGACTGCGTCGCGGCGAGCCCGCGCGAGCGAGCTTCTCGGCGGCAAGCGCGCGGTTGCTCGCACTCGACACCGCGGTCGGTCCGCTGCGTACCTAGGTATCCGACAGGGCTGAGCGCTAGGCTCCTCGCCAGATGGACGAGGGGATCCGGATCGGTGTGGCCGCGCAGGCGCTCGGCGTCAGCGTCGACACGCTGCGCCGCTGGGAGCGCGGCGGACGGATCACGTTCGAGCGGCGCGGCACCCGCCGCGTGCTGGCTCCCGAGGAGCTCGCGCGCGTGTTGCGCGAGCGCGGCACGAACCCGCGCTCGAGCGCGCGCAATCGGCTCGCCGGGGTCATCATCGAGGTCCAGCGCGACGGCGTGATGGCGCAGATCGATCTTGCCTGCGGGCCCTACCGGATCGTCGCGCTGATGTCGCGCGAGGCGGCGGACGAGCTCGGGCTCAAGCCTGGCCTGACCGCGACGGCGGTCGTGAAGTCGACGATCGTCGTCGTCGAACGCTCGTAGCTACCGATCCAGGCCCCACAGCGCCGCGAGGATGTCGCTGCGCGCCGCCTCGACGGACAGCTGGCTCGGGCGCGGGGTGCCGCTCGGCTGCCGTCGAGCTCGATCGCCCCGTGGATCCTGTTGACCGGGCACGGCCCCGCGAGCAGGTCTCTGATCCCGGCGTCGACAGCGTCGTCGCGTGCCGGCGGCTGGGCGTGGTCATCGTTCGGCATCGCTCTCGATTCCTTCCCCTGGTGGTCTGGATGCGCCGTGGGACCTGAGCGATGGCTCGATGCCGGGCGCACGTGCCTGCGCTTCCCGCACCGCCCGCGGCGGCAGTCGCGTCCGGCACGGCGATCGGTCACGGCACGATCCGTCTGCTCGGGCCATCCCCGGGATCGAGCGCGGAGCCGGCCACGCCGGAGCCGGACCTGACCACCGCCGCGGGCCCCGTCGGCCACGGGCGTATCCGCCTGCGTGGCGGCGCGGCACCGCACGCCACGACGTAGCCGCCCGGCCGGCGGTCCGCCTAGTGGCTGCCGGGACCGGACCCAGGCGGACCCGGCGGGTCGCGGGCGACACGCCGCCCGCGACGCGCCGAGGTCAGTCGGTGTAGATGATCGTCCCGACGTGCTCGCCGCGCAGCGCCCTTGTGACGTGGCCCGCTGTGAGCCCGTTGACGATCTGGATCTCCTTTTGATGCTTGGCGGTGGCCATGAGCTCGAGCACCATGCGGTCGATCGGCAGCGTGTCCAGGTCCATCGCGAGCAGCTCGGCCGCGCCGACGCGGGGGATCAACTCGGCCTCGCCCTCGGCCGCGGTCGCCGGATCGCACGTGTAGACGCCGTCGACGTCCTTGACGTAGATCACTCGCGCCGCGCCGTAGGCGTCCGCGATGAGGAACGCGCCGGTGTCCGTGCGGTGCTGCGGGATCTTGCCCACCGGCGATGGGAACTCGAACATCTCGTACGGCGGGAAGCCGTTGGAGACGACCGCGGGGCTGGCGGCGAGGTGGCCGGCGAGCTGATGGCCGACGCTCGTGTGCGGCAGGTACGAGACGCCATCCTCGGCCAGCAGCGCCGCGACGATGTGCCCGTTCTGCTCGGCCTCCGTCGCCGCCAGCGACGCCAGCACGCCGGTCGGCAGCCCGAGGTCGAGCGCGACGCCCATCACGTGCCGGGCGCGGATGCCCGCGCCGGTGGCGATCAGCATCCGGTGCTCGCCGAACGCGGCGCGCAGCTCGTCGACGACCGGCACGACCGCGTCCCGGCCGCGGTCCATGATCGAGCGACCACCGATCGTGACGACGTGCAGCCAGGACAGCAGCCGCACCACCGGGCGCTCGGTATGCGGACGGATGAGCTCGCGGTCGACGAGCGTCTGGCGCATCAGTGTGGACTGGACGTCCTTGGACGCGAAGGGGGGATCGGGATCCGTCATGACGTTCTCCTGGAGGTCGTGCCTGCGGGGCGGTCGGTGGGGCTCATGCGGCCGAGATCATCGTGCCGACGTGCTCGCCCGCGAGGGCCCGCGTGATGAGGCCCGGCTTCAGGCCGTTGATGACCTGGACCGTCTTCGCGTGGCGGGCGTGGCGCATCAGCTCGAGCACCGGGCGTTCGATCACGAGGTCCGGAAGGTCCATGTCGATGAGCTCGTCGACAGTGACCGACTCGATGAGCTTCGCGTTCGGTTCGGTCTTCGGGTTGGCCGTGTAGAGGCCGTCCTCGTCCTTGACGAAGATCATGCTGCGGGCGCCGAAGACCTCCGCGACAAGCCAGCAGCCGGCGTCGGTGCGGTACGGCGGGATGACGCCCTCGGTCGGCACGTGCTGCCACATGTCGTACGGCGGCATGCCGGGGAAGATCGCCGCGCCGCATTCGTCGAGATACAACGCAAGCGCGCCGAAGCCGGTGCCGCTGACGACGGGCACGCCGTGGCGTGCCATCAGGTGCCCGAGCATCTCGGCGTTCTGGCCGGCCACCGCGGCGCCGATGTCGGTCAGCACGCCGGTCGGCAGAGCGAACTCGGCGGCGAGCGCGTAGAGATGGCGGGCGCGCGTGCCGGCGCCCGTGCCGATCATGATCTGGTGCTCGCCCTTGGCCTGCACGAGCTCCTCGACGATCGGGTACACCGCGGCGCGGCCACGGTCGATGATGCTCTGGCCGCCGATCTTCAGGACGTTGGCGTCTGGGAGGATCGCGTAGTCGGGAGCGGCGTCGCTGGCCTCGAGCAGCTCGGCGTCCGTGAGCGAACGGCTCAAGAGCAGCGACTGGAGCGAGTCGGCGTCTCCTTGGCGTTCCATCGGTGGATCTCCTTACCTAGAAACTCGTATGGATAAGTCTAGACGTTTACCAACAAAAGCTACGCATTGCGGCGATAGACACGACGAAGGATAGCGCGCGGGATTCGACGTACGCCCGTGCCTTCGGCTTTGGGCACCGACCTCGGACGACGGCGCGCGGGCTGTTGCTTGACCTAATACCCCTATGTATTGCGTAGGTTGTTGGTGCCACGATGCGCACGCGGATCCTCGCCGACGTCGGCCAGCATCGCCTGCGCGACGTTGCTCGTACCCGGCAGCCACCAGCGGCTGCGAACACCCGATCGCGAGGAGATGGAGGCGACGGCGGTGCCGGCTCTCTGTCCCGCCGGCTCGATGATCGTCTTCGACTCGACGCTCTGGTACGCAGCTGGCGTCAACCGGTCGGGCCGCGATCGGCTCGCGATCGACCAGCAGTTCACGCGCGCGTTCATCACACCGCAGGTCGACTACGTCCGCGCGCTCGGTGACGAGATGGTGCTGCGCCGCCACCCGCGGACCCAGCAGCTGCTGGGCTGGTACACGCGCGTGGTGACGAGCCTCGACGATCTATACGGGCCGGCCGACGAGGACTGCGCCGAATCAGGGTAGCGCCATCATCGGCGCGACGGGCGGCATCAGCGCTGATCTGAGTCGGGTCGGGTCAGTCGGGGCGACGGTGAATGCCACCAGTGCGATGAGCATCCCGGCGGTGGCGTAGAACGCCTAGACCACCAGCACCCGCCTGGTCTCATCGCCCGTCCTGGTCGCAATCGCCGTCACGACATCGTCTAACCCGCCGGACGGCTCGGGCTTCTTTGACACGCTCCTACGCGACCAGCCGATCATCAACCGCGGCCGCGGCCGCCAGCGGCGCATCGACGAGCCGGTAGCCGACGCCCCACACGTTGACGACATAGCGGTCGCCGTGCGCGCCGAGCTTGTGGCGCAGCCGGCAGGCGTGCGAGTCCAGCGTCCGCGTGGAGCCGATCGAGCGGTAGCCCCAGATCGTGCGCAGCAGCTCCTCCTTCGTGAAGACCTTCGTCGGATCCGAGACGAGCGTGCGCAGCAGCGCGAACTCCTTCTGCGACAGGGCGACGCGCTGCCCGTGCAGGCGCACCTCACGCGACGGCGGGTCGACTTCCAGGGGCCCGGCGCGCAGGCGCCCGTGCGACGGACGGTGGTCGGCGCGGCGCAGCAGCGCCGCGACGCGGCCGCGCAGCTCGGGATAGGAGAACGGCTTGCACACGTAGTCGTCAGCCCCTCGGTCAAAGCCGCGCACGCGATCAAGCTCGCTGCCGCGTCCGCTGATGAGCATCAGCGGCATGTCGGGGTTGATCCGGCTCGCCACGCCGTCGGCGCTGCGGACGCGACGCAGCAGATCCAGGCCGCTGGCATCGGGCAGGCCGACGTCGACGAGCGCGAGGTCGGGGAACTTGCGCTCGATCAGGCTCAGCCCGACCGCGGCGCTGTCGGCGACGAGCAGGTCGTAGCCGTCGGCGGAGAGGTTGTCGGCGAGGAACGTGCGCGTGGCATCGTCGTCCTCGACGACGAGGATCGTGGCGGGGTCGTCGGTCGTCATGCCCCTATGAGGCGCGCAGCGGCAAGAATTCGCCCCCCTCAGCGCCCCAACGACCGCCACCGGGTGCAAGTTCACGTGCACCGGGCCGCCGGAGCAGGAGTCGTGCCTAGGATGCCGACGCGTCATGGACGAGACACAGCGACGCGGCAACTACGACTCGGGGGAGGACTTCGTTCTCGAGTATGGCGAGCTGCGCTTCACCTTCAACGAGCGCGACTTCAGCGAGCGTTGCGAGCAGGCTGCCCTGAAGCTCGGCTTCGTCCACGGACGGCTCGGCGAGAACGAGCTCGACGACCTCGTCAACCTCGCCGTCAACGGCGAGATCCAGGCCCCGGCCTCGGCGCTCGGCGAGCACGTCAACGACTGCTGGCCGGAGCTCTGCGGCCCGTCGGACCGCTCGCTCGTGCACTGGCTGCGGCGCCTGGTCTTCCGCTCCGCCTGGCTGGACCAGCGCGTCAAGGAGGGCGAGCTCGACATCGCGTTCTGCGTCGACACGCAGACCTTCGGCTACATCCAGCCCGACCGCGGCGGTGAGGCGATCGAGCTGTCACCCGAGCCCTCGTGGGCGCGGGTCGCCTACGTCCCGCGCTGACGGCTCCCGCGCCCGACCGAGCGCGCCGTCCGGCGCATGCGCCAGGATGTACTGCCCCGATGCGCACCCGTGCCGTCCATCCCGGCGACATCGTTCTCGTCACCAAGCGTGGGCGGATCTTCCATGCAACGGTGCGCGGCGTCGCCGCCGGCGGCGGCTTCGAGGTCGCGCCGATCGAGCGCGGGATCAGCTACCGCCACGTCAACGCGCAGGACATCACCGACCACTGTGGCCCACAGCGGTGCGCGCCGCGAGGGCCGCCCGCCGACGGGCCAGATGGACTTCGAAGAGCTCGGCGCGTTGTAGGGCCGTCGCGCGCTCACCGCGCGAGGACGCACCGCACGTGGAGAAAGTAGGGGCGTTTCGCCCTCGTCGTAGCCACCTGCCTCACGCGCCAGGCCGGCAAGCGTCGGGGAGCTGTCGATGCCCGCCAGGCGGTGCCCCTCGGCGGCCAGTGCGCGCCCCAGTCGGCCCTCGCCACAGCCGACATCCAGCGTTCTGCGTCCCGCCGGCGGGACGAGCGCATGAAAGGCCGGCCAGTTGAGCTGCTCGTAATACACGTCGTGCCCGACGACGCGCGTCCACCGTTCCCATCGCGCGGCGTGGCGCTCCCAGGCGTCGCTCAGCGATCCGAAGCCCTCCATCACGCCATCTTGGCGCAGCTCGACGCGCGGGGCGGGCGTCGGGGTGCTCCCCGCCACGTGCCCTAGCCGATCGCGGTCGCGCGCGCCTCGGCGATCGCCTCGGCGCCCTTCTTCCCCACGAGCAGCTCGGCGCGGATCGTCGCGCTGGCGGTGAGGTCGAGGGCGGGGATGCGGGCGCTGGCGGTCAGCGCGGCGTCGAGCGCGATGACCGTCGTCGCGCCACCGACCGGCGCGCCGGCGGTCGCGATGATCGTCAGCGACCCGCCGTCGACGATGTTGCGCGCGGCGGCCAGCGTGCGGCGCGCGACCGGCTCGGGAACGTGCTCGATCGTGTCGATCAGGACGACGGCGTGACCGCCGCGCGCGGCGACCCGGCGGCCGGTCTCGATCGCGCGCTCGATCGCCTGCGCGTGCGCGTCGGGCGCAGCGCCGAGACCCAGCTCGACGGCGGGCTGCAGCGGCCCGGCCTTCCAGTCGCCGATCTCCTCGGGTCGTACGCCGGCGAGCACGAGGCTGCACTCGAGATCCTCCTGGCGCGTGAGCGCACCGGCGAGGCGGCGCAGAGCTTCGGTCTTGCCGGCGCGCGGGCCACCGGCGATGACGACCCGCGAGCCACGGCCGAACGGCGTCAGCCACTCGATCGCCTTCAGCGTCGCGTCCTCGTCGTCGAGCGCGATGCGGTCGGTCGCCCACGTGCAGGGCAGGTCGTCGTACTTCGTGCCCTCGGCGACCTCGTCGGCCGCGCGTCCGTTGATCGTGTCGACGCGGATCAGCGACGGATAGCGCTCCGAGCGGCGCGGCGCGCGCACCGGCCCGGTGACCTCGTCGCCTGAGACCAGCTCGCAGCGGCGCACCTGGGCGGCGGAGATGTAGACGTCGTCGTCGGACGGCTCCGGCGGCGCGATGCGCACGAAGCCCGAGCCGTTGGGCAGCAGCTCGACGGTTCCGCTGGCGACACGCTCCTCGCCCGGCGAGCTGTCGCGGTCGCCGTCACGGTCGCGGTCGCGACCACGGCCGCCGCGGTCACGGCCGCCACGCGGCGCGGCGGGCGCCGCTGCGGGCGCTGCCTCGGCATCGCCCTCGCCCTCGTCCTCGCCGACCTCGATGTCGCCCGGGTCGCGATCCCGTGCACGGCTGCGGCCGCGACCGCCGCGGCGCGAACGGCGCGCGGGCTTCTCGTCGACCTCAGCGTCGGCGGCGTCCTCGGTGGGTGCCTCCACGCCGGTCCCGGCGTCGGCGCCGGCCTCGGGATCGTGGCCGTTGGTGCCCTGGCGGTCGATGATCGCGGCGACGAGATCGCCCTTGCGCAGTCGGCGGTAGCCGTCCAGGCCAAGCTCGGAGGCGATCTCGTGCAGGTCGGCGAGCGGGCTGGACTCCAGAGCGGAGCGAGAGATGACGGACATGTGGTCCTCCTGTGATTCGTCGGTAGGCGTCCTGCCGCGTTGGCCAGCGGCAGGCGACTCGTGTGTGTAGACCCTAGCGCGCGTGCCGGATCGCATCGTCGAGCGCGAGCTGGGCGGGGACCGCCACCTCGCCGCGCAGTGCCGCTCGGACCGCAAGGAAGTCCGCCGCCGCGGCGACGTCGTGGACGCGCAGGACGTGCGCTCCTCGGTCCACGCCGTGGCCGATCGCCGCGAGCGTGCCGGCGAGGCGGTCGCCGGGCGCGCGGCCCGTCAGCGCGCCGACGAAGTCCTTGCGCGACACCGCCAGCAGCAGCGGGCGGTCGAGCGCGTGCAGCACGTCGAGGTGGCTGAGCAGCTCGATGGTCTGCGCCGGCGTCTTGGCGAAGTCGGGGCCCGGGTCGAGGATCAGCTGCTCGTCGCGGACGCCCTGGTCGCGCGCGACCTGCATCCGCTCGGCGAGGAAGCCGAGCACGTCGGCGACGACGTCGTCGTCGTACAGCGCGGGATCCTGCAGGCGCTGCTTGGGCGCCGCGCGGGTGTGCATGAGCACGAGCGCCGCGCCCGTCCGCGCGCAGACGGTGGCGAGCTCGGGGTCGCGCAGCCCGCTGACGTCGTTGACGATCACCGCGCCGGCGGCGATCGCGGCGTCGGCGACGGCCGGCTTGTAGGTGTCGACGGAGACGGTGGCGCCGAACTCGTTGACGAGCCGCCGCACGACCGGCACGACCCGCGCGATCTCCTCCTGCGGTGCGACCGCCGGGCGCAGCGTGATGCCCGACTCCCCACCCACGTCGATGATGTCGGCGCCGGCCGCCAGCAGCTCGGCGCCGCGCGCGACGCGCGCGTCGAGATCGGCGTACGCACCGGCGTCCGAGAAGGAGTCCGGCGAGGCGTTGACGATGCCCATCAGCCACGGCCGCTCGCCGAGCGCGAGCACGCGCCCCGCGGCAGCGACGGTGTGGCGGCGCATCAGCCGATCCGCACCGTGCGCTGCACGGAGCGCTCGTTGCCGGCCCGGTCGCGACCCGTGATCACAACCCGGAACCTGCCCCGGCCGCGGTAGCGGTGGCGCGCACGCAACCGCGTCGTCCCCCGCGCGCCCCTGGATCGGTCGCCCCAGGAGACGACGACCGAGCGCATGCCCGACGAGCGGTGCCCGCGCGGATCGGGGTCGCGTGCACGGACCGAAAGGCTCACCACGCGGCGCGCGCGCTGGTAGCCGACGCTGACCCGCGGCGCGACGTCGTCGATTCGCAGCCGGCGCGTGCGGGTGCGCTTGACCTGCCCGCGCGCGTCGACCGCCAGCACCTGCCACTTGTGCGTGGGGCCGGTGATCCGCGTCGCGGGCGTGAAGACCGTCGCCGTCGTCTCGCCGACGGGCTTGCCGTCGACCGTGACGATGTAGCGCAGCGCGCCCCAGAGGCTGAACGACGGCTGCCAGCTCAGGCGCGGCCGGGAGCTCTGACAGCAGCGCTGTGACGTGTAGCCGGCGAAGTTCCCCGGGACGCGGTCGAGGTAGCCGGCAACGATCTTGCGATCAGTCGGACCGCCCTGTACCCAGGCGACGACGACGCCGCTCGCGCGGTCGGCCGCGACGTCGAAGCCGAGCTCCGGCGCGACCGCGCCGAGCTCCGGGCGCGACAGCAGGCGCTCGATGCCCGGCTTCTCGTCCTCGATCGTGCGCACGCGGACGTACGACGGATCGCCCGGCCCGGCGAGCACCGCCGCCATGAGCCCCGCGTTGTTCTCCGAGATCGCTGGCATGACCGCGGGCACCGCGACGCTCGGAGCGAAGACGCGCACGCCGATACCGAACACGTCGCGCTTGAGCATCGACCACATCGGCTGGCCGCTGAGCGTGCCGGTCGTCATCCCGATGCCGACGCCGCGGCCGTTGAGGTCGATCCGCGGCGCGCCGACCGGCTCGCCGCCGTTCTCGTCGATCGCGACCGGCGGGTCGAAGGTCGTCCCGCGCTGGCGGCGGGCGAGGATCCGCGTGCCGCCATCGGTGAAGCTCTGGCGAAACACCACCCAGGCGTAGCTCGAATCGTCCTCGGCGTCGATCTCCGGCATGTCTGACGTCACCGGCGCGCGACCCGCGAAGTCCGCCGGAGTCAGGTCCTGCGGGGCAGTGGAGAGCGTCCGGCCGAACATCTTGCGCGCGAAGACGTGGCCGGCCTCTCCCCAGGTCACGACGCCGATGCCGTCGGCCGAGACGGCCACGCGCGAGCGCCCGCCGGCGACGCCGGCCGCCCGCGCCGGATCGACGTCGGCCGGCTGCTCGATGACGCTCCACGCGTTCGTCCTGCGGTCCAGGCGCGCGACGCGCACGTCCCCGGCGACCGCGGTGAAGGTCGCGTACGCCGTGCCGTTGATCGAGAGGTCGACCGCGGGAGCATTGCCCACACCGAGCGGCACGGGCGCCGACCAGGCGCCGCCCGCCGGCCGCACGACGCCGTGCACGACGCCACCGCTGACGAACACGATCACGAGCCGGCCCGCGTCCGAGGCGCCGACGACGGGCTCCGAGCCCGCGGCCACCAGCCCCGCGTCGATCCGTTCGGCGGCCGTGAAGGCGCCGCCCTCGAAGCGCATGGCGAAGACGTGGTCGATGCCGTCGGCGCGCTTGACATAGGCCAGCGCGCCGGTGCCGTCGCGCGCGAGGTCGAGGTCGCCGAGCGCGCGGATGTCGGCGCTGGGTCCGTCGAGCGGGTCGCCGGGAAAGAGATCGGCGTGCGCCGGCGCGGCCGCGAGCAGGCTGAGCGCGACGAGCATGGACGTGATGACAAGAGGACGACGCATCGGGGCCTTTCAACCGGCGAAAGAGGGCAAAGTTACGCGCTGCCGACGACGCCTTCGGCGCGCGCCTCCGTCCCCCAGGCTTCCAGCTGCGCCCGCAGCTGCGCTTCGTCCCATCCCAGCTCGGCCTGCAGCGTCGCCGCGACGCGCGCCACGACGGGTCCGTCGCAGGCCAGATCATGGCCCGCGAGCAGCCCGAGGCGCGTGCGCCGCAGCAGGACGTCGCCGATCGTGGCGGCCTGCTCGCGGCGCACCGCGAAGGCGACCTCGGCGAGCAGGTCGGGAAGCTCGGCCACGATTGGCTGCGCCAGCTCGCCGCGCTCGCGAGCGACCGCGAGCACGTCGTGGGCGGCGTGGCCGTAGCGTCCCGCGAGCGCCGCGAGCCCCGCCTCCGGCACGCCGTCGACGCGCGGCAGCTCGTCCACCGCCACCGGCGCGCCGAGCGGGATCTCGTGCGTGCGGCAGGGCGCGTTGCGCGCCTCGCGGTCGACGAGCCGATCCACCGCCAGCTTGGCCATCCGCCGCCACGTCGTCAGCTTGCCGCCCGTGATCGTCACCATCCCGCTCGACGTCTCGTAGAGCTCGGCCTTGCGTGAGATGTCCACGGACTTCTTCGGGTCGCCGGTCGTGATCAGCGGCCGCACACCGGCGTAGGCGCCCGTCAGGTCGGCCGTCCGCAGCGAGGTGCCGAAGTACGCGTTCGTCGCGTCGAGCAGGTAGGCGATGTCATCCTGCGACGGAGCGACGTGATGGTCGGCGAGGTCGCCGGCGAAGTCGTTGTCGGTCGTGCCCAGCAGCGTGCGCCCGAGCCACGGCAGCGCGAAGATCGAGCGCCCACCACCGGCCGGGACGATCGCGCCGCCGCCGACGAGCGGCAGATCCTCGTGGCGCAGCGTGATGTGCGTCCCGCGGCTCGGGGAGATGCGCGGCACCTCGGCCTCGTCGTGCAGCTCCTCCGGGCGCAGCCGGTCGGCCCAGACGCCGGTCGCGTTGACGACGTTGGAGGCCCGCACGACGAGCTCGCCGCCGTCCATGGCGTCGCGCACCGTCACACCCGCGGCGCGGCCGGCGTCGTCGCGCACGAGCTCGGTGACCTCCAGGCGGTTGGCGACCACCGCGCCGAAGCGCTCGGCCTCCCCCAGGACGGTCAGCACGAGGCGCGCGTCATCCGTCTGGCAGTCGTAGAACAGGTAGCCGGATGTCGGAGCGCGCTCGCGCAGCGCCGGGATCAGGTCGAGCACCTCGTCGCCGGAGATCACGCGGTGGCGCTCGGGGCTCCACTCGGAGAAGTCGCTGCCGAGGTCGTTCGCGGGGCGGCCGCGGCGGGCTCGCGGCAGCCGCGAGCGCGGACGCAGGCGCTCGACGGCCATGACGTCGTAGAGGTTCAGCCCGACGCCGATCAGCCGATCGGGCCGCGCCCCGTCGAACGCGGCGACCACGAGCGGCAGCGGATGGACCAGGTGCGGTGCCAGCGCGACCATCAGCTGACGCTCGAGCAGCGCCTCACGGACGAGGCCGAGATCGAAGTTCTGCAGGTAGCGCAGGCCGCCGTGGACGAGCTTGGACGAGCGGCTGGAGGTGCCCGCCGCGAAGTCCGCCCGCTCGACGAGGGCGACGCTGTAGCCACGCGTCGCGGCGTCCAGCGCGACGCCGGCGCCGGTGATCCCGCCGCCGATCACGACGAGGTCGAACTGCTCCTCGGCGAGCGCGGTCAGGGCGTCCGTGCGGTTCATCATCGAACAGCGAGTCTCGCAGGCTTCCCCCGCGCGACGCGCGAACGCGCCGCGCGGGCTTCAGTCAAACGCCGGCGTAGTGGTGCCTGCGCAGTTCGCCATGGCACTCCAGCCGCGCAAGGCCGCGCGCCCGGATCGGACCGATGCTCCCCAGCGGCATCTGCAGCGTCGCGCTGATGTGGCGGTAGTCAGCGTCCGGCTGCGCCACGAGCAGCGTCAGCAGCTCCCGCTGGCGCCCCGGCAGATCGGCCACCGCGCGGTCGAGCACGGCCCGCTCCTCGGCGGCGATGGCGGCTGCCTCGGGCTGTTCGCCCACCGCGGCGTTGCCGATCTCGGGATCGTCGGTGAGGTGCTCGCGCGCGTGGTTCTGCAGCACCCGCATCGCCTCACGGCGGGTGGTCGTCGCCAGCCAGCCGGCGACGGCCTGGGGATCGCGCACGCGGTCGATGTGCTCGCACAGGCGCGTCCACGTGACTTGCACGACGTCGTCGACGTCGGTGGCGCCGAGCCGGTATCCGCGAGCGATCGACCGCAACGAGCGGTCGAAGCGAGTGATGAGCCCCGCCCAGGCGACGTTGTCGCCGCGGCGGGCCCCGCGCATGAGCTTGTCGAGCTGCTCGTCATTGGCCTTTCCGGCAGACGCTGACATATCAACTCCCCTTAATGTGGTTAATCCGTCATGCGACGAGTCCCGGGGGCGCGGAGGCTGCGATCACTCGCTGCCTCGGCCGCTGGGCTTTGCACTGGTCGCGAGCTTGCGGGGGAGCTCTTTCAGCGTCCTTGCAACGCGCTTACAAACCGGTAAGAGGCACGACGTTCGTCGTTGGTGAACCTGACCCGGTACCGTCGGCCGATGCGCTTCTTCATCCTCGGGCCGCTGGAGGCCCACGGGGACGACGGCGCCGTCGCGCTCGGCGGGATCAAGCCGCGCGCGGTGCTCGCCGTGCTGCTGCTGAACGCCAACGAACCGGTGAGCGCCGATCGGCTCGCGCTCGCGCTCTGGGGTGAGGACGCGCCCGGCACCGCGACGAAGACCGTGCAGGTTCACGTGTCGCGGCTGCGCAAGGCACTCGGCGACACGGACATGATCACGACGACGACGGCGGGCTACTGCATGCGCCTGCGGCCTGACGATCTCGACGCGACGCAGTTCGAGCGCCTCCTGGGAAGATGGCCGCCGCGCGCTGGCCGGCGGCCAGCCCGAGCAGGCCGCGGCGATGCTGCGCGAGGCGCTCGCGATGTGGCGGGGTCCGGCGCTGGCCGAGCTGGCGTTCGAGCCCTTCGCGCGCGCCGAGGTCGCGCGCCTGGAGGAGCAGCGCCTCACGGCGCTCGAGGCGCGCGTCGAGGCGGACCTCGCGGCCGGCCGCCATTCCGAGCTCGTCGCGGAGCTGCAGCAGCTCGTGGCGGCGCACCCGACGCGTGAGCGCCTCGCCGCGCAGCTCATGCTCACGCTGTATCGCTGTGGGCGCCAGGCGGAGGCACTCGACACCTACCGGGACGCCCGAGCGGGGCTCGACGAGATCGGACTCGAACCCGGCCAGCAGCTGCGCGAGCTGCAGGCGGCGATCCTGCGCCAGGAGGTCGAGCTCCAATCGCCTGCCGGCACATCAGAGCTGCCACCCGAGCTCGACACCGCAACGGCCGCGCCGCTCGCCGGCCGCGACCGCGAGCTTGCCTGGCTGCGCCTGCGCTGGGAGCGCGCGCGGGAGGGCGCTGGCGGACTGGTCGTGCTGGCCGGCGAGCGCGGGGCGGGCAAGAGCCGGCTCGCGGCAGAGCATGCAGGCGCCGCCCACCGGCGCGGCGACACGGTGCTCTACGCCAGCTGCGCGGGACCCGCCGACGCGGCAGCCGGTGTCCTGAACGGCCTGCGGCACGCGACGCGGCCAACGCTCGTCGTCATCGACGATGCCGATGCCGCCGGCCCTGATCTGCTCGCCGAGCTCGAGAGCGCGACGCGCTCGCTGCGCAGCCTACCGGTGCTCGCGCTCGTGTGCTGCGAGGACGCGGACGTGCTTCCGGGCCTGCCCGCCGACGGCGTGCTGACGCTCGAACCCTTGGCGCAAGAGGCAGTGCACGCGATCGGGCGTCATTACGCGTCGGCCAGGATGGCCTCCGAGGTACCGGCACAATGGCTGCTGGAGGCCAGCGGCGGGGTGCCGCGCCGCGTGCACGAGGTCGCCAGCCAATGGGCCCGGCGGGAGGCCGCGCGTCGCGTGACCGCCGTCGTCGACCGCGCCGAGGACGAACGAGCGCAGCTGCGCACGATCGAGGACGAGCTGGTCGGGGGCGTCGTGGAGCTGCAGGAGGCGCGCGGGCGGATCCTCCCCAGCCACGAACGTGCGCCCACCGTCGTCTGTCCGTTCAAGGGGCTCGCCTCCTACGAGGTCACGGACGCGGAGTACTTCTTTGGCCGTGAGCGCCTGATCGCCGAGCTCGTCGCCCGCCTCGTGGGAGCACCGTTGCTCGCCGTCGTGGGACCCTCGGGCAGCGGCAAGTCCTCGGTCGTGCGCGCAGGGCTGCTGCCCGCGCTCGCCGAGGGGGTGCTCCCCGGCAGCGAGCATTGGGAGCAGACGCTCATGCGTCCGGGACGGCACCCGGTGCGCGCGCTCGCCACGGCGATCGCCGACCACGAAAGCGCGGAGCGCCTCGTGCTCGTGATCGACCAGTTCGAGGAGACGTTCACAGTGTGCGAGGACGAGGCCGAGCGAGCGGAGTTCCTCGCAGAGGTCGTCCACGCGGCGCACGAGGCCCGCGGGCGCTACGTGCTGGTCGTGGGGCTGCGCGCGGACCAGTATGGGCGCTGCGCGCAGTACCCCGAGCTGTCGGCGCTCGTCACGGCGAACAACGTGCTCGTCCGGTCGATGCAGCGCGACGAGCTGCGCCTGGCGATCGACGGACCCTGCCGGCGTGCTCGGCTGCGGGTCGAGCATGAGCTCGTCGACGCGCTCGTCGCCGACGTCGAACGTGAGCCCGGCGGCCTCCCGCTGCTGTCGGCCGCCCTGCTCGAGCTCTGGCAGCGCCGCGACGGAAGCCGCCTTCGACACGCCGCCTACGTGCACACCGGCGGCGTGCACGGTGCGGTGGCGCGGCTTGCCGAGGATGCGTTCGCGCAGCTCAACGAGGCCCAGCAGGTGATCGCACGGGCCGTGCTCATGCGACTTGTCGTCGCCGGCGAGGGCGGCGACGGGAGGGTCGAACGCCGTCGCGCGGCGCTCGCCGAGCTCGAGATCGAGCGTGACGAGGACGTCGCCCGCGTCGTCGCGCTTCTGACCGATCGCCGGCTGCTGACGGTCGACGACGGAACGGTCGAGGTCGCCCACGAGGCGCTCTTGCGCCAATGGCCGCGACTACGCGAGTGGATCGAGGAAGACCGCGAGGGGCTGCGGATCCAGCGCGGCCTGAGCGCAGCGATGGAGGAGTGGGAGCGCCTGGATCGCGATCCGGGAGCCTTGCTGCGCGGCGCGCGGTTGAGCGAGGCGCTCGAGTGGCGCGGCGAAGCGCGATCGGCGCTGACGAAGCCCGAACGAGAGTTCCTCGCGGCGGGCGAGGCCGCGCGCGAGCACGAGCGGGTGACGCGGCGCAGGCGTACTCGCCTGCTCGTCGCAGCGGTGTCGACCGTGGTGGTCGCGGGCGTCGTCGTCGGACTTGCCGCCCTGTTCGCCGCTCGCGAGCGCGCGACCGCGGCATCGCGCACCCTGGCAACTCAGTCGGCAGGCCTGATCGCGACCGATCCGCCGCTCGCGCGCGCCGTCGCCCGCGAGGCGCTCGAGCGTCGCGACACGCCCGAGGCGCAGAACGCGCTGCGCCAGGCGACACACGCCGACCGGGCTACGGCCGTCGTGCGAGCCAGCGCGGGCAAGGCGTACGGGCTCGATCCGAGCCCGGACGGCAGGAGCGTCGTCACCGCCGGCGAGGACAAGCGCCTGCGCCTGTGGCGGCTCGGTCGCGTGCCCGCCGCGCGGACGCTCACCAAGCATGGATCGCTGGCGCTCGGCGCCGCCTTCGATCCCGCGGGCGAGCGTGTCGCGAGCGTCGCGTACGACGGCGTCGTCGCCCTCACTCCGATCAGCGGCGCGAAGAGCAAGACCCTGCTGCGCCTCTCCGGAACCGACGGCGAGTACGGAACGAGCGTCGACGTCGCGCGCGGCATGGTGGTCGTCGGGACGTCGACGGGTGCGGTCCGGGTCGTCCCGACCGCGGCAGGCGCACGCCCGTTCGTGCTCGGTCGCCATCCGGGCTACGTCTATGTCGTCGCCACGAACCCGGCTGGGACGAAGGTTGTTTCCGCGGACGAGACCGGGACCTATCTCTGGGATGTCGCGAGCCGCACGTCGATCTCGCTGCAGCGCGGGACGGGATACATGGCGGCGAGCTTCAGCCCGGACGGCCGTCAGATCGCGACCGGGGGCGCCAACGGCCGGCTCCGCGTCTGGAACGCGAGCGGCAGACCGACCGTCCAACAGCCGCGCGCGACCGGCGAGCAGCCGATTGTCTCGGTGCGCTTCAGCGATGACGGCCGCCGGATCGTGTCGACCACGGTGGACGGCAACCTGCACGTCTCCGACGTTCGCAGCGGCCAGCTATTGAGCACGATGCCAGGCGGCCGGGCGCTGTACGCCGACTTCGTCTCGAATGGCATCGCGAGCGTGGGCGGCGACGGGACGCTGCGGACGTGGGCCCCGCTGCCGGTCAGGACACCGCGCCTGTCGGGGACGATCCCGTTCTTCAGCCCGGACGACAGCCAGGTGGTCAGCGGCGGCGACAGCGGCGAGGTGCACCTCTGGAACCTCGCCAAGGGCGACCGGCGGCTGCCCGGCCATACGATGAAGAGCATCACCACGTTCTCGCCTGACGGCCGTCAGGTCGTCAGCGTGTCGCACGACAAGACCGTCCGCTTCTACGACATCGGCAGCGGGCGATCACGGAAGCTGGTCTTTGGGGACTTCGCGAAGTTCGCCGTCGCGATGAACCGAGCCGGGCAGATCGCGGTCGGCGGTAGCCGGGAGGGCGGGGCGATCATCGTCAAGAACGTCGACGGCGCAGGCGAGATCGCGCTGAAGCACGACGCTGCCGTGTTCGCGCTCGCCTTCAGCCCGGACGGGAGCCGGCTGCTTGGCGCATACGACGACGGAACGGCGCGCATCTGGAATGTCAAGACGCAGAAGACCGAGCGTGTCATCCAGGCCGACGCCGAGGCCGTGCGCTCGGTGTCCTACGACGGCAGCGGGGCCCGGCTGGCGACTGCAGGCGCCGACGGCACGATCCGGATCTGGCCGGTCGACGGCGGGCCCGCGGTCACGCTCGTCGGCCACGAGGGGCCGGTGAACTCGGCGGAGTTCAACCACCGCGGAGACCGTATCGTCAGCGGCGGCGTGGACCGCAGCGTGCGGGTCTGGGACACGACGGACGGCGAGCTGCTGGTCGTGCTGCACCGCCATGAGGGAGCGGTTTCGGGCGTCGACTTCAATCGCTCTGGAACCCGTGTCGTGAGCGCCGGCGACGACGGGACACGGATCACCCCGTGCGAGGTCTGCGGCACGTTCGCCCAGGCGCGCCGCGTTGCCGACTCCCGCATGGCGCGACCGTTGAGCGCGAGCGAGCGCCGGCGGCTCGTCGACCGCCGACGCTGATCGCGCTTCTTGCCATCAGGGCCTTCTCCCCGACGAGCCCCCGTAGCCGCCCGCGGGATCGACGATGCCCATGCCCTCGCCCTCAGCGAACTCACCTGCGGTCGCCGTGCGACAGCTCTTTGCGGTCACGACGGCGTCTTTTTCGATCCACACATAGCTGCGCCCTGCGTCGTCCGGACACTCCGAGCCGCAGAGCTGGTGAACGACCTTGTTCGCCGGGATCTCCAGCCACCGCTCGTAGTACGGGTCGGTTATGACCTTCACAGTCGGCGCGCCTTTCGTGTGGCTCACCCATCCCCGGAGCGTGACGAGCGGCATGTTCGGATCGCGAGCCGTCTGTCCGTCGGGTCCCGTCGACAGCCCTTCTGCAACCGCATCGGACTTGAGGTCCATGATGCTCCTCTCCCTCGTTGTTGGTGTATGCGAAGTCGTTGGGATGAACGTCAGGAGCGCCGCAGGGCGACATCACCGGGTGGCAGCCGGTTGATCACGGTCGCGATCTCCATGCGCCTGCTGCGGATGAAGTTCCGCACGACGGGCGGCACCGCCGGCCGGACGCCGATCTCGCGAACGAGGTCGGCGACGGCACGGTCCTGGGTGGTCGGGTCGATGCCGGTGCGGGTCGCCCGCCGCACCTGCGGCAGATCCAGGATCGGCTCGACCAGCGCGTGCGCATCCTCGATGTTCGGGGGACGTAGCCGCACCTCGCCATTCCGCCGGATGAGCTTGAACCCGCGCGCGGCGTTCCTGGCCCGCGCGAGCCGCGCAACGCTCGCCACCGGATGGTCAGGGAAGCTTCCGATGATCTCCTGCAGCGTGTCGTTGGCCGCTTTCAGCGCTGGCGCGTCGGATCCCATGAGCGACATCAGGGTGCCGACGCCGTGGTTACCGTCGATCATCGTGTGGATCTGCCGGTCGTCACGCGTGGCCGGCGGCACGACACGGATGGTCAGCGTGTTGGAGAGCACCGTCGCGCCGTGGAGGTCGACGAAGCGCGCGCGGACGCGGTAGACGCCAGGAGCCCGGAACGCGAAGCCGTCTTTTCCGTAGTGGATGAACGCGTGGTCGCAGATCGGCCGGTCGCGCGCGCTGAGGCCGACGGTGTCGTGTCCACGACAGTGCTGCAGCAGCGGCTCGAAGGCCGCCTCGCTGCCGTCGGGCCGCCGGATGAAGATGTCGACGTTGCCTACCCGCGGCCCGACGATCGGTGGCACCTGCTGGTTGTACGCCGTCGTGGCGCGCAGCTCGATGGCGACCGTCACCGGAAGTCCGAGCGCGAACTCGCGCAGCGCCGAAAGCCTCAACGTGAGCCCGCGGTTGTACCGCGGGCCGTGCTCGGCAGCACCGGCGTCGGCGCGCGCATCTCCCGCAAATGGCCTGCCGCCCATGATCACGTCCTCTTGGAAGGCATGCCGCAGGTGCGCAAGCTCGAAGTCGTCGAACTGAAACGCAAACCTGGACCAGAACGACTGCTCTCCGCCGGCGAACCGCTGCGGATAGTTCATCCACGACGTCGCGCTTGGTCGGCTGGCTACCGGAGGCGTGGCGCGCGACCGCTGCCAGCTGTGCAGGAGGTTGAAGCCGTGCCCGAGCTCGTGGACGCACGTGTGCAGCTGGCGCCGCGCTCGGTCGGGTCCGTTGCCCACGATCGAGTCGTGGAATACAGCGCATCCCTGCCGGTGCAACCCGCGGCGGTCGAACATGAGGCCCTGCAGGCGCGGGTCGTCGTGACGCGCGGCGTGCAGCAGCCAGATCGCCCACTCGGGCCGGTCGCGCAGACGACTGAAGTCCTGCTCCATCGCCGCGTGCAGCTCGGCGTCGCTCCACCTCGCATCGGCCCCCGCGTCCGCCGTGGCGACAATTGTCGGAGGCCCGCTGCTGACCAGTTCGATGCCGGCCTCGGCGAACGCGGCCTGATGTGACAGCTCACGCTTGGGCGGCGGAGCCGGCAGATCTCCCGTGTCGTACGTAGTGAAGCGTTCCACGCCCTCCTGGCAGGCCTCTGTCAGCGCCACCCGTCGAAAGCTCGTCGACTCGAAGTTGCACACGTACGCATGACCGCGGGACCCATCCGGCGAGAGATGCTCCAGCGTTGCCTGCGGCCGGCCTTCGCGACTCAGACGCGGGATCGTGACCCTGACGATGCGGTGGGTTGTCGGCCAGGAGAACACACCCCGGCCTGTGATGGTCGTCTCGCCCGCGGTCGGGACGACGCGTACCGCGTCGACACGCATCGAGCCGAGGAACTCGCCCGTCTGTGCGCCGTAGTAGTCCGCGCTGACGCGCTTCAGCGGCCGGTGTCCGTCGACGTCGACCCGCAGCTCGACCTCGAAGTCACCACACCGTCCGCGGTAGCGGCCACTGACCGAGAAATGTCGTCCGCGAGGCGTGACGAGCCCCTGCGCATGTGCCGCGTGCTCTCGGACTGCGTCGCCCTTCATCCCCCACCTCCTCGCTCTCTGAACCCGTCGCTGCTCGCGACGGCATGGACCACCGACACATCAGAGCGTTCCTGCGCTTGATGAGATACACCAAGCGTTCACCGGATCTCGGCAACGGCGGCAATCCGGAGCTTTCCAATCACCCCCGCCAAGATCGAGCCTGACCACATCGTCGGTCGACGGCTTTCGGCCGATGGACTAAACGGAAGTTTTCGCTGATGGGACGCGAGATCCCGCTTGTTTGCGGGATGTTGGGTGCTGCGGGGGGTGGCGGGTTCTGTCTACGCGGTGAGCTTGACGCCGAGCAGTTGCAGGGTGGTGGCTTG
>Ga0136615_10000005_pt1 | contig 87669 bp, 94 predicted proteins | sample AntDrymUQ2882206_2_FD_106647 | JGI IMG/M metagenome (GOLD analysis project Ga0136615, IMG submission 106647) | Polar desert sand microbial communities from Dry Valleys, Antarctica - metaG UQ288 (22.06) | ecosystem: Environmental > Terrestrial > Soil > Desert | place: Antarctica: Dry Valley... | reverse complement strand
CGCGCAGCCCAGTTCGCGATGGGGACGCCGCGACGAGGTGGGCGCAGGACTTCGGGTACGCCTTTCCCGAGCGTCGCAACCCGCTGGTGGCCGAGGATCTGCTCGGCCTCTCCGAGCCGGCTGGGCGGCGTATCTTGCTGGTCGGTTTCACTGCCGTGTTGGTCGGCGTCCCCACGACAACGGACTAACGACGAAGCGCATTCTGCTTGTGGGGTTCGAGCCTCTCTCAGACCACCAGACGTCATCAGGGCACAAAAAAACGAACCCCTCCGAGGGCTGAGCGGGCGAGCTCGCCGAGGCGACCACCCCCGCCTCGATCGCGGGGACGGGGGCGGCCGCCTTCGATGAGCCGTCTACTACGCGGCGGCGCGATCTGTCACGGCGGTTGCGCTGTAACGAAGCTCCCCAATACTCGCGCGCGCGCGCGTGTGAGGTGCTTGTTGACGTTCGTGTAGCTCGCGCCACACATGACCGCGATCTCGCGGTAGCTGTAGCCGCCGACTCGCAGCGCCAGGTAGCGCCGCTGCTTCTCGGGCAAGGCCGCCAGCACCTCGAGCGCCGCGCGCGCATCCTCACGTTGCTCGCTCGCGACCGGAGCGGCGACGAAGTCCTCCCAGCCGAACGGCGCCCCCTCGGGCACGAGGTCCTCGAGCCTGGCCTCGCGGCGCTCGAGCCGCACGAGCCGGTAGCCCTCGTGGATCGCCGTCCGGCAGAGCCAGCCGTAGATCGTCTCGCGGCGCTCGGGCTGCGCTCGGACGAGCTGCGCCCACGCATGGGCACAGGCATCCTCGACGGTCGCCTCAGGAGCCGCCAGCCGGCGGCCCACGGAGGCCCGCAGCGGGCCGGCGTAGCGGCGGTAGAGCCGCTCCTCGTCGCCGGTCAGGCCCGATTCTCCTCCCCGGCGGCGATGTCGTTCGTCCATCTCTCTCTCCTTTCGTGCAGGCGAAGCCGAGCCGCACGAGCACACGCGGACTCGGTCATCGCCGTCGGTTGTCGTCTCAGGCGTGCGCACACGCGGGCCGTGCCGGTCCCGGGCCTGCGCTCAGGCGGCGCGGTGCACCGGCTCGTCGTGCACGCGCCGGACGCGCACGCGCCGCCTGGGCGGCTCGTCCCTGCGGTGCTCGCAGGCGGCGACCGCCTCCGCCACCTCGCCGCCGCGGCGAAGCAGCGCGCGGATCCCCGCCTGGCGCGGCTTGCGCTCGACCGCGACCTCGTAGGCGAGCGCCGCCTTCGCCGCCTCCTTGGTGATCAGGCCCTGGCGGCGCAGGCGCCGCAGCACCTGCTCGAGTTCGAGCGGCTCGTAGTAGGTCGCGCCGGCTTCGGGGCTCTGCCCGCGCAGCTCGTAGCCGCCGGCCCGCACGGTCCAGCTCGCGTCGCGGTCCATCCGCCGCAGCAGCTCGTCGCTGACGAGCGCCTTGGTCTCCGACAGGATCGACTCGAGCTCCCTGCTGTCGTCGAGGAAGCGCGCGAGGCGATCGGTCGTCGCGTCGGAGAGCGGCAAGACCTCGCCGCTCGTGCGGTCGAGCACCTCGCGCTTGCGAATGAGTGCGTGCTCCTGCATCTGATTCTCCTCTGGGTTCGATGTGGATCGCCGCGCTCAGGCGGCGCGGCACGGCGGCGCGGGCGCGCCGCCCGACCGGCGGCGGCGGCGGCGGCGGCGGCGGCAAAGCTCCGAGCACGCGAGCCGGCTCAGGCGTCCGACCAGGACGCTCGGCCGCGAGCCAAGCTCGAGCTCTGAGCGCGGTACGCAACGCGCGCCGCAGCTCGAGCAGGTCGAACTCGCTCATCGCCCTGATCGCCGCCTCGGGCGGCGCCGGCGCGACGCGCAGGCGCGCCGGAGCGCGCGTCGTGCCCGGCCGGATCGGCGTCAGCGTGCTCATCGCCGGCCTCCCCCACGCGTTCGCCGCCGGCGTCCGCGCCGTGGCTGCGCGCGGCGCCAGTCGGCGGCCGTCATCCCCGCCGGGATCGTCGGCGGCAGGCTCGGCTCGTACATGAACACCCGCTCTGACAGCCGGCGCTCGATCGTCTCGCGGGTGATGCTGCGCATCACTCCTCCTCTCTGTGGGAGCCGCGGCGCGCCGTGACGCGCCGTGACCGGCTCCCCTGTTTGATGTCTGCGCCCGCTCGCGCGGGCGCGCTGCTCGCTGCCGGGCGCGCCGCTCGGAGAGCGACGCGCTCAGGAGCTCCGCGGGCGACGAACGCCTGGCCGGCGCCTGGCTGCTACGTCAGAACGAGATCTCGTCGACGCCGGCGGCGTGCGGGGGCCCCGATCGGTCGTCCGCTTCCCGCGCAGACGGTTCGCGTAGCTACGCGGCGCGCGCCCGCTCGGCGCGCTCGCGCACCCAGTCGCGGAATGCCGCGCTGGTACTGCCAGACCGTGCACAGCGCTCGATCGCCAGCGCGAGCGTTCGGTCGTCGATCCCGCCCCTGGCCGCGTCGTCAAGCAGCGCGGCGAGCTCCGTGTACTGCGACGTGCGCAGCGCCATCGCCTCGCCGTAGAGGAGCGCGATCAGCCGGGCGACTGTCGCCTCGGAGAAGCCCCCGGCGGCCATCTGCGCGTCGAGCACGCCACGGCCGGTCGGTCGCGATTCCGTGAAGCGCTTCATCGCCGGGGCGATGTTCCCGTCGCCGTTCTCCACGACCTCTCCATCGGCCGCCTCCTCGGCGGCCTCCGCCGCGGGCGGCCCGCCGTCGTCGCCGTGGCCGAGCGGCGCGCCGAACCGCTCCCCCGCGCCGGCCAACCAGCGGCCGTACTGATCGCGCAGCCAGCGCTCCGTGCGCTCATCGACCAATAGCCTGCGCTTTGCGCTGCCGCGACGGAGATCGGAGTCTCGGGCTCCCTCTCGCATCCAGGGCGTGCGCATCGCGTACAGGAAGCGCCCCACCCCGAACGGAACTGCGGCGCGCTTGACCGCGTCGCTGAAAGCGGCCTTCGGGTCGTGGCCCTCGCCGACGTCCTCGTGGGTCACCGCGCAGACGGTGAGCCGGCAGACGACGAAGACCAGTGGCGCACCGCCATCCGCATTCGACGCCTCGGGCCGCAACCCGTCCGCCAGCGGGCGGAAGTCGTGGCTCCAGCGCTCCCCCACCACCTGGTTGAGCCGCTCGTAGACGACCCGCGAGTCGATGTAGCCGACGACCAGTCCGGCCCGGTCGGACTCCGACTGCACCTTGAAGCGGATCGCCTCGGGCGGGACCGGACGGCAGAGGTGCTCGAGGGCCTCCCCGAGCGTCGCGACGGGAAGAGTCTCATTGCTTCGCATGTCTCTCCTCTGGTTGTTGTTGCATGAAGCCGTGGTGCCGGCATCCGGCGATCAGGCCGGGGCGAGCAGGCCGCAGCTACGAAGAGAGCCGCCCGCAGGCGGCTCCTGGGATGACCGGCGCTAGGTGGGTCGAGTGCTCGGGCAGGGGCCAAGCGCCGTGCCTGGATCGATCAGTCGGCCGTGTCGTTCCGGCGACCGTGGAGCGCGTCAAGCTCCGCGAGGTCGGACCCGCCGCTCGTGCCCTGTTCCTAAAGCGGCCGGCCTGGTGCCGAGAGTCAGTGAACCGCGCACAACCCCCAGTCGAAGATCCTCGGAAGCGCGGCCAGTCGGTCGGCGCAGGTTTCGCCTGGTGTCGGTTCCCACTCGGGACGTACGTGTCGCCCAATCACGACGAGGCCGATCCGGCTCGCCCCTGCGCGGTGCAGGGCGTGCGCCGCTGATTGAGCGTGACCGCCCGTGGTCCAGGTGTCGTCGATCAACAGCACGTCGCTGCCGGCAATCGACTTCACCGTCGTGTACCGGCCCGCGTCGTAGTGATGGCCTGCCTCCGCGTTGGCGGTCGCCCTCAGGACCCGGTCTAACCGCGGCGCCACAGGTCGGCACCAACCAACCATCGTGCGCAGCCGGTCCCGCCTGTCGTCTGCGTCCGAGGTGCTGGACGGAACGGTCGTCACGAGATCGAACGAACTCACGCCCACGTGGCTCGCGAGGCATCCCTCATGGGCCTCGAGGAAGCGCCAGAGGACTGCGGTGAGGCGTACGATCGCGTACCTCCGGACCTCTTCCTGAGGCCCATCCTTGTACATGCGGAGAGCGTGATGAAGCGGTCCCCGGTTCTCGCTGTAGGTGATCGGGACGACCGCGTCAAGCTCGTCCGGCTGCTGGCTGCACGGACGGCAGACGTTGTAGTGAGGGGCGATGAAAGCGTGGCACGTGGGGCAGACTGTTGGCCCGGGCGGGGCCATGTTGCGCATCGCGCTCTCGTACGCGGCGCTCGCCTCCGCGACAGTCAGCTTCTCGGCCACCGGCCGAGTCTAGGGAGGCTCCTACTAGGGGGTGAGCTCGAAGCTCTCGGCGTAGAGTCGGTCGAGGTGCCCGACGATCTCGTCGCCTGTGGCGACGACGTATGTGCCCGGGCGGCCCTGGTATGCACGCGCCCACTCGTACTTGAGCAGCGGCTGCATGAGGAACACGGGGCGCCCATGCTCCAAGGCGAGGCGTGCCTGCATGCGGGCACCGCTCGTGTGCGCAGCCTCGACCACCACGGTCGCGCGTGCCAGGCCCGACATGACGGCGTTTCGCTGTGGGAACGTCCACCGTCGCGCCTCCTGACCGGGCCAGAACTGTGAGAGGAGCGCCGCCTCGCGCCCGAGGTAGTCCTGCAGCTGCGCGTTCGACTTCGGGAAGGTCTCGCGAAGGCCAGTACCGATCACGGCAATCGTCCGGCCGCCGGCATCGAGCGTCGCCTGATGCGCTGCGGTGTCGATACCAGCCGCCAAGCCGCTCACGACAACGTACTCCGCCAGGACCAGCTCGGCCGCGACCCGACGGGCCTCCTCCAAGCCGGCCGGCGTGGCCGAGCGCGTACCCACCACCGCGACCGATCGCTCGTCGCCTGCCCTCAGACTGCCGCGTAGGAACAGAACGGGCGGCCGATCGTGCACCATCCGGAGATTCACCGGGTAGGCGGCGTCGAGGACGGTTACGAGACTGATGTCCTGGCGCTCCCACTCGTGGACCTGGTCCTCGAGTTCATCCAGCGTGATCCGCCGATCGTCCACCTTGAACAGGCGATCGGCGGGGGCCTCGTCGAGCTCTTGGAGGAGTCGCAGTGCGCTCCCTTCGTCCTCGATCGCACCTGCAAGCCTGTTCCAGGGCAAGGGCCGACGCGCCATCAGCGCCAGGATGGCGGCTCGCTCGCGGGTACTCACTAGCGTAGCGCTATCGAACACGTGTTCGTAAGATAGCTCACCCACGGGACGACACGGTAGCTCGTCATCGCCCATACGGACGCCCCACGAGCTGAATCGCGCTCACTCTGCTCCTCCGCCGAGCCCTCCGTGTGAGAATAGTCTCGGATACGTCGGACGAGACAGCGGGTTGCGGGAGACGCGCGCCCGGGCGTGAGTCGACGGGACTCCGGGTGCAGCGCGAAGCGGATGGCGCAGGTGGGTCCGGACGGTGAGATGCTCGACGGCCTCCCCGAGCGCGACCAGGAGTGTCGATTGGTCTGCATGTGCGCTCGAGTGTTGGCGTGCAAAGCCGCGAGGCAAGGCCAAGAACGCCCAAGCCCTGCCCAAGCCTCGACGCGACCAGGGTCGCCCGTCGCCGCGGAGACCGCCACGCACCGCGGGGGCCCTGGGCCGTCCGCTATTGCCCGTCGTCTGTGCTGCGCGCGTCCGGCCGCCCCAGCGGCTCCACCGGCTTAGTCGTCGGCCCGATGGCCTGCTCCCGCTCGCCCTCCTCCACTCCTTCGAGCGCGCTCTGGCCGGAGTTCTCGACCGGGATCGTCACCCGCGCCGGGAACCGCTCCGAGCGACCGCTCGCCTGGGCCACCGGCTCCGGCGCCGGGGCGGCTGGAGCCGGCGTGACCGGCGCCTGGCTCGGCGCTACCGGGAGCGGCTCGACCGGCGCCGGCTCTACCGCCACTGGCTCGAGCGACGCTACTGGCACCGGCTCCTCGGGCGCCGGAGGGATGCGCGGGACGAGGTTCGCCGGCGCCGCTCGCTCGAGCAGCCCGGTGCCCCTGTCCGCGGTCGCCCGCTCCCCTCGGTCGCCGGACTCGCCATCGAGCGAGCCGACCAGGGTCCCGCCGGCGAGCGCGGCGGCCGAAGCGGCCACCGCGGCGGCCTTGGTCGCACTCGAGGCTTCGGCGGCCGCCTGCGCCTTGGCCGCGATCAGGCCGACGCGCTCCTGCACCCAGGCACTGGCGGAGTCGCCCCAGCGCCAGACCGCGTCCGCCGCGTCGCCCAGCCGCGGGCCAGCTTCCGCGGCAACCGGCAGCGGCACGACCTCGGCGGCGCGGTGGGGCAGCTCGCGAAAGGCGCGCAGCGAGGCGCGGCACGCCAGACACGAGCGCAGGTGCGGTCGCAGCGTCGAGACGTCGGTTGCTCTCGCCTCGCCGTCAGCGAACGCCGACAACAGCGGCGCGAGCCGCTCGCACTCCGCGCCCGACTCGATCGCCGTTACCCGCTTGAGGAAGCTGCGCCGCCCCTCGGTCAGACAGCGGTTGACCTTCGTCCGCGTCCAGCCGGTCACCTCGGCGATCTGCCGGTAGGTGAGGCCGTCCGCTCGCAGCACTAGCGCCCGTATCTCCTGCGGCTTCAGCCGCCTGATCGCCTCCGCGCCGTGGCGGAGCCGCTCGTAGCGCTCGACTTGCTCTTGCGGTTCCGGAACGGCGCCGGCCTCCTGCTCGATCTGCTCATTACCGGGCAGCGCGAAGCCTTTGCGGGCGTGGTAGATCGCGAACGCCTCGTGCTTGACGACCTTCTTCATCCACGGAAGCAGCTCTTCCTCTGCGATCGTCGGCGCCCGCTTGAGCAGTACCTCGAGCCCGCGCTGATAGGCGTCCTCGGCGTCTTCGGGGGACAGCGTGTAGCGATTCGCGGTCGCCACGATCTCGTCGCCGTGGCGCTCGATCAGGCGCAAGGCGGTCGGCCTAATCGCGGCCTGGCGGGAGGGCTCCTCCTGTCGAGGTGCACCGAGTCGGGGCGTAGCGCCGCGGCCCGGCGACCGCGGCGACGTGCCCCGCCCGAGCGCCGGGCGACTGTGCCCTGCGCCACCCTCATCGCGGTTGTTCCGGCCGCCGCCGTCCTTCGTCACGAGCGCTCGATGATCCTCAGCCGACGGCGGGCGAGCGGCCTCAGATCTCGCACTTGGCAGCTCCTTGCTGTCTCTCCCATGGTCGCGCCACCAATGCCTTAAGCCGCTGGGCATCGATGTTCGCCCCCTCGCCGAGACCGGAGCACCGCCCAGGCCACCGGTGCACGTGCTGTTCTTGCCCAAGCCGGGGGCACCATGTCCGAAGCTCTAGGCCGGCGATCGCCACCCGCCCGAATGTTCGGTGCCGTCCCGCTTGCGTCTGCCCATCGGATCTGGTAGAAGCGGTCAGGAAGTTCTGTCCGTATCGCGTATGGCGGTGCAGGCGGTGTGACTGAGGAGGGAGAGTCTCGTGGAGGATCCGATGCGTCTGGACGCTAGCCGCGCCCAGGTTGCGTCGCGAGCGGGACGGCTAAGCCGGTCCCCGTGCCCGCACGACGCGCCCTCTGCTGGCAGCGAAATCGACTTCGGGAGGTCGCCATGACGATGCGCTCTCGAGTCTCTCGTCGATCTTTTATCGCCACAGGTGCCGCCGTCACCGCCAGTGCGCTCACCGCCCCAGGAGCCGCTGCGGCTGAGCCTGACGGCCCTGAGGTCGCTGATGACGAGCGGATCTACACCGCGATCGTACGTGCGGTCGGTCCCCGTGAAGAGCTGGTCCTTGAGAGGGACGACGGGGTCATCGTCTCGACGGTCGACCCTCATCGCGACCTAACTGGGCCCTTCGAACCAGGACACGAGGCCCTGATCATCGAGCGCTACGTCGACGAGGACTGGATCATTTGGGACGTTCAGCGCCTCTTTCGGGCAGTTGACGAGGAGCTGGTTCTGGAGCGCGATGGCGATGTGCTGACTACTGAAGCGGGTCAACTTGAAATCACCTCGCACAGCGATTCCAAGGCGGACAAGGAGGATGGTTATCTCGCCGTACCGCTCGCGGCGGTCGGGAAGGGCGACATCGTAACCGGCCTTGCCTACCGAGATTCAACCGGCGAGCGACTCGTCGCCGCTGCACTCGGTGTCCGTGAGGACAGTCCATCCGCTCAGCGAGAACAGTAGATGGACGGGTTTCGCGAACTCGGTGACCTCGGCGCGTCGCTCGTCTCGGCGCTGCAGAATGAGCCCGGTCTCTCTATCGTTACGTGGTTCATAGCGCTAACTCTGCTATGGAGCGGAGGCGCTAAGCTGAGGAATCCAGGCTTGGCTGCGCTAGCGATCGCTGACTTCGGCTTGAGTCGACGGCCGCGGTCATGGCATGGCGTCGCACTGGGAGCCACAGAGTTGCTGCTCGGCCTCACCTTGGTCTTGGGGTCCCTCTTGCCTGTGATGGCGACGGCGTGCATCGTCCTCTTCGCAGCCTTTACCGCTGTGATCGCACGGAGCCTGCGTCAAGGTGCCCGGTTCTCCTGTTACTGCTTCGGCTCGGAGTCGGCTGAGCTTTCCTGGCGGACGCTTCTGCGGCCGATAGCTCTCATATTCCTCGTCTCCATCGTCGCAACGGCACCACTGGGTGAGCCATACCGCGACTTTGCTATCACAGACACCTACTTCACTCTCGTGTCAGCGTCCGCCAGCCTAGCGGCTATTGTCTTGCTCAGCCGTCTCTCCGCGCTGCTTAGGTGGAATACTGACGTGCTGCGCCACTTCCGCCGGCGCCAAACAGCGGAGGCGAGCTCATGAGCGGTGCGGAGCAGGTGGCGCTAATCGCGGGAGCGATCTGGCTCGCCGTGCTTACCGCCATCATTCTTCTCCTTATCCGCCAAGTTAGCCTTCTGACCGTCCGCCTCTCCTTGGCCGCGCCTAACGCCCCGATGGACGACGACGGCCTCGACCTAGCGTCACCTGTGCCCGCTTCCGTCTTGGAGACGCTGGGCGTCAACGGGTCTGCACGCACCGTGGTCTTTCTCTCCGCAACGTGCGCGCCCTGCCGCGAGCTCGCATCGACGCTCGGTGAGGCGGACTTCTCTGAATCTACGGTTGTATTGATCGCTGGTGGGCCGGGTCTCGCGGAGGGCGTCGCAGACCTGTTACCGCGCACGGTCGAGTCCCTGTTGGATCCAGCCGCTACGAACATCGCGCAGGCGCTCGAGATCGAGTCGACGCCCTTTGGCATGCGCTTCGTGGACGGAGCCGTGCATAGCAAGGCATACCTACAGTCCCCGGGCGACGTGCGGCGCATCCAAGGGAGCACCGCTGCTGCGGAACCGCTGGTAGGCGAAGCCGTCCCGAAGTCCTCGAGTTAGGGGAGCAGGCAGATGGGCGATGCTCAGCTCGCGTTTTCAGAAGGTCAGGACCGGCTTGAACAGACAGCCCAGGCTGCTGCTCCGAGGCGGATGGCTCGAAGCCGCTTTCTGCGCGTCTCAAGCGCGGCTTTGTTCGGGACCGCGGCAGCGCTGGCACTCCCGCGTTCAGCGGATGCCCATTCCGGGCGGTGTGAAGATGGACGTGACGAGCATCCGTGTTATGGGTTCCCCCTCTGCTGCTACGGAAGGCGCGACCAGTGCTGCAACCAGGCGGACAATAGGTGCCGCGTAGACTGTGATACGGGTTACCATGGCTGCCGGTCGGGCAACGTGTGTTGGGGTATCTGCCACCAGGGTAAGGTGTATAAGTGTTGCGATTGCCAAGCAGCTGACGGCACTATATGCATTTGCCGCTTCCACACAGGTTACTGCGCTGACCCCTAATGGCGCCGCTGACGAGCGCGAGTAGACCGGCCGCGCGGGCATCCACCGTGCTGGTCTTTGCGGCCTTGGCGTGTGGCGTGCTTGGCGCCGCCGGGGCACTCACGATTTCGAGCGACGTGACCCTCGCGGCTATCGGCATCTGCGCAGGGATAGCGACGGCAATCTTTCAACAGACCATCCCCTGAGGACCGAATGCGGTCTCGGGGATCGCAACCTCCGACGGTCGTCGGAATCAAGGAACAGTAGATTGGCGCGTGAAGGCTACGATATTCGCTGTCGCGGCGGGGGTAGGTGGACTCGTGGCTGGCTCGGGGCTTGGCCTCCTCGGGTCCGCGCTCCCCGTGTCGTGGCGAGTAGGTGGGGCCACGCTCTTGGCAATCGTTCTGGTCGTTGCGGCGATGTTCGCCGTCGCCGGGCGACTGCGACGGCTTCCCGAGCTGAAGCGCGAGACGTCACAGTCGTGGATGGACCTAGGGCCTTACGGATGGTCCCTTGCAAACGGCCTTGCGCTCGGAACCGGCGTCACCTCCCGGATCGGTTTCTTGCCGTGGTATCTCGTGCCGATGACGTGCCTCGTGCTGGGTGACACCATCGTAGGCGCGACCATCTTCGGGGTGTACGGCACGTCACGCGGCGTCCTGGTCTGGGCGTGGCTAGCTCTGCTACAGAGGGCCCCCCCACCGGATGGTGAGCCCGACTTGAGCGACAAGGTCATTGCGTGGAAGCCCGCCGCGACGGTGCTCAGCGCCTACGCCACTCTCACGTTGGGCAGTGCGACCGTCATCTTGGTAGGCACCTAAGGCTCATGTGGCGGCTCCTACCGGTTCTAGTGCTCGCCTGCGCGACAGCCACGAGCTGTGCGAGCACGGGCTCTGACCCGTCATCGTCCGCCACGTCGACCGCGTCCGATACGCCTGCCCGGGAGGCCGGGCTACCAAACCCGTGCGCCTCGCGAGGAGTTCAGTTGGACGTGGTCCGGAAGCGGGTGACGATGTTTGTCCAAGCACTGCAAGAGAGCGATGGCACGCATGCAAGCCGTATGTTCCCCGAGGACTTCGAGTGGTTCTCACTCACAGGGTCGCCGGCTGAGAGCCACCCCGATCATTTCGTTTTGCACACGCGAGAAGAGATTGTGCAGTTCGTCAGTGACCACGGCGGCTTCAACTTCCGGTTGGACGCCATGGAGGTGGCCGAGCGCCCCGAGCATATTGATGTGCGCTACACCGGTCGCTGGATCACACCGAACCGACCACTTGAAGGTAAAGGCGCCATCGAGTGCGGGACCGGCAAGATCATCGTCTGGAGCATGGCTGTACGCAAGGAACCGTCAGGGGTTAAGTACTGCTCCGATGAGCGCGGCAGGCCGGGCGCTACTGCCGCTCCCGTTGTGTGTGAGTGAACCGTCTCAGCGAGGGGCAGGCCCGAGCGCTTCGGAGGGCGTGTCCGAGCCGCGCCGCTGGCCTTGGCAGCGTGGTCCACAGGAGCACGTGCGGCCTGAGGGCAGGGTCAGCGCCTCGTGGTCGAGGTGCTCCACGAGGGTCTCACAAGCGGTCGATCACTAGTGCATTGACCGGTGCCAGAGAGAAAGGAGATGGCTCAAGCAGTGATCCCCCGGACCGGCGCCGACCTGGCAGACTCCCCGCCTCCGCCGCAGTGACGAAGACGGGGCTCCCTGCCTTGGGCGCTGCGCTCGCGCTCCCGTGCCTCCGCAGCCGCGCTCAGTGGGTCCGCAGCCGCGCTCGCGTGAGGTGACTTCTTCACGTTCGTATACGTCGCGCCCGTGAGCTCACGGATCTCGCGGAGCTATAGGCGCGACACGCAGCCGTGTAGCGCCGTTCCCGCGGGCGCAGCGCCCGGAGCGCCGGGTCGCCCGCCGTCTCCGCGCGAGTGACCCGGAGAACGAGCGCAGCAAGCGACACGTGCGAGAGCGCGTGGGCGAGTTCCGACCGCTGCGAGGGCTCGAGCCAAGGCAAGAGCTCGAGCCTGCCCTCGTCGAAGGCCCGGTGGCATGGCCGGCACAGCGGCACGACGCATTCCGGCTCGTCGCAGCCACCGAGCGAACGCGGCACGAGGTGCGCCGGGTCGACCGGCCGGCCGCCGCAGACGAGGCACGCGCGGCCCGCGACCCTTCGCCCGCTGTGCCTCCGACGCCGGACTCACGCGCGAGCGCCGCAGCGGCCTGCGGCGTCTGAGTCGGCGCGAACGGCGAAGCCCCGTCCGCCGCTCGGGCCCCTTGCCGCGCCGCAGCGCCGCCCTACGCCGCATCGCGCGCCGCCGCGACTCCGACCTGCGTCTCGTCCGCTGCGGGCACCGACAGGTCGGTCAGCCGGTAGCCGACGCCGCGCACGTTCAGGACGAGGTTGCGAGCGCCGGCCGCGGCGAGCTTCGCGCGCAGCCGGCAAGCGTGGGCGTCGACCGTGCGCGTCGAGCCGATCGCCTGGTAGCCCCACACCTCGCGCAGCAGCGCGTCCTTGGTGACGACGTGCGTCGGCTCCGCCGCGAGCCGCTCGAGCAGCGCGAACTCGATCCGCGACAGCGCGAGCCGCTCACCGCCGTAGCTGACGCTGTGCGCGTGCGGCTCGATCGCGAGCGCGCCGACCCGCCGCGGGCCGCACGGCCTGGCCGAGACGCGCCGGATCAGCGCCCTCAGCCGCGCGCGCAGCTCGACGTAGGAGAGCGGCGCGACGAAGTCGTCGCAGCCGCCCGCGAACGCCCGCAGCAGCGTCAGCTCGGCGCGCTCGGCGCCGAGCATCACGATCGGCAGCTCCGGGTCGAACGGGCTCCTGATCGCGTCGCCCGAGCGGATCTCGCGCAGCAGCTCGAGCGCCTCGCGGCGCTCCTCGAGCTCTGCGAGCACGAGCACATCGGGCGGACGGTTGCGCGCCTTCGCGCGTGCCTCCTCGGCGGTCTGCGCCGCCTGCACCGCGAAGCCGTCGGCCGCGAGCTGGTCGCAGAGAAAGCCGCGGGTCCTCTCGTCGCTCGCCGCGACCAGCAGCGTGTGTCGCTCGTTCATCGTGTTCTCCTCTCACTGATGTGTGCGCGCCGCGGACGCGACGCGCTTGTGTTTCGGCCTGCCCCGTTGGACGGGCCGTCGTGCGCCTGCGCGGCTAGGCCGCGCGGCGCCCGGGAGCTGCGGCCTGGACGGCCGCTTGCGCCCCGGCGGCGAGCCCCGCTTCGGCCAGGAAGCGGCTCGGGCGCACCGGCCACCCCTGCCGCCGGCCCGGCCAGGTGAGCACGAGCCCGCGGCGGGCGCGGGTGAGACCGACGTAGCAGAGCCGGCGCTCGTCCTCGATGTCTTCGCCCGACTCGGCGAGCGCGTGCGGCAGCACCCCCTCGCAGAGCCCGGCGATCCACACGTGGTCCCACTCGCAGCCCTTGGCCGCGTGCAGCGTCGAGAGCGTCACCCGCTCGGTGTCGCCTCGCTCGGAAGCGTCCCCCGCGAGCGCCGCCTGGGCCAGGAACTCGGCCAGGCGCGGTGCCGCGCTCTGGCGCTCGTAGCGGCGGGCGGCGCGGCAGAAGCGCCGCAGCCGCTCGAGCTGCTCGGTCGAGCGCTCGTCCTGCCCCGACCTGAGCCGCTCGGTGAGCCCGAACGCCTGCACCGCCGCGACTGCGGTGGCCGCGATCCCCCGCGCCGGCAGCTGCTCCGCGAGCGTCCGCACGTTGCGCCCGAACTCGTGGACGGCGTCGGCCTGCCGCCCGCGCAGCCCGACGATCGTGTGCGCCCGCGCGCACGCCTCGACCAGGTCGCCATTGTGTTCACTGCCGTGGACGATCACCCGCTCGACGGCCTTCGCCCCAACCCCCTTCCTCAGCGGCAGCGCGCGGGCGAGCGCGAGCCGGTCGCGCGGGTTGACGAGCAGCGTCAGGTGCGCGATCAGGTCGCGCACGGCCGCGGTCTCCCACAGGCCGCGGCTGCCGACGAGGCGATACGGCACGGCCGCCTCGAGCAGGGCGTCCTCGAGCGCCGTCCCCTGGGCTCGCGTCCGAAACAGCACTGCGATCGCCTGTGCTGCCACCCCCTGGCCGAGCCGTTCGCGGCACCACGCCGCCGTGGCGCGCGCCTCGCTGCGCTCGTCGGGCGCCGTTACGACCGCGATCGGAACGCCGTTTGGGGCCGGCGTCCACATCCGCTTCCGCCGCCGACGCTCGTTGTGCTCGGCGAGCTGCGCCGCGCAGCGGACGATCCGCCCGCTCGAGCGGTAGTTGCGCTCGAGCGCCACGATCCGGGCGCCCGGAAAGTCGCGCTCGAAGTCGAGCAGGTTGCGAACCTCCGCGCTGCGGAAGCGGTAGATCGCCTGGTCATCGTCGCCCGTTGCAGTCAGGTTGCGGTGGCTGTCGACCAGGCGCCTGATCCACTCGGACTGCGCCCGGTTGACGTCCTGAAACTCATCGACCAGGACGGCGCCGAAGCGGCCCTGGTAGCCGTCGAGCAGATCCGGCTCGGCTAGCAGGCCCACGGCTCGGACGACCAGGTCATCGAGGTCGAGCGCGTCCGAAGCCGCCAGGTAGCGCTCGTAGCGGGCGAAGGCGCGCGCGAAGCGCTGCGTCCGCTCGGTCCGAAGCAACTCGGCGTAGGCCTCGGGCCCGACGAGCCGCGCCTTCGCCCGGCCGATCTGGAGCGCGAGCGCTTTCGCCTCGCGCCGATCCGAGACGCCCTCGTCGGAGAGCGCCTGCGCCACGAGCCGGCGCGCCTCCGAGGGGTCGTAGATCGAGAAGCCGGGCGTCCTCCCCGCCCTGCGGGCGTGGCGGCGGACCATCCCGTGGCAGGCGGCGTGAATCGTCCCGACCGTCATCTGCCTCGCCCGACCATGGCCGACGAGCGCGCCGAGGCGTCGGCGGAGCTCGGCTGCGGCGCGGTTCGTGAACGTGATCACGAGCATCGCCTCGGCGTCGACGAGACCCTGATCGCAGAGCCAGGCGGCGCGTTCTGTCAAGACGCGGGTCTTGCCCGAGCCCGCCCCCGCCACGACGAGCAGCGGCCCGGGCGGTGCGGTGACCGCCTCGCGCTGGCGCTCGTCGAGTGGCGGAAGCGCGGACGTCGCGTGGGCGTTCGCCATCCTTCCTCCTTTCAGTAGGGCCCGCCTTGACCGAAGCGGCATGCGGGCGGTTCTTTAGGCGGCTAACTGCTCCCGGTCGCGGCTGGACGCGACGGGCATGGCGTCAGCTCACGTGGCAGTGCGAGCGGGTACAGTCGCCGCGCGCCCATGGCGTACTGGCTTAAGTCCGTCTACAACACGGATCGACGTACCTCGGCGGTGGACTGGCGTGACCAGCTGACGTGGCTGAGCGACGGTCATCGCTTCTCCGGCGACCGGCCCACGTACAGACCGAAGTACGTGGTCGGCGATGAGCTAGTCGTCTACGCGGTCACCGACGGCGTCTGCCCGGTACGCGCGGAGGTCATTGCCGAGCCCGTGTTCGACCCTGAGCGGGTAAGTCGCGAGTCGGGCTCGGACGAGGGTGAGCGATGGGGCTGGCTTACCGAGATCCGGGTGCTCGCCGCAGCCGATCTCGACCGTGCGCCCAGCCTGTTCGAGGTTGGCGTCGCCCCGCTATCGGTCCGCCAAAGCGATCACATCCACCTCACCGACGAGCAGTACGAACTGGCTCGTCGCGAGCTCCCGGCTGGATCGCGCGGCAGGCGTCGCTCGGCACGGCCAGTGCCGGTCGAGGAGCGGCACGCGGAGTCGTTCGAGCAGCGTTTCGAGCAGCGACTCCGCTCCGTTCAGCGCGAGGAGCAGCGGATGGTGAGGACCTACAAGTCCTTCCTCGAGCGCCGCGGACGCCATGTCAGCCGGTACCTCATTGCGCTGCCGGACGGCAGCGGGCCGCTCTACACCGACCTCTACGAGCACGACCGGGGTAACCTGATCGAGGCGAAGGCACGCATCGACCGGCCAGCGATCCGCATGGCGATTGGCCAGCTCGCCGACTACGCGAGGCACATCGACCCGGCCGAATCGGAGGGCGGTCCTTTTGCCGGAGCGCCCCTCCGAGGACCTGGAGAACCTCCTCATGTCGCAGCGGATCAGCCTCGTATGGCGCGACGGGCGTGGCTACTCCGACAAACCCCGCGGCAGCCTCACCTAACGACCGTCCGTCGGGTCGTGCCGGCTCCTGTTCTGGCCCGACACCGGACAAGGATTACCTCGAACCGAGCGCGCCGCGAGCCTCTCTGGACCTCGCCGAGACGTGACGTGCACGGGTCGAGCGACCGCCTTCGATCGACCGGGGCATCGAGGGGAGCGCTGGCTAGAAGCCAAACGTCGTGTTCGACTCACCAGTGAAAGCGAGAACGGCGCCGGGCAATGGCGCTTCATCCGGGGGGTCGGCGATGCTGTCCTGAACCCTCCTGGGCCGCGAACTTCTGGCCGAACGAGGCCGAAGAGCGCAGCCTTCCATCAGACTGGGACTGGGACGCTCGCCGCCTACCACCTGTGCGGGTCTCCGAAGTTAGGCCTCGGAGCGGCGGCTGAGCCAGGTCGCTCGACCTCCCAACCGCTCCCTCACGAAACGCCGCGCCAGATTGAACTCCTCGCCGCGAAGCGCACGGCCTGACGGGCCACCTTGGACGAGCGATGCGAGGTCGTAGATCGTCCCGCCCCGCCCACACCCGAAGCAGGTCCAGCCCTGATTTGCCTCCGCGTAGACCATGCACGAGGCGATCTCCTCCTCGTGCCCGGGGAGGGGACAAGGGATCAGCCCCCCACCGTCCGGCGCGCCGACTCCGGCGAGGAGCCGGAAGTACTCCGGCGGCGGGACCGACTTGGCGCCGTCTGTACGCAGGCGCTCGACGCGGCGACGAAGCGAGCCGGCGTCCGGCGGGGGCGGCGGGGGGTCCGGATCGTCGAACCCTGCCCCGAGCTCCTCGGCCGCGAAGGCTGGGCGTGCGAGGTCGAGATAGGCGACCACGCAGGGGCGGCCAGCCTTTGCGTTGTACGTCCCCGGGAGGCGCATGATCCGCGCGCGGTCGGTCGAGGCAAGATCGCTCAGGAGCGGGCCGCAGAGCTTGCGGTTGAGCGCCTCGACCTCCTCGGCCGAGACGTTTGAGGCGAGACGCCAGTAGGCGTGCGCGCCGCCCGAGCCCGACCACACGACAAGGTGCGGGCGATGCGGGAAGCGCCGCAGCCGCTCGACTCCCTCCGGCTCGTCGATATCGACCCAGCAGACTGCACCGCGAGTCACCTTGCCCGCCCTCCCCGGCAGCGGATGGCCTCGCGTCAGCGGCGTACAGAAGACCTCGTCGCCGCGCTCGCGGTGCTCGCGGGCGAGCCGCACGAGCGCCGCCTGGTCACCCGCCGGCGGATAGCGTCCGCGGTCGCTGCGCGAGCGCATCCGGAGTGCGCCGTCCTCGGCCCGCCGGCCCGCCGCAACCTCGACCAGCCCCGGGGCCCCGTCGTGGAGGCAGCGCGCCCACAGCGCGACCTGCAGGTCGGCCGGCAGCGGCTGCGTGCGCTCGTCGCCGGCGGCGTCGACGACCCGCGCCTCCGCGGAGCGCTGCTCCTCCTGTCGTTCCGAGCAGTGCTCTGCCACGGTCGGCGATGTAGGGGTCGCGTCCATCGCCGCCCCTACGCCGCGAGCGCCCGCTCGGCGGCGAGCGCCTGCTCGAGCTCGTCCGGCTCGAGCGCCCGGCACAGCGGCGCCCCCGCCTCCTTGGCGCGGTCGATGTAGGCGCCGTCGTCCCAGAGGACGCAGAGCGCCTGCTCGACGCCCTCGCCGGGCTCAAGCTCGGCGACGACGCGCGGCGGCTCCTGCCCGGCGGTGTCGATCACGAGGCTCCCGGCCGCCTGCCTGACGAGCACGACCGTGTGCGCTCGGCCCTTTCGGTCGGTGTAGTCGGCCAACAGCTCCATCGTCTGCTCCCTCTCCGGCCCCACGGCCGGCTCGTAGTCTTGTTCCGTCGTGCGCCGTCATCGCCCGAGCGCTGCCCGCGCCGGGACGTGCACGAAGCGTCCGTCCCCCGGTCGCCTCAGCGCCTCCAGGACGCCGCGCTCGACGCGCACGCAGTCGCGCGTCGGGGCGCCGAGTCGCGCCGGGATCTCGTAGGCGCCGGGAACCAGCTCCCGCCGCGCCTGCCCGATCACCGGGCTGCAGGCGGCTGTCTCTGGGTCGGCGCCGATCAGGCCGCCGCGGACGAGGACGCGTGCCTCCGCCGCGGCTCGCGCGCGCCCCTCGCTGCGAAAGCGCCCGACGACGAGCGCGTTCGCGTGACGATCGTCGGGGGCGCGCATCCGCTCGTCGACGACGAGCGTCTCGCGCCCCGACCGTTGCAGGCACACCGCGATCCAGCGGCCGCGGTGAGCGTAGGTCCCGACCGTCGTGTGCATCGCTGCTCCTCTCCGGCCCCGCGCTAGAGCCCGAGCTCGACCGGGTCGCGGTCGAGCGCGCGGCAGAGCGCGAGGCCCGTCTCGTAGTTGACCGACTGGTTGAGTCGCTGCAAGCCGCTCGCGCCGTCGCGGGTCTCGACGAGCCCAAGCCGGCGCAGCAGCCGCTCGGCGTCGCCGTGGCCGCGCAGCCGCCAGCCGACCCGCTCGGCGCAGAGCGGGGCGGACAGGCCCGGCTCCGTGCCCTGGCTGGCGAGGTAGCGCCACCACTTCTGAAACAGCACGACCGGCACCCGCCGTGAGCCGCGCGCCCGCCGCAGCTGCGACCCGAGCCGCGTCGCCGCCGCCCGCCACTCGCCGCCGCGACCCCGCGCCCGCTCGCAGGCATGGCCGGTCGCCGCGACGACCGCCTCCTCGGCGTCGAGGTCGCGCAGGCACTCGCCGAGCACCGCCGCCGCCGCGACCGGCTCGAGCCGGCCGGCCGCCGTCAGCCGCGCCCAGCCGAACGCGGCCGGACTCGAGCTTCGGACGACGTAGCGCCAGCGCTCTGAGCCGTCTTCGACGACCACCTCGCCGCGCTCCTCGGAGACCCACAGCGTGCGCTCACCGGTGGGGTCCGACCGCGGTGTGATCGACCGCTCCATCTCGCATCTGCTCCCTTCTGAGCAACTGCTCCGACGCTCGATGGCGGGGCACGTATAGCAGACTCTTTCGAGATAACCCGGCGGATGACAAGACGCCATAGCGCCCCCCTAGGGGGGCTATGGCGAGACCTCCGCCGGGTCGCCCTCGTCGCCACTTCTCGCGCCCCGCCCATCGATCTCATGCGACCGGGCAGACCCGGATCTCCGGGTAGCGCTCGGCCGCGATCGTCAAGTCCTCGAAGCCGGCGAAGGCGTCGAGCTCGGCACGCGCCCGCGGGTCCTCGCCGGCGAGCTCGGCCAGCGCGTTGCGGGCGGCCGACGTGCCGGCGACGACGACGTCGTAGCTCGTCGTGCCGCGGCGGATGTCGCGCTCGTCGCGGGCCTCGATCTGGAACTGGAACATGGGTCCTCCCTCCCGGCTCGTCGCGAGCCGCGGTTGGTTGTCGGTGTGCGTGGACGAGGCCACGAGGCCGCCGCCCTGGTAGCCCGGAATGCCGGGCGGCTGGTACGCCGGGGACCCGCTAGAGCAGGCGCCGGGCGATCGCCCGTCCGACCTCGATGCTGGTCGGGAACTCGCGCAGCGGCGCGTCCTCGGAGACGACCACCTCGATCGCCCCGGAGGGGAGCCGCTGCCCCGTCTCGAGCACGCGCTCGAACGCCTCGTCCTCTGCCTCGACCACGTAGGGGTCCGAGCGCTCGAGGTCGAGGTCCTCGCCGAGCCCGCGCAGCGTCATGCGAAAGGCGGCCGGGGCGTCGTCTGTCAGCTGTACGTCGATCATCTGGAACTCCTCCTTGCCGGCGATGGCCGGCGGTCTGAAACGACGAAGGGCCCCCGTCGCCCGGTTGGGCATGCGGGGTTCGGTTGACTGGGAACGGCCGGACGCGCCGGCCGCGGAACGAAAAAAACCCCCGTCGGCCGTCTGGATCGACGGGCCGCGGGGGCTCGGGTCTTGCGTCGGTCGGCCGGCGCTACTGGGCGCCGCCGGGTCGGTCTATCGCTGCGGCTCAGCCTCGATGGTCGAGACGCAGATCATCGTCTGGGTACTACCTCCTCTCCGCGGACGCTTGGCCCGCGAGCGCCTGGGCTCGGATGCGCATCGCCCTGAGTCCTCTACGGGCTCTTCAGGATCGAGTGGTCGCCGATCCGGCGCCACACGACATGCCGTTCACGAGGGCGCATCTCCGAGCCGTACTCGAAGGTCGCGCCCGTCCGGCGCGAAGCTGAGCTCCCAAACGCCGGGGTGACCCTGGACGCGCTTGACGCGCAGCTTCGGCGGGAATGCCGGCGGCTCGTCTCTCAGTGCCGAGACGAGCAAGCCGACCGCCTCGCGGAAGGCACGGCGATGCTCGCGTGAGAGGCGCTGTCGCTCGCGTTCGAAGCGCGGCGAGGCCTCGTATGTCGGAGACACCGACTAGGCCTGAGCGCGGGCGCCGTCGTCCTCGTCCGACGCCTCGAGGTACGCCATGAACTCCTCGTCGGAGCCGAAGCCGACGGAGGCTCCAGTCCGTCGCTGGTAAGCGACCTTCTCCGCTGGACTGAGCCTTCGAACGGCGGGCTCGCCATTGACCTCCTCGAGCATCACGACCGGCTCGATCGAGAGACCCTGTCGCTCCAGCAGCTCGGTGGCGATCCATTCCGACGGGACCGGGATCTGGACTTGCGTAGCCGTCGCCATGGCTAGCCCTCCCCGTCGCGGGGGAGATGGCTGAAGTGACCCTGGAACTCCTCCGGCGTCGCGCGCCGCCCGCCATGGCGCGACAGAATCTCGTCGAGGCTGGTGAGGTCGCGCCGCAGCAACAGGTCGCCTCCGTCTAGGCGCTCGACCTCATAAGTCCCCTCGAGCTCAGGCTCGGTCAGGGTGACCTTCATGCGGTCCTCCTTCATCGCTTGCGATTGTGGCACGACACCGTCGGTCGAGAGTCGTCTCGCGACGGACCCGCGGACGGCTCGTGTCCTCAGCGGGCGCCGCTGGGCGGCGGGATCCCGAGCTGCTTGCAGATCGTCCGAGCGAGGCCGACGCCGATCTCGCGGTGACGTGGTATGAACGACTTCGCCCCGCTCGCGGGGTGCCGCCAGGCCTCGTGGCCGGCGCGGCTGCGACCAGGCACCGGCTCGACATCGTGCGAGCGCAGGTGGCGCTCGAGCTCTGCGCGCTTCATGCGCGCCTCAGGGTTGCGCGACGGTGACCGGGCTAACGGTCACCTGGCCGGCGGCCGGCAGGCTTTCGCCCTCGTCGGCTCGCCACTGCAATGCTGCTTCGAGCGCCTCGGCGACGTTCGCCTTGGCCTCCTCGATCGTGCGCCCCTGGCTGATCGCCTCGGGCACCTCGAGCACCTGCACGGTAACCAAGCCGTCCTCGCCCGGCGTGAGCACGGCGGTGTAGGTAAGCGTCGCCGGCGCGTTAGGCGGCGGCGTGGAAGTTGCGCTCATCGAGCTGCCTCCTTCATCGGTGTGATTGTCGCACGAGCCGGTGGCTCGTGAGGGCGGCCATGGTCGGTCGAGAAACGACGCAACGCTCCGGCGCGACGACTGGTCGCTCGGAGCGTTCTGGGAGTCGGTCCTGCTGGGTCTCCGGCCTTAGCCGGGGTATGTGCCGAGCCGCGCTCGGATCAAGGAAAGGACTCTGGAATGAAGAGGGCGGCACCGTAGCACGCGCCGCCGTGCTTTCAGCGGCAGTGAGGCTGGTCAGCGGCTTTCCCTCCTACCCCTACCTATCTCCGTGGGGTGCGGCCACGGCGGGGAGCGGAGTCACCCTCCGTTTTTACGCTCCGCAATCGGAAGTCCGCCATCGCGGCAACGCTGTCGTTGCGGCCAGATCCCCCATAGCTGTGGCCGCGGGCGCCGGGCGAATCTCGGGGTCGTGGCCAGTCGTGGCGTGGGTGTGGCCGGTTTGAGGTGTGGTGTGGCCAGTCGCGCGCGACCCCAGCTTGGGCGCCCTCAAGGTGCCAGACGGCTACTCCTACTCCCGCGCGCGCCCGCGCGCGCGTGGGGACGACGACCCGGCCCGACTTGTTTGACGGCATCTCAACACGCCCTTGAGCGCACGCCCTTGAGCGCACGCCCTCGGCGTGATGTCACAAGGGACGACGAGCTCGGCTTGGCCGGTGGCCGCTCGGCCAGCCGCCATCCATCGAGATCCACCCACCGTCCGAGACGCTCACCTCCACCGCTCGTAGCTCCCAGTCGGCTACCGTCGCCCTGCCGCACTCGCTCGTGTGCAGTCGTCCCGGCACCGCATCCGGGTACCGGTCATATCCACCTCTAAACAGGTCATCCCACGCGAGGGTGCGGTCTCGGTCGTTGAGCTCCCGAGAGCAGAGCTCCCCTGGGTCGTGCTCTCCTTCATCGAAGAGGTCCGCGAACGGAGACGCTCTCCAGAGACCCTTTTCGGCACCCGTAATCAGGTAGGCAGACGGCCGCTCCTCCCGTGTTGTGGCCAGGGCCATCTTGAACAGGTCCCACACGGCTTCGTAGAGAATGTCGTCGCCAGGACCGCACCACTTCAGTTCGGCGACCCACGCCAGCTGGTCAGAGCCCAGCTGTGACCTCACTACGAGGTCGACGTTCCCAACGCTTGCCCATGCGGCACGGCCACGCGGCGATCCTTCTCGAGCCGGCCGGGAAACGCGGGGCTGATCGCGGCGACAGCCGCTGGCTCCAGGTCCGCGCGCTCGCCCATGCCCGCGATCGCTCCGGGGCGCTCGGCGTGGCGCTCAAGCTCAGCAGCGATGGCCGCGACGAGCTCTCGAGCCAGATGGGACTTCTGCACGGCGCGACGATATCTCCGAAGCCGCTGTCGGGGGCGGGCAACTCGACGAAGAAACGGGGGCGCGAGGGCAGATCCCAATGAGCTCGGGGCGGACACGGCATCGGCGTCCGCGCTGCTCCTTGCCCCGCCGCCCTGGGTCGCCAGGCTCTACCGCGGCAGCGCGCTCCTACCAGCCGGGGTAGCGGTCCCAGTCCGCTCGCTCGTCAATCGGGTCCGCTCTCATGCCGGTTCCGAAATGACGCCACATGTCGCCGACGAGCTGCTCGATCTTGGCGCGAAGCTCGAGCTTCGCGAGCCACCGCTCCGGACCGAACAGCTCGCGCTCAAGCGGCGACCTCCTGGCCGAGATACTCGGCCGAACCGGCCGGTTGCGGCTAGACAGCGACGCCGGCCGGGCACTCTCGCGTTCACGCGAAAGCGGAAGCGGCAGCGCCTCCAAACAGAACCAGAAGTAGCAGGTGGCCGGATGAAGGGTCGGCCGTCGGGGGGCACGAAAGGCGCGGCATCCGGCGCGCCTACTGTTGGTCGGGGTTGACTCTCTCAAGCCGTTGGTTGATCTCAGCCAACCATGCGTCCCCGTCGTGCTTCAGGGGTGCCAGTTCGTTGGCTATCTGTTTCACCTGGGCGACCAGGGTTTCGTTCTTCAGATCGTCGTCGCTTAGCCCATCGAACATCTGCATGAAGTAGCCGATCCCTTCTTCGGCGATGTCATCCGGCCACCCGCCCCCTCCGTCACCGAGCCGTCTGCGCAGGCGGCCCAACTTGAACGACGTCTCCATCAGGCTCGTCGCTTCTGAAGCCGCGAGCGGCTTGTCTAGGAGGTTGAAGGCCGTGACGAACCGTGCTCGGTCGGCCTCGAGCGCCGCGTACACCATCACGAGTTGGTTGAACAAGTCTTCGTCCACCGTGTCTACGAGGCGAGAGCGAAACTCCTGCCACGCCGCGTTCGGCAGGTGAGCGTTTACATCCCTGATGAGAGGCCAACCCGGGCCTTGAGAGGCGGCGCGCAGAACCAGCTGTAGGTGGAGCAACTCCCCGGCGACCAGTCGCTTCGCTCGGTCGGCCTCCCGTTTCTCCCGCTTGCTCTCCAAGTAGACCTGACCCCACGTGGAGGCACCTGCACCCACGATCACTCCTACCAGCGTCAACAGGCCTGTGGCCAACTCGGGGCCCATGACAGCGATCCTATGCGCGGCTCCGGCCGCTCAGCGACGGGGCTCGGCCAAGGCGTGTCTCCCTGTGACCGCAGCCAGGTGAGACTAGTGGCGAGGACGAAGGCTGCTCGGTAGCTGACTGATTGCGTGCGCTCCCGTTTGGGCGCGACGAGCAGGCGTCTGGGCTACCGCCCGCGAGACGCTCGCTCAGGACGACGAGCAGGCGTCTGGGCTATCGCCGCGCACGCGCCCGCTCGGGACGAAGGAGCAGGAGTCTTTGTGACCCCCAGCCCGGTCTGGCATTTGAGCCTTTGCGATAACGCCGGCACCAGTCCGGTCAGTTATCCCTCTCGGCGCACAGGAGAAGCGAGCGGCCACAGCGAGTGCGACGCGAGCGTGCTTACCGCCCACCAACACTGAGGCGGTCTGCGTCCTGGCCGAGATGGAGCGCCGCTACCTGACGCTGCACGTCGCGGGTCACGGGTACCGCGAGACCCGCGCGAGCCACACGAACGTCAACAAGCACCTGGCTCGGGCGCGCGTGCGCGTGCGGGAGGAACGGGCGGCGTGGGTCGGAGAGGGGTCAGGCGTCAGGGAGGCCGGCGACGTGGCGTCGGTTCTCCCTGACCCGCTCGCCTCTCTGGTGTTCCCCTTTCGCCGGCGTGTTTCCTACCAGCCGGCAATCGCCCAACCACCCCCGGCTCTGCCATCAAGGGACCACGATGATGCGGCTAACTGGATTCGCTCGTGGCCAGCGGCACGTCGTCCCCGATCCACCGCGCCATCCCACCCGCGACCGACGAAGCGTCCCACCCGAACGTCCGGAAGGCGCGCGCTACCTCGCGGGAGCGCTTGCCGTCTCCGCACAGGAAGACGATCGGGTAGTCCGGCCGCAGCGTCGCCCGGTCGGGTTCGAGCGACGAGGGTTGGATGTGCATGGCCCCTTCGACGTGCACGATGTCGTGCGCGAACTGGTCGCGGATGTCCACAAGCTGGATCGCGGCGACGTCGAGCAGCCGCCTTACGCGGGGCGGCGGGACCGCATGGTTGTCGGCCACTAGCAGCGGGGCCAACTCACTCATCCGCTCGACTGCGTGAGTTCCGGCTTCCTCGCCGAGCGCCCGGTAGGACTCGAACTTCTGATCCGTGTACAGCTGGTCGAGCGTGGAGTCGTGCGGGAAGCGCGCATCCTTTAGCTGGTGCGCACGAATGTCCCAGGGCTCTCCCGGTGAGATGACGTTCCGAGCGTAGACGAGTGTGCCCTCTGTGCCGTCGGGATAGGTGATCTTTCCAGTCACAGTGTCCTGCTTGGCGCTGGGCGGTTGACCCTCCGGCATGAGCGGTGTCGGGTCGATGTCGACCTCTACGCCCAGCTCGCTCCGCGCGATCGCGACCGCGTCGCCCAGCTCGCCGCCAACCGACCCCCCGCTCGCGTCTAGGCAGAAGACGCGGGTGCAGCCGCGGCGCAGCAGCTCGACGAGGCCGAGGTTCTCGTAGTGACCGCCATCGGTGACGTACAGGTACTTCGCGTTGATGGTGTTGCGGCCGACCATCTCGCGGAAGAGCCACGAAGGCCGTGGGTGCCCGTAACGGTTCAGCTGCTTCTGCCGACCGGCGCCCTGGATCCCCGCCACCCAGCGTGGGTTCGGAACCCAGACGCCAAGACGGATGTTCGCCAGCGTCAGCAGGAACGTGAACGCGCGTGGCGCCATCTTCCCCATCGAGGGAGCGACCGCGGCTCCGGATATCGCCACGGCGGCGGGCAGGGAGAAGTCCCGTGCCCGGCCCGCGTCGCCGTCGGAGATAAAGGTCTGCTCGTACTCCTTGGTGTTCAGGGCGCCCACGAGCGGACCGCCAACCGTGTTTGCGCTGAAGGTGAAGCTGGTCACCGGCCGGCCGGGCGGCGTCACGTGCTGGTCGCTGATGTTCGCAGCGGCGCAGACGATGAGCGCGGGCCAGTCGTCGAGCGCCGTGTCCGAGAGCGTCACCAGTAGCTCGTAGTCGCGCTCGAGGGCGAGTCCCTCATCCCGCTCCTGCTTCAGCTCGGCGGCCGCCCGCTTCGAGCTCACGGCCCCCGGCTTCACTCGCTTCAGGGCGAAGGCGGTGCAGAGTCGGCGCTTGTAGAAGGGATGGAGCGACAGGCTCGTGATGTCGATTCCCGCGTAGAAGCCGCCGAAGACGGCGAGCGTGCCCACAGCGATCGCCAACAGCCACCACGGCCCGAGCGACGGCTCGTATGCGTTGAACGCGAGCGTCAGGCCGAAAACGCAGACGGCCAGGACCATCAACGGGCCGGCGAGCGTCGCCGCCGTATAGACCACGGCCCGCCGGACCCGCGCGCCGAGCTTCGCGAAGCCCCTGCGCGCCGCGCCCGCGGTCTCGGATGCCTTTTTCGGTGTGGCGACCGCCTGGCGGAGGGCGGCGAGGACGCCCGCAATCAATCCGAACAGCCCCGCCCCGCCGGTGGTGCCCGTCCGTGCCGCCTCGGCCGTCACCTTGGCGTCTTTTCCGGGCCCTTGCACCAGGTCGACCAGTCCCGGCAGCACCAGAGTGACCACCGCGACCAGGCCGGCTATCACCAGCAACCGCGTGGCAAGCCACTCGGCGAGTACCCGCGTCTTATCGGTGGGGGGCGTCTTGACGACGCGCACGAAGGCAGCGATCAGCGCGATAGCAGCGAGCGCGACCGGGGCCGCCCACGCAAGCGTGGACGGTTGGAAGCTGCAGTCGGAGGAACAGCTGCCGCGGAGCTCCTCGAGGCGCGGCGCATAGAGCAGGACGCCGGCCAGGACGCTGACACCGAACACCGGCAGCGCCACGAAGCTGACGTTAAAGACCAGCCCGAGCAGCATCCGGATGCCGAGGTAGAGCTTCGCCCAGCCATGCGGCGCCATGTACGAGCTGCGGTTGCGCAGATACTGCTCCTCGGGGGAGTTGCGCGCGAACGGCCGCATCTCGTCGAACAGGTACGGGTCTGAGCAGTCCCAGCCTTCGTCTCCCTTCGCTTGCGGCGGGTGGCCTTTCTTCCAGCGTTTGCCCACCATCGAGTACGCCGCGCAGATATAGGCCCCACCCGAGACGGCCGCCAGATAGCGCGCCTTCGGGAGTTCGTCGGCATCGTGCAGCGACTGCAGCGCTCCGAGGTTGAAGGCGGCTGAGCGGATGCCGCCACCGGAGCAGCAGATGCCGGTCTTCCCCTCGTCGGCCGGCTCGACCAGCCCGCGGTAAGAGGGGATTGGCTCCGGGTCGCCCGCCTTGGCCGCTTCGTGGAGGTTCCGTGCCGGCACCCATCTCAGCAGTCCCTGGTCGGCCCTGGCTGGCTCCTGACCCGCCTCGCGAATCCCGGGCGGGTCGTCGCGGCTTCGCCTCGCTCCCGCCACGGCACGAACCTAACCGCCCTGCCTGGACGGATCAAGTGGCGACCAAGCGCGGATCGCCGGGAGGACCCATTAGACGACTCGCTGCACTGGGTTAGCGTCTCCTACGTGCTCGTTCGAGACTGTGGTGATGCCGAGCCACTCGATCCGGGCGAGCTTGACCAGTCGCCGAGCGGCTACACGTACGACAGCAGGCGCACGTGGCGGAGCGTCAGCACGTCGTTGCTCTCGTCGCCGGGGACGACGGCGACGACCGTCACCGTGAACGTGTCGCTTGAGCCCTCCACCAACAGTCGCTTGATGTGGTCGGTGACGATCACGGTGCGGGTCGCCGGGGTGAGCTGATGGGGCGGGCGGAGGTCGAAGGGCTCGTCGCGCTCCTTGACGTCGCAATGGCCCGGTCCGCCGAAGCAGCCGCCGTGTCCGAAGATCGAGAACGAGCCGGCGTAGGAGGGATCGTCGATCGGGGTCGTGGCGTCGGCGTCGGGCTTGTCGAGGAAGATTCGCGCGCAGAACGACGACGAGGAGTGGTCTACGCCGTAGAAGACGAGGTCCGCCCGGCTGATCGCCCCGGGGCCGGCGTTGGGCAGTTCGATTGCCTCGGAGGTGTAGCGCTCGGCCATCAGGCGGGCCTCATCGGTGCGCCGGCGGTCGAGCCGGCGTAGTCGTAGCCGAGCAGGCTCACGTCGAGCGTGTCGGCGACGGTCATGGGAAACGGCGCCAGCGGCCGGGCAAGCAGCGTTGCGGGTGGGCTCGCCTGCGGGTGACCCAGCTGCCACAGCCGCCAAACGCGATCGACCATCGCGTGATGGGCCCAGAAGATCGGGTCGTAGGCGGCGTTGGCGATGTCGCGCATGGTCCCTCCGGTCCACACGTGGACGCCCCCGTGGACCTGCTCCAGCTGCTCGCTGAAGTCGAGGAAGTCGCCGAGGTCGAGGATCTCGTCGATCCATTCGGACGACGGGAGCGGAGGCGCGTCCGCCAACCGCGGTGCTCGAGCCGTCTCCGCCGGGCCGCCTGGGCGCTGGCCGCCCGGCTGGATCGGCGAGGCGGCCAGCGGGTTGGGCTGGCCATCGGGATCGCGCTCGTCCCCGTAGGCGGCGGGGATCGCCTCGGCCGCTGCGACGTTGGCGGTCCAGTCCCACCACGGCACCATCACGCCGGGTACGAGGTCCTGCAGGGCGCGCTCGAAGAAGTAGAGGTAGGCGCGGTGCCAGGGCAGGAACAGCGGCGAGTCGTGCGTGCAGTAGGCCGGGAGCGGGAGGCCGTGGATGCCGGCGAAGTGCTGGTAGCCGCGCTCGTCGGGGTCCGGGAGCGCCTGCGCCGCAGCGATCGCCCGCCGAAGGTCCCCCAGCTGCCCGGCCGTGAGGCGCCTGGCGCTGTGGCGCTGGCGGACATTGACCGCCGGCGATTCGATCGCCGTGCCGACGACTGCTCCGGCACCTGCTCCGACCCCGATGGAAGCCACGTTACGTTGAACACTAGACGCGGGCGGAGGGGTCCGCAAGGATCTACGGGCGCACCCTTCGATGCCGCCCTTCCCGAAGCCCGACACCGACTTCGACTACGACCTCGACGACGAGCTCGCGCGGCTGAGGGAGCACCGCCGGCTGCGCGCGATCCCCGACCGCGGCGACGACAGACTGCTGCTCGCGACCTGGAACATCGCCAACCTCGGCGTCCAGCAGCGCCGCGAACAAGACCACCGCCTGATCGCCGAGCTGATCGGGTGGTTCGACGTCGTCGCTGTCCAGGAGGTCGCGGACGACCTGTCCGGCCTCTATGCGATCCGCGACCTGCTGCCAGATCGGGGGATCCTCGTCTCGGACACCGCCGGCAACGACGAGCGCGCCGCGTTCGTCTACGACCCCGAGAAGGTGGAGCTCCGCGAGCTGGTCGGCCGGCTGTCGGTCCCGCCGAGCGACTTCCGCCATGTGCGCCTCGAGGGCGTCGAGGGGGAGTTCCGCGGCTTTGACCGCAGCCCCTACCTGGCCGCTTTCCGCGCCGGTGCGTTGACGTTCCTGCTCGTCAACGTCCACCTCTTCTTTGGCTCCGACGACCCCGCCGACGTGGGCCGTCGTGCGCTTGAGACCTACGCGGTGGCGCGATGGGCCGACCTCCGGCGCGGGAGCGATCACGCCTACACCAAGGACATCGTCGCGCTGGGTGACTTCAACCTGCCGGTCGTCGAAGAGGGCGACCCGATCTTCGAGGCGCTCACGAGCCGGGGACTCGTCCTGCCGCCGCACTTGTCGAACGTCGGTGGGTCGAGCATCTTCGCGGCAAGCACTACGACCAGATCGCGATCTTCCCCGGCGAGACCAGCGACCTCAGCGAGCGTGTCGACACGTTCGACCTGGACAACGCGCTCTTCCGCGAGTTGTGGGACCCAGACGACCCAGCGCCCTTCCTCGCCTACACGCGCTACTACCTCTCCGACCACCGGCCCCTGTGGGCAGAGTTTCGGCTCTGAGCGGGAGGCCCCTCCTGCTGGCCTCTGAAGGGTGGCGACGCGGCGACGGCTCCCTGCCCGCTGCGCGCTCCCTTGACCGGCGCGCTTTCTCAATGCGGGTCTGCGAGCGGGTGCTCCTCTCCCTCGTCGAGCGACTGTTTTCTGCCGCTCCCTGCGGAGGCGCCGCTTCTGCTTGGCGCCGAGAGCAACAGCGATCGGGCCCAACACCGGACTTCTGCATCTCACGCGAGCGAACGGCCAAGGACGCTCCGAGTCGGGGGATCGAAGCGCCGTGGGAACCGCACTGCTTGCATCGAGCCGGCGCAATCACGCCTGAACGTCGAGCAGGCTGTGTTAACCGCACGCCACTATGAATCGCGGTCTGAGGCGAGCTATCCGGCGCCGTGCCTTCGTAGCGCGGACCGCGCGAGGTGAAACAACTCGTCGCGAGTGGGAGAAGCGCGAGTTCGGATATCGCCATGAAACGCTCCGATCGGTCTTCGCTTGGCGAGCAGCGTTGCGACCAGCGGCGATGACGAATTCGAGACGAGGGATCCGAGCCCGCCGCCGCTGTCATCACAGAGGCCGAGGAACTCCCGGGCAACTGGAAGACGAAGGCTTGGCGCCCAGTGCTTGGCCTCGAGAAAGAGCACGACCTGCGACGAGCGAGGCGCGACGCGGCTATTGCGCGCACGGTCTGCTTCGGCACGACTCATGACACAAACGTCGTATTCGTGCGGAATCTTAGAGCGGCCCGCAACATACACACCCAGATGAACTTCTACTTCGCGCTGTCCCAAGTCAACAACAACATGGGTGTACTGAGGACCGTTGTGCATCCAGCCAGGAGCGGTTCGAAGATCAATAACGTTGGTGGCTACGCCGGGAGCTCCTGGCTTCTCAAACTGCACTGCATGGGCACCCGCTACGTCGCGTGCCGCGTGAACCACGAGCGCGAATAAAAACGCCTCGAAGAGGTCGTAGTGCTTACTCGTAGCGGTCAGGCTCGGGAGCTGTACGGAACCGAGAAGATTCCTTATCGCCGTCACGAGGTTCTGATTCGAAATCAGCGGGGTCACGCGCTGAGTTGACCCTCGACGTCGTCCAAGATTCGGCTCAGCTGACCTGCCTCTTCGCGCCCCCTCGCGCGCTCGTTCTCGTCAGGGAACACTCGCCGGGTCTCGCTCGATGCAGGGTCAATGAACGCGACTCGCTCGATGGGTAGTTCGGGTGAGAGCATCTCGATCGTCTCGTCAGCGAGGGCTGGCGCATCCACGAGCGTGCGTCTTAGAGCGTCGATGAGCAGCTGTGTGCGTTCAACGGCCGTGTAGCTGTCAGCCGTCACCTCACCGTCACGCGTGTCGAACTCAGGTCCGAACGGCTCGCGCTTCCCTTGCCGGCTGCGAATTACGGCCCGGCCTTCGGCGAAGGCTCTGTCCAGTTCGTCCAGCATCCAGTCGAGCCCTGCCTGCTCGAGCGCGCTGCGAAGCTCACGCTCTAGCGCTGCCGCTCGGACTTCGCCCGCCTCCACGCTCCGAGCTTACCGGCGCGACCTGGGAAGCTGCGGTACGCGAGCCGACCCATCACCCAAAGCGGATGCCAGCAAGCACCTAATCACGACGCTCGCAGGTCTCTGCGGTACTCAACACAAAGCCGGAGACTTCCTTCTCCTGGACGCCACTCTGGGCTCGCCCGGCGAGGCAGGCAGCCCACGAGTGCCGGCCGGCGGGCGGTACCTACTCGACTCGCACCGTCAAGTGCCTGGACGTCCCTGGCGTGCACAAAAAATCTACAGCGAACAGGACGAGTGGCTGGGTATCAAGGGCCGAAGGCCCTGCACGAAGAGTCAGGCGGTGGCCAGCTGAGTTGCCTCGTCGCGCATCTCGTCGACGGCGCGGACGGCGGCGATCGCGTGCTCGTCGTCGATGTGAGGCTTGAGCTGGACGAGGCGGCGGGCCCGAGTATGGACGTCGCCGGGCTGATGGTCGGTGACCCACAGGGCGGTGGCGAGGCGCTCAAGCTCGACGACGCCACAGTCACCCACGCGGTCGGCGATCCAGTTCAGCGACGCGACATAGGGATCCAGCGTCTTGGTGAATCGCTCCTCCAACTCGCGGCCGCGGTCGGTGACGGAGATCCGCGGCCCGTATGGGGGATCCTGGGGCTGACGCTCAAGGAGCCGATCCTCACGCATCGAGGCGAGCTCGTCGCGAAACGAGAACGAGAATGGTCCGTGTTTGTACAGGATGAAATCGAAGTCGAAGTGGATATCGAACAGGCCCTGCAACAGGAAGGCGGACTTCTGGATGTGGGTTTCGCCGCACCAGCTGCCCTCGTCCTCGAGCCGGCGGACCAGTCCGACGATGACGGCCTCCTGGGCCAAGCGGTTCACGGTGACTTCTCCTCCTGGTTGTCCTCTGACCGTTCGGCAGACAAACAGTCGATGATTCCGGTGCGGTGGGCCTCACACCAGGCCTGCACCTTGGACTTGATGGCACCATCGGCGAGGACGTACTCGTCGGCGGATGCGGGAAGTCTCTTGAAGACGTCGGATGACGCGACGGAGTCCGTGCTGGAGCCGTGCGCTCGCGGACGGAGAACTCGGGCGGGTCGCCACGCTTGGGACTTGCGCCGTAGCGCACGAGCACCGGATCGAACTCCGAGGCGACATGCTCGGACAGGGCGGCGACGAGACCAGCAGGGTCCTCGGGGTGGCGCTGGTAGGCGACCTTGAAGTGGTCGCGCTTGACGATCCGGCGTGCATGCGCGTGGCCGGGGTGCGCGGAGTCCGCGGTGGCGTCGTCGATCGCGACGAGCACTCGGCTGTCGGAGAAGGAGAGGTGGCCGTCGCAGTCGGTCGGGAAGGTGTCGTGCTCAAGCCAGGCTTTGAGGAAGTCCTTCAGGTGCTCGTTGTAGGCCAGCCGGGTCGGATGGAAGTAGACCTGGGCGAACATGAAGTAGCGTGCGAGCACGAGTGCTTCAGCGGAATACAGCCCGCCGCGCTCGCAGCCGAGCTGGGGGTCTCCGGCGCCCCCCTCCTCACCTTCCTCGCGCGGGGCTGATGGGATGATCCGGAGGGTGTCGATCAGTCGGTGGTGATCAAAGCGCCCGTAGACGGCGCCGGTGTGGAGCGAGTCGCGCAGCAGGTAGTCCATCCGGTCGGCCCCGAAGGCGTCGCCGACGATCATTTCGGCGAGAATGCCGTCCAGTGGGGTGAAGTCAAGCCCGAGGCGAAGCTTCTCCACCTTCTTGGGGCCTAGGGCGAGCTTGACGACGTCGTCAGGGTCGATCTTAGGCCGAAAGCTCCCCAACACGTCGATCATTTCGTTGGAATGGATGATCTCGCGGGTTATGCGCTCGTGGTCCCAGCCCTCGGGGAGCAGGTCATCTTCGGGGGCGTGGGAGAAGGGCAGGTGCCCGAGGTCGTGACACAAGGCTGCCATCCGGACGACCGAGCGCCAGTAGTCGTGATCGCGTTGTCCAACGGCGGGGACGACGTCCCGGACTTCGTCGGTGATCTTGTCGGGTCGCGTGACCACGTCGTAGATACGGCTGGCGAGCTCCATGACCCCGAGCGAGTGCTCGAAGCGCTTGTGCGAGGCGCCTGGGTAGACCAGGTAGGACAGCGCCAGCTGGTGGATATCCCGGAGGCGCTGGAAGGGACCGGAATCGATCACGGCCCGCTCGTCGTCGTCGAAGGCGATGAAGACGTGGACGGCGTCCCGAACTTCATGGACGTGCTGGGTCATCTCGGCGTGCAATGCCGTGATAGGTGACAAACCGAGCGGAATACGAACGTTCGTTCGCATCGCATGATCCTCGCATGGGCGGCGGACAGAAGGCGGTGATCGGCGTCCAGCACCCCACGGACGCTATTTGATTCACCAGGTTCGGTCACTCGCGCCGGCCGCGTCCGGCCTGGCCGGTTGACTTGTCGCATGAAGACGGTCGAAGGGCCGATCGAGGAACAGCAGGTTCTGCACCCGCGTGCTGGTCGGGCCAGCTTCGTACCACGACTGGGCTACGAGCAGCAGCGACTCGCGCCGCTCCTTGCCGGGCGCGGTGTGACGACGACGGTCTCGCCGCTCTACTACATGGCGCACAACCCAGAGCTCGCGCTGTTCGCGCGCGGGGACAGCGCGATGGGTCTCGCGCTCGATCCGTGTACCCACCTCCGCCAGCTGGCTGCGGCCGACCGAGCACCGGCGTTTCGCGCGGCGCCGTTCGGGCGGGACGAGGGCGCGTTCGAACCTGACTACTGGGATCTATCGGAGAATGAGATCGCCGAGCTCGCGCGGGGGCCGATCGAGCTCGCCCGAGCGCGGGGGGCCACCCTCGTGCTGACCGCGTTCCACCTCGCGGGGGGACTCGGGACTCGTGGCCGTGAGCTTGACCTTCTCCTTGCCGAGGCCGGGATCGCGTTCTTTCGCCAGCAGCGGATGGACGAGCCTCCCGACGGCGCCGAGCTGACGGTCAGGCGGGAGGTGTACGCCACGATCGCGGTTCGACGCGAAGCGCTGCGTACGCACTACGACCGCATGCGCTTGGCCGATGCCTACCTGGAGCTCGGTGCGGACGGGTTGTGGGTGAAAATCGACGGCTTCGGCGAGGCGGCGGCCAGGTCGGATATCCGTTCCGCGGGGAGCTTCCTGGCCACGCTCCGCGACGCCGGCCTCCCGGTCGTCGCGTGCGGACCGGGGCAGCTGCATCTCGCGCTCTTGGTCAACGACATTTCCAGCAGCGTCGGCCTCGGTGAGGGCGAGCGGTTCAAGTTCCCTGCGCCGCGCTCGAAGGACTGGAGCGGCGGCCGGACACACTCGATCTACCACCCGCGCTTTCTGCGCGCGTTCAGAGCCGGACGCTACGCCGATCGGGCGTTTCAGAACTCGGCGTGCCGATGTGGCCTGCACCCGCCGAAGTCACCTCCGAAGGGGGGCCAGATCGACGAGCACGCCGCCGTCGTGCGTGCCGACGAGGCCCGCGACGCGATATCGGGAGAGCGCGGCCAACGACGCGAGTGGCTCTCGGCGGTAGCGGCGATGGCGTCCCATCTCGGACATGACGCCGAAATCGACTACACGCAGTCGGTGGCGTTGGACGCGCTAAACGCCGGGATCGATGAGCCCAACTTCGACAGCCTGACCGGCTAGCCGGCGGCGGCGTTCGCGAGAACCCACTCGCCCATGGTCCGGCCGGCGACCAGTGCCGCGATCTCCCAGGACACGGCCTGCTCGAGGTGTGCGGCAATCCCCGCGGCATCGACGGCAGGCACCAGCAGGGCGGGGGCGTGGGCCAGAAGCCGGACGGGTAGCGTGACGAGGGGGTCTCCGGCAGGGGTGTCGGCCCGACGACCAGAGGCGCCAAGGGTCAGCAGCCGTAGGTAGTCGGCCTCCCCCGCGCTGAGCCTGCGGGTCGGCGCCAGGTCCGTCGCCTCGGCGACCGGCCTAGGCAACGCCAGGCGCTCGAGGTCGGCGACAACCAGCGCTCGCTCCACAACGAGGGTCGCGACGATACCCACGCTCAACCGCCGACGGAACGCGGCGGCACGGAGTTCGGCCTCGATCTGTTCGCCGATGCGGACCGGCTCGACCAGCTCGCCAGGGCGGCGGGTCGAGGGGTCCAGCAGCCATTGCGGGTCGGGATCAGCCGGTGGTGCGACGACGCGCAATTCCATATATGAGAGTAAAACTCTCATATGTCGAGGACGGACAGGACCGGAGGTGCCAGGGAGCAGCGCCTACCCGACTGGGTGTTCGGGGGTCCTGGCCGCCGGCTCTTGCTCGACACGTTGTTGCGACAGCCGCCGAACAAGGACGGCTGGGCTAAGAAGGATCTCGAGAAGCACGCACGCGTCGAGCACGGCGGGCTGGACACGGTGCTTCCCGGGGCCCTTCAACTAGGGCTGATCAGGCGGATCGAGAGCCGCTGGCACCCCGGCGATAGCGACGCGCGGCTCAATGACGCGCTCCGGAAGATGCTCGCCGTCACCGACCGCTTGCCCGACGAGGAGATCGAGCCTCTCCCCCGCCGCACCTACCGACGCCGATCGGCCTGAGATCGGCGTTCCGACGGCAGAGGGGGGCACCTGATCAGTCGACGCGGGTGGCGTTGCGTTGAGACCTCGGGGGTGAGTGGAGCGCGCTGCTGGTCACGGCCAATTGCCTCACCCTGCCACCCCGTCAGGTAGTCGGTGGGCAGGAGCGCGGCGGCCACCTGCTGGGCGTCACCCTCTGTCGGCAACCAACGTCCGCAAGCGATCTATGAGCTGCCACATGCGATCGGCGCGCGACTGCCCGCCCGCCTGAGTCACCGACCAACGGGAGCATCTCAATCCGTCCGTCCCCGTGCATTACCCGGACATAGTTGATGTCGGACGCGCCTTCCCGCGGTAGTCGAGACGCCATGTCGTTGACCGCATCGAGGAAGTCGGCGCGGGGAAAATCCGGGCTCTGCTCTCTCGTGAACTCAGCGAGTCTCGGCATGAATCGGCCGTCGGTAAATCGATCCGCCGTTACGAAGATGAGCGGGAGCAGGCCCGTTACGTCCTCTTGCCAAAGAAGGGTGAACGCGTTCACCCACGCCTCGGGATCGTCCTCGCGGAGTAGAGCGGCCGCTAGATAGTCGAAGCCGGCAGCGCGTGCATTGCCAAGATCGAGGTCAGCGCGGCCCATGTTGAACCACGGCAGCGGGGACAATGCGTCCAGGCGGAGGGCGTCCTCGCAAAGGCGCTTCCCAAGAATGGGATCGTCGGGAGCCTCCTCGGCCAGCCTCCCAGCGAGACCACCTGCACCGTCGGTGTCCCGCTCCTGCTCATCGAGACCGAAGCGATCGAGTATCTCGTCGACCAAGATGGCCTTCAAGGCCCACTCTGCTCCAGGCTCGGGCATCGCCCAGTTTGCGACGAACTGAGCAAGGGTCTCTCTGGCAAGCCGGTATCTCCCGGCGAACAGGAGCGCGTCGGCGTGAAGGGCGAGTGTGAAGTGGTCGGATCCCAGCTGGACAGCGCGGTCGTAAGCCTCGGCGCTCTCTTCATAGCGCCTGAGGATGAACAGAATTCCGGCCTTCTCCCGCCAGTAGTACGCGCGGCCGAGGTATCTGCCATCGTATTCGGCCGCCCCTTCGTAGCAGCGAAGGGCCTCTTCCGGCTCGGCTCGCGCCGCGTGATGAAGCGCCAAATTGTAGTAAGGGGAGCCGGCCTCTTCCGGCTTCCCCTCATCAAGCCGCCGTCCGATAGCCCGCATCGTCGTATCCACGAACGCGGCGGCCTCCTCAGGCGCTAGCGACCGGCTCAGACGGGTCGCGACAAAGGAAAAGAAGAAGCCGGCGGTGCGACTGTGATCGTCCCCAAGTGCGTCGAGCCGATCCCACGTCCGGAGGGCTTCGGTCACCCGGCGCGCCTGCACCATCGCGGTCATGAAGCTCATGATCACGTCGGGGGATCGCAGTTCCTGCGCCTCGTGTAGGAACAGTGCAGCCAACCGACTTGCGACGTCTGCTTGACCAATTCGCCAGAACGCAAGCCCGGCTGCCACAAGAACGTCCGCCGCCAGACGCTCGCCGCCCGAGCCAGGGTCGTAGTCCTCTCCAGGCGTGAAGGTTGCTCCGCTTACACCAGATAGGTGCGCGCCAACTCGATCTGCGGTAGCAAAGAAGCGCCCGAGTGGCTCAGCGGATCCATCCAGATCTATTAGGTCGGCCGCGCGCCGAGCCGCGTGTCCGATGGCGATCCGGATCTCCGGCGCCGACAACCCTAGAACCACCTCGTCCGATTCGATCTCGAAAGACACCGGAAGCTCGAGAGATGCTTGCCGCAAAGCCACGAAGGCTCGGGCCTCGCGGGCCGCCCCGGCTGGCGACTCGGCTGTCCATTCATCGGTCTCATGCCAGCGGAATAAGAGCGACTGCTGCTCGGGCCCAGGTTCTGGGCCTGTGTAGGCATGAAACCAACGTGCGAACAATCTTCCACCGACCGCGTGATACCTGATCATCAGCACCGGGAGGGCGAGTGAGCGGTAGTAGTCGGCGCGATCGAGATCGATGCGCACCGAAAGCGCCTTCGCGAGATCTGCCTCGTCCGTCGCCTTGAGCTGGACTAGGTACTTGACGCCGGTCGCGCGTCCATCTCGGAACTCTTCGACTTCTCCGTCGATGCCGTAGTCGGACTCCTGCCGGCGATAGACGAACCGGGGCCCCAGCGACTGCTCGAAACCGCGGCGCGACTCGTCCTCAAGTTCGTGCTGACGGGGGCGCTTGGGCATCCACCACTTCTACAGGAGGGAGCTAGAAGCGACCTGCGTCACGAGCTTACGCAGACGCGATCGAGACCCGACCAGGCGGATTGCCTTCCGCCCGAACCGCTCGAACCGACGCTCGAGCAGCGTCCCGCGAACGCGACCGCGCAGGAGCGCCGGGGCGATGATCGGCTTCGTGCGATCGGCGCGCGATTGCGAACTTTCGGCGGAGTTGCCGGAACCCGGAGCTCGGCGGCATTACGGGTCCGCCGCCGCACGCCTAGGCCAGATCTCCAGCGCGGCTGGGCCGCCCGAAGGAGCGCATGCTAGAGCAGTCTCTGGCGAGTGAGGGGAGGGGGAGGGATTCGAACCCTCGACACGCCTTAACGACGTGTAACGGTTTTCGAGACCTGCGCAACGGTCTTAGACATCAGCCACGTCGCGCTGGCGAGCTTCGAGCGACGGCAATTTCGGCCAGGCGTAGCCCCTCTTTCGCAGGTCGCGCCAGAAAGGCTCGCCCATATAGGCGTGTTCTATTCCCGCTACTGCGCGCTGTGGAGTAACCCCGAGCTCAAGAAGGAGGTTGCATTGGACGGCGAGAATCAAGAGCTGATTGGCTTCGTAGAGGCGCGCCCCCTCAAGAACCCGTGGATCCTTCTTCTCCAGATGGACGAAGTAATTCCGCGTCGCCAAGACGACCTGGGCTAGTCGCCCAGCCTTGTTCTTGAGCGGCTCGATGACTTCGCCGGCCCGTCGCACGACAGCGATCAAACGGTCGTGCTGCGTGAGCTCATTGGCGTAACGAAGGCGCCTCGAGTAAAGCTCTCGCCTCTCTGCGTCTTCGACGGTCTCGAGCATCCGCCTTGTGATTGCTTCGTGGTCATCGTCGCAGACTGCCAATCCGTCATCGAATGCTCGGTGATAGCCCTCGATGACGCTCGCCAAGGTGACCAGCTGCGGCTCGAGGCTCATTGGATCCCTGAGGGCGCCGAACAAGAAATCGCCAGCGCCAGCAAGCCGACCATGGATCTCCCACCAGCGGGCGATGAAGGAATCGAACTCCTGGCCGAGCGCGGCATAGCTGACGAGCATTCGCTCCCAGCGGAGCCTCGATCTGCGGCGGAGCCGTCGTTGGGGTTGGACGATCTGTACCTGACGCCGCTCTGGCTCGCCTGTGGAGAACTCTGACGCGTCCCCGGCGTCGATCTTGAGCAGCGCCGAGATGCTGCTGGCGACGACCGGCTGACGAGTGGCAAACGTGGCTAGCCGGACGAGCGGCTCAACCCAGCGCTCAAGCCACTCCTCGAATGGCACGGCGCGGTCGAGCGTTACTCGGGCGATCGCCTCTCGTTCTCTGGTAGAGACATGCGTCTCGCTGGACGTTCGCTCACCAACCGAGAACTCGATCTCAGCGCTACCGAGGCGAACGGTGTGTTGCGCCGGTCCGTCGCGGCTGGCCTGGACCCCACTCCCGCATTGACACTCTGACTGCTTAGGTTCCTGCGGGCGACCGAGGAGCCCCCGAGGGGCGACGAGGTCGTCCGGCGGCGAGCCGAGCATGGCCGCTCGACCGAAGGAGATCGAGTTGGCAGAGCAACGCAGCTACCGCAAGTTCACAGCCCAGCAGAAGCTCGAGATCGTGCTCGCCGGGCTCCGGGGCGACCGCTCCGTGCGCGAGGTCTGTCGCGAGCACGGGATCGCCGAGACCCTCTACTACGGCTGGCGCGACAAGCTGCTCGAGGGCGGCAAGGCGCAGCTTCAGGGCAAGGACGAGCGCCAGGGCGAGAAGGAGCCCAAGAAGCGCATCCGGGAGCTCGAGCGAACGCTCGGCCGCAAGACCTACGAGCTCGAGATCGCGGGGGAAGCATTGCGGGACTGGGAGTGAGAGAGCGCGTCGCCCGGTCCCGCGAGCTGGTCGCCAGGAGGGACAACCCGACCGACGGCACGCGCACGGTGGCGGCGCTTGCCTCGCGGGAGCTCGCCAGGCAGGTGTCGCGGAAGCGGGCCCAGCGCGTGATGCGCGAGCAGTGCCTGCTGCAGCGCCACCGGCCGCTCAGGCGCCGGCGCCGGCCCGGCTTCTTCAGGGTCGAGCGCCCCGACCAGCTCTGGCACATGGACATGACCTCGGTCTGGGTCGCAGAGCACGGCTGGTGCTACCTGAACGCGGCGATCGACTGCTGCACCAGGGAGATCGCAGGCTGGGGGCTCGACCTGCGCTGTCGGGCCGAGGAGGCGATCGCGGTTGTCGACCGCGCCGTCGCGGCGCTCGGGGTCGAGCCCGGCGAGCTGACGCTCGGCTCAGACAACGGGACCGCCTACACGAGCCGCGCGTTCCGCTCGCACCTGAAGGATCTCGAGGTCCGACACCGCCGCGGCGGCTACCGCGACCCCGAGTCGCAGGCGTTCATCGAGTCGTGGTTCTCGAAGCTCAAGGAGCGGCTCGTCTGGCGCTCCGAGTTCGAGACGCTCGACCAAGCCAGAGAGGAGGTCGGGACCTACATCGACCGCTACCACCGCCGGCCCCATTCGGGGCTCGGCTACAGGACACCGCTCGAGGTGAGAGCGACGTGGGAGGATCCGTTCCGTCTACAGAAACAAGCGGCCTGAGGTGTCAACGGCGAGGGGGTCCAGGCCACGAGAGTGCCGCTTCTCGCGTGAAGCGACAGCGGGTCCCAGCCGCCATGGCCGTGAAACGCTGGCACGCGTAGCGCCGTTTCATCGCTCGCATCGCTACGGCCATAGCCGCGAGGGACAGCGGAGCGACAGTCAGACCACTCGGGCAGCGGTTCAGAGCGGTTCTGAGGCGTCTTAGGCTGCTTGTCCCCCATCGGCGCCTTTGCGGGGATTTCTGGGCTCAGAGGGAGATCCGCGACGTCGGTCCGGACAGTTCGAATCCCCGTCGCGGTACTCGAGTAACCCACGTAGAAAGCGGTTCTGGGTTCCCCCTAGCGGCTTCGGGAGACAGGAGAGGGGGCAGCCAACTCTGCGCGCTCCAGCGCCTAGCTGCTGCTGTCGCGTGCTTCCCGAGGTGAAAGGCACTCGGTGCCGCGAGCGGGCGCCCTTGCTCGGTCGGCATCATCACCTTCGATGGCGTCCAATGGCCCAAACATGACGAATCCTGCGCCCAGATGGATGGTGCGGCTCAATCCGGCCCTCTCGAGATGGCGCCGACCCGTTGGGAGCGCCGCGAGGCTCGAACCACTGCTTGTGGCCGATGAGCTCCGCGCGTGGGCAGACGACTACGCACGTTGGCAGAGGGGAGCACAGGCGGACTGGCGGTCACTGCTCGCTGACGTGCTCGAATCGTGGTCTCAGCTGGGTCCACGCGCACGACTCCTCGTGGCCCGTGTTGCTCAACTGGAGGATGCGGCCGCGTTCATCGCGTCGAGGATTGCCCGAAGAGGCTGTGAAGCGAGGTGGTGCGGCCGCGGGTTGCCCTGGTTGTCGAGCCAACGAACGAGCCGAATCTTGCCCCGGCCGTCCTTCGTGTCCTCCGCGTCGACGAGCTGCTCGCCGTTGAGCTCGAGGCACGTGACGTCGCCGTCGGGGAAGGAAGCGCAGCCGGTGTTGAAATAGCACGGCGGGACGATCGGCGGCGGGTTGTACGGCGGCTCCCAGAGTTCGGCCCGAATGAGCTCGATTCTTCCCCGCAGGTCTGCTCGGCGCGCGGCGTTCTGCTCGCCGGCGAGCTGGTCGCAGAGCCCGGCGACCTCCTCCTCCTTCGGTCGCGGCGGCGGCTCGCCCGGAAAGATCGGGTGGTGCGTGTGCCCGGCGATCAGGACTGGGCGAGCATGGCGCGGCTCACTGCGCGCCCGCGCCATCGCCCAGTCGGCCATCGCACGGTCGTGCTTGTCGCGGAGGTGTGGGGACTCCGCGGGCGTCGTCGCAATCCAGCCCTGCGTCCGTTGGATTGCGGGCCACACGTAGCGCACCGGCAGCCGCGAGATGGCCGCGAACGTGTCGCTGCTCGCCGTGCCCTGGTGGCCGTGCACGAAAAAGAACAGCCCGCGGGGCTTGCCGCCCTCGCGCACGTGCAGCCGCAGCGACTCGATGACCGGGGTGCCATCCAGCCACTCCGCGAGATGCTCCTTGACCCACTTGGGGCGGCTCCAGTCAAGGTCGTGATTGCCGTAGAAGCGGCGCAGTCCCGGCCCGCCTGGCGTGACAAAGCGACGCTCGAGTTCGAGCGCCTCCTTGTATTTCGCGACGACGTCCTTCGCCTTGTTCTCCCACAGCTCTTCGACGTCGCCGAGGAGCCAAAGCTCGTAGCCTTGCTCGAAGTACCACCCGAGCGCGGCGCGGTAGGCACGGTGCGCGCGGCGGAAGTCATCGGCCTTGTCGAACTTGCCGCGGTGCAAATCGGAGAAGACAACGGTCTTGAGCTGCTCGGCCTCGACTTGAACCGCGATGTTCCGCTGCGCGGAACGGCGCCGCCACGGCTGCCACCACTTGAGGGCGGGCGGCCTGAAGGTCTTCTCGAGGCCGCGTGCGATACCTCGCGCGTACTCCTCGTACTTATCCTCCGGTGAGCGCCTAAGCGCCATTAGCCGACCCTAAAGCGTGGGCCTCGTGTCGTCCAGTGCATCACTGAAGGCGAGGTCCGAACTATCGGCTGGCCGCTGGGACATTCCACGGAATCCGTCGGCAGCAGCCATTTTGGAGCCGATGTCGCGGACTGCCGCTTCGTACGAGAGTAGAAGTTTTTCGGCGATCCCCGGCTCGCCAATCGGAATTCGCGCGGAGAAGCGCGCAGGTTTCCAGGGGACCGGTTGACGCTGGAGCTACCCGCTACTCGCGCCGCGCGCCTCCTCGCTCGGCACCAGCTCGATCGTCACGCAGGCTGTACCCGAGCCTGTGGTCTTTTCGCCGCCCTCGAGCTCTGCGGCCTGGTAGTCGTCGCAGAGGTTGGAGGTCGCAGAGGTGAAGCCCTTGATACCAACATCCGTGAAGTCACCGCGGGGCAGCGGGATGTTCAGGGTGTGGGTTACGTTGCCGTCGCTGTCTGGGCCGACGAAGGCCCGGTAGACGCGCTCGGTGTACTCGAACTGCTCTTGGTTGGCGAGATCTCGGCGCAGCGCATCGACATGGATTGCGGCGCGCTGGTCAGTGGGCAAGCCGGATGCGGTGACCGTCGCTTCGAGCCGCTTGCGATCATCGCTAAGCGAAGCAGTGATCCGCGGTCGGGGCTGGTCGTTGGCGATCGAAATGGTGAGAACAAACGTGAGTGCGAACCCGACGAGGGCGAAGATCGCGGAAAAGATCCGCAACCGGCGCTTGGTCTTGGCGTTCGTGATCTCGAGCGCGGAAACCAGCGACGAGAGCGCGCCGGCTACGAGCACGAGGACGATCGCCACCGCAAACCACTTCGGCTCGTCACGCTGCACCCGCCCGATCGTCCCAGTGGTGGTGAGCAGTGCGACGGATGCGACCAGCGGGGCAATGAACACTGCGATCGACGTAAGGGCGTTCGCGGCGGTCGAGCCCGCGCCCTGCGGAGCGGCGTGCGTTTGGCTTGGGGGTGCGGGTGGCGTACCGGCGGCGCCAGGAGTGGTTGGTTGCGGCACGTCTTCTCTCCTTTTCTTAACGGGCCATCGGCGTTCGTGTCGGCGGCTCGTCAACGCTAACCGGCGCCGCCGAAGTTTGGCCGTCACTGACGTCGCTGGGAGGACGGTCGGCGAAAGTAGTTGAGAATCCCGCGTCCCGCGTCGGCCACGACAATCTACACGCGACGGCGATCTCGGAACGTCGAGACCTGGACAAACCCACCATCGGGCGCTTGCGCGTGGTTGATGAGGTTGTCGGATCTCGTTCAGCGACCACTCCAGCGCCGTTATTTCGGCGTCATGCGTGGTGCCTCAGACCATGCATCGCTACCGCCACCTCGTGATGTAAGCGCCGACGTTCGGGTCAGCTCGATTGCCTCTGTGTCGTCGCGTCCCGCCACGAGCCGTCCGGCCAGGAGGATGATTCGCCTGCGGCCGGGGTCCCCGGGGGTGGCCCGACTCTACTCCGGCAGGTGGACCAGGAACACTGCGAGGTCGGCTGCCTGGTCCTGGTCCTCCCTCCAGTGGACACACGCTCGCATCGGGTGATCCTTCGTCGGGTGGTTCTCCCAATGCACGAACTGGTGGTGGTCTTCGACGAACTTCTTCGCCTCCTCGATCACGTCGGAGAACTTCTTGTTGGGGACGAACATGATCAGCGCAAGCTTGGTGTCGCGCCATGCGGCGTAACCGAACAGCTGGTCGAGCGCGTCTGCGAAAGTTTGCGGACCGTCCCAGATCTTGCACTCGCCAAGAAAGACGTTGCTGCCCTCGTGGCGGATGCGGAGGTCGGTCTTGCCGGTGTGGTTGAACGCCTCGCCGGCAGTCTGGTCCTCGTAGTGCGTGTTGAGGGTGACCAGGTAGATGTCGCGGCGCGCCTCCTCACCGAGCCGGACGTAGGTGCCCGGCGCCAGTTCCATGCCGTCGCCGACCCGCTTGATGATCTCCACGATGTGATCGTAGACCGCATCCCCGAGGGCGGGGGTGGCCCCGTTCGGCCCGTTGCGTTGGACGATCGCCGCGGTGATCGACTCCTTGTCGACGTCGGCCACTTCCATGATCTCGCCCACCCCGGTGAGCACCTTCGGCGGTTCGAGCTGCACAAGCACCGGGTTCACCGCGTCGCGGAACATGCGCTGCCCGCCCTCGCGGTCGTAGTCGTTCTCGCCCGTGCCCACAAGCGCCGCGGCGTCGCGGTGCAAAAGTTCCACGATGTCGAACAGGACGTCGAAGTTCCACTTCTTCGGCTTGTCGACCGTCGCCGTCTCGGGATCCCATTCCTCGTAGACGGTCCACGGGTAGGCGAGGTACTGCCAGAGGCTCGAGTCCTTGAGGTTGTCACGAGCCCAGCGTTCGGGATCCTCGATGTAGCCGCCCCATCCCATATACCCCTCACCCCAGGCTTCGAAGAAGAGCTCCTGCTTCTGCAGTTGGGTGAGTACCTCGAACAGCTCGTTGCGGAAGTCGACCTTGTTCAGGCCGCGCCTCTGCCCCTGCCTCTCCGACCACAGCGCCACAGGCCCGAGTCTAGGAAGAAGCTAGCCCGTCGGGCGCGCGACGCTACCCGGCCGCGCGGCGGGCCCAGCTCTCACGGGCCGCACGATGCCCGCCGGACGCCGGGGCAAACGGCGTGCTTCCTCGAAGTGCAGCGCGCGATCGGGATCGATCGCGAAGACGGCGCCAGGAGTAGTGCTCCTCCCGCCTGAGCGCGAGTTTCGCGCTCGGCGCCAAGCGATCGGGTCGGCGCCGAACGGTCGCGTGATGCTTCGGCCGAGGAAGCGATCGCTTCCGCAGACTGTCCCTTCCGCGTGCAAGCAAAAGCGCCGCTACCGCCGGCTGGGGCGATCGCTCCCGGCGCGGAGGAGAAGCGACGTCCGTCCCGCATTGACCTGCTGGGGCAGCGCGGTGGGCAGGGGACCTTGCGGCCGGTCGCCGACGTGTCAAGGCGTTGACACAGGCCCATGCTGGAGGTTAGTGTCGGCCCGCGGGTTATGCGAAGGAGAGATTTATGAGCCTCCGATCAATGGCTGTTATGCGCGCCGAGGACGAGCCAGCCCCGCCGACGGGTGAGCAGAAGAAGCTCCGTGAGCAGCTGATTACCCTCATACCGTCAGAGGCAGTCGTCCTATATGTGGCGGCAATCGGCGCAGCGGCCGAGGCTTCTGAGGGCGTTCGGTGGTTGATCTTCTTTCTAGTGTTGATTTTCACCCCCGTATGGGTGGTCGCGAGCTATTGGGAGAAGAAGGGCGGGCGTACAGGCATCCCGCTGTTTGAGGTAGTCATCGGAACCGTTGCGTTTGTGGCGTGGACGACGACCGTTCCCCAGGGCACGTTCGATGATCTTGGTCTGGCGGTCTGGGGCGGCACGATTGTGGTGGTGGTGGTGTCGGCCGCCCTAGCGCTGGCCGTTCGCTTGAAAGCGGTCTGGGCGAAGAAGCCAAACGGACCCGTTCCTCCTCCCGAGCCCGCACCCGCGCCGACCGGGTAGCCGCGCCCGCTGGCCGTTTTCGCGCGAAGGAGGCGCGAGTGGTTCGAGGCCGGCGCGGCTCCTCCGGGTCCTAGCTCACGATTCTCGGGCGCGGCCGACGCCGTATGGTCGAGAGGGTGGACGACCAGTTCGGCACGTCAAGAGAGACATGCTTTGGGCCCGACACGACTGCGGTCAGCAGTTCGTATCGGGGAGAAACTCGATCCACGCCCTGCGGACGTGACGCTCGGTGACATCACTGTGGATGACTGGACCCAGCAGGTTCAGACCGCCAGACGCGCAGAAGCCGACCGCGAACTTGCCGCGGCCGCTTGAAAAGAGCGGGCCGCCTTCGGCGATCCCAGTCTCTTCCTGATCAGCACTGACGCCTCCCTCCTGAGTAACGATCACGGTCGTTCCCTCCTCCTTGACGACCCAGCCGGTTACGAAGAAGACATGGCCACGACGATGCAGGGTAAGCGCGACTTTGGCCGCGTAGCTCCGAACCCGGCGATCGGTCGTGCGATCGACGATCTCTACTCGCTGGCGGTACACCTGCTTGCGACTCCTGGCCGCTCTCGTCGAGGGTCCAAACTCGAGCGCATCGGGGCGCTCGCTCAGGAGTGGCGAGATTCGGTAATCGCCCGCGGCGTCATCCCACGCCACGGCGATCGGTCTGACGACGAAGGCATCGGCCCGATCGACTTCGAAGTTGGGGTCATAAGAATCGATATTGACGATGAACTCTTGCGTCCCGTCGCGATCGAAATCGCCGGTGTCTAAGAGATCGACCTGGAGTGCAAGACCTGGCCTGGGTCGGGGCAAGATCTCAGGTTTGAATCGCAATTGCAACTCGAGTCGCCCGTCGATGGTGTCGTAAACGCGCATTACGTCCGCAAACTCAGGTCCGACGCGTTTCGCTTTGGTCGGATAGCGCGTTGGACGGGTAATGAGCACATATGAGCGCTCGCCGCCGTGGACCGGCAGGGCCCGTTCGAGAACCACTCGACGGTCGGCGTCCGCCACCTCGCCGCGTAGGTCCTCCAGTTGCTCCCCGATCGGCGGCGGTCTGCTATGAATCGCGTCGCTGATCGGCTCGGCGGCGATTGTGCCGGCGACGCCGAGGATGGCGCCCGCGAAAAGGATGACCCAGTCACGAACGGTCGGCCAGCGCGACCGGCTGCGCTGTGGCCCTGCCTCGCTGCCGCGGGCCGGCGCTTCGCGCGGGTCACCGGCGCCGCTTTCGGCAGTGTTCGATTGAGGCGCTGGTCGCTTGCTCATCTGGACGTGAGTCTCTCGGTTATGGACGACGGGTTTGGCTGAAGAGGGTGTCTGTCACTCTCAGTTGGCACTGGCGCCGGAACGATCGAAGGTGGGGCGAGCGCAATACCGATCCGGGAATTGGTTTCTAGAGCGCCCGAGCAGTCACGCAGAACGCCGGCTAAATCGCTCAGAGTCCGCGACGCCTGGCCAGCCAGGTGGTGTGCTCGCGTGACATGGTTTGCTCGGCGTCGGCCACGAAGCGCGCCCAGTCGTCCTCGGACTGGATCCGCTCCGCCGCCTCCAGCGTCCTGTCGAGCTCGAGCGTCGTGAGGGCGTACGCACGGGCCGTCTTCCGGTAGTCGCCGGCGGCAAACCACGCGAGCGCGGCCGCGGCCGCTGCCGCGAAGACCGACAGCAGGTCGAGGTCAACCACGTCGAGACCCTTCAGAGCTCCAGCCGCCACGCCCGCGGCCTGCAGCACGCCCGCCGCGGCCTGCCAGGCCCTTGCCGTCCGGCGGTGCTCACTGCCGCGCTCGCTGTACCACTTGCGCTGCCCCTGCAAGCGCTGCTCGCGGTAGACGGCCTGCCGGTCACCGAGCCCCGCGCCGCGAAACTTGGTCAACGGGCTCAGGTCGTCCGGCTCGCGAGGCGGGTCGAACGCGCTGCGAAGCGTGCGCAGTTCCTCGACCACTCCGCCCAGCATCCGCTCGTACGCGGACGTCGGCTCGTTTTCGCTGCGCGCGAATGGCTCGCCGCCGACCGCGTACTTCCAGGTCAGCGTCTTCACGGACTCGCCCAATGCCCGTCCGTCGTACCAGTCGTCCTCCGCCTTACGAAAGACCGTGAGGCCCGTGAGTACGATGCTGCCACCGAACGCGAGTGCCGAGAGCCATCCCGCCCACGGCTCGGCGATCAGGCCGAGGACCGAGGCCACCACGAGGAGCACAAGCGCCGCGAGAGTCCCGCGCTTGAACCACTTCTGACCGCGTTCCGAGAGCCGCTCCGCCGCGTCGTACAGGCCGGGCATGTGGTCCTCCACCCGGAACTCCGTCACTCGCCCGTCACCCTCAGCTCTTGCACCGCCTCCCTGACCCAGTCGACCGGCTTATCCAGCCGGGGAAGCGCCGCGATCAGGATCTCGAGGCTGTCCGCGGTCGTCTTCCGCATCCAGCCGTCGGGTCGGGTGTCGAGCATGGCGCTCAGCGCGCGCCGTCCCACGTCCTCGTCGCCCTGGACCCCTGCGATCTCGAGTACGGTCGCGAGCGCCCAGTAGTCGCGCGAGCGGAGCGCGCCCTTGCGCGCAACCGCGAACGCCACGACTGGAGCAACCTGCCGCACGAGGTCGAAGTCCCCCGGCTCGCCGCGCCGGACGAGCAGCGTGACTAGGTTCACGCCCGGGTAGAAGTCGCGCGGATCCGCCTCGAAGCCGCGCCGGTACGCGTCGATCGCCGTGGCGAGCGCGTCGGGCGGCGCCTGCATCGCCGCCCTCCTCCTTCTCCATCCAGCGCGCCTTGAAGCAGCGTCCGAGGATGCCAAGCGACTCCGGCGACTCGCCGTGCTCCTCGATGACCTCGTTGATGATGTCGATCGCACGGTTGCGGTCGTCGCCCTCGTTGCGGCGGCTCAGGGCCAGCGCGAGCTGCTCCCGAATAGTTGGGACGGCCTTGAAGCCGTCCGGCAGCGACTCGGCGATCCGGACCATCTCGCCCCACGCCTCGATTGACGGGTAGGCGAGCATCAGCGTGATGAGCAGCTGCTGCTCGGAGTCGGCGCCGCGCGCCTCCTCCTCAATCTCTTGCAGCGCCGCCCGGGCCACGTCCTTCTCGAGCCCGCGCCGCACGACCTCGTTCGTCCGGATCGTGAGATCGGAGACCCACAGCGCACGGTCGCGGAACGCCTCCGTCACCTCGTGCGCCAGGCTAATGCCGGGATAGTCCTCGAGGAGCTGGAAGAGCGGCGAGTCGACCACCTCGTCAGTCTTTGCGATCTCGAGCCGCTCCGCGAGCTCCTCGCGGAGGGCGTCCGGCGCGACGAGCGCGCCGCCGTCGTCGAGCTTGTACGGGATCGCCCGAATCGGCGCGACATCGAAGGGGAGCTGGCCGATCTGTGCGTAGATCAAGATCGTCGAGCGGGGGCGTGCGGCGTGCCGCACGCCGAGCTCATAGAAGACGTTCGCGTTCGCGAACGTCAGGTCCGCCACTACGATCTCGGCCAGCAGCAGGCGCTCGTACATCGGGCGGTGGATGATCCCGCCGAGCGTCTCCTCGTCGGCCCTGATCACCTCGACGTCCGCCGCCGCGGCCGCCGGCTTGATGCACTCGTCATACAGCGCGTCGAAATTCACGGCCCGCGCGCCGCCTGGCTCGTCCTTCCGTCCGAACGGCATCGCGGCAAACAGCAGCGGCTTGGACGGGTCGGTCACGGTCACGACAGCGGTCCAGCGGCGGGCCGCCGGAGCGCCCTGCCCTCGATCCACTCGAGCGGTCGCCCGCAATACCCGCGCTCCCGCGATCTTTGCCAGGCGACGAAGTCGTCCACCAGCTCCTGTGGAAAGTTGCAGCGGTGGCCCTGTCCCGGGCACACGAGCTTCGCGAACCGTGCCGGCACGGCGGGCCCCAGGCCGCCCCAGTAAGTGAAACTCATCGAGACGAGCACGCGCTCGGACTGGGTGTCGTGGCTCACGTTCTGGGGGTTTGGACGGCCGTCGGTCAGGCTGTGGTGCGAGTTCGCCATCAGCCACTCCCCCGAGCCGGGGTCGCGATGGTAGATGTTGTCGCCGAAAGCCTGTTTGAGGCTGCCGCTCAGGTTCGGGCGCTTCGCGCCGAAGCGGGGCTCCCGCCAATACTCCTCGTACGAGAGCGTCTCCGTCACCTCCATGGCAAAGACGAGCCGGCCCTGCTGGCCGAGACTCTTCGAGCCGGTGCCGACCACCCAGTCGCCGACCGTCGCCTTAGCCCTAATTCGCGGCTTGCAAGTCGCGAGGGTGCAGACGCCGTGGAACGGGTTCGGCGCGAAGCCGAAGTCGCGGGCGACCACGTATGTGTACAGCCGCACCCCGGCGGCTCAGCAGCCGTGGTGCGTGATGCTGAGCGGCTTGCGCGGCTCCCCCGCGCTCGTTTCGGAATCGTTCCTCTCGCCGCAGATCGCTTCCTTGATGTGCTTGCCGTTCCACGCGACCACCACGTCCGCGTACTCCTTCAGCGCCTCGGGCAGTTCGGAGTCGGCACCCCCGTAGGTCCAGACGCCGACGATCCGCTTGCCCTGCCGCTCCGCGTACTCGATTTCCCAGTCGACGTACTCGCTGTCGCGCATGTTGGGGGAGATCAGGACCACGACCACGCTCGACCAGTCGATCTTCGGGGCCAGGATCTGGCCCTTGATGTAGTCGGGGTTCGTCGCGGCATTCGGCGTTGCGCTCGTGATCGACGACTCGCGCACGTCGAACCCGCGCTCGGACAGCAGGGCCGTCATCTTCTCGATGTGCGTCTCGTCCTCGTGGATATGGCTGACGAACACATTGCGCGTGTCTGCCATGGGCCGGCCCTCCTCGGGCGTATGGGATTCTGGATCGAGTGTAGAGCCGGATAGGGATCGAAAGGCGGGGGTGAGCGAATGGACCTAGACGACTACCAGAGGGACTCTGCGGCAACGGATCTGGAGGGTGACGCCACCGACCCGATCGTTCCCCTGCTGGGTCTCGCCGGCGAGGTCGGGTCGCTGCTCGCCGAGTTCAAGAAGAAGCGGCGCCCTGACGGCCACGCCTACTCGGGTTTCGACGAGGTGGTCGAGACGGAGCTTGGCGACATCCTGTGGTATCTCGCGGCGCTTGCTCGGCGGGTCGACGTGCCTCTCGGCCGAGCGGCCGAGGTCAATCTGGCGAAGACGCGGGCGCGCTGGCTAAGCGAGCCGGGTGCCCCGCAGGTCGCTTTCGACGATGGCTTTCCCGGGGAGCAGAGGCTCCCGCGCCTCTTCGAGGTCACGTTCACCTCGTACGAAGATGAGGACGGACGAACCAAGGTCAGCATGCACGTCGCGGGCGAGGAGGTGGGCGACCCGATTGACGACAATGCGCGCTACCCCGACCACTACCGGTTCCATGACGTATTTCACCTCGCGTACGCGGCCGTGCTGGGTTGGTCGCCGATCTTTCGGGCGCTGCTCGGTCGTAAGCGCAAGTCAGACGAAGCCGCCGACCGCGCCGAAGATGGCGCCCGTGCCTGCGCGACGGAGGAGGCCGTGGTGGCACTTGTCTTTGAGTTCTCGAAGCACTACGACCACTTCGCGGGGGCCGAGCGCGTCGACGACTCGATACTCAACGCAGTAAAGGCGGTGACCGCGACGCTCGAGGTGAGCGCTCGCGGGCCGGGCGACTGGGAGCGGGCGATTCTGCTCGGATTCGCCGTTTGGCGCGGGCTACGCGATGCCCGCGGCGGGACGGTCGCAGTTGACTTGGACCGAGGGAGGCTTGAGCTAGTCGGGTGAGCTCCAGAGCGTGCCCTGTCGCTCGGGCTTTGGCGCCACACCAGCCGTCTCGTGCAACTCCCACTTCGGCGGAAAGAACGGAGTCAGCCGTTCGTCGCTGGGCTGAAACCGCTGCTTGATCCGCCGTCGCCCCGAGATCCCTTCAACGCCGGGATGCGCCACGCGCGCATACTTGTCCACCTCGCAAAAAAGGTTCTGGCAGTCGACCAAATGGAGTGGCCTGCCGAAGAGCCCCCCGAACCGGAGCCCGAGCCGATCAAAGTGGGACTCTTGAGTATCGACGACGTACCCGATGATGTCCTCCTCGATCGCCTGGGATTCAGGGCCGAAGCACTTCCGGATCCCGTCCCGCGCCCCGGGCCCGGCGACCACGAAGTCGTTCTCGTTCCCGTCCATCAACGTCGAGTAGTTGAGGTCGATAGTGAACTGGAAAGCCAGGAATCGCCCGATTGACGGGTATGACTTGAGCTGTTGGTAGACGTTTGGCAGTGAGCCGCGCGACGCGATCGCGTCGGGCAGCCCGTCACGCATTATGTGCTCGAGGAGGCGAAGGTGATTTCGGTGTTTCCGCGGCTCGCCCAGTCGCGGCGGCGGCATGACGTACGCCGCCGAGTAGATCGGACCCGTCGCGGCCGCGGCGTCGAGCACGCGCCCATACGCGTCGAAGTCGTAGCTCGACCACCGCACCGGACCTAGCTCGCGCTCCAGCCGTTGCCAGGTCGCGACCTTGTTGAACAGCTTGAACAACAGGATCCGGAAAACGACATCGTCGGGATGGGCGGACGCGCCTCGCCCGTAGATCACGTGGCGCAGCAGGTACTGCGAGACGCGGTCAGCGGCGCGGAACACGTTAGTGAAGCGGTACTCGCGGAGGATCGGGTCGTCCGCCCATGGCTGCGGCTCGCTGTTTACCCTTGACATATAGAGCGTCTGCCGCAGAGCGGCGAAGCGCCAATAAGTGTCGAAGACCGGTGTCGGCCTAAGGCGCCTACCGCCGACGGTGATTGGTCCGCTTGCCGACCTCACCGAGAGTAACGCTAGTGGTCGGCCCGGGGGAACGGGCTTGGACCAACCCGATTGGGACAAGCAGCGCGACGCGGCTGAGCCCCGAAACGCTCAGGCGCAGCAAGTGTCTCCTCCCGTAGCTCGCGGAACTCGACCATGGGCCATGCGCGAAGCGCTTCCACTTCGCTCGCAACAAGTTCGCGTACCCGACGTCCCACCACGTAGTAGCGGACGTTACCGATCTCGCGGCTGGACACGTACGCCGAAAGGTTGAACGCAGCCGTGCGCGTCCTTTTGGGGTTCGTTCGAGTTCAATAGCCAGACTCGAGCCCTCATGTCCGGGTTCGGTCACTGCGCAGTCCGGGAAGTGGAGGCGCGGGTATCCCACCGGGGTCAGCTGTAGCTGATCCCGCCCTCCAGTTAGGGCGACCGCAAAGCGTGGTTGTGCGCGTGGCCCCGCGCCTAGCGGTGCGTCAACCGATCGCATCTCTCGCTCGGTCGTCACCCGATCGCGCCCAAACTCCGTTTCCAGCTCGATCACCAGCGAACTCAGCCCCAGGTCGTGATCGTACGTGCGTACGTCTACCCGAGCGGGTGGGAGGGCCAGGTCGACTGTGGCGAGTCCGGCTCGGGTGGTCGCATAGACGCCTGGCGTGGCGTGAAAGATCCGGGCGTGGTCCAACAGCCCGAGCCTCACGAGGCCACTGAGGCGGGCATAGCCGACAGCGCGGCCGAGGTCAAAGCGCTCGGTGACCTGGGCGGCGGTAGCCATCCGAAGCCGGCCGATCCACCGCACGATCTCGCGATCCCGTGACGTGATGCGAAACCGCGGGAGGGTTCGGCGCGACTCACCGGGACGCCCTCTCGGGGGGCTGAGTGCAGCACGCAGTGCAGCGCACGCCTTCCCGATAGATGGGCACGGACAGCCCCAGAGCGAATAGTCGCCCGAATCCACCCCCGTCTCGAAAACCGTATGGGCCGATTAGGTCCATCGAGGGTTCGAATCCCTCCCCCTCCGCTCCACAGCCGAAAACCGCTCTAGTTGGCGGTTGTAGGGCCGCGCCTGCCGAACACCCCGATCCGACCAAGCTCTCCTTTACCTGCGGCGCCGAGCGGAAAACGCGGATCTCGGGATGTCCGGCGGAAGTTTCCGAATCGCACGCCGATCGCACGGAACCCCCCGGCGGGCCGACAGGAGCCAGTACAAGTCTTAGGCTGGCGGGCTCGCGCCGGCGCCGGCGGAAGCGCGGAAGCTGGCTACGGCCAGCCAGCCCCGCCCGGAGCCTCGTCGCCGACGGCGACTGGTCTCAGGCCGCGCGGGCGAGCTTCTTGAGGATGAACTCCACAAGGGTTGCCGGTGCGATTTCGCGCAGGTCCCTTCTTGCTCCCGCCGGTCAGGCAAGCCACTGCGCAGTCGCCTCGAGCGCTCAACAGGACTTGCCTTGCGGGACTGAAGACGACTTTTCGGGCGTGGCGGCATCAACCGCGACTGGCCGGTTCGAGCCGGGCTATCTCCGCTGGTGTCTCCCCAATGGCTCTGAGCCCTTTCCAGAGTCCGACGAACGTGTGAGGATTGCCGCCATGCGCCAAGGCGCGGATGACGCTCGCCGGTTGCGTCGGCCCGCGTAGATTGCGGAGGCGTGGTCTCTTCGATCTACCCGATTAAGGCGGCGGGATCGAGCACGCCGAGATTCTCTAAGCGATAGCTCATGGCTTGCGGGCTGACCTGGAAGGCCTTGGCGAGTTGACCGGCCAGTCGTTGCGGAGTAACGAGCTGCGGCTTTGCAAGTACCCGGTCGACTTCCTGCTCGACGAGCTCGCGCGGCATGAGCAGCTCGGCCGCAAATGAATTGGCTTCAATCTCCTCGGAGTTCGATGCTCCGTCTCGCCAGTTCACTCGTACAAATCGATCGATGAACATCGGCGTACCGGGGTGCATTACGAGGTGCGCGATCTCGTGAGCGACACTAAAGCGCTGCCTGGTGGGCGCGTGTCTCGAATTGACGCCGATCACCGCCGTTCCGTCATCGCCCCGGATGAGCATCCCCGAGACCTCGCCATCGTAGGACTCGTAGGTGAGGTCGGCACCGAGACCGGTCGCGATCGCCTCGACCGGAACTGGGAGCTGATCGACGCCGGCGTCTTCCAGCAATTCGATGGCGCTCTGCTCGGCAGGTAGGGGATCTCTCATCCGCTGACCGACGTCCCTTCCCCGAGCGTCCGCACATCAGCACTCTTACTAAGGATGCGGACGGCAAAGTCGCGTCCTTCCTGGTCCTCGGCAAGCTGAGCCAGCACCTCTGCAGGGAGGAGGTCTTCGAGCGAAACAGATTCCGCCGGCAGCAGCTCCTCGGGCGTGCAGCCGACCGCCGACGCTAGGAGGAACAGCTGGTGCAAGGCGACGTGCTGTTGCCCCCGCTCGATGTTGGTGATCGAGGTCCGGCTCAGGCGTACGCGAGCCGCCACTTGCTGCTGCGTCAGCCCCGCACCTCGGCCACGATCCGTCCCCCAACCGGTCCGAGCCTCTTGCCGGACTCGATCACTTCCGCTTCTTTGAGAAAGCGGAAGTCAGCAGTGGACAGGGCGCTCGTTACGAACCAGCTGATCGATCGCCGCAGCGAATGGTTAGCGCCATTCATGGGTGCGCCCGTTTTTGCTGCGGGCATGCGGATCCGCAATCTAGGCCGACTCGGCCCCGTGGCGCCGTGTCCTACCCGAGTATCAGGCGGCAGATGGCCCCGTAGCCAGCTCCGTGAAGGTATCCTGATACGCGGTCGGGCCGGAGAACTTTTCAGCTGTTGGCATGGCAAGGAGATCGGCGCCGACCTCGGGTTACAGGACGACGAAGCGACGTTTCGGTGCCCCTCGACCAAGGGGCAGACAGCGGCCGACCTACGAGAGAGGCTTCTAGACCTCGCGGACCTTCTCCTTCAACCAAAGCGCCGCGAAGAGGCTCGACAGCAATCCCGCGATGAACAGCGCCCACCCGTAGTAAATCACGTATGCGCCAAGAGCGAGACCTACGATTTGGACCAGCACAGCCAGCACGTTTCCGTGGAGTTGCGAGATCGCGCTGAGATCCGCGTACGAGGACCCAAAGCCAATGCCCCAAATCGCCGATCCGACAATCGCGATGCCAGCCGCCCAGAGGCGCTCCTTGTCACTGTCGAACCACCTAAGGAGCAGCATGAGGAAGATGAACGTCGCTGCAAGCGAGAGCGGAAAGGTTGCGAAATAGATTGTGAAGAACGCGTCCTGTTTCTCGCCGACCTTCCCGCCGGGAGCCAGTTGGTGCCCGATTGTGGGAAAGAAAGTGGCGACACCGATCAGTAGGGCGTACAGCCCGCTACCCACCTGCTTCGCCGTCAATTCCGCGGCTGCAGCGGGTTCGGCGGGTTGATCTGGGGGCAGGGCGGGTTCATCTGGGAACAGGACGGGTTCAGGCGGCGGCTTCGGCAGTACCACCCAGTCAGGTTCCTGTGTCGCATCAGGTGCAATCGGGTCGGCCTGCCCGTATGGGCTCCTTGGCACCTCGCAGGTCAGGCGAACACCGCCGCCGGCGTGGAACTCTGCTGTCACGCCTACCGAGTCCATGTGGCGCCCGACGACGTACTGGACGTACGTATCACGCAGATCTAGCGGCTCACCCAGACGCGACACCAGGGCATCTAGCTCCAGGTCGAGGTAGCCCCCCGCCTTCGCGATCTCATCCGCAAGGGCTTGGTAACCGGCAGTCATACGGCGAGCACCCGCACAGCCTCTTCGATTTGCGCGCTATGGCCGCTCAGGAACGCATCGGCGACCGAACGAAGACCAGCCAGGTGCCCAGGCGACACATCGTCCATCGCTGCCGAGACAGGGCCAAGGTCGGGCTGTAGCCGGACGTATCGAATACGTCCGTCACTCTGTCTGGCGGCCTCGACGATTTGTCCGTGGGTCAGAGCGCTCGCACCATCGAACTGGGCCGTCACTAGATCCTTGATGACAAAGGGCCAAGGCCTGGTCGATGTCTCGTCGAAGGTCTGGGGAACGCCGACTCCCGGACTTCCCGTTCCCACGGAGACGACCGAGATCTCGCCGGGCTGCCCACTCGCCAGCGCGTCGGTCAGGGCGAGCATCGTCGGATTGTTTGCGATCAGGCCACCATCGACAAGCACGCGCTCAAAGCCGTGTGCTAGGAGCCGGAGCGGAGGAAAGAAGGTTGGCGCCGCTGAGCTCGCTCGGGCTACGACACGCATTGGAAAATCCTCGGCATCAGACTCGCGAGCCATGCGGCTGCGGAAGATCACAGGCTCCGAGCGACTGACGTCGTAGCTCGCGACAAGGACATCGGGCGTCGTCTCATGCAGGCGACGCTCACCGAGGAGCCTCCTCAGGACTGCCTCGAGCCCTTCGGCGCAGTAGCGCGCGTTCCCGGGGTCTCGTTTGTCGATTCCGAGGCGATCGCGGAGCTTGAGCACCCAGTCGGCGGCGCCCCACCGCGGGCCTCCAATCGGCGCGACCAGGCTGGCGATGCCCTCGCGCGGACGGAAAATCTCACCGCCCATACGCATGTACACATCGCACAACGCCTCAGCCGAAGGAGGGCCGATCCCCAGCTCTGAGTTGTGATCGCCCGGAAGCGCCAAGGCGAGTGCCAGCAGACCCCCGGTCGAGGTCCCTGCGATCAGGTCCGCGCTACGCCCGATCGGCCGTCTTGCTCGCGCCTCTATAGCGGCAAGTATTCGCGCGGCGATGATCCCTCGTATCCCGCCGCCGTCAATGGAAATGATCCGCATCGCCTAGCCGCGCTCAGTAAAGAACAGCCTCACACTGTGGATTCGCATTGCCGAGGCTCAATCTACCCCGAGTGCTCATCGCCCGCAAACCTGTCGCGCACGCCCGCGACGGGTTTGACGGCAATCGCCGACGGCTGTTGCTGGATCCCGCTGATTACCGGGTTGACTGCTTTGAGCGCTCCTCCTTTGGACGACGGCCGGACGTGAACATCGAGGATGACTTCTCCCGAGCCAAGGAGGAGTCATGCCCACGCCAGTAATCGATGCCGCTGGTCGACGTCGTTCGCCCGCGACGCTGCCGGGCTACCACTGCGGTCGCGCTCCGCGAAACAAGGGGTTGCGATACTCGGCCGATCCTCCGTCGGTTGAGGAAATCGTCGCCGCGAGGTCGGGATGGACGGCTGGGCGTGGGATCAGCTTGCCGGCTGGCTGGGCGTTCGGGCGAACATGCCGGTGGGTCCGCTCTTCTGCGTCATCCACGGTCCGACCCGCGGACGGCCGTGGTCCGCGTCCTCAGCTCGCGCGCAGCTTCGCCGTGCTGCCGCGGCCGCCGGCGTTCGACGCCGGTTCGCGCCGCACCAGCTGCGTCACGCGCACGCCGTCGAGATGGCGCGCGAGGGCGTGCCGTTGATCGTCATCCAGCGCCAGCTGGGCCACACCAACTTGGGAATCACCTCGGTCTACCTCCAGGGCATCGACAGCACGGAGATCATCGACACCGTCCACAGCCGTCGGGCTCCGATGATCCCCGCGACCGCGGGACTTCGCCCGGCCGTCTGACGGCGCGCATGGAAAGGGAAACTCTGAGGGACCCACCGCCGCACTCCTGGTGACAAGCCGGACACAGCAGCGCCCGCCGGGGCGGTGACATGGACGGCCAGCGTCGCTTCGCGCCGACGCTCGACGGGTCTTCCGCCGGGAGGCGCTCGATCATCACCAGCGTGGACCCGGCGGTGTCGACCCTCATCGGCGTGCTCCTCGGTGGCGGCGTCGCCAGCGGGACGAGCGTCCGGCTGGAGTCGCTACGGGCTCGCCGGGAGGAGCAGGCCGCCGAGAAGCGGGAGGAGCGTGAGGCGCGCCGGGCGGCCCGCCTACTCGCTGAGGAGCTTGAGTACGGGCGACGGTTGCTCGCGACCGCTTTGCAGAAGGGCTACCAAACGTGGGAGCCGCCGCGGAGCATCCCGACGTCGGCGTGGACGGAGTACCGAGCGGATTTTGCGCTGGTCGCGTCGGGCGAGCAGTGGGCCACGGTCGCCGCGGCGTTCGGTGATTTCGACGGGCTGAACTGGCACATGACGGCCGTGATCGAGGAGGATCACTGGACTGGTGCCGCTCCTCAGCACCCGATGGAATCGCGTGGGCTCGGTCCGCGATCGAGAGAACTCATGTGTGACGCGCTCGCGAAGGTGAACGTCGCGCATGCGCTCCTCCGGGACGTCTTGGCGGGCGGGGCTTGAGGCCCGACTGCTGCCTTGGACGAGGAGCGAACAGAGCAATAGCCGGCACCAGCTTGCGGCCGACTTCCTCGCGGGAGATGCTTCCAACATGCCCGACACCTTTCAGGATCAACTCTGCGTTGACCTCGACGCCTCACAGATCGAACAACTCGAAGCGAAATACAAGCTCCGGTTCGACGATCCGGATCTTCCGACGTCCGCTGGGAGTGGCCCGGGCGACGCAACGGTGAGCATCCATCCTGCTGCAGCCACCGATGACTGCGGCGACTGTCGGCAGCTGATTCTCGTTGCGACGGAGGAGGAGTCCGCGCTCGACGACGCTCTGAAGGAGATCGCGCAGTTTGTGAAGTCAATCGGGGGTCGCGCCTGCAGTTGACCGGCGGGGTTGCGTTCCTTCGCGCGAGGAGGAGCAGTCGTCTCGGTTCACCCCTGCCTATCACATGGCGCTCCTGATCTCCCCGTGGGGGTGGCTGCGTACGACCCCCGCCGCCGGCATGGGGTCGGACCTGGAATCTCCTGTACCGCCTAACTGACGAGTGGCCCTCGGCCTACCGTGCCCACGGCAGGACAGGGTCGTCCTTCACCCGCGCGACCACGTCGCCCTCCAAGACACGGGATTGCACAAGGGCAAAGTCCCCTTGGGTGGCTGACGTCCATGACCGCTCGTTGAACTTCGTGACCCCCTCCATCACGCGGTCGTAGTCACCGCCGTAGACGGCCCCGTCCTAGATGACGGCGATTCTGTGCAGGTACGGCCGGTAGCCGTCCGGCAGCTGCTCCCAGTCGAGGCCGGCGCAATGCCCGAGGATGAACAGTCCGCGTCCCCCATAGCCGCCGATGCACGATCATCGGCGTCCGACGCACGATCTTCGGCGGGGCTTCGTTCCGCGTGTAGTAGTACTCGTCGCGCACGAGCTGGACCACGTCGGCGAGGGCGTCCTCGCGCGTGCGATGGCGCTCGTCACAGATGCGGGCGAAAACGTAGCTGGCCATGCGAATCCTCGATTCAACTCCTCGCGGGACCGAAGCGCAAGGTCATCGGGCGCAGATGGGCTGCGGACGTCAGAGCAGCACCGCTCTGGCCTCCTCGTCACGGGTGAGTGGCATTCGCCGTTGCTCTGTTCAGCCGACTAGACCGCTCTCCACCTTGAGCACGTGCAGTCGCGTCCCAGGTGCGACGAACGCTGTCTGGTGGGCCGTGGCTCCGACCTCATGGATGGCCCCTACGAACGCCTCGACTTGCGCCGCGTTGGAACTCAGTGCCGATTCCCAGTCTCGACGATCGTGCCCTCGCGCCTCCTCCAGGCTCCGTGGCAAGAACTGCTGGACGATGAGAACCGCGTCCTCGACGCTGCGCCGCTGTGCCTCGATGATGGTTCCGACCGCCGCTGTCCATAGCTGGTAGCCGTGACCGCCGAGGTCCTCGTCTAGGACCCTTCCGGTGTCCTCATCGAGCACCGGACGCCCGAACAGGGCCGAAGCTAGGAGATTGCATCGAGCGCGCTTCTTGCTCGGTGGCCCGTCCGAAGCACGGTCGGCGACGGTGCCGTCGAAGCCCTCACAGGCCTTGGCTTCGACGCCGAAGACGAACCGGGTCGCGCCTTCGTGTCGGGCGCATCCAAAGAGGTCATGCTGCCGACCCCGTCCGTAATCGTCCAGCCGGGTTGTGTGCTCCGGACGGCCAAAAACCTCATCGATCTCTCCGAGTCCGAGCCGAGAGAGCGCCTCCCAGAGTTCACTCGGGACGGCTGGCGTACCCGTCCGTAGCCATGACCTGGCCTGCTCCTTCGCGCTGTAGCCGCCCCGCCATTGGGCGTCACCCTTCTCCGGAGGCGCGTGCGCAAACCAGGAGGCGAGGTCGACAATCTCCTCGTCGTCCGTGCCGAACAGCCGCGTCCCAGACGACATCTTCGGACAGGCTATGGCACGTGGGTCTTCGTCCGATGCCAGCCAATCCCTACCTCCGCAGCAGCCGCCGATCGAGCAACGCCAGCTGCTCAGGCTCCGGCTTGTTCTTTCCACGACGGCGGTCACCCGACTGCGCCTTGCGCACCTCGATCGGGTAGCGCGGCAGCCGGTAGGCGCGCAGCGTGCCCATGTGGACGTCGCGCTCGCAGACAAAGAATGTCCGCTCCCTGCCCGGGTACTCCCACTGCTCGGGCGCCGCCCCAGGGGTTACGACCGCGCCCGTGATCGCCTCGTCGGCAGCCTCGACGAAGCTGCGCGCCTTCGGCTCATCTTCGACAACGAACACGACGACCGGCGGCTCGCCCTGCATCTTGTAGCGGTCGTGCGCCCTGCCCCACGCGGTCAGCAGCGCGTCGTAGCGGGCGAACTTGTCGCGGTTGCGCGACGCCCTGCCGCTGCGGTCGAGCTCGACCAGGACGTCGAAGCGCTGCGGCGGCGAGGCCGGCAGCGCGAGCTCGACCGTCAGGTCGGGCTCGACCGGCTTGAACTCGTCGAGCGTCAGGTCGCGGATGCGCCGCGAGCCGCCTAGTGGAATATCGCGCGCCGACAGCGTCACCCACCCACCCCGCTCGCGCCGCGACGGCGGGTAGATCCGCCCCTCGCGCGCCCCGCGCCAGCTGCGCACGAGGCGGCCGGCGAGCTGCTCGAAGGCGATCAGCCAGGCGGCGGCGTGGAGGTCGTGGACGACCCGGCGGGCGTCCTTGATGTCGGGGTCTGACCAACTCGACTGCGGGTCGATGTAGGGGCCGCGCGGGCCGCGGCGGCTGCGGGCGAGCTCGAAGCCGGCGCTCGTGAGCATGTAGATGCGCTGCTTCTGCCCGCCGGCCCGCTCCGTGATCTGAAAGCGCCTAACCCAGCCAGCCTTGAACATCGCCTCGAGGTGGCGGCGGTAGGTGCGGTCCGAGGCTCTCGGCCAGAAGCGCCGGCCGAGCTGGGGCCCGTAGAGGAAGCGCAGCTCGTAGAGGCCCGCGAGCGCCGCGAGCTGCTCCGGCGTCGGTTCGGTCGCCTTGTCGGGCGCCTGCTTTGGCAGCTCGTCCCAGCGCAGCCCGGTCGGCTCGTCGATCTCGAGCTCGGTGTAGCTCTTCGGAACGGCGTCACCGCGGATCGTGCCAAGGCGCGCATGGTCGAGCTGCTGGGGAGCGGAACGCTCGCTCGAGCGCGGTGGCGCCTTCGTCGCCGCGCCGCCCTTGCCCCTGGACCCCGCGGCGGCCTCCCCGTCGGCGCACCGACGGGATGCCTTGTCGTCCTGAGGTATCGCGGGGTGAAGCGGCTCGTTCGAGCCGGGGGTGTCGGCGGCGGCGGCGCTGGCACTCGCTCGGCTTCCCTCCGCCTGATCGACCGTCGATGGGCTGCTCCCGTTACCCGTCGCGTCCGTCTGCGCCGGTGGAGCGCCGCCATCCGCGCTCGTCTCGAGCGGTGCGGGCGGCCCGGTGCGCGGCACCCGGTCGAGCGGGTCCTGCGTGCCGAACGGGTTCGGCAGCTCGTCGGGCACCGCGCCGCCACGCTCACGCTGTGCCTGGCGATGGAAGGCGATCGTCTCGGGGTCCGCCTGCATCGGGTAGGTCTCCCCGACGAAGCCGGCCGTGCGCGCCCCGTGGCTGATCCACGAGCAGAGGGCGTGGAAGTTCGGCAGGTTGAAGAGCGTGTCCGGCGCGAAGCGCAAGTTCCGCCGCGACTCGCGCTCGTCGCGGATCACGTCGGTGTAGACGGGCATCGCGAGCTCGGTCATCTCGCGCGCGTCGGAGGCGTCGCCGACCGAGAAGACGCAGCGATGGCGCAGCAGGCTCATCAGGCCACCGCGGATCTTCGGGTCCTGGACCTGCTCCCCGTACTGCCACGCCGCCACGACCTCGAGGCCGGACGAGCGCAGTGTCGCGAGCGCGTTCGCAAACGACTCGTTGAGGATCAGGTGCGCCTCGTCGACCTTGAGCGCAACCCGTGCTCGCTCTGCCTCCGGCAACTGCTGCTGGCGCTGCATCGCGCCGTAGGCCATGTTGAGGACGAACTGCATCATCACGCGGCAGTTGTCGGGGCCGAAGGTGCCCATCTTGCCGTCGACGATCAAGACCTCACGGTTGCGGATGAGCTCGTCGAGCGACAGCTGGTTGGGGTGGCGCAGGACCTTGTCGAGCGACTCGACCAGCAGCCGCACCATCTTGTTGCGCGGTGCGTCGAGCTTCGCGGTCGTCGCCGCCGGCGCGTTCTTTAGGTCGTCGGGCAGGTCGCGGCCGAAGAAGGTGGCGGGCGCGGTGAACGCCGGCCTCGACTCGATCGCACGGATCACGTGCTCGCGGAACTCCTGCTCGCTCGGGAGCAGGATCCGGTAGAGGTGCCAGAGGTTCGGCTCCTCCTCGATCGCCCCCAGCCGGTGCGCGCCGACGATCGCGAGCGCCGCCTGGCGCATGTAGCGGTCCGAGCTCGCGCGGATGTCGCCCTCCTCGTGGATGTCGCGCAGCGCCTCGACGATCTTGTCGGCGACCGTCGCCGGATCGCCGGGCGCCAGCAGCGGGTTGATGCCGAGCTCAGGGCGCTCGAGGTCGAGGTAGTGGACGGTTCGGTGGCGCGGGATCTGCGACAGCGCCTGCTCGGCGGCGTCTGACTTCGGGTCGAGGACGATCTGCGCGCAGTCCTCGTCGCGCGCGTCGACCGCGACGCTGCGGCAGATGACCGACGTCTTGCCGGTGCCCTGGCCGCCGATCAGCCCGAGGCCGGCGGGCTTGTCCTCGGCGCGGATCCCGAGCGGGCCGTGCTCGTCGCGCACGAGCGCGAGTCCCTCGTCGCGCACGATCTCGGGCGGGGCGACCGCGCGCGGGACCGAGCAGCGGGCGAGGCGGACGCCGCCGAGGCCGGGGCTCGGCAGCTGCCAGAGGCCGGCCAGCTCGCGCGAGGAGACGACGCCGTGACGCCACGACGGCACAGGATTTCCGAGCGCGCGCTGCATCCGGCGCGCGTACAGCGGGCCGCGCGCCCATCGCCGCACGCGGCGCTCGACGAGCCGGTTCTCGGCGCTCGACTCGCCCTGCAGCGCGGCCGCGACGGCGTCCGCATCCCCGTAGCTCGCGGCGCCGACACGCAGGTCGCAGAAGAACAGCGTCCGGTGCTGGATCTCCAGCCCGCCCTCGAGCTCCTGGCCTGCGAGCTGCGAGCGCAGCCCGGGATCGCCCCGCTCGCGCAGCCGCGCCCGCTCGAGCTTCGCCTCCTGCTCGCGAAACAGCGACCGCGCGAGGCGGTCGAACAGGGCCGGCGTCGGCGTCACGACGTACTGCAGCGTCGCCCGACCGGCGACGCCGTCCATCTGCGAGAGCGCCGCGTCTACCAGCGGCGAGTCATAGTCGCGCGGGGTCCGCAGGCGGCGGATGAACTCGTAGCGCTTCTTCAGCCGGATGATCTGCTTGGGCTGCGCCGGCTGCTCGTCGCGAGCGACGAGTCGGCTGTTTGGATAGCAGGCGCGGAGCGCTCCCTCGACCGCATCTGCGACGCGCTCGGGGCAGACGACGAACAGCTCCGCCTGGTCGCCCTTGTCGGAGCGAGCGACCCCCAGCTCGAGCGCGAGACTGTCCTGGCCGAGCGGGATTCGCAGCCACCAGCGACGCAGCAGCTGCTGATGCCAGGATTCGAACAGGTCCTCGACCTGCTCGGGGCTCGCCTCGTCGGAGCGGTAGGGCTCGAGCCGGTAGCGGCGGTAGCGGCGCCGACGGCGGACGACGGCGCGCGCGGCGAGCACCACCACGATCGCACAGACGGCGGCCGCGAGGACCTTGCTGGCGATCCCCCAAGCCGTCGCCCCGACGCGCTCGGCCGCGGCGGCGAACGACTGCGCCGGGTCAACGGCGTCGGGTTGTCCGCCGGCCCGCGCCCCTGCGCCGCCGCCCTCCCTACCGCCCTCGGCGCGGTCGCCGAGCGGCAGGCTCTCGAGCGCATCGCCGCTCGCGATCCAGCTCGCGATCGCGAGTCCGAGGCAGAGCGCCAGCAGGTAGCAGAGTGCCCGACCGGTCCTACTTGTTGCGACGGGCGGGTTGCGCCGGCGCTCGCGGCCCCATCCGCCGCCCCGATCGCGTCCGCGCTGCGTCGACGACTCCACGCCTCAGCCGTTCACCGCGCCGCGCCTCGGCCGCCGTTTGGACTTCGAGCGCGTTGGCGGCGCTCGAGCCGGTCGACGCGACGCGCGCGGTCGATCTCGCGCTCGAGCTCGGCGATCCGTTGCTCCGCGACCTCGACCTCCTCGAGCAGCTGCTGGACCGCGGCGTCCGCCCGGCTCGACGCGGCCGCCGCGTCAGACCCGCCGCCGCCGATCGCTACCCCGACCAGCGTGCTCACGACGAGCAGCAGCGTGACGGCGAGCGCGGTCGCGACGACGATCCGCGGTCGCTCGCGAAGCGCGTGGCCCACGTCAGACGAGCCTTTCGGCGACGCTCTCGCCGAGCTGCTTGATCGGCATCCGCGTCGCGCGCGGCAGCGCCTCGAGCGCGTAGGTGGCCGAGTCGAGCATCACGCGCAGGCGCCGGTCGGCGGGGATCGTCACTAGCCGTGCGATCCCCTGGCCGCGGAAGGCGGCCTCGACCACCTGACGGTCGCCCGAGCTTGCCGCCGGCGCCTTGTTCAGCACCACCGTCAGTCGCTCGCCGCGTTCGCCCGCGCCGTCCTCCCAGTGGCCGCCGGCCGAGAGGTCGTCGAGCGCCTTCAGCACCTTCTCGGTCGTCACGAAATCCGGCTCGCTGACGACGAGCGCTTGGTCTGAGCGCGACAGCGCGAACTGGGCCAGCGGATCGTGCACCCCGGTCCCGAGGTCGAGGCAGACGACGTCGTAGTAGCGCCCGATGAACGCGAGCAGCTGGCCGTAGAGCTCCGGCGTCATCTCGGCCATCACCTCGGGGCGCGGAGCGGCGAGCACGTGCAGCCCGCTCGAGAGCGGCGAGACATACGGCTCGAGCTCGGGCGCCGAGCGCAGCCGGTCGAGGTCCTCGACCAGCTCGAGCATCGTCTTCTCCGAACGCTCGCGGTCGGGGGCTAGCGAGGCGAGCGTCCCGAAGTCGGGGTTTGCGTCGAGCGCGAGCACGCGCTTGCGCAGGTGCGATGCGATCAGGTTGCCGAGCGCGAACGTGCAGGTGGTCTTCCCGACCCCTCCCTTCGGCGAGACGACCGCGACCGTGTTGGTGCGCGTCAGCCGACGCGGCCGTCGCAGGCGTGCGTCGAGCTCCGCCTCCTCGCGCTCGCCCGCCGATGTCGTCACCGCTTCGAGCCAGCGCCACAGCCGCGCGAGCAGGCCGTCGGAGAGCTCGCAGCCGTCGACCACCGGACGGCGGTAGACGTCGCCGCGGCGCAGGCGCCCCGCCCGCTGCTTCGGTCGCATCGCCTCGAGCTCGGCACGAGCGCGGCCGTTCTCGCGCGCGTCGTCGTGGCCGACGCGAGCGCCGACACTTCGCGTGGGCGCCTGCTCAGCCAAGGTTGAGCACCTGCCCCGGGTAGATCAGGTCGGGATCGCCGCTGCGGATGACCTCGGTGTCGTTCAGCTCCCACAGCTGGCTGACCCGCTCGGCCACTACCGGGTCAGACGAGCCTGGGCCGAGCAACCGCTCGGCGATCAACCAGAGCGAGTCGCCTTCCTCGACGGTGTAGGTCGCGCGCGGCGGCGCTTCGGCTTGCTCGTCGTCGAGCGGATCGCCATCGCCTCGATCGGGCCACTCAGCTTCGCCACCGTCGCCAGCGGCCGAGCCACCCCCGGAGCCGTTCGCAGCGCGGCCTTCTGCGGGCCTCGCCTGATCCCCGCCCGCAGCCTCCGAGGCGCCGGCAGCGCCGCTGTCGCCGCGGGGGCCAGCCGCGTCGTCGGCCTCTGAGGGCGTCGCCTGGCCGCCGTCCGCGGTCGCCCCGCCCGTGTCGCCGCTGTCGCGGCCAGAGCCCGCGCCGTCGGGCGCCGCGGGCGGCGACCCGCCGGCCGGGGGTCCGGGCCCGACCGAGTCCTCCTCCGCCGCGCCGGAGGAGCCAGCGCCGGCCGGATCACTCGAACGATCGTCGCCGGAGGGCGGAGCGGGCGCGGGCTGCGGCGGCGCAGGCGCCGCCGGTTCGGGGTCCTGCGAGGCGTCTGAGCCCTCCGACTCGGACTCGCTGTCGCCCGGTGGCAGCACGTCGGGCGTCGTCCCGGTCGGCGGCGGCGCCGCGGGGGCCTCGGCCGCGGGAGCCGGGTCAGTGGGCGTCGGCGGCGGCTTGACGACGTCCTCGGACGCGTCGTCCCCGACCGCCTCGGGAGGCAGGACCTCCGAGCCGCTGTCGAGCGTCTGCGCCAAGCTCGTTTGCGCCGCGGCAAGCGCCGCGGGGCCGAGGCTCGAAGCGCCCGCGAGCGCGACCGCGATCCCGGCCTTCGCCCGCGGCGGCACGACGGTCGGTGGTGGCAGCGAGCCGGCGAGCCGCAGCTCGCGGCAGACGCGACAGTCGGCGCGGAAGGCAAGCCGCGCATGGCGGCCTGTGTCCGGCGTGTCGATGTGGGTCTGAAGCGATGCCATCTGGCCTCCTCTGGTGTCAGTCGTCAGGCGTCCCAGCCGGCGTGGATGTGATCGCAGTGGTCAGAGCGCGCGAAGGCGTCGGGGTTGGCGGGGTCGCCGTCGGGGTCGAAGCAGTAGATGAGCTCTGTCGAGTGCATCTCGCCGCGGATCTCGGCCAGGTCGACGGCGACCCGCCCGCACGGCGAGCTGTGCGCCGTGTCGACGCAGGAGACGCCGTCGATCGCGCCGATGTCGACGGCGCGGCCGGCCTCGTGGTTCGTGCCGGGAGCGTGGTCCGAGGCCAGCGCCGTGACCGTGACCGTGTGGTCCTGGGCGATGTAGTCGAGGACGCCGAGCACGCGTGGATCGATGAGCCCCTGCTCGATGTCGGAACGCTGGATCGCGGTGAGCCGCACGTTCGGGTTCGAGAGCACCTCTTGGGCGTTGGCCGTGCCGACGACCGCTCCGGCGCCACCGGCGCAGGTGACAGCCGCGGAGGCGGTCGGCGCCTCAAGGTCCGCGGTCGGCGTCCCGCGGTAGCTGTTCGCCCAGCGTTCGACCTCGGCCACGTAGGCGGCTGAATGGTTGTAGCCGAACAACGCCCCCGCGATGTCCTCCCGGCCGCCGAGCGCGCGCAGGTAGTCGGCGGCGCCGGGGATCGCGTCGCGGGGGTCGTAGACGTCCTTGTCGCCGTCGCCGTCGCCGTCGACCCCGTACTGGGCCCAGGTCGCGGCCAAGAACTGCATCGGCCCCTGGGCGCCCGCGAAGTTGCTCCCCGCCCGGACCCCGGGGAGCGTCGAGCGGCCGTGGTCTGACTCGACCTTGCCGACGCCCGCGAGATCCTCCCAGCCGAGCTCGCCGCCGCCGTACTCCTCCCCTGCCGCGAGGTAGAGCGCGAGGTAGCTCTCGGGGATGCCGTTGCGGGCCTCTCCGGACGGCGCGAAGGCCGCGCTCCCCTCGCCGCAGGGCTGATCGAGCGCCCCGAGTGCGCCCATGAAGGCGACGACGACGAGCAGCGCGAGCAGAGCGACGCCGATCGCGACCGCGATCGCAAGCCGCGCGCCGGCCCTCCGCGTCCGACGCGAGAGCAGCGCGGTGGGAGGCATCTAGACGCCAACCCCGGTCACCTTCCAGCCCCGCTCGGTGAGCGCCAGCCCCACTGTGACCGTGTAGGTCCGCTTGCCGTCGTCGACCAGCGCGAGCAAGCCGATCGCGTCCGGCTCGATCCCGTTCACCTGCAGCGTCGCGACCCGGGGCTTGCCCCCGCCCTGGCCGGCATAGGGCCGCGGTTGTCCCTCGCGCAGCGCCCGAGCGAGCTCATCGGTCGCCAACGGGACGTCCTTCGCCGCGCGATTCCCGTAGCTGTAGGGGAGGTAGGCGGCAAGGAAGCGGCTCGCGACCTCGCGCGCCGCCTCGATCTGGCCTCTGCTCGGCTGCTCGGCCTCCGCGGTCGTCTCCTCCTCGGTGGGGATCGGAAGCTCCGCCGGGTTATCCTCGACCGGCGCGGGCTCCGCGCTCGTCGCCGGCGGCTCCGAGGTCGCGGGCTCCGCGGCGACGGTGCCCGCGGGCTCGGGCGCTTCGGCGGGTCGACCGACCAGCCCGAAGGCGACCGCGCCGGCGATGATCGCGACGATCGCGAGCCCGAAGAGCGCCGGCCGCTCGGAGTCCTCGATCGGCCGGTCGCGCAGGCGGCGCAGGAGGTCGAGCATCAGCCGTCCTTGCGCGGGCGGGGGATGCGCGGCAGTCGCCGTGACTTCGGCTCGCGGCCCGGCTCTGCCTCGGGCGCGGCGGGAGGCGGGGAGGGCCGGCTACGGCGGATCTCCTCGACCTGGCGGTCGATCTGCTCAAGCCGCTCGCGTGGGCTCAGCTCCGACCGCGGCACGGTCGGCCCTTGCCGCCCCGCGTCCTCGGGCTGACCCCGGTCGCCGCCGCGAGCTGGGGCCCCCGAGCGGGCGCGGATGTCCTCGGCAATGTCGCGGCGCTGCTCGCGCAGCTCGCGCCGCGAGTAGGGCCGCCCGGTCAACGACTCGCGCGCGCGGTCCTTGCCGTAGTCGAGCCTGCGTTTACGCTCCGTTGCTTTCTCGGGGCGCGTGTCCTGAAGTCGCCGCAGCTCCTGCCGCTCGCCGGTCGAGCGCAGCTTCTCGGGCTTCGCCTGCAGGAAGCGCTGCCGCCGCTTGAGCGTCCGCTCCGCGTCGTGCGCGATCCTGCGGCCCGCGCCTCGCTCGCGCAGCGAGCGCTTCGCGGCCCCGCTGAGGCCGCCGGCCGCGACCGCGCCGGTAGCCCCGCCGGCGGCGCCGGCCAGCGCCGCGTGCCCAACCCCGGGTCGGCGGAAGCTCTCAACCGGCGACCTCACCGCGCGCCCGACGGTCCTCCCAACTGCGCGGGCGCCGCGCTCGCCGTGCTCGTGGCGACGCTCGCGCTCGTCGCCGCCGCCAGTCAGCGCCTCCAGCGGTCGGTTCGCGAGCGTCTTGCGGTAGATGAAGACCGCCCAGAAGAAGAGCGTCTGGATGCCGAAGACGAACAGGAAGCCGAGCTCGCCCGTCGCGGCGAGCAGCGCCGAGGAGACCGCCATCACGACGGCCAGCAGCAGCGAGTAGGCCGCCTTGATCACGATCGCGATCCCGAGCTTCGACAGCCAGCCGGCGAAGAAGTCGTGCCCGCGCCCGGGGAAGATCCCGACGACGAGCGCGATCGGCGCGAACGCGAGGAAGACGAGCGCGATCACCTGGGCGAGGATCACCGCGAGCGACAGGAACCCGACCAGGATCGCGACGCCGAGCGCGCCGACGAACACGAGCGCCGAGTAGACGAGCCGCTGGAGCGCCCCGCCCTCCTGCTGGATGTCGACGGCGACGGCATCCGACTTGTCGAACTCCGAGTCGCCGAACACGCTCCGATCGACGTCACCCGACGCGTCGCTAATCGAAGGCGCCGTGTTGGTATCGGCAACGCTGGGTTTCTCGCCGTCACGGAGCGCCTCGTAGACGGCGTCGCGCTCCTCGGAGCCCGGCTCGAGCGGCAGATAGAGCAGCGCGTACTCGTTCGTGTCGTGGCAGACGGTCGCCTCGGGGTCGTCGCAGCTCACCGCGGCGGGGAACCCCTCGTCGTCGGCGTCGTTCTCGTTCGCCCCGACCTCGAGCCCGCCGAAGTTGAGCACCCGCCAGGGGTCGTAGGCGAACGTCCTCCAGAGCTCGTTGCGGACATCCTCCTTGGCCTGCTCGGGGTCGTCGACGTCGCCCTGATTGACTCCGGCCAGGAACGCGAGCGACATCTCGTTCGTCCACTCGCTCGCCGTCCCCACGGTGCGCTCCGGCTGGTAGACGAAGAAGAGCGCGATCAGGACGAAGACGACTGACTTCGCGAGCGCGCCGGCTGTCTCCGTGTAGCGGCGCTGGACGAGCGCCTTGTAGACCCCCCAGCCGCCGGCGAGGATGATCGCGACGATCATCCACTCGTGGCCGAAGACGTTCTCGTAGAGGTAGGTGACGGCGTCGCCGATCGGCTCGAGCGCCCCTTCGCCCGCGGTCTCTGGGCTTCCGTTCAGGAGGTCGAGCGAGAACGCCCAGCTGAAGAGCTCCGTGACGCCCCTGATCAGGAGCGCCGTGAGCTGCCAGATCATCCCGGCGAGGAAGTGGGCGATCAGCGCCGGGATCGCCGAGAAGATCGGCGTCTCGATCCCGGTCCCGACGCCAAGGATCTCCTCCTCGTCGCTCGCCTCGACGTGCTGGTCGAGCTCGTAGTGCGAGAGCGGGTAGTCGATCAGGTCCTCCCCGCCCTCGTCGGTCGTGTCCGCCGGCGCGGTGTTCTCGAACAGGTCGGTGCCGAGGTCGCCGGCGCCCGCCTCGGGATGCGCCAGCGCGACGAGCACGAGCGCAGCCGCGATGAGGAACGCGATCCGGCGCTTGCTCACCCGCCGGCCCACGTGTCGACCTTCCAGCCCTCGTCGGTGAGCACCACGCGGACCGGGTAGGTCCCTGCGTCGGGCCCCTGGAGGATTCGCGTCTCGACCGTCGCGACCTCTGCGCTCTGCGACTGCACGATCGTCGCGATTTCCCCCGTCGGCTGCGGCGTGCAGCCCTCGCTGCGCTCCTCGGCGAGCAGGTCCTCGACGAACTGCTCTTCGGATTTGCCGGTCCGCGGGGCTGTCGTCGTTGCAGCGAGCCGCCGAGCCGCCTCCTCGCCGCAACCCGTCCTCGCCTCGAAGTGCGCCCGCATCACTGCTTCGGGATCGTCACTCGGACCGTCCGCCGGCGATCCGCCGTCGTCGCCGCCACAGGCCGTCAGCAGTGCGGCGGCCAGGGCCAGCAGGAGGGCCGTGACCCGGCTCACGCGGTCGCCTCCGCCTCACGGTCGGGCGTCTCGTGCGCGCCCGGGTCGGTCCTGAGCGCGAGCAGTAGGTCCTCGTAGACGTGGTCGATCTGGACCTCGGCGATCTGGTCGTCGATGTCGCGCATCAGGCAGCGACCCGAGAGGCGGTTGGTGGCGAAGCCGCGCACCCGCTCGACGAGCGCCGAGTCCTCGGGGTCGAGTCCCAGCAGCTCGAGCCCGCGCTTTGCCTCGGCGACGGTCTCCTGGCCGAAGATCAGCCGCGTCCCGATCAAGTGCTCGATGTCCTCGACGTCGCCGAGCTGCTGCGTCGCCAGCATCAGCGTCGCGTTCTCCGAGCGCCCGAGCCGGTTCAGCTTGTCGAGCAGGCGCTTGCCATCGCGCGAGGCCACGAAGACCCACGCCTCGTCCGCGACGATCGCGGCGTGGCGGCTGCGGTCCGAGAGCGCGAGCTGCATCGCGTAGGCCGCGACGAGCTTGAGCGTCGCGACGCCGAGCCGCTCGGCCTGGTCGTACTCCGAGCGCGCCGCGTTCGGCGGCGGCAGGGCCAGCGCCTGGGTGCGCAGGATCGTCACCGGGTAGTCGGCCCGGACCTCCCCGGGCGCTCCCGCGCCGAACGCGAGCCGCCCGAGGCCCGAGTCGGCCCACACCTCGAGGCTGTCGGCGACCGAGCGGGCCTCCGGGCTCTCGGCGCGCTTCAGGCGCTCCAGCACCTCGACGAGCGTGCGCCCGCCTCCGTCGATTGCGTCGCGCACGGCGCGGCGGATCTCGGTCTCCCAGCCCGAGCGCTTCTCGGGCAGCAGCTCCATCAGGTACGAGCCCGCGAGCTCCTCGCGGATCGACTGCGGTGCGTGGGCGAGCGGATCGAGCAGCCCGCGGTAGCGCTCGTCGCCCGTGAGCTCGATTACCTGGACCTGCCCCTCGAGCCCGGGCGCACGGTCGAGCGCCGCATCGCCCTTGGGGTCGATCGCGACGACCAGCGAGCCGCGGCGCGCGGCCTGGTAGGCGAGCAGCTCCGCGGTCAGCGTCTTCCCCGAGCCGAGCGTCCCCGCGAGCAGGATCGACGGCGCGCGCGAGGAGCGCGGCGCCTCGGTCGGGTCGAAGAGCACCGGCCGCAGCGCGCGACCGTCGGCCACCGCGTCGCCGATCAGGACCCCCCGCTGCGAGCCCGCGGCGTGCGTCCCCCAGGGCATCGTCGCCCCGAGCTGCTCGATCGTCAGGACCTGCTCGTAGTCGCGCACGACGCCGCCGTCGGCGCGCGGGAGGTGGTCGAAGAAGAGCCGCTCCTGCAGGCCGAGCGGCCGGTAGACGGTCGGCGCCGGCTCGTAGATGTCGGCGAGGGCCTGGCAGCGGCGGTCGGTCTCGCGCGGCGAGTCAGAGCCGAGCGCGAGCGAGGCCGAGCAGAACAGCAACGGCCGCGGCTCCGTGCGCAGGTAGGCGTCGAGCTCGCGCGCGAGCTCGCGGTTCGCCTCCGCCTGGAAGCTCAGCGGACCCGCGTCGGTCGCCAGCTCCTCGGCGTAAACGTTGTCGGCGTCGACGATCCGCTTGCGCACCTGCCCGATTGCCTCGCGGTTTCCAAGCCAGCGCGCGTGGAGGACGGCGTCGACGGGGAAGCCGCAGCGCTCGAGCGGCGCGCACAGGAGCTCCGCCTCGGCGCCGGGGAAGCTCGTCGCCGGGAACGTCCCGAGAGCCAGCATCGCCTGGTAGGAGCTGCCCTCCTCGCAGTCGATCCTGAGCGCCCGCTCCTGCTCGTGGAGCGGCGGGTTGAGCAGACGCAGGATGTCGGCCTCGCACGGCTCGTAGGCGAGCTGCCCGCCCTCGGCCTCGACGACGAGCGCGTTCGGCTCCCACTGCGGGTCAAGCAGCGGCTCGGCGATCCCGCGGCAGGCAGGACGCCGCAGCAACCACTGGATCTCCGCGCTGCGCGCCCGACGCGCGGGCAAGCTCGCAGCGACCCGCTCGTAGGCCTGTTCCTCGGCGTGCGCCGTCGCCTCGAGGTCGGCGCGCGCGATCGGGTCTGAGCCGCCGACGCCCACGAGCTCCTCGACGCGCCTTCGCAGGCGCTCGGAGCGCGCCAGGGCTCCCCTGAGCCCGCGTGGCTCAGGTGGCCGCAGCGAGACGCCGAGGTAGACCTCGGGGACATGGGCGCGGCGCTCCGCGAGCGCCTCGGCGTGCCCCTCGAGGTAGCGCCTGAAGTCCGCCCCGTCGCCCGCGCGCGAGTCATACAGCGCAGCGGCCTGGTCGACGTAGCGCTCGACCGGCCAGGCGCGCGCGACGCGCCAGATCGAGAAGTCGACCCCGAGCCCGAACGCGAGGTGGGCGCCGCGCACGAGCCAGGCGCGCTTTTCGCGGTCCGGGCGGTAGAGGTAGGAGACCGGCTCGACGCGGTAGAGCGCCATCCGCTCGCCCGAGCGCCCGAAGAGGACGTTCTGGTGGACGTAGCGAAGCGGGACGCCGCTCATGGCCGCAGCTCGAGCCGCTCGCCGTCGCCGAGTTCGACCGAGTCGAGCACCGCCTGCCCGCGGCGGCCGCCCGCCCTGTGGGGGCGTGCCGTGATCCGCCCGCGGCGGCCGCGCTTGACGTCGACGAGCCCCCGGAAGTAGACCGCCGCCGGCCCCCTGACCCGCGCCCGACGCAGCCCTGCCGAGCGCTCGTCGGAGCGGACCGGAAGCTCCCCGTCCCAGACGCTCCGCTCGCCGCGAGCGGGCACCGCTCGTCCCGCCGAGCGCCGCTTCGCCCGCAGCCCGTAGGCGAGCCAGTCGAGCGCGAAGCGGTGCGCGCTGCGCCCGTCGGGCGCGACCTGGGTCCCCAGCACCGTGGCCCCCAGCGGCAGCACGACGTAGCGAAGCGGCGGCGAGAGCGCCCCGAGCACATCTCCTACGAGCGGCAGCGCGCCGAGCAGGAGCACGAGCAGCAGCGCGACGACGAAGTAGACGACGCCGCGCAGCGGCACCCCGCCGGGGACGGGGAGCTGCCAGTGCTGGATCCGGTAGAGCCGGCGCTCGACCTTGAACGCCGGCTGGTAGGAGCGCAGCTCGATCCGCTCGTCCGCCACCTACGCGCCCGTGATCCCGTTCCAAATGTCCTCGACCGTCGCGGCGATCGCCTGCGGCGCGAACACGAAGCCGCCGACCACCATCGCGGCCATGACGAACAGTGCCATCGCCGCGTAGTCGCGCTTCAGCAGCAGGGCCAGCGAGATGATTGCCGCGACGCCGACGAACAGCGGCTCGGCCCAACCTCCGAGCAGATCGGCGATGTTCTCGCCGACCTGCTCGCCCTCCTGCGCGAGCGCCGGCTGGGCCGTGGCGAGCGAGCCCGCGACGGCGAGCGCCGCGGCCTTCAGGTACCGGATCGGACTGCGCATCGTTCGCCTCCTCAGGTCGTGTTCAGCGCCGTGACCAGGTAGCGGTCGCGGCGCTCGATCGAGACGCGGTAGCGGAGCAGGTACTCCGCCCCGGTTTCGACGTCGCGCGCCCGCAGGGTCGCGAGCAGCTCGTGCTCATCTCCCTCTGCCTGACCCGCGAGCGCGGCCGCCGACACCAGCTCGAGCAGCTCGTAGCGCTGGCCGACCGCCTCGAGGCGTACCTCCGGCGGGACGAACGGGCGCAGGTCGTCCGACTCGCCCGCCAGGTAGGCGGCGAAGAAGCGCGCCAGCGTGTCCTCGACCTCCGCCTGGTCGCGCTCGTCGAGCTCCTCGGTCTCCTGCGCCTCGATTACGGCGGTCGCAGGAGGCGGCGAGAAGCTCGGCAGGTCGTAGACGACGTAGCCGCGCCCGTCGTCGGAGCGGCCCACGGGGACCGTCACGTAGCGGGTCGTAACCGTCTCCGCGGCGACGGTGGCGAGCACAGTCACGAGCGCGCGCTGATCGTCGACCGCCTGCTCGCCGGCGATCGTCACCTCGCGGACGGTCTGCGTCGGGCCGCGCTCGGTCACGTCGAGCCCGGCCGACTCCTCGACGTCGGGGCCGAGGTAGGGCTCGAGTGCGGCAGCGTGGAACTCGGGATGGCGGGGATCGAACTCGAGCCAGGCGCGCGTGAACGCGGCGGCGTAGGCCTCGGCACCGGCGTCGGGGAAGTTCTCCTGCGCGTCCGACTGGAAGACGGGGACCGCGGCCGGCTGATCGGACGCCATCACGTCCGCGAAGCCGCGCAGCAGCAGGATCGCGACGACGACCCAGAGCGCGATGCGTCCGACTCTGCGGATTAGCGTTCCCGCTGTCGACGGCGGGTGCAGCGCGGAGCGCGTCCCAGCCGGCGGGCGCGGTGCGTGGTCCGCTGCCCTCGCGCGCAAGCCCAGCCTGCTCCGCATACGCACCTAAGCCCGCTGCGGAGAAAAGTCGCCCCCCTGGTGCGCGAGCCGCGCGGCCGACGCGTGCAGTCGCCGTGCGCGGTCAGCCCGAGGCCCGCCCCGAGCTGGCGACCGGACCGCGTGCCAGCCTGAGCTGGAGGATCACCGACCACTTAGCGCGGCTTGCGAGACGACGACTCTCTGACATTCCGGACCGCCGACGGGCGCGACCTCGAGCTGCCCGCCTACCTCGACTGCTGGGTGCTAGTCCCGCTCGCCTTCGCACACGACGAGCCCGAGCTGACCTGGGCGCTCGAGTGCCGCGACGCGCCCGAGCTGATGCTCGCGGAGGCGCTCGCCTCGCTCGCGGTCGACGACGACCTCGACTTCTCGAACGGCGCGCTGCTCGTGCCGCTCGATCGCTGGCACGAGCGGATGCAGCGCCAGCTCGTCGTGAGCGGCGCGATTAGCTCGGCGGCGGCCGCACCGGTGCAGCGCCCATCCCGGGGCACGCTCGCAACGCCGGACGCGGCTGGCCCGTCCCTCGCTCAGCCGCGCAGCTCGCGACAGTCCGACGGGCGACTCGCCGCGGCCGCCGACAGGGCGTGGTGGCTAGCCTTCGTCGCGACGCGGCTGCTGGGCACCGCCCTGCTGGCATTGGCGACGGTCGTCGTCGGCGCCTATGTGTTCGGCCTAGGCGACGGCGTCGTGCTCGACGAGGTCATCGAGGGCGTCGTGCTCCTGCTCGGCTGCTGGACGTTCGGGCGAGCCGCCGCGCGACTTGGCTGCGACGCTGGTGCGGTCGCGTTTGCCGTCCTTGCCGTCGCGAGCGCGGTCGGGCTCAGCGCCGCGCTCGCCGGCGTCCTGTAGCTCGCGGCCCGGCCCGCGCGATCCCGGCGAGGCTGAGCGCGCGCTGCCAGGAGCCGAGCACCCTGTAGACGGTGCTCTGGGCCGGATGGTCGTCTCCCGACCGCACCCAGTCGGTCGGACGCGGGATGGCTCCGCTCCTCTCACGGTGCGTGCGCAGCGCGCTCAGGATCCGCTCGGGCGGCCAGCGGGTCGGCGCGCCGCCGGTAGGCACCTCGAAGCCGGCGGCTGCGATCGCCGCCCGAAAGGGCCCGAAGCGCCTGCGCACCGTGCTCTCGCTCGGCCAGCGCTGCGACCCGCCGCCACAGTGCTTGGGCCGGGCAACGGCCCAACTGTTCACAGAGGACCAGTCGGCGACCGTGGGCGGCGCGCCGGTGACTTTGTGCCAGTCCCTGATCGCCGCGACGATCCCATCCGGCGTCCACGTCCGGCGCTGCTCGTGTACGCAGCGCCGGCAATACTTCGGTGCTAGCTCGGGCCCGCGATAGCCGGAGGTCGGTCCGCCGCAAGACGCACACGTGCCGCGGTAGCGCTCGCGGCGCGCCCGCTGAGCCTTACCCTCGGGATCGCGGTAGTAGTCGCGGACGGTCTGCGCCCCGAGGCCGACGTGAGTCGCGATCTCCGAAAAGGAGAGGCCCTCAGCGTCGCGCAGGCGGGCTATCTTAAGAGCGCGCTCGAAGCGCGAGACCCGCGCGCCCGTCGAGCTCGCCCGAGCGCCCGTTGTCGGGCGCGAGCCCCGCGAGTCATTCGCTCGATCGTTCATCCGTGGGCAAGCTACTTGGCGCCTCTCGGATGCGGCCGTGGCTCGGTGGTAGGCGCGGCAGGTTTCGTCTGCACCCAGCAGCACCATCGTCCGGGTGCTCGACCGAGGAAAAACCACGGCGACCGCCGGCCCGGGCGGCGCGTTGGTCTTGCAAACGCCTCCCCCGGCGTTCGGCCTTCCGGATCTCCTCAGCGAGCGGACCTGCGCCGACCCGCTGGAGATGCTCGATCTGCGCCTGCTGGCCCACCTGGTTTGGCGGTCGGAGGTGCGGCTCACACCTTCTCAGGGCATGGTCGCGCAGTGCAGCGAGCAGGAGCTCGCCATTGCAGGGCATGGCCGGCCGGTAGGAGGAGGTAGCGACCGGGGCGCACTGAATCGGAGCATCGACCGGCTGTGCCGGGCCGTCGTGACTTTGCACGACTGTGACCTCGTCGCTGGCTCCGAGAGAGGCCACGTCAGCCGCGCGCCGCTGCTTCGCGCTACCGCTGAGGGACCACGGACCGCGTCGCTTCGTTTCGACTTCTCCCCCTGGTTCGCGAGCGCAGTCGTCACGGGGGGCTTCCCCCTCCTCGACGTCTCGATAATGCGCCGCCTTCCGCGCACGAGCGAGCGACTCTGGGCATACCTCGAAGGCACGACCGCCTTTCGCCCGGCCGTCCCCGGCATCGAGCGCGCCTTCATCACGCTCGACGAGAAGCTTCTAGCGGATCTCTTACTTCATGACCAGCGTTTGGCTGATGCTCGCCGCAGAGTGGAGATTGCCGCAGATCGAATCGAGAAGGTGGATTCTCGCTACCTGGACTTTCGCGTCGTCCGGCGGGGAGTCAGTGGGCTACTCCGAGTCGAGCGTCACGTGCGGACCGCGGGCCCGCGCTGGAGCGCGACCTTCGGGTTATGAGCCACGCGAGCTGCCACTGCTCCACCCCGCATCGTTGACTGATTTCGGTCGTTTTCCCGCTTGGTACAGCGGTTTCTGGCTTCCGGCTCGATCCGGCTCAGCCCGGGCCGTTTCGGGTCGATCTGGCTGCGCGTGGTAGCACCTGGGTAGCACGGGACGGCTACTTCAGAAGGCGAAGGAACTCCTCCCGGGCCACTCCTGAAGCATCGATGATCTGAGTCAAGGTGCCTCTTGCCAAGTCGCGAGCGTGCATGGGAACGACGACGCGGTTAGGACGCTTCGGGTGCCGAAACACCTGATGGCTGCCCTTCGTCCGATCGAGCTGCCAACCCGTGCGCTCGAGCACTCGGACCGCCTCCCGAGGCCGGACGGCAGGCGGGGCGTCACCCGCCAACCGTTACCCGCTCAACCTCGACCGGTTCCGGGATTGGGTCACCGTGGGCGTCGAGCGACTCAACATAGCCCTCGATGGCATCCTTGATCATTGCCAGGGCCTCCTCCCGTGTCTCGCCCTGGCTCACGCAGCCAGGCAAACGGGGCACGAACACGCTGAACCCGCCCTCGAGCTCGGGCTGCAGCACAACTTCGTATTCGTGCGGATTCTCCATACGGACCTCCGTTTCTAGCTTACGACAGAGCAGGCATCGGTCAAGCGAGCGACCTATGTGCCGCTGGCGAAGATCGCCGCGCTGACGACGGTTCTACCGGTCCTTGCTCGTAAGGTTCCGAAGCTTCTCTATCGGGCTAAGGGGACGGCCGCTCGTGTGGCGGTGCTGCTTCCCGAAGAGGCCCGAAGGTTTCCCGAGTCGATCCACGAAGTGACCGGGCCGATCACGCTTCCTTCGGGTGCTCATCAGGGCATCTTAGCCCGCCCCCGTCACGTAGGAGGGGTTCAGCTTCGGTCGAACAGGTCAAGCAAGCAAGGGCGTGGTCACAACGCTCAAATCGGAGTTCGCTCGAACCGGCTGGCCCAAAGCCCAACATTCACTCGGGTCGAGCGAGCCGCTAGCCCCCGAGCGACAGTTCGAGCTGGCTCGCCGAAGCGTGTCACATCCCTCCCGCCGCAGGACGCCGACCGCTTCGATGACGAGCTCGCGAACGGTTTCCCGTTGGCGCGTCGAGCGTCCTGTGCGGTCGCCGCGAGCTGGCTAAGCGTGTCAACAGCGTCCTCCTTAGCCTGGAAGTCTGCCGGCGACGTTCCGCTGCGCCCGATCTGCGCTCCGAGCTCCTTGACGCAGTACTGCGCCAGGTCGATCAGTGACCGGCGGGCGACCGTCTCTTCGCCCGGCGCGAGCGTCGCGTCGGCAGGTGGGTGTTCTCGCCCGTTTCGGCCGTCGGCTCATCGCCCGACTGCCCAAGAGATAGGCGCCGACACCCACGCCCAGGAGAACGACGAAGACCGCGAGTCCTATGAACAACCGAGGGGCAGACAAGGCGAGCGAACCCGCTACCGGTGCCGGAGCCTAGGACTCACAGCCGATTCCGTCGCCGTCGGCATCAAGCGGACTCCCCGGCGGCACCGGGACGTTCGGCGGAGCGGCATCGCAACTTGAGAAAGACTGGCCGGTACTACCGCCACCTCCACCGCTCGCCGGCGGGGCGGCCGCAGCGGGCTGCCTGCTCTGCTTGCCGGGCCGCCTCTTGGGCCACCTGGCGCGTATAAAAGCGTACGTTCTCCTGCGCCCGATCAGCCTGATTCTGCGCGGAGGCCAGCTGAGAGCGAGCTTCCTTAAGCGCTGCTTCAGCCTCTTGGCGCGCGTTGTCGAGGTCTTCCGCGCGAGCAACGAGCGGCTCTGCGACAGCCCTAGCCTTGCGAAGTTCGTCGGTCGGCGGGTCGGCGGGGTTTCCCTCAGCAGCCTGTGCGAGCTTCCGCAGTCCCGCTGAAATCTCCGGTGGCGCCGGCTCATCGGTGGCAACAGCGCTTGTTGTCAACCCCCTGAGAACTGACCCACCTGCGACGCCTGAGAACTGACCCACCCTGCAGCAGCGGCCCCGCGGAGCCGAGGCCGTAGGCCGAGGCGGAGCGGGGCCGGCGGTCAGTCGCCGGCGGAAGCGGGCCCGAGGTCGCGGTCCTTCAGCCGGTAGGAGTCGCCCTTCAGGCTCACGATCTCCGCGTGGTGGATCAGGCGGTCGACATCGCCGCGGCCACCACGTCGTCGCCGAAGATCTCACCCCAGCCCGAGAACGGCTCGTTGGACGTGACGATCATCGAGGCGCGCTCGTAGCGGCGCGAGACGAGCATGAACATCAGGTTGGCGGCCTGCGGGTCGAACGGGATGTAGCCGACTTCGTCGACCACGATCAGCGGGATCCGCTCGAGCCGGCGCAGCTCCTCCTCGAGGCGGCCCTGGCGCTGGGACTCTGCGAGCAGCGCGACCCACTCGGTCGCCGTCTTGAAGGCGATCCTGTGGCCGGCCAGGCAGGCGCGGATCCCGAGCGCGATCGCGAGGTGCGACTTGCCGGTGCCGGGCGGGCCGAGCAGGATCACGTTCTCCTTCGCGGCAAAGAAGTCGAGCTGGCCGAGGTGCAGGACGAGCGTCTTCTTGACCGAGCGCTGGAACGAGAAGTCAAACTCCTCGAGCGTCTTTCGCTGCGGGAAGCGTGCCTGGCGGATCCGGCCCTCGCCGCCGTGGGCCTCGCGCGAGTCGGCTTCGGTCCTGAGCAGCACCTCCGCGAAGCGCTCGTAGCTCCACTCCTCGGAGCGGGCCCTGTCTGCGAGCTTCGGGAGCGCCCTGGCCGCCGCCGGCGCCTTGAGCGCGCGGAAGAGATGGGCGAGCTCGGAGCTGGCGCCCGTCATGCGATCAGGGCGTCGTAGCCGACAGCGGTCGCAGCTCGACCCCGGCGAGGTGCGGACTCGACGCCTCGTCAAGGGAGTTTTCAAGGCCTCTCACCATCCCCCGACACGATGGGCCTTAAGCCGGACGGAGCGGGGGCTCCGCGCTTCGTCCGTTCGTTCCGTCCGACCCACGGACCATCCTCCTTGGGAGCTATGCGAACACACGTTCCCAATCCCATGCCGCCCCAGGTTGGGACTGCCCACAGTGGCATCAGCCGGCGCCGAAACCGCAGCACGGTATCGCGGGTGCAGCAGGCCTGGTTGACTGGAAGCGTGCACAAGCACCACCGAGAGGTCCGGGACCCCGTCCACTCCTTCGTCGCGCTCGACGACCACGAGCGCCACGTCCTTGACTCGCGACCTTTTCAGCGCTTGCGACACGTCCACCAGCTGGCGCTCTCCTACCTCGTCTACCCCGGCGCCTCCCACAAGCGCTTCGAGCACTCCCTTGGCGTGATGGAGCTAGCGGGGCGGATCTTCGACACCGTCACCCGCCCCGACAAGCTGACGGATGCGGTGAGGGAGATCGTCCCCGAGCCCGGCTCGGTTCACCACGCGTACTCACGAACAGCGCTGCGCATGGCCGCCCTTCTCCACGACACGGGCCACCTGCCGTTCTCACATGCCGCCGAGGAGGAGCTCCTTCCACCCGGCTGGGACCACGAGCGGATTACGCACGCGATCATCTTCTCGGAGGAAATGAAGGCCGTATGGGATGGGCTAGACGTGCCGGCTAACCCAGACTTGATTGCGAAGATCGCGCTAGGACCGAGCACGGTTGAAAAGCTAAAGCTCCCGCTTACCTTCAACACCTGGGAAGCGATCCTGGCTGAGATGGTCGTCGGCGACGCGTTCGGCGCCGACCGCATCGACTACCTCCTTAGAGACTCGCTTCACACTGGCGTCGCCTATGGCCGCTTTGACCACGAACGCCTTGTCGCAAAGCTTCGGATCCTTCCTTCACCTGCGACCCCGGGAGATGAGGCCGAGCAATCTGGAGACCGACCGGAACTCGCGCTTGGGATCGAGCGCGGCGGGATCGAGGCTGGCGAGGGCCTCATGCTCGCGCGCTACTTCATGTTTTCGCAAGTCTATTTCCACGACACGCGGCTGATCTACGACGAGCACCTGAAGGACTTCCTCGTGGCGTGGCTCCCCGAAGGACAGTTCCCGACCGAGGTCGATCGACACCTCTCAGTGACCGACAACGAGGTCACCGCGGCGATGCTGGCCGCCGCGCGCGACCCTACGGCGTCTGGGCACGACCCCGCGAGACGGATTGTGGAGCGCGACCACTTCCGCGTCGCCTACCAGCGTCGCGCAGAGGATACGCGCGGAGTCGTCGGCGCGATCTATGAGGCAGCGCGGGCGCGTTACGGGGACGACAAGGTCCGGTACGGAGGCAGCCCGAAGCCCGCCGACCCGGTTCTGTTCCCGGTGCTCGACTGGGACGGGCGCAGCGTGCCCTCGTTGTCGCTGTCCGACGTACTTAGCAAGCTGCCCGTGTCGCGTGACGAATATGTGTTCGTCTCGGCCGAGCTCCGTGGCGAGACGAAGCGGTGGATCGACTTGGAGCGCGACGCCATTGTCGAACGAGCACAGAGCGCTCAGGAGGAGCAGGAGGTGAAGGAATGAACCGACTCGCCCAGGACGCCGTCTTGGCAGGGCTGGCCCGCCGCCTTGAAGAGCGTGGCAGCTGGAGCGGCGAGACGCACATACAGAAGGCGGCTTACTTGCTTCGTGAGCTGTTTCGCGTGCCCTTTCATTTCGACTTTATTCTCTATAAGCATGGGCCGTTCTCGTTCGGCTTGCGCGATGAGCTTGCCTCGATGCGAAGCGACCGGTTGGTCGATCGGGTGCCGCAGGGTCCAAGGTACGGTCCGAGAATGCTTGTGACCGACCGTGGGCGGGAGCTGGAAGGGCGCTTTGCGCGCACGATGGCCCGATACGGAGAGGCACTGGATTGGATTGTGGCGCGCGTGGGCGATCGCGGCGTCCTCGAGCTCGAGCGCCTGGCGACCGCCCTCTGGGTCTCACGACAGGTCGAGGGCGGTGGATCGATAGACGACCGCGCGGCGGCGCTAATCCAGCTGAAGCCGCACGTTTCAGAAGACGGCGCGCGCAAAGCGATCGAGGAGATCGATCGGTTGATCGCCTCGTCCCACTCGGTAGCCGCATAGTCCCTAATCTACGATCTGCTACGGCCCTGACGGCTGGCCCGGTAACCGTTTCTCGGACCGGCGTCGCCGTAGGCCCGCTTTAACCGACAGGCTAGGAGGATCGATGAAGTTCGTGGTTTACACCGACAGCAGCGGCAAGTATCGCTGGCGGCTCGTTGCCCGCAACGGCCAGACCGTGGCCAGCTCAGGAGAGGCCTTTGACTCGAAGGCCAACGCCCGTCGAGCGGCCGAGAACGTCAAGAGCAATGCCGGCTCGGCAGCGATCGAGGAGGCGTAGGCGCGGCACACGTCTCGGCTCAGCACGTCTCGTGGGTATGGACGGAGAGTCCGCCAAGTCGAGCAGGGGGGGGCCCGAAGAGACCTGGCACGCCGCCCGGCTGATCCCGACGACCGGGATTCGCGGCCAAGAGGAGCAGGAGAAGCGGGCGACCTCTTGTCTGCTGGCGGTGATGCGCGCGGTGCCAGAGTTCGGCAAGGCGCTTGTCACAGACCTTGGCGCGCCCCGCGGTCGGATCGCGACCTTCGCCGAAGTGCAGCTTCCGGACGCCGAAGGCAAAGTCTCAATTCCCGACGGCGCGATCGTCGTCGAGTGGGGGAAGACGACCTGGCGCGCGCTCCTCGAGGTCAAGACCGGAACAGCGGAACTGAAAGACGAGCAGGTCTCCCGCTACGTGGACCTGGCGCGGCAGCACGACTTCGATGCGGTGGTGACGATCTCCAACCAGATCACCGCCTCTGCGGCTGAGTCGCCCTCGAAGGTCAGCCACGCCAAACTCAAGAAGGTCAAGCTACGGCATCTGTCGTGGTGGCGGGTGATCACGGAGGCCGTGCTTCAGCACCGACATCGCGGGGTCTCCGATCCAGACCAAGCGTTCATCCTCGGCGAGCTGATCGCCTACCTCGATGACGAGCGCTCTGGGGCGAGCGGTTTCCAAGACATGGGCCAGCATTGGGTGACCGTCCGCGAGTCCGCCCGGGATCAGACACTCCGGGCCACCGACTCAGATGCCCGAGCCGTCGTCGAACGATGGGAGCAGTTCGTCGATTACCTCTGCCTGGGGCTCGGCCAGGACCTGGGTCGCGAGGTGGTTCCGATACGCCCCCGGAAGCAGACGCGGGAAGAACGTCGGGCTGAGCTGCTTCGAGAACTAGCGGATAGTGGCAAGCTCGTGGCCAGCTACCGGGTGCCTGACGCGATCGCGCCAGTCGTGCTCGAAGCCGACCTCCGCAGTCGCCGCCTGACTACCAGCGTGCAGGTGCCGGCACCCCAGGAAATGCAGGCGCGCGGCCGAATCGGCTGGATGCTTCGCCAGCTCAGGAGTGGTCCTGAGGATCTGCGCATCGGAGTTCGCTTTGCGCGGACGAGCGAGACGACGGCCTGTCTGCTTCCCGAGGCCCATGAGAACCCAAAGGCGCTCCTCTCGGCGGTTGCCCCTCGGCGGGAGCCGCGGGCCTTCGACCTGGCTCTAACTCGGCCGATGGGAAAGAAGCGAGGAAGAGCGCGAGGATCGTTCGTCGGCGACACTCGCCAACAGGCGATCGACTTCTACCGAGAGATCGTCCAAGACCTGAAGCCTTGGCGCGCACCCGCCCCGAAACTGGCTGAGGAGCCGGAGGAGGTCCCGGAAACGCCCCAGCCAGAACCTCCACCCTTCGCGGCCGGGATCGACGACCGAGAGCCCGGCGAAGCGACATCGGCCAAGGAGACGTAGGCGCGTCGCGCCACTGCGACCGGATGCCGAGCCGAGTCACGGCGGTGTCGTCCGCGTCGTACAACGGTCGTTGACGGCAAGCGGCCAGGGACCGGTCGCCTTGATTAGAAGTGTGGCTAACTATCCTCTCCGACCTCACGACCTTGATCCTCGAGTGGCGCGCCGACTCTCTGCCTCAAGTAAAGGCATCCGGCGGAGTCCAGTGGCGGTAGTGGCGCTCGAAGGCACGATAGTCGACGGGCGGAATCATCGGTCTCCCCGGAACGTCAGGGTAGAACCCCGAGTCCTGCATCGAGTCGCTTGCACTGACCATTGGGATCATGAGTTCGACCCGCCGCGCGTTCTCGATCGGAGGCGGCGGAACACGCTCGAGGCTTCCGACACTGACGGGCCGACTGATCTTTACGGTCGTCGCGCGATGGATCTGCCGAACCCGGTGGTAGATCATCGCCTTGTTGATGAGCGACGGAACCCGTACACCCCAGCGCGCGCCGGCCTGACGTCGGTGTACCAGGGGAAGCACCAGAGGCCCATGCGACAGGATCAGCGAGTGATACTGCTGAAAGATGAAGTGCCCTGGCGTGCCGTCCGAGAGCATTTGGCAAGGTCGTTTAGGAAACCGACAACCGCCGTGGCGTCGCTGATTTGCTCGTCGGTCAATTCACCGACGTTCTGCCATGTCCGAACCGTAGGGTGGGATCCTCGTTGAAGCAGCCAGATTACTTCATCTTCCCAGTGGCGCTCTAGTCGAACTCCGTCAACCCATATCTCCCAGGTTTGTGGTGGATGTGTCGTGAGTAGATCAACGTGAAGCGGAAACGCCTGAATGAACCGAACGCGTTCCGCTCTGCACGCCCGGTTGAGCTGGCGAACCTCAGCGGCCACTCCCGCCTCAATCGCCCGGCGTGCACTGTAGAGCTGACCAGCTGCATGGCGAAGAGTGCGGAATGCGACGAGCAATGCCAACGCGCCGAGAAGCACACCGGCTAGCGCTATACCCACAGTGACCCACTCGGCGACGGAAGCCACGATGACCACCTGAGTCGCTCCGGACTTAGGCGGGTAGCGCGACCAGTGTCACAAAGCGACCGGTCGGGCGCTGCCGGCAGTCTGAGAAGAACACGGCGAAGGCTTCGTAAGTATCGAGCCCCACTAACTCGATGTTGGTGCGCCGCACACCGGCATTCAAAAGGTCGGCAACATTACTTGACCAGAGGTCAAGCACAAACTTACCGTCGCCTTTCGAGCGCAGGACCGTGGAAGTCGGAAACTCTGCCTCGGCCCGCTCCGCGACTTCGGGACCGACCTCGTTGCTTGTGGGGCCGATCGAGGGACCAACTCCTGCAAGAATGCCGCCTGGGTCAGTTCCAAACTCCTGTCGCATTGTCTCAATCGTGTTCCGGGTGACGTGGTGGACAGTGCCACCCCAGCCCGCATGGGCAATCCCGACTGCGCGTGTTGCCGGGTCGTAGAGCACGACTGGGACGCAATCAGCAAGCATAACCGCGAGCACAACGTTGGAGTCCCGCGTGACGAGACCGTCGGTATGGGGTATTGCATCCTCGGAGCCGAAAGCGCCACGACCTCGGTCGGCTGCAGTTACGATCGCGGCACGGCCATTGTGAACCTGACTAGAGAATACGAACGAAGAAATCTCCAGACCAGCAGCGTCAGCGAGGCGACGACGGTTCTCACGTACGGCCTCAACGTTGTCGCCGACGTGGTACCCGAGGTTGAGCCGATCATACGGCGCTTCGCTGACGCCTCCTGCACGATCAGTGTAGCCAGCAAGTAGCGCATCGTGGGACTCGAATAGCTTGAACTGGTGGAGCCTGACGTGTCCGTGTTCTTGGGATCGCATGGCACCCCCAGCGTACCCTAGGCGATGAGAGTCAGACTAGCCCTAGCCACCGCTGTTCCACGGCCGCATGTCCTCGGTATCGCGAGCGGGTATCTCGCCACGAGCGACGCGCCAGGCAAGCGAGAGGTCGGCGTGTCGTCGCACAACAGACGTTGAGCGCTGGACGCACCGCGCTCTAGGGAGGTGGCCGTTCCCGAGGTGAGTCAATCACGCTACGCGCTGCACCCGGCTCGGTCACCGCAGCGATTTTCAGAGCCGTTTCGTGGGCTGCCGCCTCGGCCGTATCCGCCTCCGCCTGCTGCGTGCGACTCGCAGTAGCGCCGCTGATTCCGAAGTAGAGGCCAACAATGGCAGCGACCCCCGCGACGACCGGCGCCATTACTGCCACCACGGCGTTCGAACTTCGGACGTCTCGCTGTCCGCCGAACTCGACGACGGGGCAGCAGGGGTAGTCGTCGCCTCGTCGGCATTAGGGCCCGTCGTTTGGCCGCCACTCCCGCCTGGGGCAGCGGTGCTAGTCGTGGCGCCCGAACCTCCGGGGCAAGCGGGGCAAGCAGGGTAGTGACGCAGCACAAGCGCTAGCGCGCCGACCAGAGCCGCGAGCCCTACCAGCACAATTACGGCTCCAAGAGCCGTCTTGAGCTTGTCTCGTGAGCGCCCGACCGTTGGATCGTAGTAGCGGGCGCCCATCTTGTAGAGGCCGGTCTCCGAGTCGAGGTACTGGTTCTGGAAGCGGATCGGGCTCTCGGGCGCCCCCGACAGGCCGCCGAGGACAT
>Ga0136615_10000004_pt1 | contig 88899 bp, 88 predicted proteins | sample AntDrymUQ2882206_2_FD_106647 | JGI IMG/M metagenome (GOLD analysis project Ga0136615, IMG submission 106647) | Polar desert sand microbial communities from Dry Valleys, Antarctica - metaG UQ288 (22.06) | ecosystem: Environmental > Terrestrial > Soil > Desert | place: Antarctica: Dry Valley... | reverse complement strand
GAGATCGGCAGCGGCGGTGCCCCGCGCGCGACCCGCGCCGGGACGCGTGCCTCGAGCGTGGCGAGGGCAGCGACGCCGAGGAACGTGAACGTCGCCGCGACGAGGTAGCCGCCGAAGACGTCGCTGGGCAGGTGGTAGCCCATCGCGACGAGGGCATAGCCGACCGCGATCGCGTAGCCCGCGCCGAGCAGCGCGGCGAGCGGCCGCAGGCGCGGGCCGACGACGAGCACGAAGCACAGCGCCAGCGACATCGCCACCGTGGAGTGCCCGCTCGGCCACGAGCCGGGGTAGATCACCTCGACGCCGCGCAGGTCGAGCACGCGCACGTCGGCGAGCGCGGGCTTGAGCAGCTGCGTGGTCGCGTTGGCGCCGAGCAGGATCGCCGGCACGACGGCGGCCATCAGCCAGCGGCGGCGCAGCAGCGCCAGCAGCGTCAGGGCCGCGGCGCCGCCCAGGAACCACGCCGGGTTGGCGAGCAGCGCGACGCCGCGGATCGACGGCTCCAGCGGCGGCCGCGCCACGCCCGTGAACGCCTGCATGGCACCGGCGTCGAGCCCGCGCAGGCCGGTCACGTGGAACGCCGCGAGCCAGACGGTGAAGGCCCCGAGGGCGCTCGCGACGGCGAGCGTCAGCAGGAAGAGCGGGCGGCGTGACATGCCGCCAAAGCGTAGTCCTCAGCCCCGGCCGGCCCGCGGTGTGCCGGTCGCGTGTTGCTGGCGATCTCGCGCCGGCGCCGCGGCGGGCTCAGGTCGTGCGCTGGCGACGCCGAGGCGAGGAAACGGCTGGATCGAGAAGATGACCTCGACCGGCACGCCGAAGAACGCGGCGATGCGCAGCGCCAGATGCAGGCTCGGGTTGAACTCGCCGCGCTCGAGGTAGCCGATCGTCTGGTAGTGCACCGCGAGCGCGTCGGCGAGGTCTCGGCGGGAGACGCCCTGTTCTGCGCGCAGCAGCGCGATACGGTTGTGCACGGCGTCGCTCATGCGCGTGGCCCGCGGCGCGCCCTTGCGCTCATCGGATCCACTGCAGCGCGGCCTGGCGGGCGGCCTCGACCTGCGAGCCGGATTGGCGCCGGGCCATCCGCCGCAGCACCAGCGGGGTGATGATCATGCCGAGAACCGCCCACGCGGCGAGCACGAGCACCGTCTCGGGTGTGCGCCAGGCGCCGCCCACCTCCAGCGCGGCGGCGGAGTCGGGCAGGAAGGCCGAGCGCATGCCGAGCCCGAGCCAGTAGATCGGGAAGACCTGCGCGATCACCTGCACCGACCCCCACAGCTGCTGGAGGGGATAGAAGATGCCCGAGATGCCGGTCAGCACGAGCACGGGCAGCATGCCCCAGGTGCCGACCTTCTGCGTGTTGGGCACGAGCGCGCCGATGAGCATTCCGAGCGGCATCGTCGCCAGCATGCCGAGCACGAACACCCACCCGACGGTCAGCCAGCCCGTGGCGCCGCTGGCCATGACGTTGTCGAACAGCAGGAAGCTCGGCACGAGGATCACGAGCATCTGCGGCACCGAGGCTGTGCAGGAGCAGCTGGCTGGTGAAGTAGCCGCGCAGGCCGTGGGGGATGGCCTTGTAGCGCAGCAGCGTGCCGTCCTCACGCTCCATCGCGAGCATGTACGCGGGTCCGATGGTGGCGCCGAAGGCGATCAGCGCGCCGATGATGCTCGGCGTCGCGACCGACGGGACGAGCAGGTCGCTGCCCGCGACCTTGTCGTTGCGGCGGATCACGAGGTAGCCGAGGACCAGCAGGCCGGTGAAGAGGTAGAAGCCCTGGTCCTGCGCGCTGCGCAGGCTCTGGGAGAACTCCGTCCAGCCGCGGCGAAGCCCCAGACGGACGGCATGCACGGCGGGATCCATCAGCGCGCCTCCGTGGGCGCTCGAGCGGCGGGCTCGCCGGGGTCTCGCTCGTGTTGGTGCACGAGCGAGATGTAGGTGTCCTCCAGGCTCGCACGACGCACCTCGAGGTCGGTCACCTCGTCGCCGTCCTCGGCAAGAAGCCGGCGAACGAAGGCCGTCGTGTCGCGCGTCGCGTGGACGAAAGTCTCGCCGCCCCGCGACCATCGGACTTCGGCGCTGCCGGCGACCTGGCGCGTGAGTTGTTCGGCGCTGCCGTCGGCGACGATCGTTCCCGCGGCGAGGATCAGGATGCGGTCAGCGAGCTTCTCGGCCTCGTCGAGATCGTGGGTGGTGAGCAGGATCGTCGTGTGCTCGAGATCCGAGAGCCGGTGGACGAGGTGATGGAACTCCCTGCGCGCCTGAGGGTCAAAGCCCGCGGTGGGCTCGTCGAGGAACAGGAGCTCGGGCCGGCCGACGATCCCGACGGCCACGTCGAGACGCCGGCGCTGCCCGCCCGAGAGGGTCGCGATCTTGTGGTCTGCGAGCTCGCTGAGCCCGACCATCTCCAGCAGCGTGTCGGCCTCCACGGGGCGCGGCAGCTCGGGCGTGGAGTAGGGCGCAAAGTAGCCACCCAGGTGTGCGAGCAGGCGCCGCGGCGTCCATCTCGGGTGATCTCGCCAGGACTGCAGCACCACGCCGGTCCGCGCCCGCCAGTTCTGGTCAGCCCGCGCGGGGTCGACGCCGAGGACCCTGACCTCGCTGGCGGAGCGGATCCGAAAGCCCTCGAGGATCTCGATCGTCGTGGTCTTTCCGGCGCCGTTGGGTCCGAGCAGGCAGATCACCTCGCCGCGCCGCACCTGGAAGTCCACCCCCGCCAGCACGTCGTGCGTCCCGTAGCGCATCCGCAGGTCACGCACCTCGACCACCGGCTCGTCGGCGTCCGGCCATACCCCCGTCGCCCCGCCGGGCTGCTCGCCCGGCCCGGCCGGCCCGCTGTTCCCGTCGCCCTCGCCGTACATAGCAGACATACTACAAATACTGCATACATACGATGCGCAGAACGTTGCGGTCTGGAGCCCGAGCGGTCAGCTCTGCGCCACCGGCTGCAGGTGCACCTCGCCGCAATCCAGCGCCGCGCGGCCGCCGCCCGGCAGCTCGACGAGCAGGCGACCGGAGTCGTCGACGCCCCGCGCGATGCCCTCGCCGTGTGTCCAGCGCACGGTGCGGCCGGCCAGCGCGTCGCGGGTGCGATAGGCCGCCAGCAGATCCCCCGTCGGCTGCACGAGCCGCCGTCCCAGCGCCTGCAGCAGCTGGTCGAGCGTCGGCTCGATGGCCGCCGGCGGCAGACCGAGTGACCCTGCGCGGTCGCGCAGCTTGGCGGGCAGGTCGGTCGGGCGGACGGCGACGTTCAGGCCGATGCCGAGCACCGCCCAGCCCTCCTGACGGCGTGCCTCGCCGAGCACGCCGGCGAGCTTGCGCCCGTCCAGCAGCACGTCGTTGGGCCACTTGATCGCGGCCTGCGGACCCGCGACGTCGGCCACCGCGACCGCGCCGACGATCGGCAGCAGCGGCGGCCACTCGCGCAGCACGAGCGACATGAGCAGCGCGCGGCCCGGCGGCGCGCTCCAGCTGCGCCCCTGGCGCCCGCGTCCGGCGTGCTGCGCGCCGGCGGTCACGAGCGTCCCGTGGGGCGCGCCCGCGAGCGCAAGTGCGCGCGCCCGATCGCTCGTCGAATCCGTCGCGCGGTGGTGCACCCGCGGCGTGCCGAGCCGTCCGCTCACGGCGCGGTCGCGAGCAGGATCTCGTCGCCGAGCGCGAGCCCGAGCGCCGCCAGCGCCGAGCCGCGGTTGACGGCGAGCGACAGCGCCCGGTAGCCGTCCTCGTAGAGCACGAGCTCGCCAGCTGGGACGTCGGCGAACGTCGTCGCGTACACGGCCCGGCGCCCGTTAACCGTGACCGCGCGGCCGAGCCGCAGCCCGCTGGCGGTCAGGTCGGCGGGCTGCGCGCCGAGGACGAGGTTGCCATAGCGGTCGGCCTGCAGCACGTGCGTGACGAGCCCGTCGCCCGTCGCCCGTGCCCGCGGCAGCACGAGCTGAACGAGCTCGGCGGGATCCAGCGGCTCGCCGGCGTCGGCCAGCGCGGTCGTGCCGGCCGCGAGGTGGGCGGTGACCGGCGCGAACACGTCGCGGCCGTGAAAGGAGGCCGAGACGGGCCGCAGGCGCAGCGGCGAGCGGCCGATCTCGACCGCCTCGGTGACGCCGCCGAAGCGCGCGGCGGCCAGCGACAGCAGCCCGTTGTCGGGTCCGACGAGCAGCCGCTGCGGCTCCCTGCAGCGCAGCGCCACCGCGCGGCGCTCGGCGCCGACCTCGGGGTCGACGACGGCGAGGTGCACGCCCGCCGGCATGTAGGGCAGCGCGCGCTGCAGCACGAGTGCTCCGGAGCGCACGTCGTGGCGGGCGATCCCGTGCGTGATGTCGATGATCCGCGCCTGCGGCGCGATCTGCGCGACGACGCCGTGGCAGACGCCGACGAAGTCGTCGTCGAGCCCGTAGTCGCTGAGGAACGTCACGACCGCCATGCGCGCGTCGAGTGTATGGCGCCCCGGGCGGGTAGCCGCGTGGCATGCGCCACGGATCACACGCACAGACACCGACCGTCTTCGAGGTCGTCCACCGCGCGGTCGCCGTCTGCGACCCCGACGGCGACGACGAGCTGATCGCCGACCTGCTGGCGGCGTACGAGGATCGCGACGAGCCCGTGACCGCGCTGGACGAGCGCGACCGCACGTTCTTCGAGACCGCCGAGCGCGTCGCGGGCGTGCTTCCGTCGGCGGGCGTCGAGATGGCCGCCGCGGTGGCAACCTATCTGGCCTTCCGGCGCGACGAGATCACCGACGACGATGACGCCCTGCTGCGGCTGGCCGCCCGCGCCGAGTACGGCGACAATCCGCCGGCCGCGATCAGGGGCTGGCTGCAGGACGCCGGGGTGGCGATATGAGCCGGCCTTCCGAGACCGAGCCACCGAGCGGCCTACCGGAGGAGGCCGAGGACGAGGACGTGCCGCTCGGCGTTCCCGCCGACGAGGACGAGGTCGACCGCGAGCTGCCCGGCTTTCCCGAGGGCGACATCGACACGGCGGGCTGAGGCATAGCTCTCGCTTATCCCGATCGACGCCGCGAGCGCGCACGACGGCGGTGAGGATCCGGCGGCGTGGGCTCGCCGCGTCAGAACAGCTGGCCGGGCGCGACGTCCCCCAGCAGCGCGGACAGCAGCCCGTCGGGCGTGTGCTCCTGTGCCTCGACGTGCGGCTCGAGCCCGTGCTCGCGCAGCGCGTCGCTCGTCACCGGCCCGATCGAGACGATCCGCTGGCCGTCGCCGGGCGCGCCGGCCGCGTCGACGTAGTAGCGCACCGACGAGGCGGACGTGAACGTCACGTAGTCGGCGCCGTGGGCGGCCGCGCGCGCCGCGTCGTCGAGCCGCTCGGGAACGGTGCGGTAGAGCGCCAGGATCTCGACCTCGGCGCCGCGCTCGCGCAGCGCGTCGGGTAGGACGTCGCGCGCGACCTCGGCGCGCGCGATCAGGGCCCGCGTGATCGTGCGCCCCGCGAGCGCCTCGACGAGCGACTCGGCGACCGCCCGCGGCGGCACGACGTCGGGCTCGATCCCGCCCGCCCGCAGCGCCTCGGCGGTGCCGGGGCCGATCGCCGCGATCGCGGGGCCCGCCAACGCACGAGCGTCGCGGGCGAGCTCGAGCAGCCACCGCGCGCCGTTGGGGCTCGTCACGCACAGCAGGTCGAAGCCGTCGAGCGGTGGCAGGCGCGCCTCCAGCGGCTCGATGCGGATCGCCGGCGCCTCGACGACGCGCGCGCCCAGCGCGCGCAGGCGCCCCGCCAGCGCACTCGCCTGCGCTCGCGCTCGGGTGACCACGACGCTGCGCCCCGCGAGCGGCCCGGACCCGAACCAGGCCAGCTCGTCGTGCAGGCCGGCGACCGCGCCGACCACCGTGATCGCGGGCGCGCGCACGCCGGCCTCGCGCGCACGCTCCGCGATGTCGTCCAGCGTGCCGCTGATCGTGCGCTGGTCGGCCAACGTGCCGCGCTGGACGACCGCCACCGGCTCGCTCGGCGAGCGGCCGCCGGCGACGAGCTGCGACGCGATCCGGTCGAGCTTGCGCACGCCCATGTAGAAGACGAGCGTGCCCGGGAAGGCGGCCAGTGCGGGCCAGTCGACCTGCGTCTCGTCCTTACCGGGATCCTCGTGGCCGGTGACGAAGGCGACCGCCGCCGCCATCGCACGCTGCGTGACGGGGATCCCGGCGTAGGCCGGTGCCGCGACCCCCGCGGTGACGCCCGGCACGACGGAGAAGTCGACGCCCGCGCCGCGCAGCAGCTGCGCCTCCTCGCCGCCGCGACCGAAGACGAACGGGTCGCCGCCCTTCAGGCGCACGACCTCGCGGCCGGCGCGGCCGTGCTCGAGCAGCAGGTCGTTGGTCGCCTCCTGCGGGACCTGCGCGCCGCCGCCGACCTTGCCGACATCGATCAGAACGGCGTCGTCGCGGGCGCCGTCGAGCGCGCCGTCGGGAATCAGGCGGTCGTAGAGGATCACGTCGGCGCGCGCGATCAGCTCCAGCGCGCGCGCCGTCATCAGCCCCGCGTCGCCGGGACCGGCGCCGACGAGATGGACGGTCACGACCGCGCGCCGTGGCTCGACGGGAGGTTGTCGGCAGCGATCATCGCATGACCTCGCTACGCCCGCGCGAGCTCCTCGGCGCGAGCCAGCAGCTCGCCGCCGCCCGCCGCCAGCAGGCGCTCGGCGGCGAGCGCGCCGGCCGCCTCGGGCGTCGCGGCCGGCGGCGTCTCGTCGCGCAGCCAGGACGAGCCGTCGGGCAGGCCGGCGAACGTGCGCAGCACGATCCCGCCGGCGCCGAGCGTCGCGTGCGCGCCGAGCGGGGTGTTGCAGCTCGCGTCCAGCCGCCGCACGAGCACGCGCTCGGCGCGCAGCGCGTCCCACGTCGCCGCGTCGGTGATCGCGCGCACGGCGGCGGCGGCGCGCTCGTCGCCCGTGCGCGCCTCGAGCACGAGCGTGCCCTGGCCGGGCGCCGGCACCAGCTCGCGCAGCACGCAGCCGATCGCGTCGGAGCGCCCGAGCCGCTGGAGGCCCGCGGCCGCCAGCACGAGCGCGTCGAGGTCGCCGGACTGCAGCAGCGCCAGCCGCGTGTCGACGTTGCCGCGGACGACGACCACGTGAAGGTCCTCGCGCACAGCGAGCAGCTGCGCGGCGCGCCGCAGCGACGCGGTGCCCACGCGCGCACCCGGCGTGAGCTGCGCGAGCGTGCGGGCGCCCACGAGCGCGTCGTAGGCGTCGCCGCGGCGCGGCGCCCCGACGAGCTCGAGGCCCGCGGGCAGCTCGCTCGGCACGTCCTTGGCGCTGTGCACGGCGAGGTCGATCTCGCCTGCGAGCAGCGCGAGCTCGAGCTCCTTGACCCAGCGCCCCTTGTCACCGCGGGCGCGATCGCGGTCACCGGTCGTCGTGATCGTCACGAGCTCGGCGTCAGGGCCGAGCCGCGCTGCGACCGTGCCGGCCTGCGCCAGCGCGAGGGCACTGCCGCGCGTTCCGATCCTCATGCCGGGAGCCTACGACTGCGCGCCGTGGCTCGACGGAAGGTTGTCGGCGCAGGTCATCGCATGTCCTCGCTATGAGGACGATGCGCGGCGCGGCAGCTCGCGCACGTTGTCGCGCTCGCCCTCGCTGGGCTCGATCGCGTCGGGCGCCTCCGGCGCGCCCTCCAGCCCGAACAGCTCGCGCATGATCTGCAGGCGCCCGTGTGAGCGGGTCTCGCCCATCGTGCGCAGCCGCAGCGTCGGCTCGTGCAGCAGGCGGTTCATCACCGAGCGGGCGATCGCCTCGGCGCGTGCGACGTCGCGCTCGGAGGCGCGCTCCCAGCGCTTGGTGTTCTCGGCCAGCACCTGCTCGACGATCGCGTCGCCGTGCTCGCGCAGCGCGCGGATCGTCGGCTGTACGGCGAGCGTGCCCAGCCACTCGGCGAAGCGCGAGATCTCCTGTTCGACGATCGCCTCGGCGCGCAGGGCCTCGGCCTCGCGGATCTTGACCGTGCGCGCGACGCGCGCCTGCAGGTCGTCCATGTCGTAGAGCGTCACGCCCGGCAGGTCGGCGCAGGCGGGGTCGATGTCGCGCGGGACGGCGATGTCGACGAGCAGCAGCGGCCGCCCCTGGCGCGCGCGCATGACGAGCTCGAGCTCCTCGACGCCGACGATCGGATACGGCGACGCTGTCGATGCGACGACGACGTCGGCATGCGTGAGCTGCTCGGGCAGGTCGTCGAGCGCGACGACCTGGCCGCCGAAGCGGTTGGCCAGCGAGCGTGCCCGGTCGGCGTGGCGGTTGGCGACGAAGATCGTCGAGACGCCGTGGTCGGCGAGCGCCCGGGCGGTCAGTTCGCTCGTCGCGCCGGCGCCGATGATCATGACGCGCGGGTCGGGGCGGTTGGCGAGCACGTCGCGCGCAAGCTCGACGGCGGTCGAGGAGATCGAGGCGCGGCCCTGGCCGATCGAGGTCTCCGAGCGGGCGCGCTTGCCGGTCTGCAGCGCGGCGGTGAACAGGCGGTTGGTCAGCGGGCCGGTGGTGCCGGCGGCGAGCGCGATCTCGTAGGCGCGCTTGACCTGGCCCTGGATCTCGGCCTCGCCGACGATCATCGACTCCAGGCCCGCGCAGACGCGAAACAGCTGGCGTGCGGCGTCGCAGTTGCGCGGAGAGTAGATCCGCTCGGCGAGCTCGGTCGGGCGCACGTGCGCGCGCTGGGCGAGGATTCCGAGGACCGCGCTCTCGGCGGCGACGGGATCGCCGACGACGAGCGTCAGCTCGGTGCGGTTGCAGGTCGAGATCACGACTGCCTCGTGCACGTCGGGATGCTCGGCGACCTCCTGCAGGAAGCCGGTGACGGCGCTCTGTGTCAGCGCCAGGCGCTCGCGCAGCTGCACCGAGGCCGTCTTGTGCGAGATCCCCAGCGTGATCAGCTCGGCCGTCATGCCACCGTCTCCTTCGTGCGCGTCTGCGGTTCGGCAGCGTCCTGCCTGCTCTCGACAAGCTCGGCGAGCTCGACGACCTCGCGTTCGATCCGGCTCAGCTTCGACGCCATGATGGCCACGTAGATCAAGAGCAGCGCGACGAACACGAGATACGCCGCCGCGACATATTTTCCGGCCTCGTCGAGCGGGAGCGCCGGCATGTCAGAGCTGGGGCGCCGCGCTGCGGCCGGTCAGGGCGAGCTCGTCGTCGCTGCCGGCGAGCCGGCGGCGCAGGGCGCGCAGGCGAAACGTGGCGTGCTTGGAGGCCATCTCGTACTTGCACAGCGTGACGAACAGCAGCGTCATGCCGGCCAGCGCCACGAGGAACGTCAGCGTCACGCTGGCGGGCGCGCTCGTCGTCGTCGTCGCGGTCTGCGGGTGGGTGAAGCTCTCTGCCATCCGCACGGCTGCGAAGTTCAGCGGGACGAACGCCCCGGCGACGATCGCGAAGACCGACGCGTAGCGGCTCTGCTTCTCCTTGTCCTCGATCGAGAAGCGCAGCGGCCAGTACGTCGCGTAGAGCAGGAAGACGATCAGAAACGAGACCAGCATCGGCTCGTCCCAGACGAACCAGTGTCCCCACGACGCGCGCGCCCAGATCGAGCCCGTGACGAGCACGCCGACGGCGAGGATCACCGAGATGTGGATCGTCACGTAGGAGCGCATGTCCCACTTGGCCTCCCGCGAGCGCAGGTGCAGCGCGCCGAACACGCCGCCGGCGACGAAGCCCACCAGCGCGACGATCGCCATCGGCACGTGGACGTAGAAGATCTTGAAGATGAAGCCCTGGTCGGCGTCGTTCGGGGCGTAGAAGAAGACGAGCGCGAAGGCGATCGTCAGCACGATGGGGGTGGCGATGGAGAGGGCGCGCAGGCCCTTGCCGTACAGGATGGGTCAGTCCTCCAACAGGAAGTCGAAGACCGCAAACGCGATCAGCGCGAACAGCAGATCATAGATGGCAAGTATTGCCAGCCAGTTACCCGGCAGCGCCCCCGCGCCGCCGTCCGCCAGCAGCGGCGTGGCACAGCGCGCGGCGGCCAGCAGGACCGGGACGAGCAGCGGCAGCGCGATCAGCGGCACGATCAGGTCGCGCGCACGAGTCTGGATCGCCAGGCCCGCGACGAGCGTCCCGAGCACCGCGATGCCGGCGTTGGCGAGCAGCAGCACGAGCACGAGGCCCGGCAGCGCCTGCGTCAGCGGCGGACCGAGCAGCAGCAGCGCGAACGCCGGCACGGCGACGAGCTCGACGATGCAGAGAAAGACAAACAGCGTCAGCGCCTTGGCCACGAGCAGCGCGGTGCGGTCGACGGGCGCGAGCAGGAAGCCGTCGAAGCCGCCCTGCTCGTACTCGGCGACGAACAGCCGGTTGATGCCGAGGATCGCGGCGAACAGCAGCGTCACCCACAGCACGCCGGAGGCGAGGTCGCCCACGACCCGGTCGCGGTCCAGCCCGAAGTGAAAGACGACGTACGTCGCGATGCTGAAGAGCACCATCGCGGGCACCGACTCGCGCGTGCGCCACTCCAGCGTCAGCTCCTTGGCCAGCAGCGCGACGACCGTCGATCTCATGCGTACAGCGCTGCGATCTGCGCCGGGGCGACCTGTGCCGCCGGGGCGAGCAGCGCGACGCGGCCGGCCTTCAGCCCGAGCGCGACGTCGGCGTCGTGCAGCCCGCCGGTCGGGTCGTGGCTCGTGACGACCCGCGTGCGCCCGCTGCCCGGCCCGATCAGCGGCGCGACCTGCGCGGCGGCGGCCGGATCGAGGTTCGCAAGCGGCTCGTCGAGCAGCAGCAGGTCGGGCTCGTGCAGCACCGCCCGCGCGATCGCCAGGCGCTGGACCATCCCGCGCGACAGCTCGGCGACGGGATCGCCGGAGCGCGCGGTCATGCCGACGGCGTCGAGCACCTCGTCGACGCGGCGCGCGGCGACGCGGTGCAGGCGGGCGTGGAAGCGCAGGTTCTCGCGCCCGCTCAGCTCGCGGTACAGCAGCGCCTCGTGGCCGAGGAAGCCGATCCGCCCGCGCACCGCCCAGCCGTCCTCGGGCAGCGGGCGCCCGAGCACGTGGACCTCGCCGGCGTGCGGGCGCAGCAGCGTCGCGAGCATCCGCAGCAGCGTCGTCTTGCCCGCGCCGTTGGGGCCGAAGACGACGAGCGTGCGGCCCGCCTCCAGCTCGAGCGAGACGTCGCGCAGCGCGGCGCGCTCGCCATAGCGGCGCCCGGCGCCGCGCAGCGCGAGTGCGATGGCGGGCTCGGGGTTGGGCACGGCACGTGACGCTACTTCAGCTCGCCGCCCGGCCCGGCCGCCAGGCCGGCCGGGTCACTCGTCCGGTCGGTGCGCGTCCCCTGCCTGCATCGCGCGCACGAGCGAATCCATGAGCTCGCTCTCGCTGCCGGCCGGGAACGCCTTGTACTCCCGCGGCCCGCGCACCGCCAGCCACGTGCCGGTGTCCAGATGCTCGGCCACGTCCGGAAGGTGCATCGTCGAGACGATCAGCAGCCGGGCCGGCGCCGTTGCGTCGGCGGCGTTTGCAACCCGGTGCGCGCCGGCCGGCCCGCGCGGGAACGCGACCACGGCGCCCGGCCGTCGGGCACGTCTGGGTTCGTTGTATCAGCGGCCGCCGCGTGCGTCGCGGATCGCGTGCGAATGGGTCGCCGGGGCGAGCGCTGCAGCGGCGAGGCACAGCACGCCGACGAGCGAGAGCGCGGCGGGCAGGCTCGTCGCCTCCGAGATGAGCCCGATCAGCGCCGGGCCGGCGATGAACGCGCCGTAGCCGCTCGTCGCGACCGCCGCGAGCGCCGGCGCGGCCGGACCGGCCGTCTCGCCCGCGGCGTTCAGCGCGAGCGGAAACAGGCCCGCCAGCCCGGCGCCCATGAGCGCGAAGCCGGCGATCCCGACGAGCGCACTGCTGCTCACGAGCGCCAGCGCCAGGCCCGCGAAGGCCAGCAGCCCGCCGCCGCGCACGACGGCCACGCGCCCGAAGCGCCCGGCGAGCGGATCGGCGGCGAGGCGCCCGAAGCCCATCGTCAGCGAGAACGCCGCCAGCCCGAGCGCCGCCAGCGAGGGCCCGGCCGCGGTCTCGCGGTCCAGCAGGATCGCGCTCCAGTCGCTCACCGAGCCCTCGGCGAGCAGCGCGCAGAACGCGAGCGCGCCGAGCCCCGCGAGCGCGCGCGAGGGGGGCGCGAACAGCGGTCCCTGCGCGCGTGCGTCGGTCGTCGCGGGCAGCAGGCCGGGGCGCGCGGCGAGGACGAGCAGCGCGAGCAGCGCGCCCGCGATCGTGAGGTGCGCGGCCGGCGCGAGGCCGATGCCCGCGGCTAGGCCGCCCGCGCCCGCGCCGACCATCGCGCCGAACGAGAAGGCGGCATGAAACGACGAGAAGATCGGGCGCTCCGTGCGCGGGTCCAGCGCGACGCCCTGGGCGTTCATGCTCACGTCCATCGCGCTGCTGCCGATCGCGATCGCGACGAAGGCCACGACGAAGAGCGCGAGCGACGGGGCGAGCCCGACGAGCGGCAGCCCCATCGTGTAGGCGAGGCCGCCGATGACCGTGACCGGCCGGCTGCCGACCCGCACGGCGAGGGCGCCGGCCAGCGGCTGTGCCGCCATGAGCGCGATGGAGCCGATCAGCAGCACGATCCCGAGGCCGCCGTCGCCGAGGCCGTGCTCGCGCTGCAGGTCGGGCAGCCGTGAGGCGAAGCTCGCGAACGTGGCTCCGTTGGCGGCGAAGACTGCCGTGATCGCCGCGCGCGGGCTCAGCCCGCTAGGCCGACGCGTGCGTCCGCTGCGCCGCGGCGATCAGGTCGAGCACGGCCCGCTCGTCGCCCGCGCGCAGCAGCACGATCGGGTCCGGCTCGCCGTTGACGATCGACTCGAAGAACGCCTTGCGATCCTGATAGGTCGGCAGCGTGCCCTTCGCCCAGCCGCGCGCGTCGTTGAGCATGATCGCCAGGCGCGCGTACTCCTCGCCGAAGAGCTCGCTCACCTCAGCCTTCATGCGCTTGGCGAGCGCCGGGGATGCGCCCGCCGTGGAGATCGCGATCGCCAGCGGGCCCGTGCGCACGATCGCCGGCAGGATGAAGTTGCACAGCGGCGGGACGTCGACGATGTTCACGAGCATCGCGCGTCGCTCGGCGTCGTCGAAGACGCGGATGTTGATCTCCGTGTCGTCGGTGCAGGCGATGACCATGAATGTGCCCTCGAGGTCTGCGGGCTCGTACTCGCGCTGCTCCCAGGCGATCGAGCCCTCGGCCGCGAGCGCCCGCAGCGGCTCGTTGGCCGCCGGCGCGACGAGCGTCACGTCGGCGTCGCAGGCCAGCAGGCCCTCGACCTTCTCCAGGCCGATCTCGCCGCCGCCGACGACGAGGCACCGGCGGCCCGACAGCTTCAGGCACGCGATGTAGAACGGCGTGTCGAGCATCCCCTGCACGCAGGTCTGATCGCACACGCCCTTGCGCAGCTGGCAGACGCAGTCCTTCCCGGCATAGGCCTGTGCTGGCATCCGTACAAGGGTAATACGCCGTACCTACGACATGACTGCATTACCGTTCCCGAGCCCTGCGATGGACGCCTACTTCGACGACAGCTCGATGCTGCGCCGCGTGCACCGCGAGTTCGCGGTCGCGATCTCGGGCCCGCGGGCGCTGCTCATGCAGGCCGCGCACCCCGTCGCCTTCGAGGGGTTCTTCGCGCATACCGGCGCGCTCGACGCGCCCTACGAGCGCCTGGCGCGGACCGCCGAGGTGATGAACACGATCGCGTTCGGCTCGCGCGCCGAGGCGGACCGCGCGACGCGGCGCGTGCGGGCGATGCACGGCCGGGTGCGCGGCGAGCTGCAGCGTCCGGCGGGCCGCTTCCCCGCCGGCACCCCCTTCGCGGCCGACGACCCGCAGCTGTTGCTGTGGGTGCTGGCGTCGATCGTCGACTCGGCGCTCGTCTTCTACGACACGTACGTGGCCTCGCTGTCGCGGGCCCAGCGCGCCGCCTACTGGCAGGACTACCGCATCATCGGCGGCCTGTTCGGCCTGCAGGACCACGAGATGCCCGCCGGCATCGGCGACTTCGACGGCTACATGCACGACATGCTCACCGGCAGCGACCTGTTCGTCACGTCGGCCGCCCGCGAGCTGGCGCTGCGGATCGTCATGCGCCCACCGGTCGGGCTGACCAAGCGCCCGGTGCTCGAGGTCGTGAACTTCATCACCGTCGGGCTGCTGCCCGTGCAGCTGCGCCGCCAGTTCGGCCTCTCCTGGGACCCGCTGCGCTCGCTCATGCTGCGCGGCGGCGCGGAGTACGCCAAGCGCGTGCTCGTGCCGCTGGCGCCCGAGCGGCTGCGGTTGGTGTCGAGCGCGCGGGCGAGGTAGCGGCGCAGCTGCGAGGGGCTCAGGCGCGCCAGACGGTGTCGCCGAGGGCCTGCGTCTTCAGCGTCACGCCGTCGCGCGCTGCGGTTTCGCCGCGGCGGCGCCAGTAGTCGAGCACCGCCTGCGAGGGCTTCTCCTCGTACATGAGGGCGATGACGACGGGGCGGCCCTCGAGGCTCGGGTACGTCGCCACCATCTGGCCCTCCAGCGCGTAGCGCAGGTAGACGCCGAGCTTGCGTTTCAGCCGGCCGCGCTCCGATCCGTCCTTGGACCACGGTCCGGTCTGGATGATCGACAGCAGCGCGCTGCCGTCGGCGTCCTCGGCGATGACGTCGATCTCGTCGGGAGCATTGAGCCCGGGCATGCAGGCAGCGTACGACCCCGCCGCCGCGGTTGCACGCACGCCGAAGACCGCGCCTCCGCACGCGCCAGCGCCAGCCAGCCAAGCGGCGATCCGGCGACGGCGGCAAGCTCGACGCCCTGTCAGGAACCGTAGGCGCGGGCGTCGTGCAGGGTCGCGTGGTCGCTGTGGTGCATGGACCAGCCCGATCCGCTGGCGCGGCGCTCGGCGACGAGCCAGCGATGACGCACCGCGCTCAAGAGCGCCGTTCGCGTCCTCCAGGGCCCACGAGATCGACCACGTCCAAGGCAAGCTCTAACACCGACCGAATGACCCCGGCATCTACGCCGTGCCAGTCGAGCGATACCACGGCACGGGAACCTCGTGGCGCGACCACCCCTCCGCCGACTGACCTCCGGCGCATCTCAACCACGTCGCGCGGACGAGATCTATCGCTGCCTAAACGTGCAGGAAGTCCGAGCGACATCAGTGCGTTCATGACTTGATGCGCGCCGCCCTATTGGTCTCGATCAGGCTTATCCCATGCGCCACCTCCGCGGCCCGTTCCGGAGGACTAGTTCCAGGCACCCGCAGCGATCCATGGAAGGTAGGTTCCGAGGCATGGCCACCGTGACAGCCGGGAAGTCAACGCTCGTTTCGGACACTGAAACTTGGCAGCCCGCCCGCTTGATTCCGACGGCGGGTATCCGCGGCCAGGAGGAACAGGAGAAGCGCGCGACGTCGTGCCTCCTCGCCGTGATGCACGCGGTGCCCGAGTTCGGCCACGCACTTCTCAGCGAACTTGGCGCGCCGAGATCCCCCAACATTGAGACCTTCGCCGAGGTTCGCTTCAAGGACCACGCCGGCAAGATCGTGATCCCCGACGGCGCAATCGTCTGCCAGCGAGGCAAGAAACGCTGGACCTGTCTCGTGGAGGTCAAGACGGGGTCTGCCGCCCCTAAGGACGATCAGATCGGCAGCTATCTAGACATTGCCCGCGAACACGGTTTCGATGGGGTTCTCACGATCTCCAACCAGATCACCGCCAACTCGTCCGCGACACCGGTGTCCGTGGATGGGCGCAAGCTGCGCAAGACGAGCCTGTGGCACTTCTCATGGTGGAAGATCATCACCGAAGCGATCGTGCAAAGCCGCTATCGAGGCGTTACCGATCCCGATCAGGGGTGGATACTTCGCGAGCTGATCGCCTACCTCGACAACGAAGCGTCCGGCGCGGCCGGCTTTGACGACATGGGCGACAAATGGGTCAGTGTGCGCAAGGGGGCGCACGACGGAACGCTCCGCCAGGCCGACCCCGAGGCGCGAGCCGTCGCCGAGCGCTGGGAGCAGTTCACGCAGTACCTCTGTCTCGGGCTATCACAGGATCTAGGACGTTCGGTGTCCTCGCCCCGACCGCGAGGTCAAACGATGATCGGCCGCCTCGACGAGTTAACGAAGGTGCTTGCGGCAGACGGCGCCCTACACGCAGTCCTCCGAGTACCCGACGCCGTCGGGGACCTGCGCCTTCGCGTGGATCTTCGCGCACGCCGAACGCTGATCAGCGTTGCCGTCGAGGCACCACGCGAGGGTCGCGTGAAGTCGCGCATCAACTGGCTGCTCCGACAACTTGGCGACGCTCCAGACGATCTTCGGGTGGAGGTCGTCTATCCGAGCGCACGCGATACAACGAGCGCCCTGCTGGCCCAGGCACGCGAGGATCCCAACCGCCTCCTGTACCCACCCGACTCCAAGCGTGAGCCCCGCAGCTTCATCCTTACGCTCGCCCGGCCCATGGGATCCAAGCGCGGCAAGGCCGAAGGGTCATTTGTTCGCGAAACCCGCGGACAGACCTTCGACTTTTACCGCGAACTCGTGCAGAACCTAAAGCTCTGGCAGGCGCGTCCACCCAAGCTCCGCGACAGTCCAGAACCCGAAGACGTGCCGGACCCACCTCAGCCCGACCCGCCACCGTTCGTCGCTGCAGACCAACGCGAGGTCGGCCAAGGGACCAACCCCTCTCAGATCAGCTCCTAGTTGATCCACGCCGCACCGCCCGAGGTGCGTCCCCGGCTTGCCCGTACCGGTAACAAGCCGGGTCACGAGCTTCGACGTAGGCGCGAGCGTCGTGCAGCGTTGCGTGGTCGCCGTCGTGCATGGACCAGCCCGATCTGCTGGAGCGGCGCTCGGCGACGAGCCAGCGGTGACGCAGCTCGGTCTTGAGCTTCCATGGATTGGCGATCCGCCACTCGCCATCGGGCGACTCGAGCAGCCCGTGCTCGATCTTGCGCCACCCGTCAGCCATCGCCGTCTTGCGCGCCGGGAGCCCGCAGCTCGCATCCGTGAGCCAACGCGTGGTTCTGGAGGACGCGAACGGCGCTCTTGAGCGCGGTGTGCTGGCCGTGCTGGTGCGGGTTCAGCTTCGGCTTGTTTGACCAGCGCGTCAGCTGGCGGTGCGCGGCGAACGTCAGCGCCAGGACCTCGTCGCCGGACAGGCGCGGCGTCGGGTCATCGCTCATCGCGAGCGCTTCAGCTCGAACTCGATGGCGCGCAGTTGGCCGTGTCGCGTCTGCGGCGGCTGTAGGTGACCGATGATGCGCTGTGGTTCGCCGTGGGGGTCGTCGACGACGACCTCGATCGGGTCGACGCGCTCGACGGCGCGGCGGGCGGCCGCGCCACGGCGGCGCACGAGCTGGGTCAGCTCGGCGCGGAGGTCGTCGTCGAGGGGCTCGTGAAAGCGCACCCGCACCAGGCGGCGCTCGTGTGCAGCCAGACCGAGCCGATCGTCAAGGCTGACCGTGACGTGCACGCACCCGCAGACCAGCCGTCCAGCGCGATAGGCGCGACCCAGACGGCAGAGCCGATCGGCGCGAAGCGTGCCCCGGGCGCTCGCCGGGATCTTGTCACCCGTTACACCGGCCGGATCGCTCGCAGCGATCGGGAGGGTGCTCAGGGCGGCCGGAATACGCACAACGGACTCCTCTTTCTCTCGAACTCGGGAAGCGGCAGGTGAACCGGACGCCGCCAACCGTAAGAAGTCCGGTACCGCGTTCCCAGGACGACGTGATCCACCTGGCGCCCCCACCTGGGCCAGGAGCCCCTCGATCCTGGCCCAGTGATAATGTGGCCTCGTGCTCGCTGACACCCCAGACGTCGAGCAGCTCGAACAGGATCTCGCGCAGCTCGCGCGGCACAGGCTCGGCTTCCAGCATCCGACGGCGCTCACCGGGCTGCGCCATCTCCTCGGCCTCGCCGTCGTGGAGCGCGAGGCCGGCTCCAACGCCGACCTTCCGGAGGCACGGGTCCTCGCGCTGCGACCCGTCCTTCAGACGGTGATTGCGAGGGTGCGCAACCCGACCACGCGGGAGGCGCTGCAGATCTACTTCTTCCTCGACAACGAGCGACCCGAGCTGCGGTCCTCGACGCTCTCGGCTCGCCGCACCGAGATCGTCCGGCGCCTGCCTTTCCAGGACGAGCAGTGGCGCCGCGGCCTCGAAGACCGGTTCCGAGCGATCCTCGCGGGCGAGCTCCACAGCTACGAGGTGGAGCACCGCCTGGCGAGCCAGGCGGCGCTTCCGCCCGGGACGGTGCCGGTCAAGCTGGTTCGGACCGCCGCCGAGTTGCGCACCGAGCTTGAGCGGCTCGTCGACGAGACGCGCGAGTACCTCGTCTGCCTGGGCTCACGATCGCGCGGAGCCGGTGAGTACCTCGATCGCATTGCCGCGAAGCTCACGCACGAGCCGAGGGTCTCCCACTACCGCGTGCTGTGGGGCGACCCCCACCACGACGTGATGATCCCGCACCTCTTACGTCTCCTCAGCCTGCAAAGCCTACGCGATTCCCAGGACAACGCCGGCAGGATTCGCGTCGGCGTGTTTCGCGACTGGGAGCTCGAGCCCGAGCGCTTCCTCGTCGCCAACGAGCATGAGGCCCTCGTCATCGTCCCGCCCCAGCAGGTGGGAGCCTTCGACTCCGCCGTGGTCTTTCGCAACGACGAGGTCGTCGCACGCGTCAAGGACTACGTCACCGACCTGTACAACTGCAGCCAGCAGGTCACGCTCGACGTGCTCCAAGACCTTCGTCCGCTACACAACGCGGTATGACCAGCACCCATGGACCCGCTGGCCAGGTCCTCACCCGAGGCATCTCCGGCGGAGAGAGCGTTTCCACGGTCCCCGACTGCTGTTCAAGCGATGCCACCTGCGGCTTCGGCGTCACCTACGAGAACCTTCACGCACCGAACGAGCGCATCAAGCTCGACACGATCCAGATGACCAGCGACGTCTACTCCACCGCGATCCATGCGCTGCTTACGTCGGCGGCCGCCCAGACGGCCAACAGTCCGTAGGAGAGTGTTGTTCACAGTGTGACCGGAGGTCCCTCACTGTGAGCCACCTCGGCGTTGGATGTTCACGGTTGCTCGCGCCGAGGAGGCGCCCTGCAGCCATCCTGGACCATTGTTGTGACGAACATCACGCACGGCCAGCGAAGAGCCTGTGATGGTTCGACGCGTCGGTTACGAGAGCACGTCGAGCGGGCGGTTGCTGAAAGCGATCCTCTCACCTTTGCGCGCGTTTATCCATGAGAGGAAAGCAAGCGATGATGATCTCCGAGCCAGCTGGGCGCGCCAGGGGCCGCGCCGACAACGTCGTCTCCAACGGTCCGACGGGCGTCCTGCGACGCGCCGCGGTCCGCGCGCGCCTCGCCTGGCACCCTGCGTGCCGGGACCGGCCGATCAAGCGACAGGTCGTCGTGCATGGGTCGTTCGTTGCTCGCTGGGCGTGCGTGGCGGCGGTGGTGTCGCTGTTGGGTGCCTCAACGGCCAGTGCGCAGGCCAGCAGCTTCACGCCCGGCAGCGTCGGCGATCTGGACTACCACCTCTTCGTCCCCTCGGCCGCTGACGGGTCACGGGCGTTGCCGCTGGTCGTCTACCTGCACGGGTGCCAACAGACGGCTCCCGATGCCGCCCTCGGTACGCGCTGGAACCAGCGGGCAGAGGCCGACGGCTTCCTGGTGCTCTATCCGGAGCAGAGCCCGGCACGCAACGAGGGTCGCTGCTGGAACTGGTGGGTCGCCGCCAACCAGTCTCGAGATGGCGGCGAGGCAAAGCTCATCGCCGACGCAACGCGCGACGTGATGGCCCGCTATCGGATCGATGCCCGTCGGGTCTTCATGATCGGGGCGTCAGCGGGCGGCGCGATGAGCGTGGTGATGGCGGCCACCTACCCAGACGTCTTTGCGGCCGTCGCCAACCTCGGCGGCTGCGGCTATGCGACCTGCGCGGACGCCACGGGGCTGCTCGCCTACCGCGCGATGGGTCCTCGGGCGCGGCCGGTTCCGCTCCTGACCGCTGCGGGCACGCTTGACGTGACGTGGCTCGGCGTTGCCAGTGCCGTGCCGCAATGGCTTGCCACCAGCGACTTCGCCGACGACGGGACGCAGAACGGCTCGGTCAGCCGCACGCCCGCTTCGACCGTCCTGCATCCTGCGACCGCTGACTCGTATGCCCACATGACGCAGGTCTACAACGATCGCCGTGGCGAGGATCTCGTGCAGTTCACAACGGTCTTCGGTGCGGGGCACGTCTACCTGGGAGGCGATCCTGCCGGTTCGTTCACCGATCCCAAAGGCCCCGCGTACACGCCCTCCGTGTGGGCGTTCTTCTCACGTCACCCAATGCCGAGCTCGTAGCCACTCAGCGGTGCCGCGCCGCGCGCAGCGCGCGTCCCGCCACCCGCGCCATCGGCAGCGCGCCGTTGCGCCAGCCGCGCTCACGATCGGCATCGCGCGCCGAGCGCAGCCGCGCGAGCGCGCGCCAGGCGGCGACGAGCGAGCTGTCGTAGGGCTGCCACCAGGGCATCCGGCCCGCTGGCGGGTCCCACGTCACGAGCTTGGGCTCGACCATCGCTCGCAGCGCGACGACGCCGCGCGCGCGACCGATCCCGCTGCCGTGCACGGCGCCCCACGGCAGCTGCGGCTCGCTGCGCGAGACGACGTGGTCGTTCATCCAGACCATCCCGGCGCGGATCTCGCGCGCGATGCGCGCGCCCTTGTACCCGTCCGCCGTCCAGACCGACGCGCCGAGCCCGCCGATGCCCGCGTTGCAGCGCGCGATGCCCGCTAGCTCGGAGTCGACGGCCTCGATCGCCAGCCACGGCCCGGGCGCATCCCCATGCAGCAGCCGCGCGTCGTGCGGCACGCCGGTCAGCACGGCCGGCGCGAACCACGCGCCGTCGCGTCCGGCGACGGTCGCCGGGCCGCCGCAGTGCAGCGTCGCGCCCGCCGCGACCGCCTCGTCGATGAGCGCGCTCAGCCGCTGCACGCGGTCGGGCGCCAGCAGCGGGCCGATCTCGGTCTGCGGGTCGCCGGGATGGCCGACGCGCAGCGCCCGTGCCCGCGCGACGACGCCCGCCAGGAAGCGGTCGTGGCGCTCTCCCAGCACGTAGGCGCGCGCCACGCTGCCACCCGACTGGCCGGCGTTTGCGAACGCACCCCAGATCGCGCCCGCGACGGCGCGCGGGACGTTGGCGTCGGCGAGCACGAGCATCGGGTCGTTGCCGCCGACCTCGATCGTCGCGCGCCGAAGGTCGCGCGCGCAGGCCTCGCCGACGTTGCGGCCCGCCTGCGAGGAGCCGGTGAAGCGCACGTGCGCGATGCCCGGCGCAGAGACGAGGGCGCGCGCGGTGTCGAGGTCGCCGTGCACGATCTGCAGCAGCCCCTCGGGCAACCCGGCGCGCATGAACGCCCGCGCGATCCGCTCGCCTGCCAGCGCCGCCAGCGGGGACGGGTGCAGCACGACGCCGTTGCCGGCCATCAGCGCGATCGCGATGTCGCCCAGCGGCGTGGCGAACGGCTCGCCGCCGGGCGTGAGGACGGCGACGACGCCGAGCGGCTCGAAGGTCAGCCGCGCGCGCTTGACGGGCTGCAGCGAGCGCGACAGGCCGACGCGCTCGGGGCCGAGGATCCGCGGCGCGTGCTCGGCGAGCCAGAGCAGCGTCTCGACCGCCGGCAGCAGCTCCATCGTCTGCGCCTCGGCGACCGGCCGCCCCTGCTCGTTGACGATGACCCGCACGAGCTCGTCCCACTCGTCGATGATCGCCTGGGCGGCGCGCGACAGGTAGCGCGCGCGATCGGCGTAGCGCAGCTGCGCCCAGAGCTGCTGGGCCTCGGCAGCCCCCGCGACCGCCGCGGGCACGTCGGCGGGCGCCGTCGCCGCGACGGTGCCCAGGCGCGTGCCGTCGATCGGGCTGACGCAGGCGATCGTCGTGGCCGCGGTGGCGTGCGCCGGCATCGGGCCCGATTGTGTCAGGCGCGCCCGCGCCCGCGCCGGATCTCCGCCAGGCGCTCGCGCATCGCGGCCTCCATCTCGTCGGGCTCGTAGAAGCGAACGCCGGCGACCTCGTCGGGCGCGACCTCCTGCGGGCCGAGGTGGCCCGGGTGGTCGTGCGGGCTGTCGTAGCCGACGGCCCGCGAGCGGATCTGCGGCGGCGGAGCGGCCGCGCCGAACTGGCGCACGTGGTGCATCGCGGCCCCGATCGAGCGCGTCGCCGCCTTGGACTTCGGCGCGAGCGCGAGGTAGATCGTCGCCTGCGAGAGCGCGTGGACGCACTCGGGCAGCCCGACGTGCTCGACCGCGGCGGCCGCCGCCGTGGCGACGACGAGTGCCTGCGGATCGGCGTTGCCGATGTCCTCCGAGGCGAGGATCACCATCCGCCGCACGAGAAAGCGCGCGTCCTCGCCGCCCTCGAGCATGACCGCCAGGTAGTACAGCGCCGCGTCGGGATCCGAGGCGCGGGTGGCCTTGATCCAGGCCGAGATGTAGTCGTAGTGCTGATCGCCGGCGCGGTCGAAGCGCAGCGCCTTGCGCTGCAGCGCCTGCTCGGCGGCCTCCTGCGTGACGCTGGCGCCCGCACCCGCCGTCTCGCACGCGAGCTCCAGCGCCGCCAGCGCCGTGCGCGCGTCGCCGCCGGCACGCGCGGCCAGGAACTCGAGCACCTCGTCGGGCACCTCGGCGGCGGGGCACTCGCCGCGCTCGATCGCCCGGCGCAGCAGCGTCTGGATGTCCTGCGCGCCCAGCTCGTGCAGCTCGTAGACCTGCGAGCGGCTCAGCAGCGCCGAGTTGACCTCGAAGTACGGGTTCTCGGTCGTCGCGCCGATCAGCGTGACGAGGCCCTCCTCGACGGCCGGCAGCAACGCGTCCTGCTGGGCCTTGTTGAAGCGGTGGATCTCGTCGAGGAAGAACACGGTCGGCTCGCCGCGGGCCTGGCGCCGGTGCGCCGCGCGGTCGATCACGCCGCGCACCTCGGCGCGCCCCGCCTGGACGGCGCTGAGCTCCTCGAAGGCCGCGCTCGCCGAACCGGCCACGATCCGCGCGAGCGTCGTCTTGCCGCTGCCCGGCGGCCCGTGCAGGATCATCGAGTGCGGCCGTCCCTCGGCGATCGCGCGGCGCAGCGTCGTGGGCCCCTCGGGCGTGCCGAGCAGGTGTTCCTGGCCGACGAGCTCGTCGAGTGTGCGCGGGCGCATGCGCACGGCCAGGGGCGCATCGGCGGCCGGCACCGGCGTGACGGTCGGCGGCGTGTCGTCGCCGGTGTCGAAGAGCTGATCGGACATGCGGCCAGTATCACGTGCCGCCCGGGCCGATCTGCGACATCGCGCCTGTCGCCGCCACTATCGTCGGTTCGGATGAGCTGCCGGCGTGCGCTGACAGGCTGGAGCGTCGCCGTCCTGGCGGCGCTCGGCTCGATCTCGTGCTCGTCGGGCGAGGAGCAGGCCGGCCGGGGCGATCCCGTGGCGGGCAAGCGCCTGTTCGCGGCACAGGGCTGTGACGGCTGTCACACGTTCAAGGCCGCCGCCGCGAAGGGCACCATCGGCCCTGACCTCGACGCCGCCGGCGCGAGCCCCCGCCGCGTCCTCGCGCAGCTGCGCAAGCCCGGCGGGATCATGCCGAGCTTCGCCGCCAAGCTGTCCGACGACGAGAAGGCTGACGTCGCGGCCTTCGTCGGCGCCGGCAGGGCATCGGGCAAGTCCGTCGCGGAGCCGTTTGCGCCCGACGACAAGCGCCTGGCGGACTGCCGCGAGGGCGACGGCGAGTGCCTGGAGCAGGCGTTTGGCAACCTCGTCTACAACGAGGGCCCCAAGCCGGCGCTCGCCACGCTGCAGCGCGCGCTGCAGAGCGACGCGGCGGTCGCCGCCGGTTGTCATCGGATCGCGCACCGCATGGGCTCGGCGGCGCTGTCGCGCTACAAGGACAAGGTCGCACGGGCGTTCATCGCCGGCAGCCCGGTCTGCGCTTCTGGCTACTACCACGGCATCATCGAGCGCGCGTTCCTCGGCCAGCCGACCGACAGGCTGGCGGTCGTCGCGCGCCAGCTCTGCAGCGACCCGCAGATCGAGGAGCGGCGCTTCCTCGCCTACCAGTGCATCCACGGCCTCGGCCACGGGCTGATGATCTACACCGGCTATGACCTGCCGGGCTCGCTGAAGACCTGCGACGAGCTGCGCACGGGCTTTGATCGCGTCTCCTGCAGCGGCGGCGTCTTCATGGAGAACTTCAACTCCTCCTACGGCGTGACCTCGAAGTACCTGCGAAGCAACGACCCGATCTATCCCTGCAACGCCGTCGCCAAGCGCCACAAGCTCTACTGCTACCTGCTCGTGACGGCCAACATCCTGCGCGTCGAGAAGGGCGACCAGGCAAGGACCGCCAAGGCCTGCCGGCGCAGCGAGCCGGCGTGGATCGCGACGTGCTTTGAGTCCTTCGGCCGCGACGTCTCGGGGATCGCGGGCAAGGACGCGCGCAAGGCGCTCGCGAGCTGCCGGCTGGCCCAGCGCAACGAGGGCGACTGCCTGTACGGGGTCTCGCGCGAGATCGTCAACGCGGACGCCGCGGGGGCGCGCGGCGGGCGCTTCTGCGCGCGCGCCCCCGCGCGCCACCGCGCGCACTGCCACGAGGGCGTCGGCTCGGTGCTCGCCTCGCTCGAGCCGACCGCGGCGGCGCTGCGCGCGCGCTGCCGCGCGGTCAGCGCTCACCACGTGCGCAGCTGCCTGCGCGGCGCCGGCCTCGCCTCCTGATGGCGCCGGCCTACCTCCTGGCAGATCGGGTCTGCACCCGATCGATGCGCCGTTCACCGGGCCCTAACATGGACGCGACCGTGGCAGCCGACCTTCAGCAGGACGCGACCGAGCTGCTGCAGCGGCTGATCCGTCACAATACGGTCAACCCGCCCGGCAACGAGCGCGCGCTGCAGGAAGAGCTCGCCGCCGACCTGCGCGACGCCGGCTTCGAGGTGCAGCTGCACGGCGCCCAGCCCGCGCGGCCGAACCTCGTCGCGCGTCTGCGCGGCACGGCCGACGGGCCGACGCTCTGCCTGCTCTCGCACGTCGACACCGTGCTCGCCACGCCGCGGGACTGGACCCACGACCCGTGGTCGGGCGACCTGGCCGACGGCTTCGTGTGGGGCCGCGGCGCGCTGGACATGAAGTCCCAGACCGCAGCCGAGGTGGCCGCCGCGCTGTCGCTCGCGCGCTCCGGCTGGCGCCCCGCGCACGGCGATCTGCTCGTCGTCGTGGTTGTCGACGAGGAGGTCGGCGGCGAGCTCGGCGCGATGTGGATGTGCGAGCACCACCCCGAGCTCGTGCGCTGCGACTACCTGCTCAACGAGGGTGGCGGCGCGGTCATCCCCTATGCCGGCGAGCGCCTGTACGGCGTCTGCGTCGCCGAGAAGGGCGTCTTTCGCTTCCGCGTGCTGACCGAGGGGATCGCCGGCCATGCCTCGATCCCGAAGATCGGCGACAACGCCCTGCTGAAGATGGCGCCGCTGCTGGCGCGGATGGCCGAGCGCCAGCCGGGCTACGACCTGACCGAGGGCCCGCGCGCGCTGCTGGCCGGCCTCGGCTTGGAGGTCAACGGCGAGGAGGGCGCGGTGCAGTCCGCGCTGGAGCGCCTGCGCGCGAACGATCCGGGCCTGGCGCTGCTCGTCGAGCCGATGCTCGGGGTCACGCTGGCGCCGACGCGGATCTGGGGCTCGGAGAAGATCAACGTCATCCCGGCGAGCGCCGAGCTGCGTGTCGACTGCCGCGTCCCGCCCGGCCTTGGCGAGGAGCACGCGCTGGCGCGCATCCGCGAGGTGCTCGGCGACGACGGCTACCGCCTGGAGTTCACCGAACGCGTCGTCGGCAACGCGTCGCCCGTCAGCTCGCCGCTGATGGAGGCGATCGAGAAGTGGATGCGGGTGAACGACCCCGGCTCGCGCGTTGTTCCGACGATCCTGCCCGGTTTCACCGACTCGCGCACGTTTCGCGACGCGTTCCCCGACTGCGTCGCGTACGGATTCTTCCCGCAGCGCCACATGAGCCTCTACGAGACATCCCCGCTGATCCACGCCGCCGACGAGCGCATCGACGTGCGCGACCTCGGCTTCGCGGCGACCTTCTTTCGCGACATCTGCAAGGAGCTGCTCGATGGCTGACAAGCTGCGACTCGGCGGCATGGCGCTGCGCAACGGGCTGCTCGTCCACGGGCCGACGCACTGGGCCGCGTCGGTGCGCCGCCGCGACGGGTCGATCGCCACCGCGTCGGGGCGCAAGCCACGCGTACGCGGCGTCGAGAAGGTCGCCGGCGTGCGCGGCGTCGTGCGCCTTGGCGAGGCGATGGTCGTCATCCCGCTCGTCAAGCGCGCCCTGCCCGAGGCGAAGCTGCCGTTTCAGGACATCAAGGTGCTGGGCTCGATGCTGGCCGCGGCCGGTGGCGGGCGCCTGCTGCGCGGCCACCTGAAGGCCGGCACCGGCGCCGAGGCCGTGATCGCCGCCGTCTCGCTGCTGCCGAGCATCGTCGCCCTGCGCGGCGGCGAGCTAGCCGAGTACCACGGCGTCGAGCACAAGGCGATCGCCGCCTACGAGGACGACCGCCCCGACGCCGCCGACGCCGCCAAGGAGCACGACCGCTGCGGCTCGCACCTCATGACCCCGCTGCTGGCCTCCAACCTCGCGGGCGCCGCCCTGCTGCGCCACACGCTGGACCGCCCCGGCCCCGGCGCGCAGTTCGCGGTCGGCCTCGCGTCGTTGGGGCTTGCCGTCGAGATCTTCGTCTGGACCGAGCGCCATGCCGGCAGCGTCACCGCGCGCGCCCTGCGCCGTCCGGGCCACGAACTGCAGCGTCTGCTCGGAACGCGCGAGCCGAGCGAGCACCAGCTCGAGGTCGGGCGCTCCGCGCTCGCCGAGATTCTGCGGGTCGAGAAACCGCCAAACGGATAACGGAAAGCAGATTGGCATGGACGCCACCGGCACGGACGCATGACCGCCGCACAAGCGATCGACGAGAGCTTCTTCGACCGCGTGAGGGACTTCGGCCTGGAGTGGTCGGGCGTCTTCACGATCCTGTTCATGTTCCTGATCTGCTTCTTCCTGTGGCGGACGCTGAAGCTCATGCCGCGCACGAAGCCGGTCCAGATCAAGCCCGAGGTCAAGACGTCGATCGGCTGGGACGACATCGCCGGCGTCGACGAGGCCAAGGACGAGCTGCGCGAGGTCGTCGAGTTCCTGCGCCACCCCAAGGACTTCCGCAAGCTCGGCGCGCGCGTGCCCGCCGGCGTGCTGCTGCACGGCCCGCCCGGCACCGGCAAGACGCTGCTCGCCAAGGCCGTCGCGCACGAGTCGGGGGCGCAGTTCTTCTCCCAGTCGGCGGCGTCGTTCGTCGAGATGTTCGCCGGCCTCGGGGCGGCGCGCATCCGGCGCCTGTTTCGCGAGGCGCGCAAGCACGCGCCCGCGATCATCTTCATCGACGAGCTCGACGCCGTCGGTGGCCGTCGCGGCTCGGACTTCTCCGGCGAGCGCGAGCAGACGCTCAATCAGCTGCTCGTCGAGATGGACGGCTTCAACTCGACCGGCGACGTCGTCGTCATGGCTGCGTCGAACCTGCTCGAGAAGCTCGACCCGGCGCTGCTTCGTCCCGGGCGCTTCGACCGCCAGGTGTTCGTCTCGCCGCCCGACATCATCGGCCGCGAGCGGATCCTCGGCGTGCACACCCGCGACAAGCCGCTGCGCGATGACGTCGACCTCGCGAAGGTCGCGGCGCAGACGAGCGGCCTGACCGGCGCCGACCTGGCGAACCTCGCCAACGAGGCGGCGATCCGCTGCGCGCGGCGCAAGGCCACGGCGCTCACCCGCGCGGACTTCGACCAGGCGCTCGAGCGCGTCATCGCCGGCGTGCAGTCGCGGCGGGTGCTCAACACGCACGAGAAGCGCGTGGTCGCCTACCACGAGGCCGGTCACGCGCTGTGCGCGGAGCTGCTGCCGGGCGTCGACCGCGTGCACAAGGTGTCGATCGTCCCGCGCGGCCGGGCGCTGGGCTACACGCTGAACCTGCCCGACGAGGATCGCTACCTCAAGACGCGCGAGGAGCTCATCGACCACATGACGGTGCTGCTCGGCGGGCGGATGGCCGAGCAGATCGTCTTCGGCGACGTGACGACGGGCGCGTCGGACGACCTCAAGCGCGTCGCCCAGGTCGCTCGTGCGATGGTCTACGAGTACGCGATGGGAACGCCCGGCACGGCGCAGCGGGCGATCGCCGAGGACGACGTCGGCTCCGAGCAGTTCCGGCGCGTGCGTGACGAGGAGCAGCAGGAGCTCGCCTTCGAGGCACAGCGCGCGGCGACCGAGCTGCTCACGGGCCAGCGCGGCAAGCTCGAGGAGTTCGCGCAGGCGCTGCTGGAGAACGAGGTGCTCGAACGCGCCGACATCGACCGCATCATGGACGGCGTGCCGCGCATGCAGCGCAGCAGCTCGCACCAGGGCCTGCGCGTCGTCGCCGCGGCGGCGCCGGGGCCGCAGGCGGACCCGCGCGACGCGCGGGCGGCGGTGCCGTGGCCGGACATCTGAATCCGGCCACGCCTGCCGGCCTGCTGACCGAGATCGTCCAGCCGGCGGCGGCTGGCACGACCTGACCGTCGACGACGGCACGACCCGGCTGAACCTCAGCCAGGTGGTGTACGTGCGGACGGACCTCGACGAGCACCGGGTGGGCTTCGGCGCGGCCGGGGGCGGGCTGGGCGCGGCTGGCGGTGGTTCGGCTGCGGGCGCGGTCGCGGTGGCCGGGTGCGTCGGGCCCAGGATCCGTCCCCGGAATTGAACGTGGGCGTGCTCTTGTCGTGCTCCGCCGCGAGTAGCCGCCAGACATTCCGGGGACGGACCATGGCCCGACGCGCCCGGCACGGCGTTTGTGGAAGCGCTGGGTGGCGAGCGTTCCGAGGGCTCCGAACGGCGTGACCGCCAGTCGGCGGCCGCTTCGAGCACCTCGGCGCCGGTGCGCACCGCCATCATGAGCGCTGAGAGTCCCAAACGCAGGATCGCGAATCCAATCCAGCAACTCGTGGCCGCGGGCATCAGGTGTTGGATCGCATCGACGACGTCCTCGTTATCCGTCTCGACGTCGAGGTCATCGAGGTGCCCGAGCGCGAGGTCGATCGAGTTCGTTTCGAGCCGTTCGACGAGGTCCGCGTCCCCAGGCCACCCCGAGACCTGACGATGCGCGCGGCCACGAGCCCATGCCCACCGTCCAAAGTCAGGACTGCCGCGCGAACGGAAGCAAGGAGTTCCCCGCCCTTCCCTCTGTTCGACATCCTCCGGCGCCCGCTCGACGGCCGTCCGAGGCGTGCGACCTCGGCAGCGACGACATCGCTCCAGTCGTCGCCCCAGAGCGGGGACCAGCGCTCCCACTCAACGGGTAGGCATGTCCCCAGGCGTCGCGCTCGCCATCGGCCATCCGCGCGGAACCCCGTTCTCAGCGACGCTCGCGCTGGTGTGCAGAGCAGTTCGCTGGAGGCACGGCGTCGCTGAGCGCCGCGATGTACGCGCGGGCGTCTTGCAGGGTGGGGTGGTCGCCGTCGTGCATGTTCCATCCCGCCCCGTCGCTGCGTCGCTGGGCGACGAGCCAGCGGTGGCGCAGCTCGGTGCTCAGTCGCCAGGGGTTGGAGATCCGCCACCGGCCGTCACGCGACTCGAACAGGCCGCGGTCGATCTTGAGCCAGTCGTCAGCCATCCTGGCCGCTCGGGATGGGTCGCAGCTGGCAGCCACCGCGCAGCGTGTCGTCGGCGAGGACGCGCACGGCGGACAGCAGCGCGTCGCGGCGGGCCTGCTGGCGCGGGCGCAGCTCGCGGTTCTTGGCGAACCGTGATAGTTGGCGGTGGGCGGCGAACTTCAGCGCGGCGATCTGTTCGCTGGACAGGCGCGGTCCCGACTCGTCGGTCATGGCGTCGCCGCTTCGCGCAGGCCGAACTGGATGTCGCGCAGGTCGCCGTTGCGTCGCTGCGGTGGTTGGATCGAGCCGATGATCCGTTGAAGGCCGCGGAGCGGGTCGTCGAAGACGATCTCGATGGGCTGCATGCGCTCGGCGGCGCGGCGCGCTGCGGCCCCGCGGCGGCTGACGAGTTTGGTGAGTTCGGCGCGCAGCCCAGGCTGCAAGCCATCGAGGAACCGCAAGGTGAAGGAGCGGCGTTCGCGTGGTGTGAGGCCCAGCCGCGCGTCCGCCGCGACCGTGAGCTCAACGCGACCGCAGATGACCGCGCTGTCGCGGCAGGCATGCGCGGGGCAGCAGCGCCGCCCGATCAGCGGGTGGTCGGTCGGGGCGAGACGGGCTTGTGCTTTCAGGCCGAGGACTGCTGTCTGGGGTGTCGCGGGCGCCGCCGCGTCACGGTGCGCGACCTCTGTGTGCCCCTGGCGCTGCTGTCTACCCGGATGCGGGCGGCGTTCCTCGATCACGATGCGAAGACGTTGACGCACCAGGTCGGCCAAGTGCGACCCCCGCGCCTGGCCACCGCTGGCCACCTCTTGGACACGCGGACACGTGCGAGGCCTGTCTCTGGACATGGTTTGGACGGGGCGGACATAATCGGGGCCGTGGCGTTGTCGCCAGACCTCACCGCTGCGCCGACCATCGAGGAGCTGCGCAGCCGCCTCATCCCCACCCCACCGCAGAAGCGGTGGGATGACGGTGAGCTGCCGCGCGCGGTCCTGCATCTCGATGACCACGGCGTACTCCAAGACTGCGCGGTGCTGCTGGAGCTCGTCTGCGTCAAGCAAAGGTGCCTTGAGGACACCGCGGCCACGCGGGTGGTGGCGCTGCGCGAGGTGCTGCTCGAACTGCTGCCCGCGACGCTCGATCACCCCCGCTGCGCGGTGCTGCGCGTGCTCGCCGGCCTGGAACCAGGAAGCGCCGGCCGCGGACGAGATGAGCGCCAGCGGCTCGCCGGCGACCACCTGGGCCCCCCGGGATTCCCGGCGGCCCCGCGGACCGTGCGCCGTCGCGTCAAGGCCGAGTGCTGGCCGTGGCTGCTCGACCGCCTGATCGAACTGGAGACCAGGCAGCGACGAGCATGCGCTGCCAGCACGGCCACGCCGCGCCCGGCGGCTACACCTCAGCCCTCCGCAGCCGGCGTGGACCTCGACATCGGACTATGGGCCAACGCCTCCCCGGACGCCGACGCCGTGACGTTCTGGCTTCCGGTCGCGATGCACGGCACGCTAGTCTTGATGCCGGTGCGCATCCCCAGGCGAACCATGCTGAAGGCGGGCGGCGCGGCCCTGCTGGCACCGTTCGCTGGCCTGCTCGACCACAGCGATCACGAACGCGTCACGTCGGTCGTCAGCGGCCACAGCCGCCCGGACATCGACTCGGTCGAGCATTTCCAGGCGCTGCTCGCGCACTTCCGCAAGCTCGACGACCTGCATGGCCCGCGCCACCTCCACGGGGCAGTGCAATCCACGCTGAGCGTGATAGACGGCCTCAGCAATGCGGCCGAGCCACGTATCCGGCAAGCCCTGCTGTCGATGAGCGCCCAGTACGACCAGCTCGATGCGTGGATGTGGCTTGACAGCGGCGACAACGCGCTGGCGCAGAGCCGCTGCGATCGAGCGCTCGCCCGCGCCACCGAGGCCGGCGACCTGCCGCTCGCGGGCTACCTGCTGACATGCAAGGCCGAGGCGGTCCAGGAACGACACCCAGCCACGGCCATTGCGCTCACCCATGAGGCCCAGCATCACAAGTGGGGCTTGACGCCGGCCGTCGAGGCGCTCGCCGCAAGGCGTGAGGCGAACGTCTGGGCGATGGGCGGGAAGGCCCACGACTGCGAGCGCAAGCTCGACGACGCCGCACGGCTGCTCGCTGCAAGTGAGCAGCGCAGGACGGAAGAGCCGCCGTGGATCTACTGGTTCAACGATGAGTATCTCCCGGCGCAACGAGGAATCTGCTACGCCCGGCTGGGACGAGCGGACGCCGCGATCGCAGCGTTTGACGAGGCGATCGCCAACCTGCCGGGCGACTACGTCCGCGATCGGGCCTGGTTTCTCTTCTACTCCGCAAAGGCCTACGCCGACGACAACGAACCCGAGCGGGCGGCGACCGTCGCCCGCGACGCGGTGCGCGCCCTCATCGATGCCGGCTCTGACAGCGTCCTCGACGAGGCTTACAAGCTGCACGCCCGCCTCGCCCGCGCAAAGAGCACGCCGGAGGTCCGAGAGTTCGGCGACCTCCTGCAGGCAGCGAGCAATCAGGGCAGGACGTAATCCCGTCAGCCCCCCTCCCCGGGGCGACGCAGACGGGCGGCGTGGTCGGCCAGGCCAAGGATCTGAAGGAGTGCGGATGAGCGGTCGGGTTGAATGCAGCGAGGTTGTCGAGCTTTGCGCCTGCGATGCCGCTCGGATTCGCAGTGAGGCCCTGCGGCTTGTCGCGGAGCCTGGGGACTCCGCTGCGGCCCTGGCGGAGCGCGGGGCTGCGCTGGTGACCGCGTTGCCGGTCGGTCTGGCGCGGGCGTTGCATCGCTATGGCGAAGGCGGCTCGCCGAACAACGCGCTGCTGGTACGTGGCCTGCTGGCGGATACGGTCGGCCTGCAGCCGACGCCGGCGACTACCACGCCGGCCGTACTGGAGCAGGTTGCGCGCATTGGCGTGCTGTCGTTGCTGGCGGTGTTGTCTGCGCTGGGTGAGCCGTTTACGTTTGCCTCGCTGTACGAAGGGCGCCTGGTTCAGCACGTCGCTCCGGTGCCCGGTCGCGAAGCTGCGCAGACCAGCGAGGGCAGCGATTCGGTCTTGGAATGGCATGTCGAGGACGCGTTCACCGAGGATCGGTGCGACTTCTTCGGGTTGTTGTGCCTGCGCGGCGAGCCGGGCGTGGCGACGCTCGTCGCGGCCGCCCGCCGCCTCGACCTCCCAGACGCGGTGGAGCGGGTGTTGCGGCAGCCGAGGTTCGTTGTCGAGCCCGACATCGCCCACGGTGTGCGGGCCGGGCCTGGCCTGCCCGTGCTGAGTGCGCTCACCGGCCCGGCTGAGGACCCCGAGATCTGCTTTGACGCCGTGTATCAGCGGCCTGCCGATCCCGGCGACGATGAGGCAGCGGCGGCGCTGGCCGTTCTGGTCAGCGCGCTTGAGGACGTAGCGGTCGCGCACGTGCTCGAATCGGGGGAGCTGCTGATCGCCGATAATCGGCGCGTGGTTCATGGTCGCGCGACGTTCCGGCCCCGCTACGATGGCACCGACCGGTGGTTGCTGCGCGCGATGGTCTGTGCCTCCAAGCGGGCGCATCGTCGCCGAGGCGCAGCGCGCGTCCTGACATGATCGACGATCCGTCCAGCTCGGTCCGCGACGACCACCGCCCGTTGTGACAAGGATGCCCGTGTCATGTCACGTCAACGCGCCGAGCGTCGCGTCTGTGGCTGGGTCCGCGACGCGCGGTCAGTTGGCTGCGTGCTCGCACGACGAGTTCAGCCCGCTGACCGAGGTCGTTGTCGGCACCGCTGCCGGCGCCCGCATTCCCGCTCTTGACCGGTCGACGTGGCTGAACCTCTATCCGGAGCTGTCTGCCGACGAGCTCGCCACGATTTGCTGCGGAGCCTTCCCGCCGCGTGTGCTCAGCGAAGCCGAGGAGGACCTCGACGCGCTGGCGACGATCCTGCGCGGGCTCGGCGTCCTCGTGCACCGCCCGGCCGCGGTCGCGCACGACCGCAGTTTCGCGACGCCGCACTGGCGCAGCGGCGGTTTCTACTCCTACTGCCCGCGCGATCTGGTGCTCGTCGTCGGCTCGACGATCATCCAAACCCCGAGTCCGATGCGGGCGCGGATGTTTGAGCTGGCAGGACTTCGCGCGTTGTTTGAGCGGTGCATGCTGGCGGGGTCGCCGTGGATCGCCGCCCCGACTCCGGAGTTGCACGACACGCTCTACGTGCTCGGTGCCGACGGGCGGCCGACGCTGGCCGAGACCGAGCCGGTCTTCGACGCCGCGAACGTACTGCGCTGTGGACACGACCTGTACTACCTGGTGTCAGGCAGCGGCAACGAACTCGGCCGGAGGTGGCTGCAAACGACGCTGGCTGCGTTGGGCGACTACCGCGTCCACCCGATCCGCGACGTCTACCCACATACCCACGTCGACAGCACGATCAGCCTGATCCGACCGGGCCTGGTACTGCTCAACCCCGTGCGGGTCACCAAGGACGCCTTACCCCAGCCGCTGCGCTCATGGGAGCATCTGTGGTGCCCGGCGATGAAGACCCGCGAACCTGTGGCCAGCGGGCACCCGCTGTCTTCGGAGTGGATTGGGATGAATCTGCTCATGGTCCGCCCGGACCTGGCGATCGTCGATGCCGCGCAGCACGAGCTCATCGCCGCGCTGGGTCGCCGTGGCGTCGATGTCGTGCCACACACGCTGCGACACGCGCGGGTCCTCGGCGGCGGCATGCATTGCGTCACCCTCGACCTGCGCCGCGACCCGCCCATCGACACCAGCAACGCCCAAGCCAAGGAGAGCGTGATGATCGGGCCCGACAGGCGCGACGCTGACGCGTATTCGGCCAGCTCCGGGGCGCTGGCCGCCCGCTACGCCGAGTTGCGCAACGTGCCGTCCGCGCGCGACATCCTCGCGGCGCGATCCCGCGTCGTCGATGTGCTGCGCCGGTCATTGCACGACTCCGGACACATCGAGGTCGACACTCCACTGCTGCAGCGCAGCCGTCCTGCCGCCGGTCGGTCGTTCCGAACCGAAACGGTGTCGCTGGACCCGCATCTGTACCTGCGCTCCTCCCCGCTGCACTTGCGGGCCATGCTGACCACCGGGATGGACCGGGTCTTTGAGATCGGCCGATCCTTCCGGGATGAACCCGTAGATCCCACGCACTCACCGGAGTACAGCCTCGTCGAGCTCTACCAGGCCAACGCGGACTATCGGACGCTTCGCACCGTCGCCCACGACCTCGTCGCCACCGCCGCGCGCGCGGTGCTCGACAACACCATTGTTCGCTCCCGCGCCGGCCACCGCATCGACCTCGGGGCCGACTGGCCGGTGATGCCGGTTCACCAGGCCGTCAGTAGCGCCGTCGATCACCCTGTCACCCCGGCCAGCACCGCGGAGGACCTGCGCGACCTCGCCCGCCGCCGCCATGTGACGATCCGTCACGGGGCTGACACCGACGAGATCCTGCTGGAGCTCTACGACCGGCTCGTCGAACCGAACACGCTCGGGCCGATCGTCTACAGCGATTTTCCCGCCGGTCGTTCTCCACTTGCTCAGCCCTGCGCCCACGACCGGCGCCTGGCACAGAAATGGGACCTCGTCATCGACGGTCGCGAGATCGCCACCGCCTACACCGAACTCGCCGACGCCGCCGAGCTGCGCCGCCGCCTGGCTCCGCAAGGCGATCGCATCCTGTCCGCCGAAGCGGCCACGCTCGACGACGAGTGGCTCGACGTGTTCGCAGCGGGCATGCCCGCGGCCGGCGGGCTGTGCATCGGGCTGGAACGCCTGCTGCTCACCCTCACCGGCGCCACCGAGCTGCGTGAGGTGATCCCCTTCCCGCTGTCGATGAAGCCATGACCGGCCTCGCCTCGAACGCGGCCCGGGGAGAGCTCCCCCATCCGAGCGCCCGGATCCGCATCGACCTGCTCGAGGTGCTCTTGCACGTCACCGACGCCCTCGGCCTTGGCGAGCTGCGGGAATGGTCGGTGCTGACCACCGGCTATGAAGACTGCAACATCGCGGTGCGCACCGAGCAGACCAAGGTCGTGGTCAAGATCTTCGCCACCGACCGAACGGCCGGGATCGCAGCGCGCACCGCCGACCTCATCATCGGCGCCCAGGCAACCGGAGTCCGCCACCCACGGCTGCACCTCAACGCGCATGGTCAGCCCGTGCACATCCATCGCGGACACCAGGTGCTGGTCATGGACTTCGTTGCCGGCCACACCCTCTATGACCTCGACCGGGCCCCCAGCCACGCCGAGCTGACCGAGATCATCAGCCAGACCCTGCGGATCCACGCTGTCGACGCCGCACCGCCCTTCATGTTCGACTCGTGGGCGATCACGAATCTGCTACCCATGGCCGACCGGACTCGCGATGTCCTCGACGCTGAGCAGCGCAAGCTCGTCGACGGGGCCATCGACCACGTCTGCGACATCCAACGCGACACGCTGCCGACGGTCCTCATCCACGGCGACATGACAAAGGGCAATCTGCTACTCGCCGACGACGGCCACGTCACCGTCCTGGACTTCGCCGTTGCCAACCGCCTGCCACGCGTACAGGAACTGGCGGTCATCGCCGCCAACCTCACCCACGGCTCCCCCGACGAACTCCCCATCCGGACCGAGACGATCGCCGAGCTGTACTCGAGGGCGGCGTCGACCCCACTGTCATCACACGAGCGGACGGCCCTGCGCGCCTTCACCCGCGCCGCGGCGGCGATGGAACTGCTCGGCGCCCTGGCCGAGTGGCACCTGTGCGGCAACCGCGGCCCGGAAACCGCCTACCTCATCGAACTCGGGCTCGCCGGCCTGCGAGCCTGCGGGCCTGTCAGCTGATCCGCGATCGAAGCCACGAGAGCGCCGCGACGCCCTTCTGGCGTTGATGAGCGCGCAGCGTCGGGAGGTTCGCCGGAGCAGGCTGCAGCGACTGATACAAGAAATCCCCAGCCACGGCCGCGAGCACCGCGTTGACCGCCTCAACGTCCGCGTCTCGCGCAGGCTCGAACGCGCGCCACACCTGCTCGACATCGACACCGCCGGCAGCGGCGACCGACGGCAAGAACAGCAGCACGTCCACCCACAGTGCGCCCGTCACGGCGTACGGCCAGTCCACCACCATCACCCGCCGATCCTCGGTCAGCAGCAAGTTGTCCGCCCGCAGATCGGCGTGCAACAAGGTCTCACCCCGCGCGCCAGCAGCCCAGCCCGCTTCCAATGCCACCAGCCGCTGGAGATTCGCCCGCGCCCAACCATCTAGCTGCTCAGCCAGCTCGGGCTGTCCGGCGATCGTGCTCCATGACCGGAAATTCTCGGCCAGATCATCGACGATCGACATCGCCGCAATAGGCGCCGGGGTTAGCGTGTTCGCCAACTGCTGCAGCACGCTCAGCACCCGCGAGAGCTCCACGGGGTCCCATGGCTGCGCTGGCATCCGGCCCTCGACGTCGTCGAGGATCAGCATCACCCAGTCGCCGTCGTCATAGCTCCAGCGCAGCCGGGGTGCAGGGACCGTGGTCGGCAGCGCCGCCATCACCTCGATCTCGCGCCGGTACAGACCGGGCGAACGCGGGCTGCGATCACCGTTGATCGCCTTGGCGAACACGCGACGACCATCGTCAAGGACCAACCGAGACGCCAACCCCGGCGAAAACCCACCCGCCTGCGTCACATCCCCAACGACCAGAGCGCCCAACGCGCCTTGCGCCGCGACGCGCACCCGCTCAGGCAACTGTGCCCACCCCAACCTCGACTGCACCGCCGCTGTCCCTACGTTCATCCGACGCCCCCCGAAACGATCAACCCGTCCATCGACCAGCACCACAGCGCCAAGTACCACGCGGGCATGCCCGCGTGGCAACGATCGGATGCGGTGCCCACCTCGACGAGCTCATTGACTCCGGCGACTTCGGCCAAGCGCTTCACGTCGCGACGCTGTTTCCTGACGCTCCGCCCGGGGCTGGCCGTGATCGCGTGACATTCGTCGAATCCGATTGCGCGTCGCGTCTTTCGCGGCAGCCGCCCTTCCCATGTCGATCCATGGCGCTGTAGCCATGCTGTCACCTTCTCAGGAGCCGGCACGAGACACACCCCAGACGCTCCATGGCCTGGACAGTACGCGGTCGGCCTCGCGTCGCTGGGGCTTGCCGTCGAGATCTTCGTCTGGACCGAGCGTCATGCCGGCAGCGCCACCGCGCGCGCCCTGCGCCGTCCGGGTCACGAACTGCAGCGTCTGCTCGGAACGCGCGAGCCGAGCGAGCACCAGCTCGAGGTCGGGCCTGCGGTGCCGTGGCCGGACATCTGAATCCGGCCACGCCCGCGCCGCCGTAGGATGCGGACATGTTCAACCGCGTCGATCACATCGGCGTCGCCGTCGAGGACATCGACGCGTCGCTGCAGCTCTACGAGCGCGACTACGGCATGACGCTCGTGCATCGTGAAACCATTGCCGAACAGGGGGTCGAGGCCGCGCTGCTCGACGTCGGCGAGAACCACGTCGAGCTGCTGGCCGCGACGGGGCCGGACACGCCGGTCGGCAAGTTCATCGCCAAGAAGGGACCGGGCATGCACCACGTCGCCTACCAGGTCGACGACATCGAGGCGACGCTCGCGGCGCTGAAGGAGGCCGGCTTGCAGCTCATCGACGAGACCCCGCGGATCGGGATCCGCAACAGCCGTGTCGCGTTCGTGCACCCCAAGAGCGCTGGCGGCCTGCTGACCGAGATCGTCCAGCCGGCGGAGGTGCACTGATGGCGCTTCAGCGCGTGACGATCGGCTTCAGCGGCGCGACGGAGGTGCTGGCGCTGCGCCTCGAGGACGACGCGCTCGACGGGCTGCTGCGGGCCGTCGCCGACGGCGGCTGGCACGACCTGACCGTCGACGACGGCACGATCCGGGTGAACCTCGGCGACGTCGCGTACGTGCGCACGTCGCGCGACGAGCACCGGGTGGGCTTCGGCGCGGCCGGCTAGTGCTAGTCCTCGCGCTCGCGCTCGAAGCCGACCTGTGGCTCGCGGTCGGGCCGCGGCACGGCTGCCTGGTCGGTCGAGGGCACATCGCCACCCGGCGAGACGTCCGTGTTGGCCTTGTTGGACGTCAACGACTTGAACGCCTCCGACAGCTTCGAGAAGATCGACAAGACCTGCCTCCTAGTTCTCTTGCGCTGGCCGCCTCGCGCCTGCGACTCGGCGTCAGGGTACCGGCTGGCGCGAGTTCCCCGGCCGGCGTCCCGGGGGCGTGGCGGGGAGTGACCGCTACAGCTCGCGCCGCGCGAGCTTCGTCAGCCCCTCCTTGACGCGCGCGCCCGGCGCGCGGCCGTTCCAGCGTCCGAGATCCATCTCCTCGGAGCGCTCGAGGTCGCGCTCGAACTGCTCGTCGAGCTGCGCGGCGAACGCGCTCGAGCAGACGCACAGCGTGACCTCGTCCTGCAGCTGAAACGAGCGGTTGTCGAAGTTCACCGAGCCGACGGATGACCAGACGCCGTCGATCGTGAGCGTCTTGGCGTGGATCATCGTCGGGCAGAACTCGAAGATCCGCACGCCCGCATCGAGCAGCTCCTCGTAGACGGCGCGGCCGGCCTGGCGGACGAACTCCTTGTCGGTGTGCGGGCCCGGCACGAGCACGCGCACGTCGACCCCGCGCCCGGCGGCAGCGCTCAGCGCCTCGACGAACGCGGGACGCGGCACGAAGTAGGCCGACGTGAGATGCAGGCTCGTGCGCGCGCACTCGATCGCCAGGAAGTACAGCGCCTCGATGTTCGTGTCGCCGACGGTCGCGGTGGAGTGCACGACCTGCATGCCACCGTCGTCGCTGACGGGCCGCAGGTCGGGCAGGTAGGCCGACCCGACGAGCACGTCACCGGTCGCCTCGAGCCAGTTCTCGGCGAACGCGCCCTGCAACCCGCGCACGATCGGCCCGCGAACCCGCACGTGGGTGTCGCGCCAGTGGTCGGGGTCCTGCGCGTTGCCCGTCCAGCGGTCGGCGATCCCGACGCCGCCGGTCATCCCGACCTCGCCGTCGGCGATCAGCAGCTTGCGATGCGTGCGGTTGTTCAGGCGCCGCACGGCGTAGGGCTTGGGCGGGCGGAAGTACGCGAAGGTGACGCCGGCCTCGTCCATCTTCTGGATCAGCTCGCGATCCATCTTCGCGCTGCCGACCGCGTCGAGCAGCACGTTGACCTCGACGCCGGCCTGCGCTCGGTTGCACAGCGCGGTGGCGATCTCGCCGGCGATGTCGCCGCTCCAGTACAGGTAGGAGAGGAAGTTCAGCGACCGCTGGGCGTTGCGTATCGTCTCGATCATCGCCGGGAAGATCGCGTCTCCGTTGATGAACAGCTCGATGTCGTTGCCGCGCGCGATCGGCGCCATCGTGAGCGCCTCCGTGGCGCGCAGGAACTCGTCCGAGCCGATCTCGATCTCCTTGCCGCGCAGCTTGTAGCCCTGGCCCTGCTCGCGCCGGTGGCGCAGCGAGTCGCTCGCATACCAGGCGATGGCGCCGCCGGCGATCGCAGCGGGCCAGCGCTTGTTCATGGTGCGGTCACGACGTCGAATCCTCCTGGATGCAGCGTGAAGCGCGCGGGCTCGCAGCGGCACGTCTCGCCGTCGACGTTGAAGGTCGGGTGACCGGCGACCGCGACGTCGATCGTGGCGCCGCGCCGGTGCACGACGTCGGACTGCTCGGTGAGACGCCCCGTGCGCATGCCGTAGGCACGGCGCACGAGCCCGGTGCGCGAGCCCGCCGGCACCACCGCGACGTCGAGCTGCCCGTCCTGCGCGCTCGTGACGCCGATCTCGCTGCCACCGCCGAAGGCGCCGGTGACGCCGACGACGACCTGCCAGATCCTGCCCTCGAAGCACACCCCGCGGTCGCAGCTGACGGCGCAGCGCAGCGGCGTGGCGATCACGGCGGCCTTGATCGCGCCGACCGCGTACGCGAGCGGCCCGAGGCGCGACTTGTGCGGCTTGGCGGCGTTGGCGGCGGCGACCGACAGGCCGGCCGCGGCGGCGTTGACGAACGGCCGCTCGCCCGCCCTGCCCAGCTCGGCGTGGCGTGTGCGGGCGTGCACGTCGCGCGCCAGTGCACACGCCTGCTCGAGGTCGTCGAGCGGCAGCCGCTTGGCGCGGGCGAAGTCGTTTGCGGTGCCGACAGCGATGACGGCCAGCGGCACGCCCAGCCGCGCGGCGCACAGCGCGGCGGGCCCGATCGAGCCGTCGCCGCCGGCGACGGCGATCCGATCCGGCGCGCCCTCGGCCTGCAGTGCGGCGAGCGCCCCGTCCTCCAGCGCGCCGCAATCCGGGTCGGCGATCTGCTCGATCGGGACGTAGTCGACGGCGGCTCCGTCGGCGGCCAGCCGCGCCGCGAGCTCCGCGGGGTCGGGGGCCGTGCCAGAGCGTCGGTTCGTGATCAGGGCCAGTCGCACGCGCCCACTCTGCCCGATCGGGCACCCGCATGACGCAGATGGCCGGCGTGCGTGGCGGTACTGGCACCCAGCGGCCATTTTCCGCAACCCCGACCGGTGGCTGTACTGGCACCGAGGTTGACTGTCTGCAACCCCGCCCGGTCGCTGTACTGGCACCGAGGTTGACTGTCCGCAACCCGACACAGCGTTCCGGTGCGTTATTGATGGAAACCCGGAAATTAGCCCGCTGGAGGCAATGCGCCGAAAGTTGGTAAGCGGCTGGTGAAAACTTTGTTCTCCTTTAGGTTTGCGACGCCACCAGCGGAGGTATTCAATAGATCGGGCGAGCGGTAGGACGCCCATGTATCACAAAAAACGGGGAACGTCGCTCGGCACGGGCGACACAGGAGGTCAGGGAGCGCGCCGCGATGGGGGCGGCGCACGAAGGGGAAGGGACCGGGGAGTGGCAAACTGACGCGCGGATCCTCACGGAGACGTGCCCGCAGTCACGCCTCGACAATCAGAACGGGGAAAGCCAGTGATCGCGCGGATCCTGACGGATACGTGCCCGCTGTCACGCCTCGACAGTCAGAACGGTGGCTGCTGTCGCGCGGATGCCTTACGGCGACGTGTGCACGCTGTCACGCCATAAATCCAGGGGAGTGACAACTGACGCGCGGATCCTCAGGGCGCCGCGTGCCAGTTTGTCACGCCTCACATTCAGGAGGCATCATGCGCAACATCAAGATGGGTCTCATCACGCTCGCCGCCAGCGCCGCCATTCTCGTTCCGGCCGCCAGCGCCACTGCAGTCACCCAGAACACCGCAGCGTCGTCGTCGCTGTCCAGCGCGCCTTGCGTCGTGGGCGCCGTCGGATGCTTCGACATTTACATCAACGATGTCCTGTCGCACAACGACGTGGACGTCACCACCGCCATTTCGTTCTGCGGCGTGCAGGTCCAGGCGCTCGCCGTTGGCCAGTTCATGAATTGCGGCGGGGGCAAGAAGGCGTATCGCCAGAGCTGATTGCTTGATCGCTTGAGGCAAACGCGGAGCGGTGCCCCGGCACCGCTCCGCGTTTCGCGTTTAAGGAACTTGCGCGAGGTGCGACGCCTCGCAGGTCCACTGCGCACCGGCGTGGCTAAGGTCCACGCGGTGACCACGACCCCCGTGCCGCCCGTCGCCGATCCCGCGGCACGCCGCTCACTACGCGCCCGCCTGCGCGCCGGACCGCTCGGCCGTGCGATCGCGTCGCTCGACGTGCGCCTGTACCGCCTGCTGCGCGAGAATGGCCACGACCCGGGGCTCGAGATCCCGATCCGCCGCTTCTCGCGTCTCGGCGAGCACGCCGCGGTGTGGGTCGTGCTGGGGCTCGGCGGCGCGCTGCTGGATCGCCCGCACCGCGCGCAATGGCTGCGCGCCACGCGGTCGGTGCTCGTCGCCTATGCGCTCAACACGCTGCTGAAGACCGTCGTGCGGCGCAAGCGCCCGGAGCTCGAGAAGCTGCCCGCGCTGATCTCGACGCCGACGTCGCTGAGCTTCCCGTCGGCGCACGCGTCGTCCTCGTTCGCCGCGGCACGCGCCTACTCCGCGCTGCTGCCCGTGCGGCTGTACCTCCCCGCGACGGCGATGGCGCTGTCGCGCGTCTACCTCGGCGTGCACTACCCGTCCGACATCGCGGCCGGCGCGCTGCTCGGGACGCTCGTCGGCAGCGTGGGACGCGTGATGCCGTGAAGGTCGGGATCGTCGGCATGCCCAACGCGGGCAAGTCGTCGCTGTTCAACGCGCTGACGCAGGCCGGGGCGGAGGCCGCGAACTACCCGTTCACGACGATCGAGCCGAACGTCGCCGTCGTGCCGGTCGCCGACGAGCGGCTCGACGCCGTGGCAGGGACCGTGCGGGCCTCGGAGATCGTCCCGGACACGATCGCCTTCCACGACATCGCCGGGCTCGTGGCCGGGGCGCACAGCGGCGAGGGCCTGGGCAACCGCTTCCTGGCGAACATCCGCGAGACCGACGCGATCATCCACGTCGTGCGTGCCCACCACGACGACTCGATCATCCATCCCGAAGGCCGCGTCGACCCGCTCGCCGACATCGACACGATCGAGACCGAGCTGGTCTACGCCGATCTCGAGCAGGCCGAGCGCCGCCACGACCGTGTCGTGCGCACGGCTCGCTCGGGCGACCGGGTGGCGATCGCCGAGGAGGCCTGGCTGCGCGAGCTGATCGACGCGCTGCAGTCCGGCCGCCCGGCGCGGACCGTGCCGCCCCCCGCCGACGCGCCCCACGCCCTACGCGACCTCGGCCCGCTGACGGCCAAGCCGGTCCTGTTCGTCGCCAACGTCGACGAGGGCTGCGACGAGGTCCCGCCCGAGGTGGCCGCGCACGCCGCCGCGCAGGGCGCGCTCGCGGTGGCGATCTCCAGCCGGATCGAGGCCGAGCTGTCCGAGCTCGAGGACGAGGACGCCGCCGCGATGCGCGCTGACCTCGGTCTGTCGCAGACCGGTCTGCAGCGTGTCGTCGGCGGCGCGTTCTCCCTGCTTGACCTGATCTCGTTCTTCACCGCCGGGGAGGACAAGCCCGCCCAGTCGTGGCATCTCAAGCGCGGCGCCACTGCCTGGCACGCGGCCGGCGAGATCCACTCCGACATCCAGCGCGGCTTCGTGCGCGCCGAGGTGATCGGCTGGCAGGAGCTCGTCGACGCCGCTGGCTACGCCGGGGCACGCGACCGCGGCACGCTGCGCCTGGAGGGGCGCGACTACGGGATGCGCGACGGCGACGTCCTGACCGTGAAGTTCACACCCTGACGCTCGACTCGAGCGTCAGGCCACGCGACGCGTCGACAGCTCGACGACCTGTCCTTGGCCGTGCGGGCGCCACGCGCGCCAGATGTCCCGCACACACCAGGCGTCGAGCACGAGCAGGGCCAGCACGAAGCCGAGGGTGACGATGAGCAGCAGCGTGCGCGGGATCAGGGAGGCCGGCGCCGACAGCTCCGCGCGCACGACGGCCCCCGGATCGTTGCGGTACAGCGGCGTCGCCTTGAAGGCCTCCTGGGCGGCGGTGAACGCGGGCTTGATCTTGCCGTCGTAGGTGATCAACGCCTTGTTGTGGATCGAGTCGCGGGCGGGCGGGTGCGCCCCGCCGTCCCATTCCGGCTTGACCGCGAACTCGCGCGCGGTCCAGTAGATCGCGCCGCCCATGAACCCCAGCCGGTCGATGATGTCGAGGTTGCGCTTGAGGTACTGCGTCTGGAAGTCGTAGGTCTGCTTGACGTCGGCCGGACCTGGCTCGGTCGCCTCGGCGCCGAACTCGGTGATCACGAGCGCCTTGCCGGGATACTTGCTGCGCATGGCGCGCAGGTACGGCGCGAGGTCGTCGATGTCGGCCGTCGAGCGGTCGGCCTTGCCCTCGTACCAGCCGTAGTACGAGTTGATGCCGAGCGTGTCGAAGGCGTCGTACGTCTTCTGGCGCGGGATGCCGGGGTAGGACAGGATGTCGATCGCCACCGGCAGCGTCGGGTCGAGATCGCGCGCCAGGTCGGCGGCATTGCGCATCCAGATCCTCGATGTGCGGCGCTCGTCGGGCACCGACGTCAGTTCGTTGGCGACGGAGTGGGTGATGACCGAGGGGTGGTTGCGCGCCTCGAGGATCGTGTCGCGCACGACGCCGAGCTCGTGGGAGCGCTGGCCCGGCGTCCTGAGCTGGCGGTCACGGTGGTAGACCGGCGCCTGGGCCCACACGAGGATCCCCGCCCGATCGAGCCGGTCCAGCAGGCGCTGGTCGAGCAGGTAGTGCGAGCGGGTGACGTTGGCTCCCAGCGCCTTGAGCTCGTCGACCGTGTTGTCGATGTCGGCGTCCGTCAGCGCCGGTCCGCGACCCGGGATGTCCTCCTGCACGGAGGCTCCGCGCAGATCCAGCACGCGCCCGTTGAGGCGCAGCATCCCGTCGACGACCGCGACGCTGCGCAGGCCGATCCGCCGCCGGTCGACCTGCACGACCCGCCCGCCGGTGCGCGTGGAGACCGTTGCGGCGTAGAGGTTCGGGCTCTCGGGCGACCAGAGCTTCGGCTTGCCGCGCACCGGGACCGTGAAGCGCACCCGCACGCGCTCGCCGGGCTGCAGCTGGCGCGCGGTCGCCCTGCCCGCGGAGACCGTCCCGTCGGGCGAGCGCAGGCGCACGGCGACGGTCGGGACCCGGATCGTGTCGCTGGTGTTCTCGAGCCAGCCGTCGACGCGCACGTTCCACGCGCACGTGGACCGCACGCAGACGCGCCGCGGCAGCAGGCCGGCGTGGTGCATCACGACGGGCCCGCGCGCGACGAGCGACACCGGGCGCGTGATCCCGCCCCAGTTCCACCAGCCCTCGCGCAGCTCGGTGCTGCGGCGGTAGTCGACGCGGACGACGAGCGTGTTCGGCTCACCCGGCCGCAGGCCGTGCGCGGGCAGCTCGAACGGCGTGTACGGATCGTGGTGCACGCCGAGCTCCACCCCGTTGAGCCAGACGCGCGCGATCCGCCGCACCTGCTCAAAGCGCAACGCCCAGCCGAGCCCCGGCCGGGTCGCGGGACCGTTGAACGTCAGGCGATACCAGCCGATCGAGCCGTAGAAGACCTGCGGGTCGGTGCGCGCGTCGAGGACGTGCGGGACCGTCGTCGGCTCCCAGCCGAAGCCCTGCCGGCCGCTCTGCCAGTTGCGGATCGTCCCCCGGTCGGTCGGGTCGACCGCGTAGTCCCAGCCCTGCAAGAGCGATACGGGTCCGGGCGGGCCGGCGGCACCCGCGCCGCCCGGCAGCGCGAGCGCGAGCAGCACGGCCACCGCGAGGACGAAGATCGGGCGCACAGGGGCGACATCATGCCCCAACCCCGGCCCGCGACGTCAGCTTGCGCGGCGCCAGCATCGCCCGGAGCTGCTGACGTCACACCTGAAGTGGACGAATATCGTAGAGAAAAAGTAGGACATTCGGCTAGCGCGACGGCTTCTGGTGCGCTACAAACTCTTCCAACACGGACGTTTGCCTGATCTCGCCGCGCCGGACTGCTAGGCGAGATCAGGGGCCATCGACATTCAAGGAAGGCATGGCATGGAAGCCACCCCGACAGACGCCCCCAGGGCGAAGTTCTCACTCGTAGCCGTATTTGTGCTCGCGCTCGTCGCGGCGCTGTGCGCTCCGACCGCCGCTCAGGCGACCGGAACATACACCGGCAGCAGTGGGTCGATCACCGTCAACGCCGGCGGCCTGCGCAGTTCAACCAACACCGACAACGGCTACGCCGTGCCGCTGACCGGACTCTCCTTCCAGAAGGCCGCCTGGACCAGCAACCCCGCGGCCGCAGGCTGGTCGCACATGTGCACCAGCGACGCCTCGGGCGACTGCACCTCGGGCACCGTCGCCAACGGGCGCTACCTCGTCCGCGAGACGCCGGGCGGCGCGCCGACCGGCTGGCGCGCGCTGACCAAGGCTGCCTGGGGCGGAGCCTCCACGGGCGCCAGCCCGAGCCGCGACTACGTCGGCGACGTCAGCGTGTCCGGCGGCAACGTCACCGTGCGGCCCTCGACGGCATGGTCTCCGACCGCGCAGTCATCCTCGTCGGGTGCCTTCATCGCGGCGAAGAACAACCCGCCGCTGCCTGACCGCTGCGGCCTCGACGTGCTGCTGCTGCTCGACCGGTCGGGCTCGATCGCATCGCAGAAGAACACCTACCGCACGGCTGCCAGGCAGTTCGTCTCGACGCTGAGCGGCACGCCGACGCGCCTGAAGATCTCGAGCTTCTCCGACACCACCAGCGCCGACCAGTCGAGCTTCCTCGACCTCGACGACGCCTCTGACGTCTCCACGGCCAACGCGAAGATCGACGGCGTGTACTCATCGCCGGATGGCTCGACGAACTGGGACGGCGGCATGAACCTCGCCGCCAACGCCGGCGTCGACGTGGTCGTCTTCATCACCGACGGCAACCCGACCTACCGCAACACACCGACCGGCACCTCGAGCGGAGGGTTCGTCGACCTGCTCGACCTCACCGCTGGCGTGGCCTCGGCCAACAAGGTCAAGACCATCGGCAAGTCCTCTGGTGCCGGCGCCACGATCCTCGCCGTCGGCGCGGGCAGCGGCGTCACCGCCCAGAACCTCGCGGACGTCTCCGGTCCCGTCGAGGGCCAGGACTACGTCACGTCGAGCGTCGCGGGCCTCGACGAGAAGCTGCAGGAGATCGCCAACAAGCTGTGCGGCGCACGGATCCACGTGCGCAAGCTCACCAACGAGTCCACCTCCGCGAGGGCGGGCTGGACGTTTACGGCCGGCAAGCCGAGCGGTTCACCGGCAACGTTCGATCCCAGCTCGGTCACCACGGCAGGGTCACCCGCCCCCGAGGGCTTCATCGCGGTCGACGATCTCCCCGCCGCCGGCTCGGCGATCACGCTCACCGAGACGCGGCAGGCCGGCTACGGCTTCGTGGCGTCCAAGTGCCAGGAGGGCAGCTTCCCGAGCGTCACCAGCGGCGGCGCCGTCACGGCGACGATCGCCACGATGCATCGCAACGAGGACTGGTACTGCACGTTCCGCAACCGCGTGCTCGAGGGCAGCATCGCCATCGAGAAGACCGGTACGGCGACGGCCTACCACGGCGACACGCTGACGTACCAGTTCACCGCCACGAACGACGGCGAGACCCCGCTGACGAACGTCACGGTCGCCGACAACCGCTGCGCGCCGCTCTCGGTGACGTCCAAGCGCAACGGTGCCGGCCAGCTCGATACCACGCCCACCGTGCTCGACCTGACCGACACGTGGATCTACGAATGCTCGATGCCCGCTCCGTCGCACGTGACGGGTGAGCTCAACCCGATCGTCAACACGGTGACGGCGACGGGCCGGGACACGCAGGACAACACGGTGTCCGACACCGACCAGCACACGACGCAGCTCCTGCACCCCGCCATCAACGTCGAGAAGGCCGGCACCGCCTCGGCCTTCCACGGCGACAACCTGATGTTCGAGTTCACCGTCACGAACGCCGGCGACACCCCGCTGACGAACGTCACGGTCAGCGACAACCGCTGCACGCCGCTCTCGGTGACGTCCAAGCGCAACGCAGCCGGCCAGGCCGATACCACACCCAACGCGCTCGATCTGACCGACACGTGGTCCTACGAGTGCTCGATGCCCGCTCCGGTGCACCAGACGGGTGAGGCCAACCCGATCGTCAACACCGTGACGGCGACCGGCCGGTACACGGGCGACCGCACCGTGTCCGACACCGACCAGCACTCGACGCTGCTGCTGCACGCGGCGATCAACGTCGAGAAGGCCGGTTTTGCGTGGGCCTACCACGGCGATGACCTGACGTTCGATTTCACCGTGACCAACGCCGGCGACACCCCGCTGCCGAACGTCACGGTCAGCGACGATCACTGCGCGCCGCTCTCGGTGAGGTCCAAGCGCAATGGTGCCGGCCAGGCCGATACCACGCCGAGCGTGCTCGACCGGACCGACACGTGGATCTACGAGTGCTCGATGCCCGCTCCGGTACACCAGACGGGTGAGGCCAACCCGCTCGTCAACACGGTGACGGCGACGAGCCGCTACTCGGGAGACCGCACGGTCTCTGACACCGCCAACCACGCGACGCTGCTCCTGCATCCCGCCATCGCGATCGACAAGACCGGTCCGGCGACGGCGCAGGCTGGCGACAAGATCCTGTACACGCTCGACGTCACGAACCCGGGCGACCTGTCATTCGACGCGCCGAACGTCAACGTGACCGACGCGCTGTGCGAAGCTCCCCCGATGCTGATCACGAAGAACGGCGACGCCTCGCCGGGTCGGCTCAACCCGGGCGACAGGTGGACCTACACCTGCTCGGTGCAGACGCTTGCCGGCCAGACGAGGGTCGACAACATCGGCGTCGTCACCGGCAAGGACAGCTACGGTGGCCGCGTCGTGACGGCGCGCGATCCGGCGACGACGCTGCTCAACCCGCCGCCGCCCCCGCCGCCGCCCCCGCCGCCCCCGCCGCCGCCCCCGAGCGATCCCCCGATCACGGCCAGTGGTGGACCGATCACCCCGGTCGCTCAGGTTCTCTCGACGGGCACCGCCCGCCTGACCGGACCGAGCCGCTGTGTCAGCGGACCGTTCGCGGCCCGGGTGACCGGCAACGGGATCGCCAAGGTCGTGTTCATGCTCGACGGCAAGCGGTTCAAGACAGTGCTCGCCACGGGCGCCCGCACGATGTTCAAGGCGCAGATCAGGCCCCGAGGCCGCAGCTCGAAGGCCCATCGCGTCACCGCGGTGGTCACCTTCAAGGCCTCGGCCAACACGCGCTCGCGCACCCTGCGGTTCGCCTACCTCGGTTGCTCGCGCAGGGCGGCGGCACCGCAGTTCGCGGGGTGACGTGAAGGCCCGCAGCCGTACCGTCGCACTGACCGTCTGTGCCCTCGCCCTCATGGGCGAGGGCGCGGTCGTTCAGGCCGCGACACTCGACACGCGGCCCGTGCGCCCGCCCTCGGTGAACACGGAGCTCGGCACCGAGCGCCTGTCCGACGAGGAGCGCGTGACGCGCGTCGCGAACGCCGTCCTGACGGCGCCGGTCCGGCGGCAGCCCACGCCGTCCTCACCGCTCGCCGGTCGCCTGCGCCTGAAGACCGAGGACGGTCCGCTCGAGGTCTACCTCGTGCTGGAGAGCCAGGTCGACAGCCTCGGGCGCGTGTGGCTTCACGTGCGGCTGCCCAAGCGCCCCAACGGGCAGACGGGCTGGGTCACGCAGGACGCGCTGAGCGACCTGCGCGTCCTGCGCACCAAGCTGCGGCTCAATCTGACCACGTTGCGCGCGACGCTGTATCGCGCCGGGCGCAAGGTGTGGTCGTCGCCCATCGGGGTCGGCGCTTCCCGCACACCGACGCCGAGCGGGCGCTACTGGATCCGCTCGCGGCTGCGCAACCTGCGCGGCAGCGCCGCGTACGGACCGTGGGCCTTCGGGACGTCGGCCTACTCCGTGCTCAGCGACTGGCCGGGGGGCGGCGTGGTCGGCATCCATGGCACCAACCAGCCAGGGCTGATCCCGGGCCGGCCGTCCCACGGCTGCGTCCGCGTGCCCAACGACAGGATCAGGCGGCTCGCGGTGCTCATGCCGATCGGCACGCCGGTCCAGATCGCTTAGCCCGGCCAGGCCTCCAGCCGCTCGGCGAGGCGGTTCATCCCGCGCTCGCGGGCGGCGCTCGCCGCCACGCCGCCGTCCAGCGGCGCGTCGGTCGGCCGCTCGAGCTCGATCGCGCGCAGGGTCGCGATGTCCTTGAAGGCGCGCAGCGCGTCGGGGTCGCCGGACAGCGCGCCCGCCTGGCGCGGGGTCATCGTGCCCGGCTTGGACGCGGCGGCGATCACGCCGTCCAGCGTGCCGTGCTCGCGCAGCAGGTCGCGCGCGGTCTTCGCGCCGATCCCCTTGGCGCCCGGCAGGCCGTCGGAGGGATCGCCGCGCAGCGCGATGAAGTCGGGTACCTGCGCGGGCTCGATGCCATAGCGCTCGCGCACGCCGGCGGCGTCGACGACCTCCGGGCCGTCCTTGCCGCCGCGCGGGAAGAGCACTGTCACGGCACCGCCGACGCACTGGAACATGTCGCGGTCGCCGGTGAACAGCAGCGCCTCGCCACTCGCGGCGGTCTCGACGTGCGCGAGCGAGCCGAGCAGGTCGTCGGCCTCCAGATCGCCGGCCGACAGGCTCTGCCAGCCAAAGGCGGCGAAGAAGCCGGGGGCGTCGCGCCACTGGCGCTCCAGCTCGGGCGGCATCGGCGGGCGATCGGCGTGATAGGGCGCGTACAGCTCGGTGCGGTAGTCGGCGGCCTCGGCGCCCCAGCAGAGCACGACGGCCCGCGGGTCGTGACGCTCGACGACGAAGAGGATGAGGTTCGCCATGCCGAGCAGGCCGTTGACGGGATGGCCGTCGCCGTCGGTGATGCTCTTGGGCAGCGCGAAGAACGCGCGGTACATGAGCGACGGGGCGTCAACGGCGAGCAGCGGGGAGGCCATCGGCGTAAGGCTATGCTCCCGCGCCATGCTCACGATCACCGGGCTGGACGAGATGCGTGCGAAGGTCGGGGAGGAGCTTGGCGTCAGCGACTGGCACGAGGTCACGCAGCAGGACGTGGACGCGTTCGCCGAGGTCACGGGCGATCACCAGTGGATCCATACCGATCCCGCGCGCGCGACGCAGACGCCGTTCGGCGGAACGATCGCCCACGGCTACTACACGCTGTCGCTGCACCCGCGCTTCGCGGCCCAGATCGTGGCGTTCGAGGGCTTCGCGTTCGCGGTCAACTACGGCCTCGACAAGGTTCGCTTCCCGGCCCCGCTGCCGGTCGGCAACCGCGTCCGGATGCGCGCCGTGCTCGTCGCCGTCGAGGATGTCGTCGGCGGCGCGCAGATCACGATGAAGCTCACGTTCGAGGGGGAGGGCGCGCTCAAGCCCGTCTGCGTCGCCGAGCAGCTGACGCGCGTCTACACCGCGGGCTGAGGCCGCCCCGCGGCCAGCTCAGCGCACGAGCACGGGCGGTCCGGCAACGTCGCGGTAGGTCACGCGGTAGAGCCCGGCCGTCGGCAGGCGCGCCGTGTAGCGGCCGCCCGCGCGGACGGCGATGTCGAACTGCGCCGTCCAGTCCTTGGCGCTCCAGCGCTCCAGGGAGACCCAGCTTCGGCCTGCGGTCGCCGGGTCCACGCGCCCGACGATGGTGCCGGCGTGGGCGGGCGGGCTCGACGCGCGCGCGAACCGGGGTGTCGCGCCGCCGGTCGGCTCGGCCGGCGGGCTCGGCTCGGCCGGGGCGTCGCCGTCGCCGCGCCGGGCGCTGGCAGTGATGACGGTGAAGCGCGCCCAGGTGTCGTACAGCCCCAGCTTGCTGCGCAGCGTCGGGCCCGTCACGTTCGTGATGCCACCGCTGCCGATGATCTGGGCGCGCACGACGCGCGGCGACCTGCCGCGGCGCAGCACCTTGATGCGCTGCAGCCGTCCCTTCACGAGCCGGCCGAGGCGCCGTTGCGCCGCCGCCAGGCTCATCTGCCTCGTCCAGCGGTGGCGCGGCGAGGCGGCGTCGTAGGGATCCTCGACCGAACGCAGGTACGGCGCGGGCGCGGCACCGATGAAGGCGTTCTCGACGTTCTCGGTGCGCCCGCCCGAGCTCGAAAAGTAGTACGTGACGATTGGCTTGCCGCCGGAGACGACGACCTCACCCGCGGTCGCGGCGACGGCCTCGTCGGTCGGCGCGGTCTCGCCGGCGATTCCGTTGTAGACCTGCGAGCGCGTGTCGGCGTACTGGTCGAATCCGTCGCCGTTCTTGCTCGTCGCCAGCGCGTAGGTGCGCGCCGCGACGGCCTGGGCGCGCAGCGCCTCCTGCGGCCAGCCGGAGGGCATCTCGCCCGCGACGACGCCGCGGATGTAGTCGTCGAGGCCCAGCGCGTTGATCGCGGCGACACCGCCGATCGCGGCGGCCCGCAGCTGCAGGTCGCCGCGGTAGCGCCCGTCGGTGGCGGCGTGCCCGCTACGCCCGTTGACCTGGACGCCGCCGCGGGAGCCGGTGATCGTCAGCGGTGACGCGTAGCTGCCGAGGTCGCGGCCGCTCGCGCTGCGTAGCGTGACGGCGCCGCTCAGCCCGCGCGTGACCCTGTAGCGCTGGGCGGGATCCAGGCGGCGCCCGCCCGCGACGCTCCCCGCGTTGGTGAACACGATCCGGCTGGCGGTCTTCAGCAGCACCCGCACCCGGCTGCCGCCGCCGTCGAGCCTGCCGATCTGCGCGCCCGTGTAATAGTGGCGCAGGATCTCGCCGTGCCCGACGCCCTTCTCGGCGAACCCGTAGGCGCCGTACTGGCTCATGCCGACCCCGTGGCCGAAGCCCGCGCCCTTGACGACGAGCCGCGAGGCGGCCTGCGCCGGGGCGGCGGCCAGCAGCGCCAGCATGGCGAGGAGGAAGACGTTGCGCCTCATCGCCTGTCCGGACACGCTGGCGCGTCGCGAGTTGCGTCCGCTGGACTGATGGGTATCTCGCATGCGTGCTGACCGAGCCTAGACCTCTGCCGGGACGCCCATGACCGGTTCCCGGGCCGCCGACGTGTTCGTACGCTGCCTCGAGGCCGAGGGCGTGCGCCACGTCTTCGGCATCCCCGGGGAGGAGACGCTGGACCTCAACCACGCGCTTGCGCACTCGTCGATCGAGTTCGTGCCCGTCCGCCACGAGCAGGCCGGCGCCTTCATGGCCGGCATGCACGGGCGCCTCACGGGCCGCGCCGGCGTCTGCCTGGGCACGCTCGGTCCGGGCGCGCTGAACCTCGTCACAGGCGTTGCCGACGCATTCCTGGACCGCGTGCCGCTCGTCGCGCTCACGGGCCAGCGCCCGCTCGAGTGGATGCACAAGGAGTCACATCAGTACGTCGACCTCGTCGAGGTCATGCGGCCGATCACGAAGTGGAACGCGCGCGTCGCCCAGCCGGAGATCATCCCCGAGGTCGTGCGCAAGGCGTTTCGCGTCGCCGAGTCCGAGAAGCCCGGTGCGACGCACCTCGAGCTGCCCGAGGACGTCATGGCCCAGCCGCTGGAGGCCGTGGCGCTGCCGCGGCGCTCGCCGCCGCTGTCGGAGCCCGCCGCCCGCGAGCAGCTGCGCGCGGCCGAGCTGATCTGCGCGGCGCGCAAGCCGGTGGTCCTGGCCGGCAACGGCGTCCTGCGCGCCCGCGCGGCGCCCGCGCTGCGCGAGTTCGCGCGGGCGACGGGCATCCCCGTCGCCGAGACGTTCATGGGCAAGGGTGCGCTGGATCACGCCGACCGCCACGCGCTGGGCACCGTCGGGCTGCACGAGCGCGACTACGAGCTCGCCGGCTTCGAGGACGCCGACGTCGTGATCGCCGTCGGCTATGACCTCGTCGAGCACGCGCCCGAGCACTGGAACCCGCGGCGGGACAAGACGATCGTCGTGGTCGACTCCGTGCCGGCGGAGATCGACGCGTACTTCACCCCCGCCGTCGAGCTGCTGGGCGACCTGTACCACGTGCTGCAGCGGCTCGCCGTGCAGTGCGCCGAGGTGCGCGAGCCGCGCCCGCAGCCGCCGCCGTCGCGGCTGCGCGAGGTCGTGCTCGGCCGTCTGGAGGCGGGCCGCCGCGACGACGCCTTCCCGGTGCGCCCGCCGCGCGCGCTATGGGAGCTGCGCCACGCGCTGGACGCCTGCGACATGCTCGTCTCCGACGTCGGCCTGCACAAGCTCTGGATCGCTCGCATGTTCCCCGCCCACGAGCCCAACACGGTCCTGATCGCCAACGGCCTGGCGGGGATGGGCTTCGCGCTGCCCAGCGCGATCGCCGCCAAGCTCGCCCATCCGCAGCGTCGGGTCGTGGCCGTGTGCGGCGACGGAGGATTTCTCATGAACTGCCAGGAGCTCGAGACGGCCACGCGCCTGGGGACGGCCTTCGTGACGGTCGTCTGGGAGGATGGCGCTTATGGCTCGATCGCCTGGAAGCAGCGCCAGCGCTTCGACGGCGAGCACTTCGGCACGGACTTCGACAACCCCGACTTCGTCCGGCTGGCAGAGTCCTTCGGGATGCCGGCCTGGCGCTGTGACAGCGCAGACGACTTCGGCCGGCGCCTGCAAGAGGCGCTGAGCCTGGATGTGCCCTCGCTGATCGCGCTGCCGATCGACTACTCCGTCGACGTCGCGATCTCCGACGAGCTGGGAGAGGAGACGGTGATCCGGACATGAGCACCACGCAGCGTGCCGCCGCCGAGCAGGCCGTGCTCGACGCGACCCCCAAGCAGCTGTACATCGCCGGCGCGTGGCGCGACGGTGCGGGCGCAGAGACCGTCGCCGTCGAGGACCCGTCGACCGGCGAGACGATCGCGGAGGTCGCCGACGCGACGCCCGCGGACGCGCTCGCCGCGCTCGGCGCGGCGCACGACAGCTGGTACGGCGGCTGGCGCGACAGCGCGCCGCGCGATCGCAGCGACATCCTGCGCCGCGCCTACGAGGCGATCGTCGAGCGCGCCGACGACCTCGCGCTGCTCATGACGCTCGAGATGGGCAAGCCGCTCGCCGAGTCCAAGGCCGAGATCTCCTACGGCGCGAGCTTCCTGCGCTGGTACGCCGAGGAGGCCGTCCGCCTCGACGGCCGCTTCACGATGCACGAGGCCGGCAGCGGGCGCCTGCTGACGATGCAGCAGCCCGTCGGACCGTGCGTGTTCATCACGCCGTGGAACTTCCCGCTGGCGATGGGCACGCGCAAGATCGGGCCGGCGATCGCGGCCGGCTGCACGATGGTCGTCAAGCCGGCCAAGCTCACGCCGCTGTCGATGCTCATGCTCGCGAAGATCCTCGAGCAGGCGGGCCTGCCGGGCGGCGTGCTGAACGTCGTGACCGCGCGCTCCTCGGGGTCGGTCATGGAGCCGCTGATCCGCGATCCGCGGACGCGCAAGCTGTCGTTCACCGGCTCGACCGAGGTCGGCCGCAAGCTCCTCGAGCAGGCCGCCGACCAGATCCTGCGCGTCTCGATGGAGCTCGGTGGCAACGCGCCGTTCGTCGTCTTCGACGATGCCGAGGTCGACGACGCCGTGGACGGCGCGATGGTCGCCAAGATGCGCAACATCGGCGAGGCCTGCACCGCGGCCAACCGCTTCCACGTCGCGCAGCCGATCGCCGACGAGTTCGCGCGCAAGCTCGCCGGCAGGATGGGGGCGCTGAAGATCGGGCGCGGCACGGAGGAGGGTGTCGAGGTCGGCCCGCTGATCGACGAGGAGCAGCTCGACAAGGTCGCCGAGCTCGTGCAGGACGCCGTCGCCAAGGGGGCGCGCGTGCTCTGCGGCGGCGAGCGCGTGGAGGGCCGCGGGCACTTCTACAAGCCGACCGTGCTCGTCGACGTCCCCGCCGACGCGCGGCTGCTCAAGGAGGAGATCTTCGGTCCGGTCGCGCCGGTCAGGGCATTCGGCTCAGAGGACGAGGCGATCGCCGCCGCCAACGACACGGAGTTCGGGCTCGTCGCCTACCTCTACACGTACGACATCAAGCGCGCGCTGCGCGTCAGCGAGCGGATCGAGACCGGGATGGTCGGCCTCAACCAGGGACTCGTGTCCAATGCCGGGGCGCCGTTCGGCGGGATCAAGCACTCGGGGATCGGCCGCGAGGGCGGCCCGGAGGGGATGGCGGAGTACCTTGAGACGAAGTACGTCGCGATCGCGACGGATTAATCTTTCGTACACAGTGAAGGCGTTAGATGTAGCCGCAGCGGCAATCGCGCAGGCGGAGCGAGATCTTGGCAGGGGCAGTCGCAGAACACGCGGATCCCGGCGGCGTCGACCCCGACGACCGTCGCTACTTGGCGTATCTCATCTTCGGTGGCCTCGCGCTGCTGTTCGTCGTGATGGTGTTCGTCGCCGTGACATCGTTCGGTACCGATGACGAGGATGCCCGCGCGGGGGCCGACCGCGCCGCGCTGCAGCGCAAGCTGCCCGTCTACTGGACCGTGCGCCGCGGTGACACCTACGTGCGGATCGCGCAGAAGACCGGCCTGACGGTCGACGAGCTCGAGACGTTCAACCCCTACGTCGACCCGTCCACGATCCAGCCCGGCCAGCGCCTGAAGCTGCGCGCCAAGGTGCCGCCGCCCAAGCCCAAGCCGCTCGGGCCGAAGTGGGTCACCGTCCGGACCGGCGACTCGTTCGGCTCGGTCGCCGCGAAGACCGGCAAGCCGATCGGGCGGTTGCAGCGGCTCAACCCGAAGCTCAAGCCGACCGAGCTGCAGCCAGGCGACCGGATGCGGTTGCGCTGAGCGGCACGCGCTCAGGGAGCGTCGACCGCCGGCAGCCCGTCGAGGCTGCTCGCGTTGCGCTCGGCGGCGAACGACGCGTAGCCCTCGGCTCCCTTCGTGCGCAGGTGCTTGCTCGCCGACAGCGTGCTGTGCGGGCGCTGGCCCTCGTAGCGCATGAGCGGCACGCCGTAGCCGCAGGAGTCGGAGATGCGCGTCACGTCGACGCGCACGATCGCGCGCCGGGCCTCCGGAATCGCGGGATCCTCGAACGCGGCCTGCTCGAGCAGCGCGTCGAATCCCTCGTCGTGGGGTCGCAGCAGCTCGCCGTGGCCGTGCAGCCGCACGATGCGCGGCGGTCCGGCAAATGCGCACAACATCACGACGATTCGCCCGTTCTCGCGCAGGTGGGCGATGGTCTCCGCTCCGCTGCCGTAGATGTCGAGGTATGCGACCGTCGCCGGCCCGAGCACGCGCAGGGACCCGATCGGGCCCTTCGGCGAGACGTTGACGTGCCCGTCCTCGGCGAGCGGCGCGCTGCCCACGAAGAACAGCGGCTGGCGAGCGATCCAGCCTGCGAGGTGCTCGTCGATCGTGTCGTATTGGCGGGCCATGGGGAGCGCTCCGGCGCCAGGGGTTCTCAGGAACGCTACATTCTCCGCTCGCTCGAGTTGGAGCGGCAGGGTCTTCCGCGTCCTGCCGCGCTACATCGCGTGCACCGCGGCCGCAGGGAGCTTGAGGTATCACGATGAACAGGATCCGGGGGGTGACGAGGCTGACGACGCGGGGGCTGATCGGTGGTTCCTGCGCGCTCGTCGCCGTGCTCGCCGGCGTCCTGGTCGTGGTCTCCTCGGCGATCTCGGAGGCGGGCGGCACGCCGGTCGTGCTCGCCCCGCACGGCGGCGACCCGACGATCTACGCCGGGCCCGGCGACCGTGCGCAGCTCGACGGCCTGTGGCGCGTACGCGTCGACCGCACCGCCAACGGCCTGGACAAGGGCTACCAGGCGGGGAACTACGGCGGCGGCGAGCTCGTGCGGCTGCCCTACGTGCCCGACGCGACGAAGATCAGCGGCCGGCGCGGGATCACGTACTTCCGCGGCAGCGTCGCGTGGTACCGGACGAAGCTCACCGTGCCGACCGACGGCACCTACGCGATCCGCTTTGAGTCCGTCAACCACAGAGCACAGGTCTTCATCGACGGAAAGCGCGTCGGCACGCACACCGGCGAGTACCTGCCCTTCGAGGTCAAGACCGACCTGAAGGCCGGCAAGCGCCACTCCCTCGTCCTGCGCGCCGACTACCGCGGGCCCACCGCGATGAAGCGCGACGGCTGGCATCGGCTGTGGTTCAACTTCGGTGGCGTCAACCGCGGCGTCAGCATTCGTCGGATCGGCCCCAGCGAGCTGCTGTACCCGACGCTGCGCACGCGCGTGACCGGCGGCGCGGCGCTCGTCGACATGGCCGTGCACGTGCACAACAACGGCGCGTCGCGCGCGCTTTCGGTGAAGGGGTCGCTCAGCCGCGGCGACAGGAAGGTCGAGTTCGAGTTCCCCGCTACGCCCGTCGCCGAGGAGCGAACCGAGGTGCTCAAGACGGCCGCGCGCATCGACAACGCCGAGCTGTGGTCGCCGCAGGCGCCGAACCTCTGGGAGCTCGCGCTCCACGTGCCGGGCGAGGCGACGTACCGCGCCCGCGTCGGCCTGCGCGAGGTCAAGGCCGAGGGCAGCCGCCTGCTGCTCAACGACGCGCCGGTGCGGCTGCGCGGCGCCTCGATCCACGAAGACGTCTTCGGGCGCGGCGATGGCCTGCGTCCGGCCGACCAGGACCGCCTCGTCGAGCAGCTCAAGGCGATCGACGCCAACGCGACCCGCAGCCAGCACCCGCTCGATCCGGGCCTGCTGGAGCGCTTCGACGCCGCCGGCATCATGGTGTGGCAGGGGATCGGCCCGACCGACGCGCCCGGCGCCTGGACCTCGCGCGGCGCGCGGCGCATCAAGGTCGCGAAGGATCGCGTGCGCACGACGTTCCGCCAGGCCCAGCTGCACCCGTCGATCATCACCTGGAACCTCGCCAACGAGGTCGCCGGCGACGGCCATCCGGAAGGCCAGATCCCGTATATCGACTCGATGGCCGAGGAGCTTCACCGGGTCGATCCGGGCCGCCCCGTCGCGCTGGACATCTGGGGCGCGCACCCGCCGCGCTCGAGCTCGCGGATCTACGGCAACGTCGACATGATCGGGTGGACGAACTACATCGGCTGGTACGAGGCGACGCACGCTCCGCAGGCGCAGCTGCGCAAGCTGATCCGCACGCGCCTGGCGAAGCTGCGCGACGTCTTCCCCGACAAGGTCATCGCGGTGACGGAGTTCGGCGCCGAGGCCAACGGCCGCAACGCGACGACGCAGCCCGGCGGCTACGCGTTTCAGTCGCATCTGCTGGACCTGCACCTGTCGACGTACAACTCGATCCCGAACCTCGCCGGTGCGCTCGTCTGGAACCTGCGCGACTTCGCTGTCGCCCCGACCTTCTTCGGCGGGTCGATCAAGTCCCAGGTGCCCGGCATCAAGCTCGTGCGCGGCCTGAACCAGAAGGGCCTGTTCGACGTGCGCAACGCCGCCAAGCCCTCGGTGCGGGTCGTCAGCGGGCGCTTCGCGGCCCAGGCCGCCGCCGACGGCCCGTAGGCCCCGCGCCCGCGCCCGCTCCGGCGGCTCGATAGCGTTGGCGGTCGATGACTCGCAATCGCGAAGGACGGCAGAGATGAGCGTGACTGACCAGAGCCTGTGGGGCGCCGAGACGGCCAAGGCGGTCGAGAACTTCCCCGTTTCCGGCGAGCGCGTGCCGGTCAGCGTCGTGCGCTGGCTCGCCGCGATCAAGGGCGCCGCGGCGCGCGTCAACGCTCAGCTCGGCAAGCTCGACTCCGAGCTCGCCGAGCGCATCGCTGCAGGAGCCGAGGCGATCGCGGCCGGCGGGTACGACGACCAGTTCCCGATCGACGTCTTCCAGACCGGCTCGGGCACCTCCACGAACATGAACGCCAACGAGGTCATCGCGAGCCTCGCCGGCGACGGAGTGCATCCCAACGACCACGTGAACATGGGCCAGTCCTCCAACGACGTGTTTCCCAGCGCCGTGCACCTGGCTGCGCTCGACGAGGCGACGAACACGCTGCTGCCCGCGCTCGAGCATCTGGAAGCCGCCTTCGCCGCCAAGGCCGCCGAGTTCGAGGACGTCGTGAAGTCGGGCCGCACGCACCTGATGGACGCCGTTCCGGTGACGCTCGGCCAGGAGTTCGCCGGCTACGCCGCGCAGATGCGCCTCGCCGCGCGACGCGTGCGAAACGCGCTGCCGCAGGTCGCCCAGATCCCGCTCGGCGGGACCGCCGTCGGCAACGGGCTGAACACGCACCCCGAGTTCGCCGAGCGCATCCGCACGCGGCTGAGCGAATCCAGCGGCCTGCACATCGCGCCGCCCGAGGATCCCTTCGAGGCGCAGGCCAACCGCGACGCGCTCGTCGAGCTGTCGGGCGCGCTGAAGGTCGTCGCGGTCTCGCTGACGAAGATCGCCCAGGACCTCGCGCTGATGGGCTCGGGCCCGCGCGCCGGGATCGGCGAGGTCCTCCTGCCCGAGCTGCAGAAGGGCTCCTCGATCATGCCAGGCAAGGTAAATCCTGTGATCCCCGAGGTGGTCATGCAGGTCGGCGCCCAGGTCATCGGCAACGACACGGCGATCACGATCGGCGGCATGCAGGGCAACTTCGAGCTCAACGTCCGCATCCCGCTGATCGCGCGCAACCTGCTGGGCTCGATCCACCTGCTCTCGACGACGAGCCGCCTGTTCGCCGACAAGTGCGTTTCGGGGATCGAGGCCAACCTCGACGGCTGCCGGCGCTCCTCCGAGTCGACGCTCGCCGCCGCCACCGCGCTGAACCCCTACATCGGCTACGACAAGGGCGCCGCGATCGTCAAGGAGGCGGCGACCTCGGGTCGCCTGCTGCGCGAGGTCGCGCTCGAGCAGGGCGTGGACGAGGCGACGTTCGACGAGGCGATGGACCTGCGCAAGATGGCCCGCGGCTCGGCGGCCTGAGACTTACCCTGCTCTGATCACGCGCGTGTAGCGTGCGCGCCGTGAGCACGAGTCACAGCCTGCGCTCCTTCGGCGAACTCGTCGTCATCGTCGCGGTGGCATTGTTCTTCGCGTTCGCGATCCAGGCGTATGCGGTCAAGCCGTACGTCATCCCGTCGGGGTCGATGGAGCCCACGCTCGAGGTCGGCCAGCGCGTGATCGTCGATCGCTTCTCGCACCGCGTCGGCGGTGACCCCAAGCTCAACGACATCACGGTCTTCATGCCGCCGCGCGGCGCCGGGCTTGACGGGGGCAAGTGCGGGATCGCCGGGGAGGGCCCGTCTTACGACGGCGGCCCGCTGAGCCGGCGATCCTGCACGCGGCCGACGGCGGGCACGGGGCGCCAGCCGTACATCAAGCGCGTCGTGGGCATGCCCGGCGACAGGCTCGCGGTGCGCGACGGCCACGTGATCCGCAACGGTAGGCGCGCGCCCGAGCCGTTCGCCGCGTCGTGCGGCGGCGGGGCGGCGTGCGACCTCGACGCGATCGTCGTCCCCGCCGGCCACTACTTCCTGATGGGAGACAACCGCGGCAACTCCGTCGACAGCCGCTTCTGGGGCCCGGTCCCGCGCAGCCAGATCATCGGCCACGCGGTTGCGACGTTCTGGCCGCCGGGGCGTGTCGGGGGAACGTAGGAGAGTTTCGCCCTACGGTCCTCGCAAGCTCGGACCTTCGGTCGACGTTACACGCACGGTCCTCGCACGCTCGGACCTTGCCCGGGGCGCCAGTTACAAGCAGAACGCCGTCAGCTCGCGTGCCACCCCGACGGGGTCGTCGTAGGCCATGAGAAAGCCGGTGCCCGGCAGCACGCGCAGCTGGGCGTCGGGCAGCAGGTCGAGCGCCTCCTCGGCGCCCGTGACCGGGTGGTAGCGATCGCGGTCGGCCCACAGCAGCAGCACGGGCGCCTCGATCCGCGCGTAGGCCTCGAGCAGCCCGCTCTGCGCCCCCGCCGGCCAGCGCCGCACCCAGCGCGACCACGAGCGCGCGAGGTTCGCGTTGCCCGCGACGTCCGCCGTGGCATGGCGGACGAGGTCGCGCGCGGCAGGGTTGCCGCGCGCCGTGAGCTTCATCCCATGCTCGGGCCGGTAGGCAAGCTGCACGACGCGCGCCGCCGCGCGGTCCAGCCCGGGCAGCGCCGCCGCCGGGGCGATCGCGCGAAGTGGCACGGGCAGCCGCGAGCGCATCGGCGGGCGGTGCAGGCGATTGGGCATGAGCACGAGCCGCGACGGCACGAGCTGTCCCGTGACCGACGCGCGCAGCAGGATCTCCGCGCCGGCGCCGTGGCCGCCCACGAGCGGATGGGGTCCGCACGTCGCGCGGCAGAACGCGGCCATCACCTCCGCCAGCCAGGCCTGCGTGTAGGGGTGACGTGGGCGATCCTCGGAGTCGCCGTGCAGCGGCAGGTCGGGCAGCACGAGCCGGAAGCGGTCGGCGAGGTGCTCGACGAGCGGCGCGAACTCGCGGTGCGACAGCGCCGCGCTGTGCACGAGGCAGAGGCCCGGCCCGACGCCCGCCTCGCGGTAGGCGATCCGCGCGCCGTCGCGGTGGTGAAAGAGGCGCAGCTTCATCCCGCGCGCTCGCCCGCCCGTCGCCCGCGCGCCAGCGCCGACACGGACGCTGGGCTGGCCTGCGCCGCGAGCGTCGCGGCCTGCTCGACACGCCGCGCCAGCTGCGCCGCGATGCTGCCGCGGCTCCTCGCGGCGCCGGCGTGGACCGCGCCCGCGAGGTAGCCCAGCCGCAGCGCCGCGGCAGGATCCGAGCCGGCGTCGGCGCGCAGCGCATCGGCCGCGCCGATCAGCGTCAGGCCGAGCGATTGCAGGTCGCCGTCGCTGTGCGCCGTGCTGACGCAGCGCGACAGCGGCGTACCATCCTGCAGCGCGACCGCGCCGGGCGCCTGGTCGAGGGCCGCCACCATCGCCGCCGGCTCGGCGAAGCACGCCGCGGGAACGCGATCGCGCTGCTCCGCGCAGCCCGCGAGCAGCAGCAGGCCCAGCGCGGCGAGCGTCCGGGCCGTGGCGGTTCGCGGGATTCTGCGTGCACCCACGGCCGGATCGTAGAGTCCGCCGCGTGCTGCGATCGCCTCACGATCGCGAGATCCGGCGCCTCGCGATCCCGGCGCTCGGCGCGCTCGCGGCGGAGCCCCTGTACCTGCTGGTCGACACGGCGATCGTCGGGCACCTCGGCACGCCGCAGCTCGCAGCGCTCGCCGTGGCCGCGACCGTGCTGACGACGCTCGTGTCGCTGTGCGTGTTTCTCACCTACGGCACGACGGCGCAGGTCGCGCGGCTGCACGGCGCCGGCGCTGATCGCGCTCGCCGGTCAGGGCTACCTGCGCGGCGTCGGCGACCTCAGGACGCCGCTGCTCGTCGTCGTCGCCGCACAGCTCGCCAACGTCGTGCTCGAGGTGTGGTTCGTCTACGGCCTCGAGCTGGGCCTCGACGGCTCCGCCGCCGGGACGGTCGTCGCGCAGCTCGGCATGGGCGCGGCGTTCACCTGGCTGCTGCTGCGAACCGAGGCCGCGAGCCGCCTCCCGCAGCGTGCCCTGCTGCGGCCGCTCGTGCGCATCTCTGGCGAGCTGTTCGTGCGCTCGGCCGCGCTGCTCGCCGCGTTCGCGACGGCCAGCGCGGTCATCGCGCGGATCGGCGAGGTCTCGCTCGCCGCGCACCAGATCGCGATGCTCCTGTTCATCTTCGCCGCGCTGGTGCTCGACGCGATCGCGATCGCCGCCCAGGTGCTCGTCGGGCGCGCGCTCGGCGCGGGCGACGCCGCTGCCGCGCGTGCGGTCGGGCTGCGCTCGCTCGCGTGGTCGCTGACCGCGGGCTGTCTGTTCGGCGCGCTGCTGCTCGCGCTGGCCCATGTGCTGCCGCAGATCTTCACCGACGATCCAGCCGTGATCGAGCGCGCCCGCGCGATCTGGACGATGCTCGCGCTCATGCAGCCGGCGGCGGCGGTCGTCTTCGGCCTCGACGGGATCCTGATCGGTGCCGGCGACACGCGCTACCTGGCGGGCTCGATGCTGCTCGCCGGGCTCGGCGTCTACATCCCGATCGCGCTGCTCGCCCTGGCGCTGGGCTGGGGACTGACCGGCGTTTGGGCGGGGCTGCTGGCGCTCGTCGGCGCGCGCCTGGTCATGCTCGGCTGGCGCTTCGCCGGCGGCTCCTGGGCGATCACGGGAGCGGCGGTGCGCGCGCACCGCAGCGCGCGGACCGTGCTGGGGCGGGCTAGGACCCCGTCGGCTTGCTCGTCAGCGCGCTGTCGCCCGAGCCGGCCGCGGAATCGGTCGCCACCGAGTCGGCGATCCGTCCCTCGATCGCCAGCTCGGTGTCGAAGTCGGCCGTGTCGGCGTGGCGGTACTCCAGGCCGCGGCCGGCGAGCAGCGCCGCGAGCCCCTCGACGAAGCGCTCGTCGAGCTGGCGTCCGGCGACCCGGCGCAGCTCGGTCATCGCCTGAAAGGACGTCATGCGGTCGCGGTAGGTGTCCTCGGCCGTGAGCGTGTCGTAGACCTCCGCGACCGCGACGATCCGCGCGATCTCCGGGATCTCCTCGCCCTTGAGGCGGTCGGGATAGCCGCGGCCGTCGACGCGCTCGTGATGGGCGCGGACAATCTGCGCGACGGGGCCGTAGACGCCGAGGTCGCGCAGCAGGTCGGCGCCGAGCTCGGGGTGCAGGTGGATCGCCTCCCAGTCGTCCTGGGTCAGCGTGCCGTGGCGCTCCATCACGCGGTCGGGCAGCGCGAAGCGGCCGATGTCGTGCAGCAACCCGGCGGTGTGCGCGAGCTCGACGTCGCGCTTGCTCATGCCGCATTCCAGCGCGATGTCGCGCGCGAAGGCGGCGACGGCGGCGCTATGGCGTGCGGTGCGGCTGTCGCGCCGGTCCAGCGAGCGCACGAGCGAGGAGAGCACGCCCCACGACAGCGCCGCGTACTGGCCGGTGCGCTCGCGCGCGATCACGACCAGGCGCGACATGTACGCGAAGGCGACGAGGATGAGGACGACGAAGGCGCTCGCCGCGAAGCCGAGCTCGGTGTACACGCCGGCGATAGAAACCGTCAGCGCGACGGTCAGCGCCAGCGACGGCAGCAACTCGCGCGGGGGCTTGAGCATGCTGCGCATGTCGTGCCCGTCGACGAGCGACACGAGCGATCCCAGGAGGACGAAGTTCAGCGCGAGAAAGCCGATCTCGACGACGGCGAGCGCCGCGAGGTCGCCCGGGCTGCCGTCCATCTTGCCGGCGAGGGCGTCGAACGCGAGCGCCGCCAGCAGGCCAGGCGCGGCCAGCGACGCGATGTTGATCGGCAGGATGCGCGTGCGGTAAGGCCGCTTGATCCAGCCCCGGCCGAGCACGATCCACGCGACGATCTCGGTGACGATGACGATCGCGAACGCCGGCGCCGGCCCGAGGAACGCCGCGGCGAGCATGAAGCAGACGAACGCTGCCGAGACCTCGACGTCACCCTCCCAGTTCGCGCCACCCAGCACGCCCGCGATCGCGCAGGCTCCCAGCACGAACGTCAGCCCGTCGAGCAGGTTGGCCGGGGCGCTCACGGCGACCGGGATCGCCGCGAGGACGATGACGCACGCCAGACCGACGGCGAGCCGTGGGCGAGGCGCGATGTCGGGCACCGTCACGTGAAGACCTTAGCGGCCTTCACGCGACGGAAGAAGCTGCGTTACCCGGCGCGGAAGCCGGCGCCGGTGGCGGCGATGACGGTGATTGCGGTGACGAGCGCGGGGCTGTACAGACGGGCCTTGAGGCGGGTCATCTCGACCTCCGGTGGGGTGATGGGTGAACGGGCGCCTAAAGTAGCCCAGCCATCTGAAGTCGAGCACTTCGCGGGGCGAACATCTGCTGATTCGTAAAGAAGGCTTGCCAAAATGCAGCGCTTTGCCGCATAGAGCCGATGCAATCCCCTGCTTCTGCGGCGATTGCCTTGATCGCGCTGCCTCGATCTGCTTTCCCCGGCGCCTCCGGCTGTGCGGGCAGATGTTTGCTGCGCTGACCTTGCGCGGAGGCCGTGCCGGTGGCACGATTGCGCGGGCAATCAGCTGGCCCGGGCGAGGCCTGCACCTGCGACGGACCTGCGAGGTAGGACGAAATTGGTTGGCACCAGGATGCCCACGCGGGTCAACGAGCGACATTTGACCCCAGAAGGTGTGCAATATCCCATGAGTCGGGTTTGCATCGGATTCGGCTACCCCCGATCATATTCCCCATGCGGACTCTGAAGACGAGTGAGGCGGCTGCGCTGCTGAACGTCAGCCCGAACACGCTGCGCGCGTGGGAGCGCCGTTTCGGCTATCCCAAGCCACAGCGATCGGCGGGACGGCACCGTCTTTACACGCACGGTGAGGTCGCGGCCCTGCGCGACGCGCTCCAGCAGGGGCTCTCGATCTCCTCTGCCGTCAGCCGCGCGCGCGAGGCGCTCAGCACCGACACGCACACGCTGGTCGGCGCGCTCGCCGGCTTCGAGCTCGATCGTGCCGACAGCGCGATGGAGTCCGCGTTGGCCCTGCGCTCGGTCGAGCGCTCGGTCGAGGAGGTCCTGCTGCTATCGCTCGACGAGCTCGGTGAGCGCTACGGCACCGACAGCGCGCCCTGGGCGTTCGCCGCCCGCTGGGCCGACGGCTGGCTGCGCCGCGCGCAGCGCCTCGCGCCCCCGCCCGTGCGCCGCCTGGCGATCCTCGTCGGCGACGCCACGCGCAACGAGCTTGACCCGGACGCGCTCGCCGTGCGCGCCTTCGAGTTGTTCTGCGGCCGTTCCGGCGCGCGCGTGATGGCGCTGCCCGTCGGCGGCGTCTCCGGTCTGTCGGACGTCGTCGAGTCGCTGTCGCCCGACGCCGTCGTGATCGCTGGAGGCCATCTGCCCGACGACGACGTCGCGCTCTGGGCATACCGCGTTCGCGCCGCCGCCGGCCCGCTGCCGATGGCGCTGTACCGGCGTTCGCAGCACGGCGCGAAGGTGCGCACGACGGGCACCCGGATCCTGCTCGACACGCCGTTCGGCGCGCACCGCCAGCTGCTGGCGCTGATCGACGACCGCCAGGCCACGCGCGTGCAGGAGGTCGCGGCGCTGTCGGTCCTCGAGGGTGATCGCGAGCGTCGCAAGGTGCAGGCATGAGGCGCCTGCGCGCGCTGCGCCCGGTCGAGGTCGACGAGCGCGGCCTCGAGGTCGTCTCGTTCTGCGGGCACTGCGCGATGCAGCCCGCGCCGGCCCGGCACGCCCCCCCGTCACGAGTCTGTGGGCACTGCGGCCTGGGCCTCGTCCTGCAGGCGACGATCGATCTTGCGCCACGCCACGACGAGCCGTTTCTCGTCATCGACACGACGCTGTCGGTCTGCGCCGTGTCCGCGGGCGCCGAGGCGCTGCTCGACATCGACGAGACCCAGGCGGTCAACAAACACGTCGCCGATTTCCTCGTTCCGGCGGACGCAAACGCCCCCGGCGCAGAGAACCTGCTGGCGCTGCTGGTGGAGGTCGCAAGCGGCTGCGGTGAGTCGCGAACGACGATCGTCCGGCCCCGCCAGGAGTTCGGCGTGCGCTTCAAGGCGCGCATCGGTCCGTGCGGTCCACCGCACGCCGCGCTACTCGTCCTTTCCTAGCAGCCCTGAATTCCGTAACCTGTAGCGATCGACTCGCCTGCGGGAGGCCCAGTGCCTCTTGTACGAAGGTCTGCGAGGCGCAACAAAAATTACGATGAGTGTCCTACGCACCCATGCCGCCGCGGCCATGTTGGGCGTCAGCCCAAACACGTTGCGGTCGTGGGAGCGCCGGTTCGGCTATCCGACGCCGCGTCGGACGGCCGGCGGGCACCGCCAGTTCGACCTCGCCGAGGTCGAGGCGCTGCGCCAGGCGTTCGAGGAGACGCACAACGTGTCGTCGGCGATCTCGATCGCCCGCGAGCGCGGCAGCGGCCCGTCCTCGCCGTCGCGCCTGCGCTCGGCGCTGCGCCGCTTCGAGGAACTCGAGGCCGATCGCATCCTCGAGGAGAGCCTGGCCGTTCGCTCGGTCGAGCGCACGGTCGAGGAGGTCCTGCTGCCCGCCGTGGACGGTCTCGGCGGGCCCGAGGGTGAGGCGCCGTCCGCCGAGCTGGGCTTCGCGTGGCGGTGGGGCACCGGCTGGCTGGCGGCCGCCAAGCGCGTCGCGCCGGCCGCCACGCGCCCCGAAGGCGTGCTGATCTTCGACGCCAGCGCGCCGTGCGACATCGACGCGCTGCACGCGCAGGCGTTCGAGCTGTGCCTGCGCCGCGCGGGCATCCGCACGCTGATGCTGACCGCCGAGCTGGACGCGGGGCGCCTGGCTCACGTCCTGCAGGCGCTGAACCCGCGGCTCGTGGTGCTGACCGGCCGGCGCGCGTGGCTGGATGCACTGGGCCGCATCGCCTACCAGTCGCGGCGCGCCTCCGAGCACGTCGAGATCCTCGACTTCCGCGGCGCGCTGCCGGAGTCCGACCAGTCGATGGTGCCGCGCCTGGGCACGAGCGCCGTGGGCGCCCGCGACCTGCTGCTCGCGCGGCTGAACGCGCGCGAGGCGACGGTCCGCCGCCGCCCCGGTCTCGCACAGGTCGGATAGCACCTGTACATAGCGTCCGCCACGGCCGGTACGGTCCCGCGCGGATGACCCTCGTTCCCGGCGATCCGCTCGCGCATCGCGCCCTCGATTCGCTCCTGCGCGCCGAGGCCTCCGTCCGGCGCCGGCTGAGCGCCGACCTCGAGCGCGAGGGGCTGTCGGCGACCGGCTTCTCCGTCCTCGTGATCCTCACCACGGCCGGCGGCGAGCTCGAGCTGCGCCTGCTGCGCGCGCGGCTGCGCACGTCGAAGGCCAACGCGACGGAGGTCGTCACGACGCTCGAAGGCCGCGGCCTCGTCGACCGCCGGCGGCTGCCGAGCGACCGCCGCGCCGCGAGCGTCGCGATCACCGCGCGTGGCGCGGAGATCGTCGACCGGCTGTTCCCCGAGCACAGCGAGCGCGTGGCGCGGACGTTCGCCGTCCTCGACGAGAGCGAGAAGCGCAGCCTCGCCTCGATCTGCCGCAAGCTCGCCGCCTGACGCATCTGAACGTCTCGGCGAGTTTCGGCACCCCCTTGGACCTACACTGCTCGCCATGGCACAGCGCCCGGTCGACGCGCAGGTCTCCTTCCCCCAGCTCGAGGAGCAGGTGCTCGCGCGGTGGCGCGAGCGTGACGTCTTCCGGCAGTCGCTGCGCCGTCGCGAGGGCGCCCCGCCGTGGGTCTTCTGGGAGGGACCGCCGACGGCCAACGGGCCGCCCGGTGTGCACCACGTCCTGAGCCGCGCCTTCAAGGACATCTTCCCCCGCTTTCGCACGATGCGCGGCTACTACGTCGAGCGTCGCGGCGGCTGGGACACGCACGGCCTGCCGGTCGAGATCGCCGTCGAGAAGAAGCTTGGCATCAAGACGAAGGCCGAGATCGAGGAGTACGGGATCGAGGCCTTCAACGCCCAGTGCCGCGAGTCGGTGTTCGACTTCCTCGAGGACTGGAACGCGCTGACCGAGCGGATCGGCTTCTGGCTGGACCTCGACAACGCCTACCGCACGCTCGACCCGACCTACATCGAGTCGGTCTGGTGGTCGCTGAAGCAGATCGCCGACAAGGGCCTGCTCTACGAGGGCCACCGGGTCGTGCCGTACTGCCCACGCTGCGGCACCGCGCTGTCCAGTCACGAGGTCGCGCAGGGATACGAGGACGTCGAGGACCCGTCGATCCACGTGCGCTTCCGCGTCGCGCAGGACGGCGGCCCGCTGCAGGCCGGCGACGAGCTGCTGATCTGGACGACGACGCCGTGGACACTCGTCTCCAACGCGGCGGTCGCGGTCGATCCCGAGCTCGTGTACGTGCGTGCGAAGACCGGCACGCTGGAGGCGCCGGTCGTGCTTGCCGAGGCGCTCATCGAGAAGGTGCTCGGCGATCGCGACGGCGTGCAGATCATCGACCGCTTCCCGGGCGCCGCGCTGGACGGCGTGCGCTACGAGCCGCCCTTTCACTACCTCGGCGCCGACGCCTACGGCGAGCGCGGCCACACGGTGCTGCTCGGCGACTTCGTCACCGCCGACGACGGCACCGGCTTGGTGCACACCGCGATCGCCTTCGGCGAGGACGACTTCCGGCTCGGCCAGCAGTATGGCCTCAACGTCGTCAACCCGGTGCGCCTCGACGGCACCTACGACGAGCGCATCGGCGCCTATGCGGGGCGCTTCGTCAAGGACGCCGACGCCGACCTCGTGGAGGATCTGCGCAGGCGCGGCCGGCTGCTGCGAGCCGAGGTCTACGAGCACTCCTATCCGCACTGCTGGCGCTGCTCGACGCCGCTGCTGTACTACGCCAAGCCCTCCTGGTACATCGCCACGTCGCGGATCCGTGACGAGCTGCTCGCCGCCAACGAGCAGGTGACCTGGCACCCCGAGCACATCAAGCACGGGCGCTTTGGCAACTGGCTGGAGAGCAACGTCGACTGGGCGCTCTCGCGCGAGCGCTACTGGGGCACGCCGCTGCCGGTGTGGCGCTGCGAGCAGGGCCACCTCACGGTGATCGGCTCGTTCGACGAGCTCGAGCAGCGCTCCGGTGTGCGCCTGGAGGACCCGCACCGCCCGTTCGTCGACGACGTCACCTTCGCGTGCGACGAATGCGGCGACACCGCGACGCGCGTACCCGAGGTGATCGACGTCTGGTTTGACTCGGGGGCGATGCCGTTCGCCCAGCGCCAAGAGCCGTTCGCCGGCGAACTGTCGCTCGACGAGATCTACCCGGCCGACTTCATCTGCGAAGCGCTGGACCAGACGCGCGGCTGGTTCTACTCGCTGCTCGCCGTCTCGACGCTGCTGCGCGGGCCCGAGGTGCCGTACCGCAACGTCGTGTGCCTGGGTCTGATCCTCGACGCCCAGGGGCAGAAGATGTCCAAGTCGCGGGGCAACGTCCTCGCACCCGAGGAGATCATCGATCGCTTCGGCGCCGATGCGCTGCGCTGGTACTTCTTCACCTCCAAGCAGCCCTGGGACGGCTACCTGTTCTCGCCCGAGGCGGTTGGCGAGGGGGTGCGGCTGTTCCTGCGCCAGCTGTGGAACACCTACCGCGTCGCCACGATGTACGCGCCCGCGGACACGGGCGCCGCAGGCGCAAGCGAGACCGACCTCGACCGCTGGATCCGCTCGCGCCTGAGCGCGACGGTCACGACCGTGACCGAGCGCCTGGACGCCTACGACGCGACCGCCGGCGGGCGGGCGGTCGCCGACTTCGTCGACGACCTCTCCAACTGGTACGTGCGCCGTTCGCGACCGCGCTTCTGGGAGGGCGATGTGGTCGCGCTCCAGACCCTGCGCCACAGCCTCGTGACCGTCGCCCAGCTCCTGGCACCGTTCACGCCGTTCGTCGCCGACGAGATCTACGACAACCTCGACGGCAGCGAGCCGAGCGTGCACCTCACCGACTGGCCCGAGCCCGGGCCGCGCGACGAGGCGCTCGAGGAGGCAATGGCGATCGCCCGTGAGACGGTGCGACTGGGCCTCGCCGCGCGCGCGGGGGCGAAGATCAAGGTCCGCCAGCCGCTGCACGAGTCCGTCGTCGTCGCCGCCGGACGCGAGCGCGACGCGATCGAGCGCCTCGGCGACGTCGTGCGCGACGAGCTCAACGTCAAGCAGCTGCGCTTCGTTTCGCAGGCCGACGAGCTGGGGTCCTACACGCTCAAGCCCAACTACCGCACGCTCGGCCCGCGCTTCGGCAAGGCGATGCCGCAGGTCGCCGAGGCGGTCGCGGCGCTCGACGCCGGCCACGTCGCCGCGGCGCTGCGCGCGGGACGCCCGGTCGGCATCTTCATCGAGGGCCACGATCACACGCTCGGTCCCGACGACGTGCAGCTGGCGATGGCGCCGCTGGCCGGCTACCAGCTCGAGCGCGAGGGCTCGCACGCGGTCGCGCTCGAGCTGACCGTCGACGAGGACCTGCGCCGCGAGGGGCTCGCGCGCGAGATCGTCCATGCCGTCCAGCTCGCGCGCCGCGAGGCTGGCCTGGACATCTCCGACCGCATCGTGCTGACGCTCGACGGCGACGAGCTGCTGCTCGACGCCGCGCGCGTCCACGAGGCGTATCTCAGCGGCGAGGTGCTCGCCGTCGCCGTGCGCTACAGCACCAACGGCAGCGAGCGCGTCGCCAGCATCGAGGGCCGCGAGCTGCGGATCTCGGTGGCGCCGGTCTGAGCGGGTCGCGCTCTTTGGAATCGTTCCAGAGAACGTGCTAGCGTCCGTGCGCGATGTCCGGTGAACCCCCGACACCCTTGAAGGCCGACGACGCCCGGCGCCTGCGCGACGCGGGCCTGCGCGCCACGGCGCCGCGCCTGGCGGTGCTGGGCGCCGTCCGCGAGCGGCCGCACGCGACGGTCGAGGAGATCGCCGCCGGCGCGCGCCTACGCGCCGGCGCCGTCTCGATCCAGGCGGTCTACGACGTGCTGCGCGCGCTGGCGAAGGCCGGCCTCGCGCGGCGGATCGAGCCCGCTGGCAGCCCCGCGCGCTACGAGGCGCGCGTCGGCGACAACCACCACCACCTCGTCTGCCGTGTCTGCGGTGACGTCGCCGACGTCGACTGCGCCGTCGGCCAGGCGCCGTGCCTGAGCCCCGGCGACGCCGCGGGCTACCTCGTCGACGAGGCCGACGTCACCTACTGGGGCATCTGCCCCGCCTGTCAGAGCACGACCCGCGACGCCTCGACGGAGTCGCACGAGCGACCACACAAAGGAGTTGCATGAGCACCGAGAAGCCCCCACCCACGACGACCGACGCCGGGATCCCGGCCCCCAGCGACAGCCACTCGCTGACCGTCGGGCCCGACGGCCCGATCCTGCTGCAGGACCACTACGTCATCCAGAAGATGGCGCAGTTCAACCGTGAGCGCGTCCCCGAGCGCGTCGTCCACGCCAAGGGCGCCGGTGCGCACGGCTTCTTCGAGGTCACCGAGGACGTCTCGCAGTTCACGCGCGCCGACCTCTTCAACGGCGTCGGCAAGCGCACGCCGATGTTCGCGCGCTTCTCGACCGTCGCCGGCGAGCTGGGCTCCGCCGACACCGCGCGCGACCCGCGCGGCTTCGCGTTGAAGTTCTACACGCAGGAGGGCAACTACGACCTCGTCGGCAACAACACGCCGGTGTTCTTCGTGCGTGATCCCTCCAACTTCCAGGATTTCATCCACTCCCAGAAGCGCCGCGCCGACACCGATCGCCGCGACAACAACATGCAGTGGGACTTCTGGACGCTGAAGCCCGAGTCCGCCCACCAGGTCACGATCCTCATGTCCGATCGGGGCACACCGAAGACGATGCGTCACATGAACGGCTACGGCAGCCACACGTTCATGTGGATCAACGCCGGTGGCGAGAAGTTCTGGATCAAGTACCACTTCAAGACCGACCAGGGCATCGAGAACTTCACCGACGCCGAGGCGGGCGAGATGGCCGCGGAGGACCCCGACTTCCACCGCGCTGACCTGTGGAACGCGATTCGCGACGGGGACGCGCCGACGTGGACGCTCGAGGTGCAGGTCATGCCCTTCGATGACGCCCCGGACTACCGCTTCAACCCGTTCGATCTGACGAAGGTCTGGCCGCACGGCGACTACCCGCCGATCAAGGTCGGGCGGATGGTCCTGGACCGCAACCCGCAGAACTACTTCGCCGAGGTCGAGCAGGCCGCGTTCGAGCCCGCGAACATGGTGCCGGGCATCGGACCGTCGCCCGACAAGATGCTGCTCGGGCGGCTGTTCAGCTACCCCGACACGCACCGCTACCGGATCGGCGCCAACTACCTGCAGCTGCCGATCAACCGGCCGCAGTGCCCGCTCCACAGCTACAACAAGGACGGCGCGATGCGCTACGACTTCGCCACCGACCCGGTCTACGCGCCCAACTCGTACGGCGGGCCGGCGGCGGACGAGGCGCGCTACGGCGAGCAGGGGACGTGGGACGTCAGCGGCGAGATGGTGCGCACCGCCTACACGCTGCGCGCCGACGACGACGACTTCGGACAGCCCGGCACGCTCGTGCGCGAGATCATGTCGCAGACCGACCGTGACAACCTCGTCACGAACATCCTCGGCCACGCGTCCGATCCCGACGTGACGGCGGAGATGAAGCCGCGCATCGTGCAGTACTGGACCAACGTCGACCCGAATGTCGGGGCGGCCGTCGCGGCGGGGCTGGGCGTCGAGTCACCGGCACCGGCACCGGCGGGGATTGACTAAGCGTCGCCCGAAAGTGAGCGACGAGGCGCCGGATTAACAGGGTTTCGCCCTCCGGTCATCGGAGCCGATCGCGTACGTCTGCGGCCGACTGGACCGCTGCGGCGATCGGTTCCGCTGACCTTCGGGCGACGTTACTTAGGCGGGCTCGAGCTCGAGCTGCTCCTCGAGCTGGCTCTTGGAGCGGGTCGGGCGCAGGCGCTTGATCTCCGCGCCGTTGTTGAAGAGGACCAGCGACGGGATCGAGAGGATCTGGTACTGCGCCGCGGTGATCTGGTTCTCGTCGACGTTGAGCTTCACGATGCGCAGGTCGTCCCGAGCATCGGCGATCTCCTCGAGCAGCGGGGCGATCGCGCGGCATGGAGCGCACCACGGGGCCCAGAAGTCCACGAGGATCGGGCTCTCGGACTCGAGAACCTCGGCCTGGAAGCTGTCGTCGGTCACTTCGTTGATGGATCCGGCCATGGCGGTCTCCTTGGGTGACGTCGCCGTAGATTGTCGCTGCGATGAGCGGACGGCGAAACCGTTTGCTCGACCCACTATACAAACTGAAGCGCGGTCGGCTCCTTGGCAGGGTCTTACCCGGCCAGCGCGCGCAGCAGGCCCGGCGTGACGAAACCTCGCCGCGCGCGCTCAGCGGCGGCCGGGCTGGCCGGATGTGCGAGCGAAGCGCAGCTGCGGGACGAGCAGCGCCGCCTCGCCCGCGATCCGCCACGACATCTTCGAATGTCCGAGCTCGCGGTCGCGAAAGACGATCGGCAGCTCGACGACGCGAAAGCCGGCGTGCACGGCGCGATGCGTCAGCTCTACCTGGAAGGCGTAGCCGCGCGAGCGGACCGTGGGCAGGTCGATCGCCTCGAGCACCTCGCGGCGAAAGCACTTGAACCCGCCGGTCAGGTCGCGCACGGCGAGGCCGAGCACGACGCGCGCGTACCACGAGCCGCCGCGGCTGACGAACCGCCGGATGCGTCCCCAGTCGGTCACCGCCCCGCCTGCCACGTAGCGCGAGCCGAGCACGAGGTCGGCGTCGCCCATGGCGGCCAGCAGGCGCGCGAGGTCGGCCGGGTCGTGCGAGAAGTCGGCGTCCATCTCCATGACGAACTGCGCGCCGCGATCGAGCGCGTACGCGAAGCCCGCCAGGTACGCCGGCCCGAGACCCTCGCGCGTGGTGCGGTGCAGCACCTCGACGTCGTCGTGCTCGGCGGCGATGGCGTCAGCGATGTCACCCGTCCCGTCGGGCGATCCGTCGTCGACGACGAGGATCCGGTGCGTCCCCGGTGCGGCCTGTTCGAGCACCGCGCGCGCAGCCGCGACGATCGCCGCGATGTTCTCGGCCTCGTCGTAGGTGGGCAGGATGAGCCAGACGTCGGCGGCCATTCGCGGGACTACCCTACGTGCCCGATGGCATCGGACCCCTCGAACCTCGAGATCGCGGCGGCGTTCGACGAGCTGGCCGACCTGTACGAGCTCGACGGCGCGATCGTGCACCGCGTGCTCGCCTACCGCGCGGCGGCGAAGGCCGCGCGCGAGGCGACGGTGTCGGTGGTGGCGCTGACGCGCGCCGGCACGGTGACGTCGCTGCCCGGCATCGGCAAGACGCTCGAGGAGAAGATCGTCGCGCTGCTCGAAACCGGCGACATCCCGGCGGCGGCCAAGCTGCGGGCCAAGTACCCGCCGGGCCTGCTGGAGATGACGCGCCTTCCCGGGCTCGGACCCAAGCGCGCGCGGCGGCTGTTCGACGAACTCGGGATCGAGTCGCTCGAGACGCTGCGGGTCGCCGCCGAGGGGCAGCGGCTGCGCGGGATCAAGGGCTTCGGCGAGAAGTTCGAGGCCTCGGTGCTGTCGTCGATCGGGGCGGGCATCGGCGAGAAGCCGGCGCAGCGCGTCCTGCTGCACCGCGCCCTCGGCGTCGGCGAGCAGATCGTCGCCGCCCTGCGCGAGCATCCCGCCGCCGAGCGCGTCGAGCTCGCCGGCTCCGCGCGCCGCCAGGTGGACGCGGTCAAGGACCTCGACATCATCGCGACGGCCAGCGACCCGGCCGCGCTGGCGCGCGCGCTGGGCGAACTCGAGCTCATCGAGTCGGCGTCGGCGCCCAACGCGAACGCCGCACGCGGGCGCACGCACACCGGCCTGCCGGTCGACCTGCGCGTCGTCGAGCCGGAGAACTTCGGCAACCTGCTGCAGCACTTCACCGGCTCGCAGGCGCACAACCTCGCGCTGCGCGAGGCCGCCGTCCGCCGCGGGCTGCACGTCAGCGAGTACGGGATCCTCGACGACGAGACCGGCGAGACGCTGCGCTGCGCGAGCGAGGAGGACGTCTACGAGCGCCTCGGCCTCGCCTACCCGGAGCCCGAGCTGCGCGAGAACCGCGGCGAGCTGGCACCGGACTTCGTCGCGCCGCGGCTTGTCACGGTCGAGGACCTGCGCGGCGATCTGCACATGCACACGATCGCCTCCGACGGGCGCAACACGATCGAGCAGATGGCGCAGGCGGCGCTCGCCCGTGGCTACGAGTACATCGCGATCACCGACCACTCGGCGAGTCACGGCTTCGGCGATCACGTCTCGCCCGACGAGCTCGAGCGCCAGATCGAGCGCGTGGCGGACGTCAACGCGCGCCTCGCCGGGATCACGGTGCTGGCCGGGACGGAGACGAACATCCTGCCCGACGGCTCGCCGGACTACGACGACGAGCTGCTCAGCCGGCTGGACTGGGTGATCGGCTCCGTGCACACGTCATTCGGCATGCCGGCGTCGGAGATGACCAAGCGCATGGTCGCGGCGATCGAGCATCCCTGGATCGACGCGATCGGCCACCCGACGGGCCGCAAGCTCCAGTCGCGCCAGGCCTACGCCCTGGACATCGACGAGGTCATCGCCGCCGCCGCGCGCACCGGCACGATGCTCGAGATCAATTCCGCGCCCGACCGCCGCGACCTCAACGACGTCCACGCGCGCGCCGCTGCGCAGAGCGGCGTGCTGCTGCTGATCGACTCCGACGCCCACGGTGCCGAGCGCCTGCAGCACGTGCGCTGGGGCGTGGCGACCGCTCGGCGCGCGTGGGTGACGCCCGAGCAGGTGGCCAACACCCGGCCGTGGGCGCAGTTCGCGCGGCTGCGCAAGCGCGCGCGCTAGCGCTGGCGGTCCTACGGCGCGTCAGCCCAGCAGCCGCGGCAGCAGCTCCTCGCGCACCACCGCGTCGACCGCGTCGCGACCGAACGGCGTGATCGCCGCGGACGCGCGCTGCGCATAGTCCGCGGGCGTCGCGTCGAGCGCGATCCGCAACGCCCTGGCGAGCCCCGGCCCGTCGTCGTCGCGCGGCACCACGAGCCGCGGGTCTAGCGCGCGCGCGAGCGGCAGCGCCGCGTACGGGCCCGGCGCGGCGGTCGTGACGAGCACGCAGCCGTCCGCGAGCGCCTCGAGCTGCGCGATGCCGTAGTCCTCGCGCCGCGGCGCGGTCACGAACACGCGCGCGCGGCGCAGGAGCGCGCGATAGGTCGTGGGCGCCATCGGCCCGGCGACGTGAACGCCGGGCACGTCGATCCGCAGGTCGGCGCCGGCGACGACGAGCTGCTCGTCGTCGATCCGTGCGCGCGTCCACGCGGCCAGCACACGATCGAGCCCTTTCTTCTCCGGGTTCGCCGCGTACGTGATCGCCGCGACGTCGCGCGGCGCTCCGGTGGCGGGTGACGGCTGCACCGGGATCGGCACGACGATCGCGTCCCCGTGCGGGCGCGGCGTCTCGGCGAGCGTCCCCGGATCGACGGCCACGAGCAGCGGCGCCGCGCCGAGCCGGCGGCGCTCCAGCGGCCGCTGCCAGACGCCGTGGCGGCCGGGCCGGTTGGCGGCGGCCGGCGCGTCGTAGCGGATCGCGCCCGGGCGCGGCCACAGCAGCGCGGCGGTGACCGTCGAGTAGATCACCGCGCGCGGCGCGTACGCGGCGATCCCCTGCCGGGCGGCCTGCCCCGCGGCATGCGCCCACGCCAGGTCGGTCAGGGCGAAGGTGCGGACCTCGCGCGGCGCCTGCGCGGCGACGACCTGCACCTGCGCGCCCGCGCGCGACAGGGCGCTCGCCAGCTCGCCGTCCGAGGCGCGCAGGCCGGCGGTCGATCCGAGCGAGACGATGAGGACGTCGACCGCGGCCATCGGGCTGCCATCCTGCCAGCACCGATGACCGGCACGCTCATCAACGTCGGCGCGGTCCTGCTCGGCGGGCTGATCGGCGAGGCGATCGGGATCGAGGCGCGCCTCGCCCGGCTCGGTGACCGCCTGCAGCGACGGGTCGCCCGCGCGAGCGATCCGGCCCGCGGTGCGCGCGACGAGTCCACCGTCAGCGAGGCGTTCTTCGCCGCGAGCCTGCTGTTCTGCGTCGGACCGCTGACCGTCGTCGGCTCCTTCGAGGACGGGCTGAACGGCAACGTCGAGCCGCTCGCGACGAAGTCGCTGCTCGACGGCTTCGCCTCTGAAGCTGCTCGACCTCAAGACGTCAAGGTCGGCAACTTCCTGCCGGCGCTCGTGCTCGCGCCTGCGCTGGTCGGCCTCGTCAGCCTGCTGTGAGCCGCTCGTGCCGCTCGCGGTCCGCTCACCGCGTCGCGCCGTTGACCGACACGAGGTCGCGGCGGAAGCCGGGCGCGCGGACCAGCCTGATCGGCTTCAGCGGGGAGGTCGGCTCGACGTAGAACGCCACGCCGTCGCGCTCCTCGATCGCCGTCACGGCCGCCTCCTGCTGACGCCACGCGAGGGCGCCGATGATCGCAAAGCCGCACGCGATGGCGGGGATCTGCGGCGCGAAGAGCCCGAGGCCGAGCGCGAGGACGGTCGACAGCAGCAGCGGCCAGGTGCGGTTGAGCAGCAGGCTGCTCGGTCGCTGCTCGGGCAGGGACGTGCTCGACTTCGCCGACGCCAGCAGGCGCGCGATCGGCGAGTTCGTCTCCGCGCGGCGGCCCAGCCACATCCCGATCGTCGCTGCCGCGATCCACCAGCCGACGATGAAGCCGACGAGCACCCCGTCGTCCGTGGATCCCGCCGACAGCACGGTCAGCGTCGCGAGCGCGGTCGCCGAGCCGGCGCAGAGGAAGACGGCGGCACGCAGGAAGTCGACGAACCGCATCTGCCGCCGCCGGCCTGGCCCTAGCTCGCCAGCGCCATGAGCAGCCCGCGCACGCCCAGCGGACCGTCGACCAGCAGGTCGGCCTGCTCCTCGAGCTGCTGCGGCGTCTCGTCCGAGCGCACGCCGACGCAGACGGCAGCGCCGAGCAGCCCCTCCTCGACGAGCGCGCGCAGGCCGGCGAAGGCGTCGAGGTCGGTCATGTCGTCGCCCACGTAGAGGCCCGCGGCGAGGTCGCGGTCCGCCAGCAGCCGCCGCACGCCGCGGCCCTTGTTGATCTCGACGGGCGGGCGGACCTCGAGCACCTTGCGCCCCCAGTGGATCGCCAGGCCGTCGGCCTGCGCGCGCTCGGCGATCTCCCGCACGGCCTGCTCGGCCGCGTCCTCGTCCGGTGCGCCGCGCCAGTGAAACGCCTTGATCGCCTGCTTGTCCTCCATGCGCACGCGCAGGCGCTGCAGGCCGGTCGTGTAGGCGGCCTCGGCGAACTCGCGCACGGTGCGCTCGTAGGCGGCGATCTCCGGATCGATCTGCACCTCGGTGCCGCCCGGCGCCAGCAGCTCGACGCCGTGGTTTCCGACGTAGGCCATCGTGCCGAGCGAGACCATCTGGCGCGCGGTCGCCGAGCGGCGGCCGCTGATGCAGCCGACGACCGCATAGCGCTTGGCGACCGCGATCAGCTGCGTGCGCGTCGGCTCGGGAACCGACGCGTCGTCGGCGTGGCGCACGATCGGCGCGAGCGTGCCGTCGATGTCGAGCAGGATTGCTGCGCGGGCCGGATCGGCACGCAGTGGGTGGAGCGCTTCAACGAGCGTTGTCGCTGCGGACATGGCTTTTAGTATGGCGCGCATGCCCTCGCGCCGAACGCTCACGCTTGCGGCGATCGGCACGGCGGCGGGGTTGTTCAGCGGGCTCTTCGGCGTCGGTGGCGGCGTTCTCATCGTGCCGCTGCTCGTGCTGTGGTGCGGCTTCGGCGAGCGGCTCGCGACCGGCACGTCGCTGGCGGCGATCGTCGTCATCGCCGGTGTCGCGGCGGCGGTGCACGGCGCCTACGGCAACGTCCACCTGCGCGAAGGGCTCCTGGTCGGCGTGCCGGCCGTCGCGGGAGTGCTGATCGGCACCGAGTTGCAGCAGCGCATCACGACGCGCGCGATCGCGCTGATCTTCGCGGGACTGCTCGTCGTCGTCGCCGTCGACCTGTTGATCCCCGGATGATCGAGGCCGTCCTGATCGGGCTGCTGGCCGGCATCGTCGCGGGCCTGCTCGGCGTCGGCGGCGGATCGCTGTTCGTCCCGGCGCTGACGATCGGCCTCGGCCTGAGCCAGCTCGACGCCGAGGCGACCTCGCTGCTGGCGATCATCCCCGTCGCGGTCGTCGGCACGCTGCGCCAGCGCGGGCACGGCAACGTCGACCTGCGCACGGGCGCCGCGCTCGGGCTGCTCGGTGCGGGTGGCGCCGTCGCCGGCGCCGCGCTGGCCAACGCCGTGCCGGAGCGCGCGCTCGAGGTGAGCTTCGCGCTGCTCATGCTCTTCGTCGCGTCGCGGCTCGTGCGGCGCGCGCTGTCAGCGCCTCCGCACGGCTAGTCGCATCGGCGGGCTACGGCAGCCCGTGCTCCAGCGCGCCCTTGACCGATGCGTCGAGCGCGTTGAGGCGCTGCAGGGCGAGCGCCTCGGCCGAGCCGAAGCGCCGCCCCGGCGCCGGATCCGGGCCGTGGTGGCACAGCACGCAGTGCTCGAGCGCGATCTGGCGGTCGGCACCGAGCGCCGGCACCCGCGCCGCGCGCTCGCGCAGCAGCGCGAGGCCCAGCTCGATGTGGCCGAGCAGCCGGCCGGCCTCCGTCAAGCCGATCTCCGCGCCATAGGTGAACTCGCGCGTGCGGCCGAGGTCGTGGACGAGCGCGGCGGTCATCAGCAGATCGCTGTCCAGGCGCGGATGCAGCACGCAGGTCTCCGTCACGAGCGTGCCGACCGCGACCGTGTGCTCGAGCAGGCCGCCGAGGTAGGCGTGGTGGCCGTTGCGGGTGCACGGCGCGCGGCGCCACTGTGCGCGCACCGCACCGTCGTCGAGCAGTGCGTCCAGCAGCGCTCTGAAGCCGGGATCGTGGACCTCGCGCGCGAGATGTTCGAGGAAGCCGTCGAGCTCGTCGAGGTCGCGGTAGGCGACGGGCAGGAAGGCGGCCGGATCGGCCTCGCCCTCGCGCGCACGGCCGATCGCGCGCAGCTCGACCTGCAGCTCGTCACGGAAGCGCTCGACGCGTCCGGCGACGCGCACGAGGTCTCCGCGGTCGAAGCGCCCGGCGAGAACGTCGGCGTCGCGGAACGCGCGGCCCTGCACCGCGCCGGTGCGATCCCGCAGCTCGACGGCGAGGTATGGCGTGCCGGCCCGCGACAGCAGGCGGTCCTTGCGCGTGCACGCGAAGACGCCATCAACCTCTTGGCCCTGGCGCAGGGTGGCAATCGTCATTGGCCCATGATGTACCTTGAATCGGATGCAGCCCCTGATCTGGGAGAGTCGGCCCGACGGACTGCGTGCCCCGGCGCTGGTCGCGGCATTCAGCGGCTGGAACGATGCCGGCGACGCGGCCTCCGCGGCCCTGACGTTCATCGGCGAGTCGCTCAGCGCGGAACGCTTCGCGCGGATCGATCCCGAAGAGTTCTACGACTTTCAGTCCACGCGTCCGCACGTCCGCCTCGCGGGGGAGCACAAGCGCGAGATCACCTGGCCGGGCATCGAGATCTTCGCCGCGCGCGTACCGCGCGCGCCGCGCGACCTGATCCTCGTGCAGGGCCCCGAGCCGTCGATGCGCTGGCGCTCGTTCTGCCAGCACATCATCGATCTCGCCGAGGCGCTCGACACCCAGCTCGTCGTCACGATGGGCGCGCTGCTGGCCGACGTGCCGCACAGCCATCCCGTGGCGATCACGGGCCTGGCGTCCGACGAGACGCTCGTCGAGAAGCTTGCCCTGCGTGAGACCACGTACGAGGGGCCGACCGGCATCGTCGGCGTGCTGCACGCCGCCTTCATGGAAGCCGGCCTGCCGTCGGCGAGCCTCTGGGCGGCGGTGCCGCACTACGTCGCCGCCGCGCCGAACCCGAAGGCCGCGCTCGCGCTCGTGCGCAAGGTCGAGAGCCTCATCGCGGTCACGGTCGATGCCAGCGAGCTCGAAAGCGCGACGGAGGACTACGAGCGCCAGGTCAGCCAGGCAGTCCAGTCCGATCCCGACGTGCAGGCGTTCGTCGAGCGCTTGGAGCAGGCCGCCGATCGCGACACGAGCCCGCTCGGCCCCGGCGACCTGCCCTCCGGCGATGCGATCGCCAGCGAGTTCCAGCGCTTCCTCAGACAGCAGGGCCCCGAGCGCTGACGGACCCCCGCGACCTCGTTGACCTGCCCGGCGGGCACCCTGCTCGGGCTGCCGGCCGGCGCGCGGTTGCGCCTCGGCGACGCGATCACCGTCGAACCGCCGCAGCGGCAGCCGCATCGCGCCTTGCGCCCCGTCTGACGGCGCGCTCAACCTTCCTTCAGCTGGGGCCGCCTACCGCTCGGCCGCCGGACAGGCGATCCGGTAGTCGCACATCGAGCAGACCGTGTACGACGGGGTCGGCTCGAAGTCCTGCGCCAGGATCCCGCCGGCGACCTCGTCGACGGTGTCGGCGATCCAGTCGCCGTCGATCTCCGAGCTGGGCACGCGCACCTTCTCGTCGTCGAGCACGTAGAGGTAGGCCTGCTGCGTGGCGTCCAGCTGCCAGGCCTCACGCGCGCCGACGGCGTACAGCGACAGCTGGACGTCCTCGCGCAGCGCGGCGGCCGAGCGCGGGCGGCCCGTCTTGTAGTCGATCAGCTCGTAGCCGCCGTCGGCGAGCCGGTCCACGCGGTCGACGCGGCCGCGCAGCGTGTGGGCGCCGATCTTGAACGCGAACGGGCGCTCGAACCAGACCGGCTCGACGGGCTCCTCGGCGACGCGCGCGTAGTAGCGCCGCAGCGCGGCCGCTGCCTTGACGCGCAGCTGGCGCTCCTCGTCGGAGTCGCCGAAGCCGCCACGCCGCCAGCCGAAGTCCAGCAGCCCCAGCAGCTCGTCGAGCGACTCGACGGCGAGCTGGTGATAGCGCTCGAGCACCTGGTGCACGAGGATCCCGAAGCGCTGGTTGAGCGTCGGCTCCTGCGGCACCCGCAGGACGCGCGCGAACTTGTAGCGCAGCGGACAGCCGCGGTAGGTCTCGATGTCCGACGCCGACAGCATCAGCCCGTCGCCGCGCCGCGGCAGGAAGAGCTCCAGCGACGGCTCGCTGCGCGCCGACCGCGCCGCCGCCCGGGCGCGGTCGTCGCGCTCGGCGTCGAGCAGCAGTTCGTCCAGCGAGGAGGTCGCGAGCACCTCGCGCTGCAGCGGCGACAGCGCCGCGCCGAGGCGCTGGTTGACCGGCCCGAGCGCGTCGGCGAGCGACTGCCCAGTGGGCCGCTCGATCAGCGCCGCCAGCTTGACGAGCTCGAGGTAGCGCGCGACCGCGTGCGTGACGTCGAGATCGGTGTCCAGGCGCAGCTCGCCGAGGCCCTTGCCGACGCGTGCGACGTCCGCCAGCAGCTCGTCGCGCAGCACCTGGAAGGTCGCGTGCAACGCTTCCTCGGGTCCGAACAGCTCCTCCCCCAGCACCTCCCACTCGGCGCCCAGCGCCGCCCGCGCCTCCTCGGCAAAGGGTGACGGTGGCTGCGCGACACCGCTTGCCGACAGCGCCGGGTAGGCCAGCACGAGGCCCTTCGCGGCGCGCGTCATCGCGACGTTCGCCAGCCGCCGCATCGCGTCGGTGTGCGTCGCGCGGTCATCGCTGCCGAGCGCCTCCTTGAGCAGCGCGTCGGGCACGTTCTCGCCCGCGCGCAGGCGCGCCCCCGGCATCCGCGCCGAGGTCAGCCCGAGCACGAAGACCCAGTCCAGGTCGCGCCCGCCGGCGGCGTCGAGCGACATGAGCTGCACGGCGCCGGCGGGCGACGGCGCGCCCGCGCCGTCCTCGTCGCGCAGACCCGCCTCCGCCACCGCCGCGGCGTAGCGGGCGAAGTCGCGCGGCGTCGCGTGCGGCGCGCGCTGCGCGTAGGAGCTCGCCAGCTCGCCGAGCCGGGCGAGGTTGACGAGCCGCTCGACGACGTCAGCCTGGGCGGAGAAGACCTGCTGGCGGCGCAGCTCGAGGCGGTCGACGAGGCGGTGCACGAAGAGGTCCGGGCGCGCCGAGTCCAGCGTGCCGGCGACATCGCGGTACAGGCGCAGGAACGTGTGGATGTGCTCGCGCGCCTCGGGCGGAAGCTGCGGCGACTCGGTCGCCGCCTGCAGCGCGGAGACCATGTCGAGCTTGCGCCGCCGCGCGATCTGCACGCAGCGGGCGATGTCCACGGATCGCAGCGCGACCGGCGGCCGTGCCAGCGCGCGCACGACCGCGCCAGCATCCGCCGGGTCGGCGAGCAGGCGCAGCCAGGCGAGCACGTCGCGCACCTCCGCCTGGGCGAAGAAGTCGGCCTCGCCGACGGCGCGCAGCGCGATCGCGCGCTCCTCGAAGGCGAGCGTCACGTGCCGGCCCTCGTCGCGCGGCGAGCGGACGATCACGCCGATCCGCGCGGGCGGGCAGCCGCCGCGCACGAGCCGCTCGACCTCGGCGGCGACGGCCTGCGCCTGGGCGCGCTCGTCGGCCGCGCGCCAGAAGCGCACGGTCCCGCCGGGCGCGCCGGTCAGCGGCGTGTCGAGACGATCGGCGATCGGCGCGAGCACGGCGCCCGCCGCGTCGAGCACGCGCTGCGGGCAGCGCAGCGACCGCTCGAGGCGGACGGTCTGTGCGCGAGGGTGCGCGCGCCCGAAGTCGCGGATGTTCTTCGTCGCGGCAGCGCGCATCCGCCGCGCCGCGCCGTCGTCGTCGGCGCAGACGGTCAGCCGCTCGTGGTCGGCGCCGAGCAGCTCGACGAGCAGGGCCGGCGCGAAACCGAGGTCGGCGTACTCGTCGACGAGCACGTGGCGGTAGCGCTCGGCCACCCGCGCGCGGACGTGCGGCCGGTCGCGCAGCAGCGCCACGGCGCGCAGCACGAGCTCGCCGGCGTCGAGCGCGCCGTCGGCGGCGAGCAGCCGGTCGTGGTCGACGTAGAGCTGGGCGAACTCGGCCTCGCGCGCCGCGCGCGTGCGCTCGGCGTCCTGCTGCGCCGGCAGCGACGCTGCCCACGCGGCGTAGTCGGCCGCCGTGACGAATGCGTCCTTCAGGCGGTCGATGCGGTCGATGACGTCGGCCAGCAGGACCGCCGGCCGGCCGCCGATGTCGTGCCTGCGCAGGTGCAGGTCGTCCATCCGGTCCAGCAGCAGCGCGAGCCTGTCGGCGCGCGAAACCGGGGCGAAGAACGGGTCGACGCCCGCCTCGATGGTCTCGTCACGCAGCAGCCGCGCGCAGAAGTCGCGCACGCTGTGGATCACGAGCTCCTCGTAGGGACGTTCGAGCAGATCCTCGACCGCGCGCCGCAGAGCCGCCGCGCCCGCCGCCGAGCGTGTCAGCGTGAGGATCGACTCGGGTGCCGCCTCCTGGTGTGCGACGAGCCAGGCGAAGCGCTGCGCGAGCACCGTGGTCTTGCCGCTGCCGGCCCCGCCGAGCACGAGCAGCGGGCCGCCCGCATGGGCAACCGCGCGGGTCTGGTCGGCGGTGAGCTCCGGCACCTGCCTAGTATGGCTCGATGCCGCCACCCTCCACCGCGCCCGCTCCCGACTGGCTCGGGGCCTGCCGGACAGCGGTCGCGGGGATGCGCGAGGTATTCGTCGAGCACCCGACGAGCCGCGAGCGTGTCGTCGAGACCGGCGAGACCGGGGAAGGCGGCGATCGGACGCTCGTCATCGACCAGCAGGCCGAGGACGCCGTCTTCGCGCAGCTCGACGCGCTGCATGCTGCGGGCGCGCGCTTCACCGCCGTCAGCGAGGAGCGCGGCGTCGTCGAATACGGCGGCGAGGGGCTGATCGTCGTCATCGACCCGCTTGACGGCTCGCTGAACGCCAAGCGCGGCATCCGCAGCCACTCGCTGTCGATCGCCGTCGCCGACGGCCCGACGATGGGCGACGTCTTCTTCGGCTACGTCTACGACTTCGGGACGCGCGAGGAGTGGGTGGCGCGCCGCGGCGAGGGCGCATGGCTCAACGACCGGCGCATCACGTCACCGCCCGACGAGCGTCACCTGCCCGACGGGCGCCTCGAGATGATCACGATCGAGTCTGCCGATCCGCGCTGGCTCGCGCCGAAGGTGCAGGCCCTCGGCGAGACCGTGTACCGCCTGCGGGCGATTGGCTCGATCGCGATCTCGCTGTGCCAGCTCGCGCCGACGCGCGTCGACGGGATGCTCACGCTGTGGCGCACGCGCGCCGTCGACGTCGCGGCCGCGCAGCTGATCGTGCGCGAGGCGGGTGGGCTCGTCGCGTTCCCGGCGTTCGACGACCCGCTGGGCGCTCCGCTGGACATCGAGCCGCACTCGCCGGTCGTCGCCGCGCGCACGCCCGCGTCGCTCGCGCGCCTCAGCGCGATCGTCTGGCCGTCTGACGCGACTCCTGAAGGCTGACACGCCCGCAGGCGGACGAGCCGGGGCGGCACGTTCGCCATGATGGATGCGTGATCGATCGAGCCCTCACCGAGAGGATCGCCAACGCCGTCTCGCGTGGAAGCGGCTCGGGTGGCGCCGCCGCACCCGCCCCGGCGCTGCTGGCCGGCGACCTGGCGGCGATCTGCGCCGACGCCGAGGCCCGCGTCGTGCAGTACACGGGCCTGCGGCCCGCCGCGCCCCTGCCGGCGCCCGAGGCGCTGCCGCGGTCGGGCTGGATCGCCGCGAACGTCAACTCGATGGGCGCGCTGCTGGATGGGGTCGGCGACCGGCTGGCGGGCGGCGGCCTGCTGGGCGGAGCGACCCGCGGCGCCGCGGGCCTGATGCTGTCCGTCGAGGCGGGTGCGCTGACCGGCTACCTCTCGCAGCGCGTGCTCGGCCAGTACGAGTTCGTCATGGTCGACGCGCAGGCGCCCGCGCGCCTGCTGTTCGTCGCCCCGAACATCGCGCAGGCGGCGGGCCGCCTGCGCGCCGACCCCGAGCAGCTGCTGCGCTGGATCGCGTTTCACGAGGTCACCCACGCCGTCCAGTTCGCCGGCGTGCCGTGGCTGCGCCCGTATCTCGCCGGGCTGCTGAGCGAGCTGCTCGCCTCGCTGGAGGTGAAGGTCGATGCGCGCGCGCTGCGGCGGCTGTCGCTCGACGACGTACGCGGCCTCGTCGACGCGTTGAAGGACGGCGGCCTCGTGGCCGCCCTGGGCGTCGGCCGGCGTGAGCTGCTGGACCGCGTGCAGGGCCTCATGGGGGTCGTCGAGGGACATGCCGAGCACGTCATGGACGTCGTCGGTGCCGATGCGCTGCCGGCCCTGGCCGAGCTGCGCGCGGCGCTCGATCGCCGCCGCCGCGAGCGCCCGCCGCTGCTGGCCCTGCTCGAGCGCCTGATCGGCCTCGACGCCAAGATGCGCCAGTACGAGGACGGCAAGCGCTTCTGCGACACGGTCGTCGCGGCCGCCGGGCCGGCCGCGCTGCACCGCGTGTTCGAGGCGCCCGAGCGGCTGCCCAGCGCGGCCGAGCTGACGGACCCGGAGGCGTGGATGCGCCGCACGGGAGCGGCGGTCGCGCGCGACGTCGCGCTCGAGCCCGGGCGCTAGACGCCGCGCTGGCCTCCTGCCCAAGCGCGCGCGGGGCGTACCCGTGTTCGCGAGGTAACCATCGGCCCATCGAGGTTTACAAACACACGTTCGGGCACTACACTTCTCAGACACAAGCTTAGAACTAATATCCTTAGCCTCAACCGAGGAGGAGCCAACTACATGGCCGAGAGCACCAGCACCACCACGAGCACGACCCGCACCGGCGCCGCCGAGAAGGCCGCCACCACGCGCAAGACCAACGCCGCGAAGCGCTCGACCGCGGCGAAGAAGGCCGCCGGCACGCGCGCCGCCAACCGCGGCGCCCAGGCCCGCAGCACCGCCGCCAGCAAGACGAAGGCGTCCGCCACACGTGCTCGCACCACAGCCGCACGGCAGACCGCCGAGGCCAAGCGGGAGGTCCGCGGCCCGGTCGGACGCGTCGTCGAGATGGCCGAGACCGCGGTGTTCGTGCCGGTCGGCGCCGCCCTCGTGGCACGCGACGAGGTCGTCTCGACGCTCGAGGACATCAAGTCCAAGTACGGCACCCGCGCCAAGGCCAAGCGCGAACTTCGGCGCTTCGAACGTCGCGGATCGACCGCCCTTCAGCGCGTCGAGCGCGACGCCAGGAAGACCCGCACGAAGCTCGAGCGCGAGCTGCGTGAGCGCAGCGCGCGCGTCGAGAGCGAGGTCAAGGGCGTCGTCAAGGACATCGAGCTGCGCACCGAGCCCGTCGCCAAGAACGTCGAGCTCGTCGGCGCGCGCCTCGAGAACGCCGTCGCCGGGAGCCGCACCGCCGTCACGAAGGCGTCCACCTCCGTCCAGGAGCGCATCGCCTCCCTGGCGTAGAGCTTCCTCCCACAGATCGAAGTACGCAGGGCGGATTCAATCGGTCCTCGCAACGCTTGATCGAGAGGGGTTGCGATGGGCCAGAGGAAACGAGCCGCGGATCGGGCTGGGCGGGCGGTGATGCGGTCGCCGGGGCGTCCGCCGGT